>Ga0334884_1001011_pt1 | contig 45938 bp, 27 predicted proteins | sample GraSluR1_MG_7_FD_207215 | JGI IMG/M metagenome (GOLD analysis project Ga0334884, IMG submission 207215) | Sludge microbial communities from methane-producing bioreactor in Wageningen University, Netherlands - Granular Sludge_12_05 R1 | ecosystem: Engineered > Bioreactor > Anaerobic >... | reverse complement strand
AAAAGTGGAGTATGCCAATTCAAAACTGGGGAATTATTCTTCACCAATTTTTGACTATTTTTGAATCGAGATGTAAACTAAATTAAAAAACCTTTTGATGTGTTTACACAAAATATTTTATACTCTCAATTTTCAAAGGCTTATTCATAGCATACACCTTTAGTTCTTAGTAATTATTGTGGAACTTTTAAACAGCATTTAAACATTCTTGCAATCACAAATTTCTTTTTTAGAAACCTCAAATCACAAGCGCATGTTTCTCTATTTGTGTTTCTTACAAACGACAATACTTTTATTGGGTTGAATAATTCATTTAAAATTCATCAATAAACGCATGGTATCCGTTTCTATTATTTTACCATTTTGCCTGGTTTCAAAAAGATTGCTTTAATTCTCATTGTGATGTATTTTCATTGAGCAAATTCATCAAAAAAAATCTTGTTGATACTAATCTGTTGATGAAAAGAGTTTGATAAAACAAATGTACAACAACAAAGCAAACTTCTTGATGTATTTTTGAAGAGAAAATATATCCTTTGAATACCTCAATAACAAAACATGTCCGAATCTGCTGATAAAAATCCTGCATCTATTAAGGTAAAACTGATTGCTATTCTGGTAATTGCAACTACATCGGTGATTGCAACCTGGCTACTTTCCGACTTTGCATTTAACAGACTTTTTGTTTCTGTGGAACAGCTCACCAGGCCAAATGAAAAAATCAGGTTGATCAACAACATTTCTTATCTTTTTACACGTATTAATCAAATTGGAAGGCAACAGTTTATCACCTATAAACCGGCCGAAATGAGCAAATTACAGCCCGTGAGTCAGGATTTGATCCAATCGCTCGACAGCCTCGAAATCCTCTGCAGCGACAAGCCAACCTACATCAGTCGGATTGATTCAATGCGTTCAATAATAGATAATTACGATCACATTCTAACACGGTACCTGGGATTGTACTCAGAGATTACAAATCCGCAAAAGTTTTCGAAGGAATACAGTGAGCTGAATGAATTGGTAGCACTTATCAGCCAGGAAATCGACACCAATGTGGTAACTACGGAGACCAAACTTATTACCACCACTACCATTCCGGGAGAGGAAGCAGAAGATACCCGGAAGAAAAGGAGTTTTCTGCAACGACTTTTTGGTAAAAAAGAAGAAGAAAAACCTGCTGATACCTTGCGCCAGACAGCAGAAAGCCAAATTATTGAAGAAAAGCAGAATGTAAGAGTTGATACTATTTCACGTGCAAATCGGACTGAAATTACCGAAAATATTGAAATGTTTATCGACAGCCTCGACAGGAGTTACAGGTATCAATTGAATCAGCTATACACAGCCGAGCAAAATCTGATCAATTATTCCGAGCTCACAACAACACAGTTTTACAGGATGTTGCGCGATTTTGAATTAGATGAATTGAATGAAGCTGAACAAACCAGTACTACCTTGGCAACCGAATTACTTTCGGCGATTAAGAGAATTATCATCATACTGGTGATTTTCGTAATCATCATCGGGATATTATCATTTTTGATTTTTATTGATGTGAATCGCAACAACAATTTACGCCTACAACTGCAACTGGCCAAAGAAAAGGCCGAGCAGCTCAGCAGCGTAAAGCAGCGTTTTCTTTCGAATATGAGTCATGAAATCCGCACACCTTTGCAATCGATTCTGGGCTTTGCTGAACAAATCAGGAAAAAGCAACGTACTAAAGATGAATCTGTTGAAATCATTTACAAAAGTGCTGCTCATCTTCACCAGATTGTTAACGAGGTTTTGGATTATAGCAAATTAATATCCGGAAAATACGAACTCGTCAACCAGCCTTTTCGGATGCATGATCTGCTTAAAGACGTGGTGGACTCCATGCAAACTCAAGCAGAACATAAAAATCTCGGGTTCAATTTCAAAAATACTGCAGATCCGGATTTGACATTGCACGGAGATGCGTTCAGGCTAAAACAAATCTTATACAACCTGATCGGGAATGCAATCAAATTTACTGACGAAGGTGAAGTTAGTTTCGGTTTTGATTATGCCATTGAGAAAGAAATTTATCAATGTCAGTTTACGATTAAGGATACCGGTATTGGAATTGAGGCAGAACAACTTGAGTGCATCTTTAATGAGTTTGAACAAGCAAATCCGGTTTCCGGAACAGGCCTGGGTTTGAGCATTACCAAATCGTTGATTGATTTGATGAAAGGCACACTAAGGGTTGAAAGTGAACCCGGAAAAGGTTCGGAATTTGTGGTAAAACTGGCATTTCCGCTGGCTGATAAAAAGCCTTCAGAACCAGCTTTGAATCAGTTGACATTAAAAAATCAGTTGACCGGAAAAGTAATTGTTGTGGACGATGACCCGTATATCCTTAAATTGATTGATGATATTCTCACAACAAATGAAGTGGAACACCATTGTTTGCAGGATGCCAGGGAATTATTAAAAACAGAAATAAATGACAATAGCCTGGTATTGATGGACTTAAACATGCCGGAAATGCACGGCTTTGAACTTTGTGCACAACTCAGAAGAAGAGCCTGCAAACAGCTGAAAATTGTGGCACTTACGGCACACGTATTACCTGATGAGAAAGAAAATATACGCGCTCACGGATTTGATGAATTACTGGCAAAACCCTTTGTGGAAGCCGATCTGCTTCAGCTAATTTACAAACATCTTGGCGATCAGGATTTTGATCGTAAACTAATCGAAAACTCACCCATGGGAAAGATGGCGATGGGTGATGCCAGTCTTCTGAATCAACAACTTAAACAGTTTGTCACAGAAACTGATAAGGATGTCCTTTCGTTGAAAAAAGCATTTAAACAGCAGGATTCTGCCGGTGTAACAGAACTTGCACACCGATTAGCCGGTCGCACCGCACAAATCGGTGCCACGGAGGTATCGCAAAAGCTTAGGACATTGGAAAAAGCCCTTCGATCAAATCAAGTGCTACTGGTTGAGGAAGAAGAAATTATAGAGAAGATTTTAAATGATCTGGAACATTTAGTCAGGTCAGTATCAAATCAAAAATACTGAACTTATTCTTCAATATTGTATCGTGAAATCTTCTTATAGAGTGTTTTACGATCGATATTTAGTAGCTTGGCAGCCTGCGATTTGTTGTTTCCGGTTTGTTGCAATGTTTTTACGATTAGGTTGCGTTCGGTGGTTTCCTGTATTGATTTAAGGTCGTAATCATCGTTAAGGTATGATTTCGCTTCAAAAACCATTTCTTCAGGCAAGGCTTCTTTTTCGATTATATCGTCCGATGTCAGCAGTACTGCTCTTTTGATGGTATTTTTAAGCTCACGAAGATTCCCAGGCCAATCGTAACCAAGCAAAATCTCCATCGCTTCATCCGAAACATGCTTAACTGATTTGCCAAGTTCTTCATTTGAAAGCTCGATAAAATGCCTGATAAAAAGCTGAATATCATTCCCCCGTTTACGTAGCGGCGGAACCATGATGCTAAATTCATTCAGCCGATGATACAAATCAGTTCTGAAATGTTGATTTTTAACACTTTTGCCAAGGTCATCATTTGTTGCAGCAATTAAACGCACATCAACTTGCCGGATGGTGCTGCCGCCAATCGGCAGAATCACTTTCTCCTGCAGTGCTCTTAAAAGCTTCACTTGTATTTCGTAGCTCAGATTGCCTACTTCATCCAGGAACAAAGTGCCACCACTTGCCAACTCAAAAAGTCCTTTTTTATCAGCGATGGCTCCCGTAAAGGCTCCTTTGGTGTGGCCGAATAACTCGCTTGCCGCCAGTTCTGACGAAAGGGCTCCACAATCAATGGCCACAAAAGCTTTATTTGCCCGCTTGCTCAAACGATGTATTTTTCGGGCCAGCTGTTCCTTTCCGGTGCCACTTTCGCCCTGAAGAATTACTGACATATTGGTGGGTGCTACCAGCTTGATATGCTGATCAATCTTATGCGATTGCTCACTGTTTCCGCTGATAAATCGGGAATCATCATCGGTTGTGTTTACGTTTTTGAGGGGATCAATTTTCAACGCATCCTTAATCACCATTATCAGGTGATCCGGATTAACCGGTTTTATGATATAATCGAACACCCCCATCTTTATTGATGTAACAGCGGTTCGCACATCATTAAAACTGGTCATGATGATTATCGGAATTCTTTTTCCTGCGTTTTGCAGAACTTTAACCAAATCGAGCCCTGTGCCGTCAGGAAGTCTGTAATCCAGTAAAAGAAGATCGAAAACATTAGTTTTCAACTGCTTACTCCCATCAGTGATCTTGTTACTTACGGCAACTTCAAAGTAATGTCGTTCCAGAAAACTGGTCAGGCTCTGCGAGAAAGTAAGGTCATCTTCAACAATCAGGATTTTAGGCATATCAGCAATAAAATGGAACAACTTCTGCAAAATTACATCAAATCGTACAAACAGAAGAAAACCCGGTTACCCTCAATTGAAATTATTGCTGTTTAAGGCTAACGGACAAAAAATTAAAGATTTGTGAATTAAGCAGATTGTTGAAAATTGCCGGCTTTAAGGGAATAGTAAAAGACATCCTGCTGTTCCAGACCGGTGCATGAATGACCCAACCCGCCTGTTTTTGCATTATATGCGCTGAAACCAGATTGTTATTATAATTTTTGATAGTGATCATACTGTTTAATTTTATGAAAAAAACAGGAGTTAAGTTGAAAATTAACTCCTGTAACAACCAAACGATTCTAAAAAAAGAACTGCCTATTTAATCTTTTCGCCCGTTGCTTTGAGCTTTATCGTCTTTGATTGTTGACTTTCGACATGTTTGAGTGTGATTTCATAGTACTCGCTATTGGTAGCTTTATCCTTCACCAGGTAAGCAGTTTGTTCTGCTTCCCAGCCCCTGTAATCGTCACTTTCGAGCACATCCTTCACGGCCTGTGGCAACTCGGCAAGCTTAACTTCCGTGCGCTGATCATCATCCAAGAGGTTGATGTTATAGTTTTCGCCTGGAAGAACGTTTGCAACTACTGAACTGGTTCCGTTGAATGATACTGCAACGAAAAGAAAACTGATTGCTAATGACATTAACTTTTTCATAGGATTATATTATTTTGAGTTAAACATTAAAGTTGTCATTGCATTACTCAAATGGAATACCAAAAAGTAAAAACAATCTTATCTTACTTGAATACAGAATTTTACAAAATTCACACCTTTCACGTAACACGTAAAAAGTGTGGGATAAGTCCACAACTGAGGATTTAATCCACAATTAGAAACCTGGAAATATGTTATGAAAACTCCAATGGGAATTAAGTCTGCTTCAATTTGAAAAAACAAATTAACAGGCTGCTGAGGTTATTGAACAGCTATGCTTTCTTACCAATAAGCTTTAACCAGTTATTTTCACTTATTCAAAACCAAGATAGCGTGCTGCCAGGTTCTTGTCGAAATTACTCCTTTTAAAAGGATGTGCTTCAGTATTAAAGGTATAGTCCTCAAAAGGATAACTTTGATGATCTTCTACAAAGGTAAGATACAGGTACTTAAGCGTTTCGGCAAAGAAGAAAGTGGGCATATAATCTTTCTGTTCTTTGGTTGCAACATCTTTGATGCTTGTATAGGCAATATCCGTTTTGCAATACTTTTTGATGTCGGACCAATATTGGGCGTTCATCTGATAAAAACTACTATCACCCGTAATTTTAAAAAGATAATAGGCCGATTCAATAATTTCAGGATTCAGGTCGTAAGCCGGATAGGATGAAGTGGAAGTTTTATAATCGTACACCATAGGTTCCAGTCCGTTAAGCTTCCACAGATAATCCCAGCTTTGTTGCAACTGGGTAGCTCGCGTGGTATCACCTGACAAGCCAAGTATTGCCGGGAAAAAAGCATCATACAAGGTAATATGTGAGCTTGTCTTTTCACCGCTGTGCATATCAGCCCTTCCATACCACAGTTTTCCGTTGTATGTTTCGGCCAGATAAGTGTTAATCCCTTGGATGCTTTCCTGCCAAAGCCTGCCCAAATCCTGATCGCCAAACAACAAATAACTTTTATAAAGGTATTCATAATACGAATCAACGCCGGCGCAGATATGACTTTGCGTTGATATCCACTCTCCGGTTTCCACATTAATAACATCCCCAATCAAACCAATTTCTGAGCGTCTGTCGAAAATTGCCATAGTAGCTTTTTTGCCTGCCTGATAATACTTGGGATCTTGGGTGTAGTAACTCAAAACGCCCATCTCAAAAGTGTAGGTAGCTGCTTCGGCAACATTAACCGTATCACCACGAGCTTGTCCGGTTCTCAGATTTACCCAGTATTTTGGGATGCCCGTTTTGGTATCGAAGGCCGGCAACATCCGGTCGGCAAAGTCTCTTGCTTTATCGAGCACAGCTGCATTGCGCGACAATTCGTACATCGAAAGCAATCCACCCAAGATGCGGATATTCACTTCAAAAACCTTGGCATCCAAATCTTTATCAAAATCCAACGAGTCGGCTACATAAGCTTCGATCAGGCGTGTTTCATCCTCAATACCCATCATAAATAAGGTACTGTAGGCATCGATAGGCGATATATACAAAGGCTCTTCGTACCAGTCTTTGGCAGTTTTCGATAAGGGAGCCAGGGCATCATGTCCCCAGGCATATTTTTTATAAGCCTGCCAGCTTCTGAGGGTTTCATTGCGTACATCTTCAGCCATTGTCCCTATTTCAGGGTGCTCATCTGATTTACTCTTATTCATTGATTTACAAGAAACTATAAAAACCAGGGCTAGTCCAATAAAAAATATTTTATTCATGCTTATGGTGTGTTGGATTTCAGTGAACATCAAATTTAATTACATCTCAAAAATAAAGCTTTTCATCAGAATGCCAACTTAAATTTGCTGGTATTTAATTGATATCCAGCTCCATTTATATCGACTCATAGCGAATAACATTTAATGATAATCAGAGTTCTGCAACAACCACCCAATCCTCAGTGCTTCCTAAAATAAAAAAGCCGGCTCTTTCGAACCGGCTATTAACTTTCTTCAATCAAAAAATTATTTATTGATGAAAAGTGGTTTTACGGCGTATCCTTCATTGGTAGTGATCCGAATCAGGTAAACGCCATTTTCGAGATGCGAAAGTGGGAGTTTTACGTCCGATGTCAAGGCGGATGCTTCCAATTCACTTTGGTAAACAAGTTTGCCAAGGCTGTTGGCTACTGTCAGATTCACTTTTCCCTTCAACAGATAATCCAGGCTAAGGTAAACCTCACCATCACTTGGGTTTGGATAAACCACCAATGACTTAGCAAAGTTTTCATTCAATCCAACGGAGCTTTCCAAAACCACTGTAGCAGCCGGTGACCAATCGCTCCAGCCGCATTCATTTTGTGCTCTGGCCATCAGTTCTGCTTCACCAAGATAGGTAGTATTCCAGTTGATGTTTACCTCCAGGCCCTCTCCATCGAAGGTACCTGCTTCGGCTGGTTCAACAGCCCATTCGTAGGCAGTAGCACCTTCGATGGCTTCGATCGTTACAACTGAAACAGTGTTTTCTGCATAATCAACACTATCCGGTACTATTGGTGATAATGGTGCAGCAAGTGCGTACAACAAGTCAATTGCAGCAGAACCTTCACCACTATTGATACATCCGTTGCCATCTACTACAGAAAGCAAACTCATTTCCATAGGTGCTTCAGGTGTCAACACCATGGTGTAAGGCGTATCAAATATTTCTATCGTTCCCATATCCTCTGCCATTTCAACTGTCCAGGGTGCTTCACCTGTTAGCGTGATGGTTAGCTGAGCCTCTTCACCTTGACAGACAGACTGATCACCTGTGAGCAAAGCAGTTGGCAAACTGTAGAAGCTGAGTTCGGCAAAGCTAACTGCATCACCGCAACTACCAATACCTTGTGCTGTCAAAGTCAGGCTGACCATTCCGGCATCATAATCATCAGCACTTGGCACATAAACAGGATTGAGTGCTGAAGGATCAGTAAAACTTCCTGTTCCACTGGTTTCCCAGATCAATGCAGAATAATTTTCGGCATAGGCCGAAGTAATTTCAAAGTATTCGCCCTGGCAGATAAATCCCGGTTCGCCGGAAATAGCCACTGGCAGATGATTAATAGTAAGTATCATGCTGGTTTCAACTGTAGAGGATTCGCCTGTTACGATCAAAGTAAGTTCCACATCTCCGGCAAGAACATCCTCATCACTGGGGGTATAAACCGGATTCAAAATTGCAGGATCATCAAATGTTCCTGTTCCCGAAGTTATCCATTCCAGCTCATTATAATGATCAGCAAATCCTTCAAGCTGATAAGTGTCGCCTTCACAGATAGCCGCATCATCTCCGGCCCATCCGGTGGTAGTAACACTGGCCGGAAAAACTATATAATCAATCATGGCCATATCATCGCCGCCATCCATTGAAACATCCTTCGAATATACCCATTTAAAGGTATGCTCTCCCTGAGGCACAGCATAAGCCACACGATTCCAATCCACATTTCCTGACCATTCAGCTTTCTGATTGTTGTCAATATAAAAGCGTAGCCAGTCATATCCAGACTCAGAAGATACTTTACAGAAAAACGAGATACTATCATCAACACTGGCCACCTGCTGGATAATCAGCTCTGAGCTTTGATTGTGTGATATGTCACCTGATTTGGCAGAGAAACTACCTTCGTACACATTATCTTCTGCGATAAGCCAGGGCTGATTTCCTCCTTGTGTCCAGTCAAAAGCAGTGAAATCACCTGTTTCGAAGTCTTCGAGCACCAGGCCAATCTTAGCAACAAAGCTCTTTTCGGCTGAGTATGCTCCTGATGTAACCATACAGCTAAAATCAACAACCGTTCCAATAGGTGCTGATGGGCTCACTGAAATCTCGAAGAAAGCCTGACTGCCACCTGTAAGTTCCGGAATTAGATAGGAGTCATCATTTACGGTAACATAGGAATTATTCAGAACCAACTCATTCAAGACGTTGAGAGCCGAACATGAACCAACATTTTGCACATTAACAATGATCCTGGCTGTTTCACCCGGATCGAGGCGGCCATTGCTATTTCCCACGATATCGTCTGCGATCATGTAAGTTCCAATAGAAAAAGCAGGAGCGTGAGCAGAAATATTAAAGCTGGCTTCCCAGCTGTCTTCGACTCCCGTAACAGTCAAAAGGAAAGGAATGCTGGTCATATCGGGAATATTATCCGCAACTTCAAAACTAAAAGCATCGGCAATAGCCAATTCTGCGCCGGCTTCCAGATCACCATAATTTTCGGTATTATCAATAAAGGTGATATATTCACTTTCGGATGAAAGTGTTGCAACCAGATCAGTAGCCGTTTCAACACCTAGATTTTCCACTGTGATCCCTAATGAAATTAGCTCTGAAAAGTCGATCAACCCATTGCCATTTCCAGCATCGTCATTGATTTCATTACTCACATAAGCAATAAAAGGTCCTTCGGCAGGTATCACTTCTATCTCCGACATATAAGTTATCTTATTATACCCAAAAACCGTGATATCTAACATTCCCACTTCGGCCAGAGCCGGGAAACTGAGATTGGCCTGTCCGCCTTCCACATAAGCTGAAGCCAAAATTTCGCCTTCCCAGGTTAGGGTTACGATGGCATCTTCGGCATCCACGTTCACGGTTAATTCCTGCATTCCCAGAAAGAGTGTTGAAGAATGAGAAACAGCCATTGCTGCAGGCACATCAGTACGCATCGTCATCGAAGGATCACCAAAAAGTATCCAGGTATCGTGCGTTGATCTGCCGGAACTTCCGTGAAGGTCAATCATTTTCATGCTACCATTGATGGAGTTGCCACCTAAAGTACGTTTGATATTATTTTCATAACCTTCGACCAGGATGGTAACCATTTCGTCCTGGCCTGTCATTGGGGGCTGCCAGGGTTGCGAAATCCAGGACATCATAGTACCAATAGCCCCCGTAGGTTCTCCGTTGTGGGTGGCTCTGGTCCAAGTTTCTGCAAAACAATTGCCACTTGTAAATTTCCCATTGTCGCAGGCAACGGCCCAAATCACAGGCCAGCGATCAGTATTGGTAAGAGCATCCACATGCGAGCTGCTGTAACCGGCAACACTCCAGCTATTTTGTGAGCCGTGGTTGCAATAATTGATAAGGCTGGTACCGTTATTAATATTCTCCGAGATTTGCGCAGCAGTTGTATTTGGCAAACCAGGAACACCGCCGTCATATTCTTGATATACAGTAGCATAAGTATAATTGAGCAGACTATCACGAATGTAATCCATGTGAACATAATCTGCTTCACCACCATTATGGCCACCACCAGCACCTTCATTGCGGGCGATTCCCATGCCAATATTAACCCAATCAGCACTTTCATCCAAATCCCGTTCAAAAGTGAGAATACGTTGTACCATTGTTTCGACATGCGTTGGACTTTCGGCAGAAAAACGACCCACAAAAGCTTCGTTATAGGAATCATTTCCGGCCAAATAGCCATAATAGTTGTCAGAATAACCACCTGAGCTGCTGTTGTTATAACTCGGAACATGTTGATGATCGCCAACCAAAAGGATATGTGTAAGTCCGTTGTCGTTGTAATAATTTGTTACAAAATCTTTTATGGCAGTTGGATTGGTTCCGATAGTCGCCACATCAAAGATTTCGATCGGGCGTCCTGTTCTTTTCTTCCAGGCTACAAAAGGTTCCATCGCTTCCATAAAAGGACCGTGACTAATCACAATCATATTACCTTCTTCGGAAAGGATGGGGTAGCGGCTTTGAGTCTCAGTAAAGTTGATAAAATGGTGGGCGTACAGCTGTTCAAACTCCTTGTCTGTTGTAATCTGAGGACTTTTACGACTAAGTTGATTCGCACCACCTTCACCAATTTTAACCATTTTAACAGTCAACTGATGAAAAACCCGTAGTGTTTTGGTTTGCGGATTATAGGCAAAAGGATAAATACTCACAACCTGACCCCTATAATCTCTGAGGATATAAGGTTCCTGAAGAGTGGCTCTGTTAGTCGGGTAAAATTCATCCTTACCGTACATTTCGCCGTAGGTATAAGGCACTGTAGCAGGATCAATCTCACGACTGAAATTCCCTTTGGAAGGGGCTATTTCAAAATTTTCAAAATCAGTGTAGGAGGCATCAAGAATTGCAATATCCATCAATGCCTGATCACCTATTATTGCCGAGGCACCATAAACCGGCAGGTCTGGTGCAGCCTCTTCGAGCATCGAAACCATTTTCGGAACACTGATGATCATAGATTTTCCGCGAGGAGTTTCTATGGTTGTAGCATAAAAACCAGGTACCGAGAAGGAAATAATGATTTCATCTTCGTTTGATTGTAAGAGATTCTGTGAAATTTTTGAAGGTGACTGACCTTCGATTGCATACCATTGCTGTGAAAAGCCAGCACTGGCAAACAGAAGTAATAAGAGTGTAAAAAATAAATTTCTCATAGGTTATTATTTGATTTTGGTAAAAACGTACCGCAGTTTAAACTACGGTACGTTTTCAGATAATTATTATTGAACTACGATTTTATGTATTGTAACCGATTCATCTGTGTTTAATCGGAGGTAATAAATGCCTTTGGCATAATTACTCAAATTGATCTGTTTGATTTCGGACCCGCTGAAGCTTCCACAATCTTCTTTGTAGATTTCTTTACCCTGATAATTGAGCAGCACATATTCAAGATGCGAAGCGTTGCCGCGGATAGCCAGGTTAACAAGCTTTGATGCCGGATTAGGATAGATAGTTACAGCCATTTTTTGTTCATTCAGGCCGCTGCAAATATCAAATGTTACAGTGATCTCATCTTCTACCTCACACCCATTTTCGTCTGTGGCTATAACAGAATAGGTTTGTGAATTCAATCCAACTCCTGTAGAATCAACAGTGATCGTTGCGGTAGTTTCACCACCAGGATTCCATAGGTAGGACATGCCATTTTGAATAGTGGCATCCAGTGTGATTGTTTCATAAGCACAAATAATTGTGTCGTTACCTAGCTCAAGTACCGGCATTTCATGAACTACCAGGGTATATTCACCTTCGACAGTAGTCTCACCATCATCAACTATTACTGAATAGGTAGTTGTTTCAGTAGGTGAAGCAATCGGCATCATAGCATTAGGATTGTTAAGACCTTCGGCAGGACTCCAGGTACAGGTATAGTTTCCAGTGCCTCCAACAGGATGTGCATTAAGTACTGCTGAGCCTCCTTCGCAGATAACCGGAGGTGTGGCTGTGATTTCAATTGCCAATTCCTGATCTATAAAGCAGCTGATCTCTGCATGCCACCCACTTTTTGTGACAGAATAATCGGAAGTGAATCGAAATGTGAGAGCTCCTTCGGGGTTGGTAGCCTGAACAAGGCCAGGACTTGTAGTTCCATTAAAAGGACTACCACTAACCTGAGGTGCAGCTGTTGATACGCCATCATAGATATAGAGAAAATCATAGCCACTTTCCGTTTCAAATGACACGAAATCTGCTCTTATCACCGCATTTGGTGTGGTTGGCAAAAAAGTCATCGTCAAATCCTCGTTGTTTTGATACTGTCCGTCAGCTCCACCTGTATCGTAAAAATTACCGACGCAGGTCTCAACAGTTCCATTGCTAATCAAATAATCCGGAATCAATCCAATAACTACTACACCGGTTTGTGTTGCTGTATATAAGCCTGAGGGTCCCGAATTAGCTGACATATTGATATTAACAGGATAACCAATGGGTGAGTCGCTACTGACTGTTACATTAAAAGCCAATTCAACAGATTCACCAGCAGCCAATGCGGCTTCATTCAAAGTGGCGTTATTCACAACCAACAACGGATCAGAAGAAACGATGGTAGTACTCAGATCAAATGCATCGCTTCCACCAGTATTGGTTACAGTTACAATGATATCTGCTGTTTCGCCCGGATCAAGGATGCCATCTCCATTGCCGGCGGCATCATCAATCAAAATTTCTTCATCAATATCAAGTACTGGCGCATAGAGTTTAATCATCAGGTTACTTTCCCATGTTTCTGTTCCATCAGTAGCTTCTATCACAAATGCAGCAATATGTTCATTTGGAACATAATCTGCTACTTCAAAACTAAAGGCATCAGCTACATTGGATACTTCGCCGTTTACAATGGCACCAAAATCAGCCGAAGAGGCTCCGGTAAGTGTAAGATAATCATCCTCGCCAACAACCGTTGCGGTGATATCCCCTGAAGGATCAGCTCCAACATTTTTAAGGGTAACATCAATGGTAAATGACTCTGTGTAGTCAGCCTGTCCATTCTCGTTTTCATCATTGATCACAAATTCGTCGAGTACAACATAGGGCCCTTCGAGTGCTGCTGCCGGAACCTGCACCATATAAGGGATGTATTGTGGCTTGGTAACGACAATATCAACCATTCCAGAAGATAGAACAGGGTCAATTGGTACTTCAACAACACCGGTTTCGCCTACAAGTGCTGATCCGTGCAAAACACCATCTTTCGAAATACCAATATAAGATCCCGGTTCAGCCGTTACCTCATAGGTTTCGAGACCTATAGGCAGAATGGGCATATGCTCTACAGTATTATTCTGACCCTGAGTGTTATAAGTGACCAATGAAGGATCACCTAAAACATTATATGCCTGCCAATAATAGGTAGGACTGGAATGACTGGGATAACCCTGAATATGAACTTCAGTTACTGCCAGATTCCCGACAAATACTATTCCACCTGTTGTTACATAATCGCTTACAAAAGGTGCATCATAAGCACCCCAGGTAGTCTCTTCAAAAGTTGGCACATAACCATCATTGTTGCCCTGAAGCGGGAAAGCACCTACTGCCCAATAGAAATCTTCGAACCAGTAAGAACTCGGTGAAGATCCGATATAAGCCACAGCACCTTTATTGGCAGCGCGCATCCAGGTTTCGCCAATACATTCAGGATAACCAAAATCGGCAGCCAGACAGCAGTTACCAATAGCCAGCGGATACTTATCCTGATTCACAAAATTATTAACCATGGACTGCGAAAGATTGGGGTCGCCCCAGGAGGTCTCACCACAATGCGCTGTATAATTAATCAATCCTACTGCTATGCGGTCAGGATCATAACAACCGGTGTATGGACTTGTTAAATAGTCATTCACATTGACATAGCCGAGTTCAGCATTGAAATAATTTTCGGTTGCATATTCAATGGCTGGTTGTCCAACGCGCGGATTCCAGGTACCATCGGCACCGGCAATCAGCGTTGCATCATCCAGATAAGTTGGATCAGAAAACTCATACCTTTCATGGTAAAGTGTTTTCTCGATATAAGGCATCAATTGTGCACTATTGGTGGCTGAAAAACGGCCATAATACATTTCAGGAAAATAGTCGCCGTCAACACTTGCATAATAAAGGTCAGTCATTTTGCTGGATGATGACCCCTGAATGGCAGGTATTTGCGGGGTGTCGCCAACAAACAACACAAAACTTGGAGCCGGATCATCGGGTGTGCCATTGTTGTATTGTTCGTGCACATAGGCTTGAATTTGGCTGTAACTTGTTCCAATTTCATCGGTATAAGCTACAATAACCTCAAAGCCTTTTTTTGTTTTCCAATCAATAAAAGGAGCCAAATCCTCCTCAAACATCGGATCAGAAACGATCAGGTACTTAATGGGATACGTAGTAAGGTCAGGATGATCAGGATACTCTCTATTGGTAGGATTATTCAAAAATGCCTGCTGCATCGCTGAGAAATAAGGTGAATAGGTAGAGGATTTCACATATTCAGTAAGGTTTTTGTCAACATTTGTAAAAACTACCTCAAATTCAATATCATTATACACCCGAATAACACCCTGAACTGGGTTATAACTCACGGGAGCAATGGTAAGTCTGGCGATTCTAAAACTCCGCATAACACCAAGAACTTCGACCGAGGCAAGTTCGTGTGATATAAAATCATCCTTTTGATAAACCTCCGTATTAAATTCAAATGTTACATCCTCAGCTGATTGGTCTTTTCGCAGTGAAGGCTGTACCGGCATTATCAATTCATTAATACCATAATCACTCAATTTATACTCAGATACAGTGTAACTAAGGACATTAACACTTACCTCGGCACCAAATGGGATTTCAATCAGTTTTTTGGTTGCCGGAAGTTTGGGTTCACCAAGATTTCCCACTGAAAAAGTTTTGGGGATAAGCAACTCATTAAAAACACCTTTTGAGCTTTCAACCTGAAAAGTTGCAAGCCCTGGATACGCAACTGTTGCACTTAGCCCCTGCATATTGTCGTCAAGAACTACCAAGCCAGAAGTGGTCTTGCCAAAATCAATGGCTAAGTCCTGTGCCAGCATTGTGAAGGATACAAAAATACCTGTAATAATTAACAGGCTCGTCTTAAAAATTTGATTGCCACAGGCAAAAAAAGTAGTAATTTTTTTCATTTTGGTTAACATTTTACTTTCAGTAAACTTTTATTATACACAATTGAGGACAAATTTAATGGAAAAATATCGTGCTATGTCGTGATTTTGCTTATATAGGATGATTCTAAATAATGAACTTAATCAAGCTATTTATTTAATAACCAACTATATACAAAAAATAAAAGCAGTGAATAACCTCATTTGGTTTTTCACTGCTCAAATATTTAATCAAAAAGTTGCGCTAAAAACAGGATTCAATTTGCAATATTAAGAATCGCATTATTGATAAAACGCCATCAATAGGGCTAGTGCTTCATTATTTAAGTCGTTTTCTATTAATTGCTTTACTTTGGCAATCATATCAGTCTCGTTCACTAAGTTGTTCAGCTTTTGCTCTTCAATCAAGGTATGGCTGGGGAATTCGGCCAGAATGCCAAGACGCCCCAGGTCGTTACCAGTTAGTAATGGATTGAATTTGATCTCGTCAGGCAAAACATCTATCCCGATACCAGGAGTTGATAAGGGTTTGGGAACAATAAAGGCAGCTTCACCATTGGTTCTCACATAATAATTACCTCCCATTCTGCCAACCAGATCAATTTTCAATACATCAATTTCACCATTTTCATCAAGCACTTCTTCGTTGATATGCATTTTCAATACCTCACATACAATCAGGTTAGCTGCCCCGGGTCCATCACCTGTTTCGATGATTTGTCTTACACGACATTCAAACTGGACGGGTGATTCTTTCACACGAAACGGCTTCACACTTTTTGATTCAAGGGGCGTAAACCCAGCTTTCACAAATTCATTTACTCCTTTAGGATATTCAGAACTTGCCAAACTCACCTGCTGAACCATCTGATAGCTAACCACATTAATCACAACTTCCGGCACTTCTTTCAGATTTTCGAAAGTATCCTTGGTAGTATTGTCGCGTCCCCTTCGGGATGGAGAAAAAATGAGTGTGGTAGGATTAACCCCAAAAGCATTGAAAAAGCTGAATGGTGACAAATTAGGATTGCCATCCTTATCCACTGTACTGGCAAATGCAATAGGTCGTGGTGCAATACTACCAAGCAGCAGGCGATGAAGCTTTCGCTGATCGTAGTTGGGTGCATCAATTGTTATCATTACACCGCTCATTTCGCTGGTAAGATTGTCGTTATGCAATCACCAAAGCCTATTCGTAATCCGTTTCGCTCGGCAAAAGCCCGCATAATAATGGTGTCGTGATCGAGTAAAAAAATTCGATCGCTGCCATCTTTCATTTTTATCGGCTGCGTACCTTTCCAGCTCAACTCCAGCATCGAACCAAAAGAATCAGGCGTAGGACCACTGATGGTACCCGAAGCATACATATCACCTGGATTGAGGTTGCAGCCGGCAACGGTTTGATGTGCCAGCTGTTGTGCCATATTCCAATATAAATATCTGGAATTGGAGTGACAAACCTTTGTAGGTTCTGCATTTTGCGGCTGTATGGCAACTTCCAACTGAATATCGAAATTGTGTTCACCAGCAATTTGCAAATAGGGCAACACTTCCGGTTCCTGTTTTGGGCCTTTGGTTCTGTATGGCTCCAAGGCTTCCATGGTAATCACCCAGGGCGAGATTACTGAACCAAAGCTTTTTGAAAGAAATGGCCCCAGCGGAACATACTCCCACCTTTGGATGTCCCTGGCCGATAAATCGTTAAACATCACCAGCCCAAAAATAGCCTCCTCTGCCTTATCTACTGCAATGGATTCGCCCAGCGCGGTTTGAGCCGAAGTGATAAAAGCCATTTCCAACTCAAAATCAAGTTGTTTTGATGGGCCAAATTGTGGTGGTTCATCATCCTTCGGTTTGGTTTGTCCTTTGGGTCGATGGATCGCTGTTCCCGAAACGACGATTGATGAGGCTCTGCCATGATAGCCGACCGGCAGGTGTTTCCAGTTGGGCAGCAGTGCTTTGGATGGGTCGCGGAACATTTTTCCAACATTAGTAGCATGTTCGATACTGGAATAAAAATCGGTATAATCTCCCACCTGAACGGGCATCAGCATTTTGATCTGAACTGACTGATAAAAAGCTAATTGGCGCGCCTCATCATTCGACTGTAGCTCGGTGTTCGACACAGAAAAAATCTCAGACAGGCGTTCTCGCAACGCGATCCTTGTCTCCTTTGGCAATGCTGCCAATTGATTTAGATTTTTCTCATAGAAGACACTCATATCTGGCATATCAATTTCATCGAAATAACCAAAATCGGCCAGCACCGAAAGGTCTATCACCGTATCGCCTACCCGAGTGGCTATAAAAACGAGATCGCCTGATGTGGCGATCCCATAGGGTAAATTTTGTATCGGGAAATCACTGTTTTCAGGAACTTTGATCCACGAGCTGAGTTCCGGATTATTGGATTCAAGCATATCTGTTGTAACTTTAATTTTGATTCTTAAATTGGTTTGTATTAAAGCGTACCTCTGCTCTCCTGCTCCAACTCAATGGCTTCGAACAAGGCTTTGAAATTACCTTTGCCAAAAGATTTCGCTCCTTTGCGCTGAATGATTTCAAAAAATACCGTGGGTCGATCTTCAACTGGTTTGGTGAAAAGCTGAAGCAGGTAGCCTTCTTCATCGCGATCGATCAATACACGCAATTTCTTCAGTGTTTCCAGGTCTTCGTCAATTTCCTTTACACGATCCATCACGGTATCGTAATAGGTATCGGGTACATGCAAAAACTCCACTCCTCTGGCTCTGAGCTGCTCAATGGTAGCAATGATATCATCGGTAGCCATAGCAACATGCTGTGCACCAGCTCCGCGATAAAAGTCAATATATTCTTCAATCTGAGATTTTTTCTTTCCCTCGGCCGGCTCGTTGATCGGGAATTTAATACGCATATTGCTGTTCGACATCACCTTGCTCATCAAGGCTGTGTAATCTGTGAAAATATCTTTGTCGTCGAACGAAATCAATTGTTCAAAACCCATCACAGTGCCATAAAAATTAACCCATTTGTTCATTTCGCCCCAATTCACATTCCCAACGATATGATCCACATATTTGAGGCCGGTGTCGCCTGGTTTGTAATCGGGTGCCCATTTACGGAATCCGGGGAGGAAAGGACCAAAATAGTTTTTGCGCTCGACAAAGATGTGAACTGTCTCACCATAGGTGTGTATCCCACTCATCACAACTTCACCGTTTTCGTCAACATTCACCTTGGGTTCCATATAGGACCGCGCACCCCGACTGGTGGTTTCTTTCCAGGCCTGACGGGCATCGTCCACCCACAAAGCGATCACTTTTATACCATCACCATGCAGTTTCTGATGCTCGGCTATGGGTGATTCGGGTGTGAGTGCAGTCGTTAAAACAAAAGTGATCTTTCCCTGGCGCAAGGCATAACTGGATCTGTCTTTCAGACCTGTTTCCAGTCCGGCATAAGCTAAAGGCTGAAAGCCAAAAGCCGTTTGATAATAATGGGCAGCCTGCTTGGCATTGCCTACATAAAACTCAACATAATCAGTACCGTTGATCGGTAAAAAATCGTTATTACTCATATTTGTTATCTGTTTTGTTTAATTATATTTCTTTCGTATAAATTTAGTAAAGCCAGCTTTTATGATAGCCAGGATCTTCCATGCTCATCGCTTGCTTTGTAAGCTTCAGTGGCTTGAAAGTATCAACCATCACAGCCAGCTCATCGGTTCCTTTTTTGCCGATACTTCTTTCAGCTGCACCCGGATGCGGCCCATGTGGAATACCAATCGGGTGCAACGTTATCATGCCTTTTTTGATGTGATTGCGACTCATAAAATCTCCGTCCACATAATATAGCACTTCATCAGAATCAACATTGCTATGATTGTAAGGTGCCGGAATGGAATCGGGATGATAATCATACAAGCGCGGCACAAAAGCACAAGTCACAAAAGCCGGTGTTTCAAAAGTTTGATGCACTGGCGGTGGTTGATGAATCCGGCCGGTAATAGGCTCAAAGTCATGAATGCTCATCCCAAAAGGATAGTGGCATCCGTCCCATCCAACAGCGTCAAAAGGATGGGTGGCATACACATAAGGAAAAATCAAATCTTCGCGCTTGATTTTTACTAAAAAATCGCCGTGCTCTTCATGCGTCACTAATTTTTCGGGCACTTTTAAGTCTCTTTCGTAAAATGGCGAATGCTCCAGCAGCTGCCCGTTTTTATTCATATACCGTTTCGGGAAACGGAGCGGATGAAATGATTCCACAATAAACAAACGATTATCGGCGGTATCAAATTCCAGTTGATAGATGATGCCCCTGGGAATTATTAAATGATCCCCATAAACAAAATTGATCGTGCCAAAGATGGTATGCAATTTTCCGCTTCCCTGATGGACAAAAATCATCTCATCGGCTTGCGAATTTTTATAAAAATAATCCTTCATCGAATGGCGTGGAGCGGCCAGACTGATATACACATCATTGTTAACCAAAACCGGAACACGACTTTCGAGGTAATCGTCTGCCGGCTTCACCTCAAATCCTTTAAAGCTGCGGTGCTGCATATTGTGGTCGATGGCAACTTCTGGTTTCACTGAATAAGCCTCTCCGATCGATTTTACCATCGTTGGCGGAAAAGCATGATAAATCAAGGAATACACATCAGAAAAACCTTCGGTTGACACCAATTCTTCTGCATATAAATCGCCATCTGGCTTGCGAAAAATGGTGTGCCTTTTGTGTGGCACTTCTCCGCTACGGATGTAATACGGCATACTATTTAGATTTGGTTTAAATAAAAAGAACAAATCTACACAAAAAATTGTTTAACCTTTGTAATTTCGAAATCGATTTCAGATAAACAAAACGTTAAAAATGCTTAAGCCACTTCTCGAACCCTTTGTAATGGGGGCAATTCAACTTAAAAACCGTTTCGTTATGGCACCTCTAACCCGGCAGCGGGCAGGAAAAAAGCTGGAAACCACTGAGCTTCATGCCTTATACTATCAACAGCGAGCCAGTGCCGGATTAATTATTAGTGAGGCCAGCCAGATTTCGCCCAAAGGGCAGGGTTATCCCAACACTCCCGGAATTTATTCGCAAGAGCAAATAGCAGGGTGGAAAAAAGTGACAAAAGCTGTGCATCAGGCCGGAGGCAGAATCGTGTGTCAGCTATGGCATGTCGGACGGCATTCGCATCCTTTAATTCAGTTGGATGGCGGTCTTCCGGTTGGGCCTTCTGCCGTGGCAGAAACCGGGCATGTTACAACGCTGCAGGGAAAAATGGATCCAGTCGTACCCAAAGCACTATCGCTGATTGAAATCAAAGCCACCATCGAAGATTACCGCAAAGCAGCCAAAAATGCGATTGAGGCAGGCTTCGACGGAGTTGAAATACATGGTGCCAATGGCTACCTGATTGATCAGTTTTTGAATGATAACAGCAATATCAGAACGGATCATTACGGCGGAAGCATTCCCAATAAGGCACGTTTTGCGTTGGAAGTTGTTGAGGCAATAGTAAATGAAATTGGAGCTGAACGCACCGGTATTCGCCTTTCGCCTTCCGGACGAAATTTTGGCATCAGCAATGAAAATCCTGTTGAAACCTTTACCTACCTGATTCAAAAGCTCAACAATTTTAAATTGGCCTTTATTCATCTGATCGAACCTTTTACACATACAATTGAAAGTTTGGATAATTACCTTGTCAGCCCAACTGCCTATTTTAAACCTTTGATCGAAAGCCCTGTAATCACTGCTGGTGGAATGACTTTTGAGCTGGCAGAAAAAATGCTAAACGAAGGACATGCTGATTTGGCAGCTTTTGGAAGGGATTTTATTTCCAATCCCGATCTTGTGGAACGTTATCGTAACCATTGGCCATTGCAACCCTATGATACAGAAACCTTTTATGGCGGTAATGAATCAGGATATACAGATTATCCTTTTTATCAAACAGAACTGCAAACTGGATGATTTCGGGAATTGATTTTTTAAGTGTTGCTACTGAATGGGCCAATCAGCGTTTAGCAGATGGAGGACCTCGCTATGCCGAATACCATCCCGAACAGATCATCGTAGAACCCTGGAATGCCTTGAGTTCCGTAGCCATGATGCTGCCAGCAGTGTATTGGCTGATCAAAGACTTCAAAGCCGTAAAACAACATGCCTTTTTTCTGTTTGCCATTGTGATGGTTTTTTTTGGCGGACTTGGCAGCACGCTTTTTCATGCATTCAGGATAAGTCCGGTTTTTCTGCTTCTCGATATTTTGCCTTCTGCATTACTTACCTTGTCGTTGGCCATATTTTTTTGGTTGAAAATCCTTAAAAAATGGTGGCTGGTGACCGCAGTGCTATTACCGGTTTTTGCATTAAGAATCCTGCTTTTCGGACAATTGGAAGGTCACCTGGCAATTAATATTTCCTATGCAATCTCGGGAGCTTTGGTGCTTGTCCCTTTGCTAATCTTGCTTTATCGCACCAAATTTGAAGCAGGATTATCCGTGCTTTTTGTCCTGATTCTTTTTGCGTTGGCTTTGTTATTCAGACAGTTAGACATTCACGCATTCGAAATTCTGCCTCAGGGAACTCATTTTCTCTGGCATTTGTTTAGTGCGGCTGGTTCCTATTTCATGCTGTATTATTTATACAGTCTGAGACTTTTCGAACAAAAAAAAGCCGGAAATGCATCCGGCATGTAAACTGGTCATAAAATGCTTTACTCTATACCACTGAAGTGTTTCATAAACTGTACCCGCTCGTAGGCAGCAGGATTGTCGGCTTCTTTAACACTCATTCTGCCAATAAATTCGTCTGTGGTTTTAAAATTGTGTTTTGTCATCCAGGTTTCCAGCTCACTGAGCATGATGCCGATTTCCTGAAAACCTTTTTTATAGAGTACTGATGCAATTTGAACTGCTTTGGCACCGGCTAAAAGTTGCTTTATCATGCCTTTGCCATCATGAATTCCGGTGGAAGCAGCAATATCGCAATGCACCTTGGTGGACATCATGGCGACCCAACGCAAGGAAACGGCAATTTCTTCGGGATGACTAAAGACACTACTGGCTTTGATTTCAAACTTGTCGATATCAATATCAGGCGAAAAGAAACGATTAAAAAACACCAGACCTGATATACCTGTCCAGGAGAGCTTTAGCACCATTTTTGACAAACTCGAAAAATAATAGCTAATCTTCAAAGACACCGGAATCTTTACCAGCTTGGTCAGTTTTCTCAGCACTTCAAAATAGATGTTTTCGTTGTATTCGCTGCTGTGGTGAGGATCGGAGGGTAAGATAAACATATTGAGTTCGAGCCCGTCGGCTCCGGCTTCTTCTATTTTTGTAGCAAACTCAATCCATTCCTGATCCGACACACAATTGATGCTGGCAATGATCGGGACATCAACAGCCTGCTTGGCATCCCGAATCAGTTTTAAGTAGCGATCCACATCGTTGTGGCGGGTATAATTGCGGATATAATCCTCTGCTTCAGGATAATAGTTGCTGTGTGTATCCTGGTTAAGCGTATGACTGGCACTGTGCTTGATTTGCTCTTCAAACAACGATTTCAAAACCACGGCAGCAGCCCCGTTTGCAGCGGCTTCCTTGATATTCTCTACAGAATTAGTGAGCCCTGAACTCCCAACGATAATCGGGTTCTTCAGCTTTAGGCCCATATAAGATGTGGACAGGTTTACCATATTTCCTCCATTGCTTTGGATAATTGTAGAATCATTTCACCTTTATGTCTGCAAAGCTAAGAAACAAATTATTCAAATTCATTCTAAATTATAAGGATATCATTAAAGGTATTGTGTTAATATTTTTCAAAACCATTTTATTATTACCTCCTAATGCATTGGAAGGTCAAAAAAATACGGTTCAGGTTTTTAACAAATCAATGTTAAAAACTCTGAAAAAAAAATAGATTTAAATTTCAATAATCATATATTTTTACATCGTAAAAGCTTTCTAATACCGAGATCAATTAATCAAATCCGGCATATAATGCAACCTGCAAGTCGTATTGTATTTAACCGGATCTTATAATCAACCAATGCGTTCTGGAATTAAGCTCATTTTATTTTTTGTTGCGTGGGTGCTATCCTATAACATTCATGCCCAACCAATTGTTGTTGGTCAACCTGCAGATACTGCCATTTGCGTTGATGCAAGCGCGAGCTTTAGAGTAATAGCTTTAAACACGGCAGCATATCAATGGCAGGAATATGATGGCGTTGGTTGGTACAACATCAACGAAACCATAGATTATGCCAGCGGATATAATACGCCATTGCTAACAATATCTGATGCCAACCTGGGACTGAATGCTTACCAGTATCGTTGTGTAGTATTTGATGCCGAAGGGCTGCAAGATGTTTCGGAATCTGCACTTTTGGGAGTGTATGAACCTCCCATAATAACCTCTCAACCGGTTGATACAAGAGTTTGCAAAAACGAAACGGCAGTCTTTACCGTTCAGGCCTTGAATGGAACAGATTTCAACTGGCAGGAAAATATTGGACAGGGATGGGTACATCTGGACGATAATGCCTTTTATCAAGGTACGAATACCAACGTACTGGAAGTATTTACTACCACCGGAATGAATGGTTTTCGCTATCGCTGCATCATAACAAATGTTAGTTGTCCGGATACCACTATAAACGCCAGACTGTTTGTTGACCCAACCCCTGTCGTCCAGCAAATCACTGGTGGAGGAAGTTATTGCAGCGGAGGCACCGGCGTTGAGATAGGCTTGGCTGATTCGGAAACAGGTATTAGCTATCAACTTCTCAGGAATGAAAATCAAACAGGATATGTGATTGAGGGAAATAATGAGGCCATTTCGTTTGGATCGGTCACGCAAGAAGGACGATATAGTGTGTTGGCAATCAATGGATTTACTTCCTGTAGCATATTGATGGAAGGTGTAACAGATGTGACGATAGATCCCTTGCCTCTGCAACAACTGCTTAACGGTGGAGGTTCTTATTGCCCGGGAGAGGAAGCTCCGGAAATCTTTCTTCTTGAAACCGAACCAGGTGTTGTTTATCAATTGTTTGCCAATGGAGCTTTTACAGGAGCCGAAATTATTGGGAATGGCTATATAAGCAGTTTCGGGCAATTTGCAAACAGCGGAATATATACCGTAACTGCTGCTAATCTATCTACCGGATGCCTCACACAAATAACAAGTCAGGTTCAGATTACCGAAGAAAATGCCCCGAGTGTTTTTGCAGGCAGCAATCAGTTTATTCAAAGAGGCGAAATCGCCGGTTTGAATGCTTCAGCAACAGGTGGCTCTGGCAATTACAGTTTTAATTGGTCCCCACCGGCATACGTTCAACAACCCGATTGGTCATCTACCCAAACCATACCATTATTTCAATCGCGGCAGTTTATCATCAATGCCACAGATCAACAAAATGGATGCAAAGCTATTCCGGACACTATGATTGTGTATATGAAAGACGGACAACTGGAACTGGATTTAGTTGCAAGTCAAACACAAATCTGTCCGGGCGATCAAGTGCAACTTTCTGCTATTGCAGGAGGAGGTACCGGCAATTATTCCTATCAATGGACTTCACTTCCCGAAGGTATCAGCTCGACAAACGCACAAATTGTAGTGAGTCCGGTTATCTCCACAACCTATATCGTAACGCTCAACGACGGACAGCAAACGTTACAAAAATCTGTAAGTATTCAGGTTAATCCTGTTCCGGCACAATTTAGTATCACCGGAGATGAAAGCTATTGTGCCAATGAAGAAGGTGTTGAAATTGGCCTTAGCGGATCAGAAAATGGTGTGATTTATCAATTAATTCGAAATGATAATGAAGTAGTAGTTGAGAAGAATGGCACAGCTCAGGCTATAGTATTTGGGACTTTTGGTATTGGAAATTATCATGCTATTGCCCGTTATTCGTCTGGTAACTGTTCACAAATGATGGTTGGTGAATTATCAGTGAGCACGATTTCGTTGCCAATATTAACAGCCGGAGCCAACCAATACATTTCAAACGGAGATCAAACGACACTTTCGTCAGTCGCTCAGGGCGGTTCAGGTAATTATCAGTTTAGCTGGACGCCTTTTGACAAATTGTTAAACCCAAATCAACAGAACCCGGCTACTTTGCCGCTTTTTGAAACCACAATTTTTAAGGTTACAGCTACCGATGTAAATAGCGGATGTGAAAGTAATACCGCACAATCAGTGGTTTTTGTAACTGGTGGAGATCTTGATCTTACACTCCAGGCCGATCAATACAGCATTTGTTCCGGCGAATCTGTACAACTTCAGGCGTTACCTACTGGAGGTTCAGGAAATTATGTGTATCAATGGCAATCAAATCCTCCAGGAGTGAATGCTAGAATTTCAAATCCTCTGGTCACATTAACAAATTCGAGCTGGTTGATTCTTACCCTTACAGATGGTTTTACGGTGCTCACCGATTCACTTTTTATTGAAGTTCGGCCTTTGCCACAAGCCTTCAGCCTTGAAGGTGGCGGCAATTATTGTATTGGTAGTCAGGGTGTTGAGCTAATTCTGACAGGCTCAGAAAATGATGTCTTTTACACACTTTACAGAAACGGAACTAATACGGGTCAGGTTCGTATCGGGAACGGACAGCCAATAACATTTGCCGATCAAAATAATGAAGGAATTTATCAAATTGAGGCTTTATCGCAACCACAGCTTTGCAGCAAGATGATGCCCGGAAATGTAGAAGTTATAGCCAGGAATGCTCCCATTGGCTTTGCCGGATATGATCGCACAATTCAAACGGGCACTGCGACTAATTTAAATGCCGAAGTATCGCAAGGATCAGGTAGTTATACATTTGAATGGTCCCCCGAATCTTTGGTTGTAAACCCTGATTTGCAACAAACCCTAACGACACCGCTGAATCAGAATACGATTTTCAATTTGAGTGTAACGGACAACCAAAGCGGATGCCAATCGCAACCCGATCAGGTACAGGTATTCGTTCAGGGGGGGCCTTTGCAGGTGATGGCATCAGCAAACCAACAGGCAATATGTCAGGGCTCAGCTGCTGAGCTTCATGCGCTGGCTACAGGAGGCACTGCAAACTATTATTACAGCTGGACTTCTGTTCCGGCAGGATTTTATTCAGGCGAGGTACAGCCTGTGGTTACGCCAACAGCCTCTGCCTGGTACAAGGTTATTGTTTACGATGGACAACAAACTGCATCAGACAGTATTTTTGTTGATGTTTCACTGCCTCCTCAAACATTTACTGTCTTTGGTGGTGGTCAAATTTGTGAAACAGGCCAAACCCAACAGATCTTTTTGGATGGAAGTGAATTTGGCACTCACTACAGGCTTTTCTACGAAAACCTATTGAAGTTGGAATTGCCCGGGACTGGCTCAGTGCTGCAATTTGGCGGTTTTGATCAGCCAGGAAGCTATTCAGTTACAGCTGTTTATGACGCAGGCTGTCAAAAAATAATGAACGGAGAAGCTGTCATTTCTCAGGCAAATGCTCCCTTGGTAAATGCCGGACCTGATAAGTGGATTAGCCAAAATGAACAGGTTACGCTGCAAGGGAGCCTTATTGGCGATCCCGCCACAACCTTCAACTGGAATCCTGCTGCCCAACTGATCAATCCGGATGATCTACAGCCCACAACCGTTCATTTGTTTAATACAACTTTGTTTGCCCTGCAAGCTTCAAACCCTGCCTGTGGCAGTTCTACAGATTATGCTACCGTTTTTGTAACCGGTGGATCACTCACGCTTTCCCTTTATCACTCCCCTGTGTCGTGCCCTGGCCAAGCCGTAAATCTTTTTGCGTTGCCTGGTGGTGGCAATGGCAATTATACCTACTCCTGGTCATCCAATCCCGCCGGATTCCAATCTGCTGCGATTAATCCAGTGGTTTTTCCTGTTGAATCTACCTGGTATATTTTCACGCTAACAGAAAATGAGCAAACCCTTAAAGATTCCGTTTTAATTTCACCGCTTGATCAGCCACAACTTTTTAACGTTCTCGGAGGTGGACAAGTCTGTAATGGTTTCGATCTCCCACAAATTCAACTTTCAGGTTCCGAAACAGGAGTTGTGTACACCCTGCTACATAATGGTTTTGAAACAGGCTATTCCCTCATCGGAAATGGCTTTGCACTGTCATTTGAAGCAGCTGAAGGATCCGGGAATTATCAAATTAGTGCTTCCTATGCGCATTCGAATTGCACTTCACTGATGAATGGAACCGCTGAAGTTGAAATTACTGATACACCTATTGTCTTTGCCGGATTCGATCAGCTACTACAAGTAGATGAGTCGGCAGTTTTACATATGGAAGCTGTTGGAGGTTCAGGAGATTATTCGCACCAATGGTTTCCGTACTGGCTTGTTGAATCTCCCGAAAGTGCCACTACCTTAACATCTCCTTTGAATCAATCTACTGTCTTCTTTGCAACAGCAACAGATTTGATGTCGCAATGCATATCGGAGCAAGATACCGTAATCATCTTTATCGAAGGAGGGCCACTCAGGGTGCGAATCCTGACCAACCAGAGTAAGCTCTGTGAGGGTCAAAACTTTAAGGCAATGGCACTTCCCGGCGGAGGCTCAGGATCTTATGCTTATCTGTGGACTAATCAGGAGAGTGAAGTGCTGGGAAACCAAGGACAGCTTGCTGTTGATTTGTTTCAAAACAGCTGGATTTTTCTATCTGTCAATGACGGTGAAAGCACAATACAAGATTCTGTTTTTGTAGCTGTGGCTCCTGCATCACAACAGTTTACCGTAACAGGAGGTGGGGCTTATTGTGAGGGTTCAGCAGCTCCTGAAATAAGGCTTTCTGGTTCGGAAACGGGTGTTCAGTATGAGTTGTTCAGGGAAGAGCAATTGCTTTTTACCGTTCAGGGAACGGGAGAGGGATTGTCATTTGGTCACCAAACCATGTCTGGTATTTATACGGTTGAAGCTTACCGCCCTGGTTTTCCATGCCGCCAGGCTATGGCAGGAGCTGCTGTGGTAATTCAAAAGTCGATTCCTCAACTCGATGCAGGTCAGGATGTATTTATTCCCCGCGGAACATCTGCAAATCTGCAAGCAGTTGTTGGCAATGGCTCTGGAGATTATGCTTTCCAATGGCAGCCCGAATCGCTTGTAATAAATCCCGAAGCTGCTGCCACAGCCACACAAGCCTTGCAACAAAGTGTTTTCTTTGAGTTGTTTGTTACGGATAACCTCACTTTGTGCCAGGCAAGCGATCAGGTAAGCATTTTTGTTACCGGAGGTGCACTCAGCGTGAGTTTACATGCCAGTGAAGCCTATGTTTGCCCCGGCGAGCCAGTTCAAATCAATGCTTTGCCATCCGGTGGCGAAGGAAATTATATCAGGCAATGGTTCATCAACGGACAATTACTTCCCAATTCAGCTTGGCAGTTTGTGGATTATCCCACCGAAGATGCCTGGTACAAAATTGTTGTTGAATCGGGCGATCAGCAAGCCAAAGATTCTGCTTTGGTAAGGATGAACAGCCTACCTCAGGTATTTACTTTGGATGGAGGAGGATTATTTTGCGATAGTCAGCTGCCGCCAGAAGTGTTCCTGACGGACAGCGAAGCCGGCATGGAATACAAACTATACCTGAACGGACAGTTTACGGGACTTACCAAAAATGGCACCGGAAACGCACTCAATTTTGGGCCTCGATTCGCTCAGGGAAGCTACCACGCACTTGCCCTTAGTCAGGAGAGCTGTGTACAACTGATGAATGGATTGGTGGAAGTAAGGCAAACATCAAGAGCACAACAGTTTGATCTGCTTGGAGGCGGCCGATGGTGTGCCAATGAGTCTGGTAACGGCCTTTATCTTTCCGGTTCAGAAGCTGGTGTAGATTATACTTTATTGAATGAAGATGAAACACCTATTGAAACGATTTTTGGAACCGGAAATGCTGTCGGTTTTGGCTCACCTTCCGTTACCGGTGCTTATCAAGTTGTAGCCGATTTCTATAACGAATCCTGTGCTCAACCTATGCGAGGGCTCGTTTCAGCGGTGATTGATCCGTCTCCACAACTGCATATTGCCGGCGAAACTACAGCTTGCGAAAATGATGAATTCATTTTAAGTGCTGCAGGTGCTGATGCTTATGAATGGCTTTTGGATCCTGTACAAACTGCTGATGAGGTTGTTCTGCCGGCAACTGAATCGATGGACTTTCTGGTAATTGGAACCAATAGCCTGGGTTGCAAAGATTCTGCCACAATACAGCTTATTGTACATCCAAGGCCGCAAATTGAACTCATTCTGAATGCAGAAGAAAAATCAATCAGGGTTCAACCTGATACTTTTCTGGAATACATTTTTTCTTCAGGTGTCAAGATATTACAATCAGGTTCCTCGAATAACTTCACCTACGCAGGCTTTGATTTACCCGTTGATTCTGTTGTTGTGCAGGCAATAACGGCTGAAGGATGTGTTTCGGAAGCAGCCATTTTGGTAGAAACCAATAACGAATCAAACGCCTTTACCCCCAATGGAGATGGGATTAATGACCTATTTAGAAAAGGAGATTTCATCAGGGTGTATAGTCGTTGGGGTGTTGAATTATTCAGCGGCAATGAGGGCTGGGACGGACGTTACAAAGGAAGCATGGTTTCAGATGGCACCTATTATTTTGTGCAGGAAATCAGGGATGCAAACGGGGTTTTAATTAGAACCGAAAAAGGCTCTGTAACACTTGTAATAGAATGAAAAACTGCCTGTTGACCATACTACTCTTTTTATTTCTAATTGGCTGGAATACAGCTGCCGGCCAGTCTTCACGAAACTTGAAACAGGCACAGAAAAAGTATCAATCCAAAAACTATGCAGGTGCCGTAAAGCTTTGGAAAAAAGCTTTTGATCAGGAAAAAGACGCCACACTAAGGCAGCAAATTGCCTATCAGCTGGGTGAGGCTTATGCCAATATGAATCAACTTGAACAAGCCGAGGTTTGGCTTAAAGATGCCGTTGAAAGTGATCAGCCATCTGTGGAATGGCTACTGCTGAAAGCTTCCGTTCAGCTCAGACTTAATCAGCCTGAACCTGCCATAAACACGATAGAGAAAGCACTCGAAAAACAACCCTATTCCCGTCAATTGCAGGATATGCTTGCAATGATTCATCGCTGGCAAAAGCAATCGCATCAAGCAGATTTTCCTTTTGATGAACTCTATGCTGTTAACACTTCCTACAGTGATTATACTGCCCTGTGGCATAAGCAGAGCCTCCTGGTTTCGAGCAGTCGTTCTGATGGGCAGCAACAAAACATTGACGGAAGAACATCAGAGTTTTATTCAGGAATTTTTGAGTTTAAACAAAATCAATTTGGTGATTTTGAGCTTGCGTCTGATTCTAAGGCTTGGAAAGGAAAAAATATTGGCACCCCTGCCATTGATCACTTTCAGCAAAGGATTTTTTACACCAATTGCAATAACAGCAAAAAACGCTGTGCCATCCTGATAGCTGCTATTGATCCTGTTACCGGAAAGATCGGCAAGCCAAAACCAGCTCCGTTTATGCAAAAAAATGTCCATTATGGTCATCCCTTCGTTCGGGAAGATGGTAAAATGCTCTACTTCGTTTCTGACATGCCAGACGGGTATGGAGGTAAAGACATCTACCGAATCAGCCTGCGGGAAGATGGTGGCTTTGGACTGGCCATCAATATGGGCTCACATATTAATACAACAACTGATGAGCTCTTCCCTACTGCTATTGGCGACAGCTTACTGCTGTTTTCTGCAGAGCGTTATACAGGCTATGGAGGTTTGGATTTGTATGCTTCCCAGCTGCGTGATGAACAAGCACAAAAGCCTGTGCTGCTGGATTCTCCTTTCAATAGCCAGGCTGATGATTTTTACCTGACCCTAAAACCAGCTAGCATCCGTGGATGGCTCAGTTCTAATCGCAATAGCCATACAAATGACGACATCTACACTTTTGAGGCTTATCCTCTGAGGGCAATCCTCGAGGGAGTAGTCAAAGAAGAACATTCCGGTAAATTGCTGGCTGATGTTGAAATCGAAATCCTTGAAGCCGGATTAAGTAAAAGAACGATCAAAACTGACTCAACAGGGTATTACCGAACAAGCATTTCTATTGGGAACAGCCTTGATATTCACGTAGAAAAAACAGGGTATTTTCCCGAAAAACGTTTTCAAAAAGTTGCAGATTCGATGCGCTTGATACGACAGAATTTTGCGCTGGCATTACTTACCTATCCAGCTACAATCAGTGGCTTTGTTACAGAAAAAGAAACGCAAAAACCGCTTCGCTCCGAGAAGGTGATGATCAATGGCCCGGGTGGCTTTTATCTGGAAACTTTCACCAATTCGCAGGGCGAATACCGTTTTGACTCCTTAAAGCCAAACCATATTTATACCGTTAAAGTGACCAAAAAAGGCTATTTCAGCGAATCGCGTGTTTGCAGGATTCCGGAAGCCCGGAAACCACTTTTGCTGAATAAGCAAAATGGAGTGGATATGGATTTTGAACTGGTTGCCATACAGGAAAAGAAGGAAGTGGTAATCAACAATATATATTATGATTTTGATAAGGCTAGCTTGCGCGAAAGCTCAAAACTGGAGCTGAACAAACTGGCTTCGATGCTGCGCGAAACGCCTAATGTGATCGTGCAAATCAATGCCCATACCGACACCCGTGGCAGCCATGCCTACAACGATAAACTCTCTGACAATCGCGCTGCTTCCGTTGTTAACTATTTGGTTGCAAACGGTATCGAACCGGCAAGGCTTGTGTCGAGAGGTTTTGGTAAAACAAATCCCATATTCCCAAATGCTAAAACAGAAGCAGAACATCAGGCTAATCGCAGAACCACTTTTACTGTAACAGGAACTGATTTTAAACCCGTGATTTCTCAAAACAATTTTATTCCGAAGGAGACGACCGACCTTGTTTATCGGGTGCAGCTTATGGCAACTTCCAATAGTTTTGATCCGGAAAGCTATTTCGCGGTTTTAAAAGCAATCATCCCTGATGCCCAATTCTATGTACAGCCTGTGAATGGCATCTACCGTTACGAAATTGGCGACAGACAGAATTTGTCTGCTGCCGAAGCCTTGAAAAATCAGATCATGGCTGCTGGTTTTGCAGATTGTTTTATCGTGCCCTACCACAACGGAAAACGTATCTCGATGGAAGAAGCTAAACAAATCAAACCATGAGCAGGATGTTTAAATATTTGCTTTTAACAGCAGCTTTGTTGTTCATATTTGGGCAAGCCAAAGCACAGACCGACTTGTTGTTTAGCCTTCACGGGATGAACCAAAAGGTTTTTAATCCGGCTGCGATGGACGACAACGGACTGATCAATCTGGAATTGATGGCCAGACAGCAATGGATTGGCTTTCCGGATGCACCAGTTGTGCAATATCTGAGCGCAGCTATGTTTATGGACGAACAACCAATGGGACTCAAATTAAGCTTCCTGAACCAGACTGCAGGAAAAGAAATTACCCGACAATTAAGCTTAGCTTATGCTTATCAGGTAAGGCTTTCAACTGACCTCGATCTTCGTTTTGGTCTCGGAGCCGGTTTTTATCAACGACAGATGCTTTTCTCAGAATTGATTTTTGAAGAAGGCAACGAACCACTCATCAAACCCGATGAATCTGTTTTTAAACCTGATTTTTCGTTTGGCGCAGAGCTTTACTGGAAAGCTTTTACGCTCGGAATGGCAGCCAATCATATTACAACGCCCAACCGAAAAGCAACAATTTTCAAGATTCCTTTACATAATCATTTATACCTGACACATCAATTGACACTCAACGAACAGAGCCGTTTGATGTCCGAAATTTCCTGGCATCAGCAGGGACGGATAAACAGGATGCAATTGGGTGCTGTGATTGAGGCCGGAATCTTAGAAGCCGGACTCGGCTACCGACATCAGGATGCCTTGATAATAAGAGTAGGTATTGCACTTTCGGAAACAATAAAGTTGCGTTATGCCTATGATCTGGGCATTTCAAAAATAGCCAATTACAACAGTGGCACGCATGAAATTAGCCTGCAGTTTGGTTTCCCGAAAAAGTCGGGGACAAATCTCTCACCCAGATTTCTGGATTAAGACAAACTGGATATTGAGTTTTATCAATCGTTCGGATGAATCACCTCCGAAAACATATCATCCTTTTCCAGGATTTCAAGTGCCTGAAGAATGGTTTCGTCTTGCTGGCTTACCACCTGATAATAAGCTTCCATATCCCAAATATTTCGTGCAATCAATGCTTTGATCTGCATCCGGATGAAATCTGCCGAACGCTGGTATAAGGCTTCATCAAATTCCACCTTTTCCTTTTCGGCCAGGGCCAGAAAATCCGTCATCATGGCTTCATCCACCTCGAATCCTTTGACATATTTTTCGGTTGTTTTGTAGGATTTTTTGATTTCATCACGCTTTGCGTTCGAAAAATCAATGGTATAGCGATTGAAAACGCCTTTGCGAATCAGATCAGAATAATAAGATGTTAAATGCAGCGTATCAACCGGCACAAAAATATCCGGCATAATGCCACCGCCACCAAAGACAGTTCGTTTGGCTGCCGTGAAATACTTGAGCGAATCCGGAAAATGGATGCTGTCGGCATTCACCAGTTCGCCCTTGCGCTGCCGCTCGATCAGATCCTTGAAATAGTTTTCGCTTCCCTCATCGTACGGACGCTGAATGCTGCGGCCACTTGGCGTGTAATAGCGGGCAGCCGTAAGCCGGATCACTGCACCATCAGGAAGCTGAAAAGGCCTTTGCACCAGGCCTTTGCCAAACGAACGACGTCCAATAACAATGCCGCGATCCCAATCCTGAACAGCACCTGAAACAATTTCGCTGGCCGAAGCCGAGCCTTCATTGATTAACACAACCAATTTTCCTTTTTCGAAGCTTCCTTTGGTGGTAGCCGAAAAATCCTGACGCGGACTCTTCAATCCTTCGGTATAAACAATCAGCTTGCCGTCTTCCAGAAACTCATCCGAAAGTTCGACGGCAACATTCAAAAAACCACCCGAATTGCCTCTCAAATCAAGCACCAAATTTTCCATACCTGCTTTGGTGAGTTCGTCCATGCTTTGATAAAATTCTTCCATCGAAGTTTTTGAAAAACGATTCAGTTTAATGTAACCAACTTTCTTGTCGAGCATAAAAGCTGCGTCAATGCTGTTAATCGGAATTTTATCCCGGACAATGGTATAGTCGATTAATTCGGGCTGATAATTCCTGAGAATGCTCACGTCAACTGTCGTGCCTTTTTCACCACGAAGCTTGTCCATCACATATTTGTTGGTGATTTTTTTGCCGAACGCATCTTCCCCATTGATCTTAAGTATGCGATCGCCTGCAAGTATGCCTAACTTTTCTGACGGCCCTCCCGGAACAGGAGCCACCACCAAAATGGTGTCGCGCAACAACTGAAAGGTTACACCAATGCCTTCAAAACTTCCTTCGAGTGGTTCGTTGGCTGCATCAATATCATCTTTCGAATAATAAGAAGAATGCGGGTCAAGTTCTTTAAGCATCGACACGATCGCATCCTCAACCAATGCGGGTGTGTCTGTGCTGTCCACATAAAAATTATCGATATAAAACAGTGCGGCAGCAAATTTCTGGGTTGTTTCCTTTGGATCGCTTTTACCTGGCTTTTGAGCCATACTTACAAATCCGGCGAGCAACAAGAAAAAGATCAGGACTATATTCTTCATGCTTAACATCTTAAAATTAGTTATATACTTTATTTGCTTGGGTCTTGTAAAACACATTTTCATGCAAAACATCCAAAAGTAAACAATTATTATCAGTTCAGGTTTTACGATCAGTGTATGGCCGTTAAAGTTTGTTAAGCTAAATGGACGTTTCGAAGAAAAAATTTAGTACTTATTTCTTTGCTAAGAATAAAAAAAGCGCTTCGTTGATTCGGAAGCGCTTTGTATGAGTCTACATTTAAAGGCTTTAGAATTCCAGAATTTCCTTAGCCGCTGCATAGATTTTATCGGCATTAGGCAGTATGGCTTTTTCCAGAATCCGGTTAAAGCCAACCGGAGTAAAAGTGGATCCAACACGTTTTACCGGAGCATCGAGGTATTCAAAAGCTTCTTCCGCAATAATGGAAGCCAGCTCGCCGCCAAATCCGGCAAAAATCTTTTCCTCATGCACAACCAGCACACGCGAAGTCTTTTTTACGGTTGCCACAATGGCTTCCTTATCCAGAGGAATCAGGCTGCGAATGTCGAGCACCTCTATTTCTTTGCCTGTTTCGTCGCTGATGCGATCAGCTACCTGAACGGCCATATGCGTGGTGTTTCCATAGGTGATGATACTCAAATCGGAACCACTGCGACGGATGCGTGCTTTTCCGAAAGGCACTTCGAAATCATCAGGCACCACGGTTTCGGCTACCGGATCATTATACAGTGCTTTGGGCTCCAAAAATACTGTCGGCCCCTGACTGCGCATGGCAGTGCGCAAAAGTCCTGCGGCATCGTCAGCATATGAAGGATAAACGATACGCAAACCGGGGAAGGTAGCCAACGCTCCTTCGATGGTTTGAGAGTGATACAGCCCGCCGCCAATATAACCACCAGAAGCCAGACGAATAACAACATTCGCTGAAAAAGCACCATTGCTACGCCAGTAATCATGCGAAGTTTCGACCAGCTGCTCCATGGCAGGCCAGAAATAATCGGCAAATTCAGCACCTTCAACAACAATACGAATCTTTTTATTGAAGCGACTCATGCCATTGGCTGTTCCCATGATATAATCCTCGGCAATTGGCGCATTGAACACCCGCTCTTTGCCAAATTCCTGCTGCATTCCCTTGGTCACATTAAAGATACCGCCTTTGTCTTTGTTGGCAACATCCTGCCCCCAAATGAAGGTGTCAGGGTTTTTGCGAAACTCGTCTTTTAATGTTTCGTTCAGGGCCTGGATAAATTTCATCGGCTTGCCTTTGGTTCCATCGTGCAGACCTTCAGGATACTTTTCTGCTTTGTAAGCTTCGGGTAAAACAAAGTCGAAAATGCTGTCCGGACTAGGATCAGCAGCTTTGATCACCTTTTTATGGGCAGCGGAAATAGTCTTTTTGGCTTCAGCATCCAGTGCATTGAGTTCTTCTTCGGAAAATTTGCCTGAATGAATCAGCTGCACCCTGAAACGCACCAGCGGGTCGCTCAGGCTCACGCAATGTCTCTCGTTATCATCCCGATAAAGCTCGTGGCGGTCTGAGTTGGAATGCGAATGGATACGCACACAATTGGCGTGAACAATTACCGGTTCGCCATGCTTTTCGATGTGTTCGCGTGCTTCGAACATGGCATTCATTGAGTTGAACACACTTTTGCCATCGCAATAGATGATTTTCAAATTGCGGATGCCGCGGTAGTTTTCTGCCGCACGGCGGTTGGCCGATTGATCTTTCTGTGGCACGGAAATCCCGTATTGGTTATCTTGAAAAACAAAAAGTACCGGCAGTTTTTCATTGGAAGCACCATTGATGGCTTCAAAAACGTAACCCTCAGAGGTGGAAGATTCGCCCTGTGAGCTGATGGCAATGCCCTTGGCTTCATAACGCTTAATACCTCTGGCTGTTCCAACGGCATGGAGTGTATGATTTCCTGTGGCCGAGGAAACATTTTGTATGTTCCATTCGGGTTTGGCAAAGTGATTCGACATATGACGACCACCACTGGCCGGATCATCGGCTTTGGAAAGACCATTCAGGATGATCTCCTCGGCTGTGAGGCCGGCTGAAATCGCGGTAAGCATATCACGATAGTATGGAAACAGGAAGTCTGTTTCGCGATTAAAAACCTGGCCAATAGCAAGTTGAATACCATCATGACCGGCATAGGGGGCATGATACGACCAGCCTAACGCCTGCTTAAGATAATTAGGTGCTTTTTCATCAATCTGACGGCCAAGGGTCATCAGACTGTACCACTTTTTAAGGGTTTCCTTGTCCGTATTGTCTAAGGTAAATTTTCTTTTTTGTGTCATTATCAATGATTTGGGCTTAACAAGCTTTATATTTCAGCGTTTGCAAAGGTACAAATTTTGGCTAATTTTTAAACGATCTAAATAACTTTGGACGTTTGTTGCTTTGCAAACGGTTGAACTTTATTAAAGTTGATCAATATAATTCATCATATAAACAACAAGCATGAATGGAAAAGGGTTCAATGCCTTTTAATCTATAATTCCTTTTTAATTCTCTCAAAAAAAATTAATCCATAAGCCGTATTATCTAAAACATATTATGCAAAATCACTTTAAACCTTACTTCATTACTAAAAAAAAACCGGATTTGTCTTGGATATCTGAAATATAATTGTTATGTTTGTTCCCAACAACAAAACGACATTAACCAATGTGTCTGACAATCAACATATTACCCCCCCCCCGTTCTAATTCTGGCATTTTGCTACGAATTCCGGTTACTACATTTACTTAAGCCTTGGTTTTATGTGTTTTCGGGTTCGGTTATATGTTGTCGTCAATTTATACCTTATTGCACAACAAAATATATTTTTTGGTTGGGGAAGAATAAATTTGATCGAGGTGAGCCGCTTTAGTAATTATTTACTGAGGCGGCCTGCTTTAAATCAATTAAATCGAATTAATAATTTAAACACCAATATGTTATGAAAAAGTTTTTTGTAATTTTTATAGTATTCTTTGCACTTTCATTTACATCTAAAATTGCTTATGCGGCTGAAAGTGATTGCTATGTCCCTAATATGTGTGATAATTATGTAGTTATTTGTGATGCTTACGACTATTTAATCTGGGATGAGATATATTGCGGTATAAGCGAGGAATAGACCCTAATTCACTTCTGCATCCTCCATAGGGTGCAGAAGTGTTATTTACATTTAATTCTACTTAGAAATTGTCAACAAATTGCTGATTAACACTAAAATACAAAGATATGAAACTAACATTTGTGCGGTTTTTTCTGTTGCTTATTGTAATTCAAATTAAAGCACTGCCGATTTTTGCTCAATTTTTTGATGCTCCTACAAGAATACTTGATTCTGCCAATCTTAAAATAGGCTATACACTAACATGGAAAGAGGACACCAACAATCTGGACCGTATCAGAAACGAGAATATGATTTTATTGGTTGGTAAGAATATAAGTCTTTTTATGGGCGAAAACTTTTATAATATGACATACTTCGGGCGCAAGGCCGAAAGGGAGGGGCGATTGCAACAATTCATTGAAGCAGATGAGATGGAAAAATACAGGACTCGCTTTTCATACCGGATTTATAAAAACTTTCCTGAAAGCAACTATACTTTTAATGACAAAGTGATTCCAGATTATTTAGAATACACTGAGGATTTTAGTGTATTTAAATGGGAGCTTTCGGATCAAACTGAAACAATCGGAAATTATAATGCCCAAAGAGCTAACTGCTTTTATGGAGGCAGAAACTGGGTGGCTTGGTACACAACTGAAATTCCGGTAAACGACGGACCATACAAATTTTATGGCCTCCCTGGATTGATTATCAAAATGTATGATACAAATAAGCATTATGTATTCGAAATGACAGAGATTGAAAGATATAAGAATTGGGTGAGTATAGAATACGAGGACAGAGGTTGGATACAAACCAGTAGGGCTGATTTTCTGAAGGCACAGAAAAATTTCAAACTTGATATCATAAATAGGGCTAAAGATGCTGGAGCCAATGCAGTCTCCCAGCAGAGAGTTTACCGAAATATGTTGAAGAAGAATAATCCGATAGAATTTTAAGCACCAACAAAATGCGAAAATGGATTGTAATTTGTTTCGCCCTTGCTTTAGCTGCTTTTCAGCTACAATCTTTTTCGCAAACGCTAATTTCCGGTCAAGTAACCGACACTTTAAACAAGCCGCTCAGGGATATCAATGTGATGGTTTATCCAAAGCATAGCGGCATATTAAAAGCATACGCCATAACCGACCAGAATGGCAGGTATGTGGTTGAGGTAAATTTGGAAACCGACAGTCTCGATCTGCTGTTGAGCTCAATACACTTTGAACGCATTAAACTAACAATACCCAATCAAACCCAAAAACTGGATTTTTCTTTAAAGCCAGATACCAAATTGCTGGAAACCATTACAGTAAAGGCAAATCCCATTGATAAAAAAGGCGATACGATAAGCTATTTAGTAGAGCAATTCAAGGGACGTGAAGACCAAACCATCGAAGATGTACTTAAGAAACTGCCCGGTATTGAAGTAGAAGAAAGCGGAAAAATACTCTATCAGGGCTTACCTATCAACAAATTTTATGTGGAAGGACTTGACCTTACTGACGGCCGATATGCGATGATCAGCAGCAATTTGCCACACGAGTCGGTGTCAACGGTTGAAGTGTTCGAAAAACATCAACCCATCCGTATCCTCGAAGATCGCGTGTATTCGCAGCAAGCGGCCCTCAATATAAAACTGAAAAACAAAACCGCTTATACCGGAAGCGGAAGTGTAGCCTCGGGATTATCGCCCTTTTTGTGGGATTTAAAGCTTACACCCATGTTGCTCAGTACCGATTTCCAGTTATTGGCATCGTACCAGACAAATAACACAGGGAATGATGTTTCGAGACAGCTTCAACAGTTGATTTCCCGCGATAAGCTGGTGTTTCCGTTCCAGACATCAGAAGCTATTATGTTGTTTGATGGTGCTTCGTCCGAACAATATGGTGCGATTGACAAAAAAAGATACCTCGACAATCGGATTCATCTGGCTAATGTGAATGTGCTGGTGCCTTTAAAAAAGGATCTGCAACTGCGTGCAAATGTTTATTTTGTGGATGATATGCGCAAGAATCAAAGTTTTGAAGAGCGCATCTATTTCCTGCCTGAGGATACCATTCGCCTGAATCAGAATTATTATCGGAGGCAAAATAATCGCTATTGGCAGGGAACCTTTGATTTGAACCGCAACACCAGTGATAATTATCTTCGAAACAAAACCCATTTCTCCCTGCAACAAGATGCCTATCACGAAAGGATTGTCAATGCATCTGATACGGTGAACCAATTCCTGTCAGTTCCTTACCATCGGTTTTCAAACACCTTAAATTCTATTTTTAAGTCTGGTGAAATGCTGATAGAGTTTCAGTCGTTATTACAATACGACAGAGGCCCTCAGGAGCTATCAGTTGCTCCCGGACAATTTGAAGCTATTGTAAACAGTGGCGAACCTTATGATGCAGCTTTTCAATCAGCCACACTCGAGCGCTTTTATGCAGACCATTATCTGGGCAGCAATTTTCGCTGGAAAAGCTGGGTGTTGTCATTAAGGCTTGGTTTTGCCCTGCGAACCCAAACACTCCGTACCGAACTTCAGATTAGTGATGAGAATACTTTGTTTGAAGCTGGAGAATCATTTGATAATCACATGGAGGCAAGGCAATATCAGCTTTATATAATCCCGACCTTGCAATACAAACGTAAAGGATTCCGGTTTTCATTCGACTGGCCTTTTAATCAACAACAACTCAACTTAAAGGAAATCGAAATCGTTAAATCCCAAACATTTACAAAACTGCTTCAGGCTCCTAAGCTCAGTATGGACTATACTTTTGGCGGATTTTGGGATTTGAGAACTTCCTGGTATTATTTTCAGCGGATGAGTGATCCAGACAATTTTTATTACGCATATTTATTGAAAAATTATCGAGAGTTAATCAAAACAGAAGCCTTGATTCAGCAAACAAACCAACATATTGCTTCTGTTTCGTTATCCTATAGAAATGCAATAACTGCCTTTTTCAATACCTTGTCATACTTCTATGTGCAACGCGAAATGAACCTTACCTACAGTATGCAACTGCAGGAAAATGGTTCGTTTGTGGTTACTGCACAACAGCTGCCCAATATTTCCACGACGCATAATGTGCAGCTTCGATCAAGTAAATACGTGAATGCCTTAAAGTTGTCAATCAGCCTGAATGCTGCTTTTATGCTGAATCAGGGAAAAACACTAGTCAACGAAGCATTGTTTGATGCGGAAACTAAACAGTTCAGCCTCACGCCTGAGGTATATTTTCCGACTACTACCTGGCTGAACCTCAACTACAAAATACACTACAACGTGATGAACTCAAGCATCGAGGGTGAGTTGCGCAATCAAATCCGACTGAATAAGCATTATTTTACGGTTAACCTGTTTCCTAATGACAATCAGATGTTAAACCTTAATCTGGAGTATTACCAATACAATCAAACCGGATACAATTTTGTTGACTTGATGTATCGCTATAGCTTTAAGAAATCTCGTTTCGACCTTGAGGCACGTTGGAACAATATCCTGAATAGTGATGTTTTTATTGAGAATTACAGCTATCAGTTTACCGTCCTTACCAATTCTCAATCCCTCCGGCCTTCTCAATTTCTGCTCAGTTTAAAATTTTCATTTTAATAAAATGTACTTAAACTATTGAAATACAGTTAATAAAGAACTATCCATTAAAATGTAATAAAAATAATTTAGTACTAAGTATTGCATAGTACTATAAGTCATTATATCTTTGCCGCATGAATACCGAGAAAAACATTTCACAAATGCGCAAGGGTGTGCTCGAATTGTGCATCCTTTCGGTCATCGGCAAGCGCGACGAGGTGTATGCTTCCGATATCCTGCACGAGCTAAAGCAGGCACAACTGATTGTGGTAGAGGGCACTTTGTATCCCTTGCTCACCAGGCTCAAAAATGACGAACTCCTCAGCTATCGCTGGGAGGAATCCAAATCGGGCCCGCCCCGCAAATATTACCAACTTACAGCAAAAGGTCACGAACTCCTCCATTCGCTCAAATCCGGATGGAACGAACTTGTTGCCGCCGTTGAGCAGCTTATTGAAACACCAGAAAAAACTAAAAACCTTTAAGCAATGAAAAAAACATTCACCATAAATCTGAGCGGCCTGATCTTCCATATTGATGAAGATGCTTATGAACTTTTGCAGGCTTATCTGGAAAAATTGAAAGAGCACTTTGCGGGAATTGAAGGGCAGGAGGAAATTGTTACTGACATTGAAACCCGTATGGCCGAATTGCTACAAGAACGCCTGGGCAGCGAAAAACAAGTGGTTAGTGCTGTCGATGCCAGATACGTGATTGATCAGCTTGGCCAACCTTTTGAAATGGATGATGAAAGCAATACGACCGAAACTGCCGGTCAAACTTATCGCAGAACATCCCGTCGGCTGTTTCGCGACCCGGATCACAGCAAGATCGCCGGTGTGGCAGCGGGTTTGGCAGCATATGCAGGGATTGATGTGGTGTGGGTAAGGCTGATTTTTATCTTGTCGCTTTTTGCTTCCGGCGCAGGCTTACTGATTTATATCGTACTCTGGATCGTGTTGCCGGAAGCCCTCACCCATGCCGAAAAACTAGAGATGCGCGGCGATCCCGTTAACATCTCCAATATTGAAAAGTCGGTACGCAAAGAAATGAATGAAGTATCTGACCGGTTGGGAAAAGCTGCCAAACATGCTTCGGACACTATAAGCAGGCATACCCCTGTTAGTCGTAACTTTTTCAATCGCTTATTTGTTGCTTTCGGACAGGTCTTTATGGCACTTTTCAAAGTTTTTGGGGTAGTATTGGGCATTGGTCTCATCTTTGGCGGCTTAAGCATGATCACAGCACTGATCGCCGGTATTATCGGGTACGAAAGTGTGGGCTGGCTCATCGAATCGGAAGAGTTCAGGCTATCGCCCCTGCTGATTGGAGATTTGATTTTTGGCAGCGAATCAGTTGCCAGTCTGGCCGGCCTAAGCATCAGCCTCATTCTTTTCATCCCGCTCATCCTCCTGGTTTATGGCGGCCTCAAACTGGTTTCGGCCGGCCGTTTCAGCATTGGCAACTTCACCCTGGTGAGCTTCACAACCTGGATTGTTTCCTGGTTTGTGTTGTTAGGCCTTGGAGTGAGTACAGCCATGAACTTCAGGCAGGAAGCGCGTGAAGAAATCACGATTGCAGAAACCTGGCTACCAGAAGAACAAACACTGTTCATCACTTCTGATCAGCTCCTTACACCCGCTTTAAGTCAGGAAGCCATGATGATTGATGATGAGATTATTTTACTGATAGATAAAACCACTGACCGGCTGCTGACCTTTCCACAGCTTAGGTTCGTGCCCTCATCTGATTCGCTGGTAAGGATCAGGCAACGCGTCTCGGCCAGAGGCAGAACTATCGAAGAAGCCGAAACACGCAAATACCATATGACCTATGATGCCCGAATAGAACAAAACAATCTGATACTCCCTATGCTTTACAGCTTTCCTGTTGAAGATCTGATACGGGCGCAGGAATTGAGATTGACCATCGAAATCCCGAAAGGAAAACAAGTACGTTTCGACAAAATGCTCTATAACGAAGATCTGCCCGAACATCGCAACTATCGCTATTTTAAACGTTATGCCGGAAAAACCTGGCTGATGAAGGAACAAGGTTTAACCGAGCTGAGATAAGATTTGTATCTTTGCAGGAGATCGAATATTTCACAACATTTTATGGACAAGAACCTGAAGATAGAAATTCGTAACCTGCGGATTGAAGATTACCGTGACTTAAAAAGCTCAATGATTGAGGCTTATGCCGATTGGGAAGATTCTCATTGGACAGAAGAACATATTAGCAAACTGCTCGAAATTTTTCCCGAAGGACAAATTGGTGCTTTTGTAAATGGAAAAGTTGCCGGGAGTGCACTTTCGTTAATTGTGGATTATAATAAGTTCAGCGATGACCATACCTATGAGCAGATTACTGCAAATACCACTTTTGCAACCCACGACAATAAAGGTGATGTGTTGTATGGCATTGACGTTTTCGTCCATCCAAATTATCGCAATCTCAGGCTTGGCAGACGTTTGTATGATGCACGCAAAGAGCTGTGTGAGCAGCTGAACCTGCGCGCAATTATTGCCGGCGGACGTATCCCGAATTACAGCAAGGTTGCTGATGAGATTAGTCCGAAGGAATATATTGGCAAGGTAAAACGTCGGGAACTTTATGATCCTACTCTGAGTTTTCAGCTGGCCAATGATTTTCACGTGAAAAAGGTGCTTAAAAACTATATGTCAGGTGATCAGTCATCGCTGGAGTACGCAACACTTCTCGAATGGCTTAATATTTATTATGAAGATAAAAAATCGCTCATCAAAACGCCTAAGCCCATTGTAAGGCTTGGCCTGGTGCAATGGCAGATGCGTCAGTTTGTAAATATTGAAAGTCTATTTGAGCAAATGGAGTTTTTTGTGGATGCTGTGAGCGATTATCAAAGCAATTTTGCCCTCTTTCCGGAGCTGTTCAATGCCCCGCTGATGGCCGCCTACAATCATTTGTCGGAAGCCGAAGCCATGCGCAAACTTGCTGAATATACCGAGCCGCTACATCAGCGTTTTATGGAGTTTGCAGTGAGTTATAACATCAATATCATTACGGGCAGCATGCCTTTGGTGGAGAACAACAAACTGTATAATGTTGGGTTTTTATGCCGGCGCGATGGCAGCTGGGAGCGTTATGAAAAGCTTCATATTACGCCTACCGAGACCTCAGCCTGGGGTATGCAGGGAGGCGATCAGGTAAAAGTTTTTGATACCGACAGCGGCAAAATTGGTGTGCTGATTTGTTATGATGTGGAATTCCCTGAATTATCCAGACTGCTTGCTGATCAGGGTATGCAGTTGCTTTTTGTTCCTTTTTTAACGGATACCCAAAACGGTTATATCCGTGTGCGTAACTGTGCTATGGCCCGCGCCATCGAAAATGAGTGTTATGTAGCCATTGCCGGAAGTGTGGGTAATCTGCCCAAAGTAAACAATATGGATATTCAGTTTGCACAGTCGGCAGTGTTTACGCCATCCGATTTTGCTTTTCCAACAAATGGTATCAAGGCAGAAGCCACGCCCAATAGCGAAATGACTTTAATCGTGGATGTGGATCTGGATTTGCTAAAAGAGTTGCACAGCTTTGGATCGGTGAGGAATTTAACCGACAGGCGCCGTGATTTGTATGAGTTGAAAAATATTAAAAACCCAAACAACAAGCGTTAAGCTGCTTCAAATCAGCCCACTTAAAAAGTAAACCTGTGAATGCCGGTCGGGTAATCGGAATTGATGATCTCAAGAATCCGCTCGTAATCCTTTTCTGAATGTACAAAATCCAGTTTGTTGGTGTCCAGGATTAAAATACGCATATCTTGTTGTTGTTTGATGTAATCGAAGTAGCCGGCCTGAATTTTCTCGAGGTATTCGTTTTTTATTTGCTGTTCGTAAGAACGTCCGCGCAGGCGGATATTATGTTGCAGGCGATCAACATCCAAATAAAGATACACGAAAAGGTCCGGTTTAGGCAGGCTTATGCTGATGAAATTAAAAAAACGCGAAAACAAAGCCAGCTCGTCTTTGGGTAAGGTGTTTTGTGCAAAGATGAGTGATTTCGGAAAGAA
>Ga0334884_1001002_pt1 | contig 46289 bp, 36 predicted proteins | sample GraSluR1_MG_7_FD_207215 | JGI IMG/M metagenome (GOLD analysis project Ga0334884, IMG submission 207215) | Sludge microbial communities from methane-producing bioreactor in Wageningen University, Netherlands - Granular Sludge_12_05 R1 | ecosystem: Engineered > Bioreactor > Anaerobic >... | reverse complement strand
TTGGAGAGAGAACCAGTTTCAGGTCACCGGCCGGGACGATAAAATTCCCCAAAAAGACTGCTCCAAGGTCAAAACTCAAGTAGTTCATTCCGATTCCCACGCCATATCCCATCTCTCCAAGAGAATCACTTGTTTTCAGGTCCACCGTTACGGCCACGTTCGTTTCCGTATTTCTCACCCTGAGACTTCTTTCGAACTCCTTTGCATATAGATAGAGTCCGACGTCATTGAAGGAGAAGTCGTTCACCCTGTAAAGAAACGTATTAAGACCACCATTTATCTGTCCAAGCGGAAGCCTGAACCAGTTTCTAACGAGGTAACTTCTGTCTCCAAAGGATGAGAGTTCCAGCTCGATAAGACTGTGTGAGAATACCGGTATTTGATTAGTGTTCGAAACATATCTTGCGCCCAGAAGAATTCCCTTGTGACTTGCAAGTAAAGAACCGCGGAAGCTGCCATCCCGAACTTTCATTCTCAGAAAACCTTTCGAGAATTCCTCCCAGCTGTCTCTGTAAGTGAAGCCCACGAAAGGTACCCCCGATGAAAGGGCCAGAGTCAGGTAGAAGTTTTCATAAGCTCTTATGTCCGTCGATATTTCCCAGCCTGCGTTATCGAGCCTGATTTTTGTCTCTGCAAAAAGAGTACAGAAAACCAGAAAGACTGCCGAAAAGCATATTATTCTCTTCAACCTTCGAGCAACCTCCTTGCAATCTCATTAGCTCTTCCAGGGTTTGCCTTACCCCTGGTCGCCTTCATAACCGCACCTACAAAGTATCCTAGAACACCTTCCTTACCTTCTCTGAATTGTTTTACCGCATGGGGGTTCTCTTCCATAGCCTGCCTGATAGCTTTTTCTATTGCATTGTCGTCGTTTATCTGCTCGAATCCGTGCTCTTTAACTATTGCTGCGGGCGAGAGTTTTCTATCTATAACTTCCGGCAGGATGTCTCTCGCAATCTTTTTTGAGATTCGTCCCGAGTCTATCATGCTGAATAACTCTTTGAGGTACTCAGGTGCTAGTCCCAGCTCTCCAATCGTAAGATTTCTTTCATTCATGAGTCTCATGATGTCTCCCATAATCCAGTTGGAGCAGTCTTTGGGTTTCCCCGTAATCTCTGCTGCAATCTCAAAATAAGAGGCTATGGCACTATCAGACGCGAGTACCCCCGCATCATAAGTGGGCAATCCGTATTGCTCTTTGAAACGGGCGATTTTTTCCCAGGGCAACTCCGGAAGGTTTTCTCTTAGATAAGCAATTCTCTCCCCTTTAACAAGCAATACAGGAAGGTCCGGTTCCGGGAAGTAACGGTAGTCGTTCTCTTCTTCTTTCGAACGCATCGAATAGGTCTCTTTTGTGGCGAAATCCCAGGACCTGGTTTCTTTGGCGACGTTTTCACCTCTGTTAAGGTGATCGGCTATTCTTAACTGTTCCGACTCGAGAGCCTTCTCCACAAATTTGAAAGAGTTTATGTTCTTTATCTCGACCCTGTTAGAGGATTTCCCGGTCTTCTCGTCTTTCAAAGATATGTTCGCATCACATCTGAGAGCGCCCTTCTCCATATCGCCTGAGCATACTCCAATAGCTCTGAGCGTATCTCTGAGAAGCTCCATGAATACTCTCGCTTCGTAAGGAGTCGAGAGATCAGGCTCCGTCACTATCTCTATCAGTGGCACTCCACATCTATTGAGATCCAGATAACTTCCGGAAGAACCGGTTATTGAATCGGTACCTTGATGAACCATTTTGCCCGCGTCTTCTTCTATGTGTATTCTCCTGATCCGGACGGTTTTTGAAGACTCGCCTGTCTCCAACCTAAGATGGCCTTCCTCCGCGATTGGATAGAAGTACTGAGTTATCTGATAACCTTTAGGGAGATCCGGATAGAAGTAGTTTTTGCGATCGAACACAGATCGCTCCCTTAACGAGCAGTTCATAGCAAGGCCCGCCATTATAGCGAAGTCAACGACCTGTTGATTAAGAACCGGTAGAGCGCCGGGTTGACCAGTGCAAACCGGACAGATAGCCGTATTTGGTTCCAGCTCGAAGACGTCGGCCCTACAACCGCAAAAGGCTTTTGTGGATGTCTGTAGCTGAGCATGTATCTCCAAACCGATTATCGTTGTGTACATCACTCCAACCACCTTTCTGGAATCTTGCTCAAACCATTCTCGAAAGCCGAAGAAAGCCTCTCAATACCGCTTGCCTTATCAAGCAGATCAAAGTCACTAAACCGCCTGCCTGTCAGAAGGATTCCGACAGGGAGTCCCGCGACGGGGTCTATAGGAACGGAGACTGACGGGAGCCCGGCAATGTTTGCGGGAATAGTATATATATCCATAAGATAGTAACTCAAAGGATCGCTGATTTCTCCTATTTTCGGAGCCAGAATCGGCGAAGCGGGGTTCAATATGTAATCATAGTCTTTTAGCACAGAGTTCAACTCTCTTGCCATAAGCCTTCTGGTCTTCAACGCCTTTCTGTAATAGGCATCGTAATAGGCGGCGCTCAGGGTAAAAGTCCCCAGAAGGATTCTTCTCTTCACTTCATCCCCGAAACCCGTATCTCTATTTGAATTGACCATTTCATCATAATTGCCTTTTGACTGTCTGGAGCCGTACTTCACACCGTCATAACGCGATAGGTTTGAACTGGCCTCTGCAGGAGCTATAAGATAATAAGTGGCAACTGCATACCTAACAGAGGGCACCGATATGTCGTCAACGGTGACGCCGGATTCTCTAAGCTTCTCAACCATCGAGAGAAAGGACGATTTTACTCCGTCTTCAAGACCCGGATAATTGAGCATTTCCAGTGGCACAGCTACCTTCAAACCCTTAAGATTTCCCTCTAGAACCCTATCAAAATAAATGGGGTTCTCGACACTTGTAGAGTCCATCGGATCCTGTCCGGCTATCATTGCCATAACATCGGTGGCATCTTGAGAGCATCTAGTCATAGGTCCTATTTGATCTAGAGAAGAGGCGAAAGCTACGAGCCCATATCTCGAAACCAAACCATAAGTGGGCTTAAACCCCACTATTCCACACATAGCCGCCGGTTGTCTGACAGAGCCACCGGTATCGCTCCCCAGGGCAAAGGGGCTAAGACCGGCGGCAACAGCTGCCGCGCTGCCACCACTACTACCACCCGGTATACGGGCCAGGTCCCATGGGTTTTTCGACGGACCAAACGCAGAGTTCTCAGTAGAAGAACCCATCGCAAACTCATCTAGATTAGTCTTTCCCAGAATGATACCTCCGCAAGACCGGAGTCTCTCTGAAACAGTTGCATCGTATGGTGAACGATACTCCTTAAGTATCTTGCTCGCACACGTTGTCTTTGTACCTAGAGCCAGTATGTTGTCCTTCAAGGCAAATGGAAATCCATCTTCATAATCGTCTGAACCGGTTCCTTCGGGAAAGTGAAGAAAGGCGTTTAGAAGGTGATTGTACTTTTCGATTCTCTTCCTGTAGAATGATAAAGCATTTTTCATACTCTTTATTTTAGAAAGTCTTACTCTTAAGGGATTATCAATCAAGAAAGCCACCTCCGGGTCTGACAAGATAATTCTAACATCAACGGGCTAGTAGTGCTATGACAAGCAGTCTTTTGAAAAAGACAACCGGTCTTTCTATTCAGCTCTTCGACGATTCATATTTGTCGGAAAAAATTAACGTTTCAAAAACAAAATATATTAACTGAACTGTGCTAGCAACTTGTTTGTCTAATTTAGTGTTGCTGCATAAGTTCTCATAGTTTTATGGCTTGTTTATTGGTTTATAGACATAAATTGAGAGAAGACAATCTCACGAGCGTTTATTTGCTGACTACGACTGATTGATCGTAGTATATTTATACAAATTTACTTAATACGGGTTTTTGAAGTATATGGAATTAATGCGTAACATGTTGTATTATATATGATATATCCCGGAGGAAACTGAATGGTGTCTCGACGTGAAGAGCTGTACTCTATCGTGGCGATGCATGATTTCGGCAGAGCGTGGAAGAGGCGTACAGCGAGAGTAATCCTTTATAGGTCGCTTGTCTCAGAAGATGAGCTTAAGGAAATCACCCATCACTTGTGGAAAAGCAGTGGTCAAGATGTCGATGAGCTGATCACAGTATTCTTTCTGCCCGGAATGGATACGAGCTCGGTCGCATATGGGTTCGGGTCCTGTATGAAAGATGGAATACCAAGGATAAGCTACAGGTAGACAGATCGACTGCCTTCGAATTTGTCCGTGTCCGTTAACTTGTGTATTCGATTTGCTTTTTTACACATCGTTCTTGTAAAGGAGTTTTCCCGCAAGATACTCCTCGTAGCGAGCAAGTATGAATAGAAAGTCAGAGAGTCTATTAATATACTTTCTCACCGGTTCCGGTACGGTCTCGGTTTTTGACAACGCGAGTATTCTTCTCTCTGCTCTTCTCGCCACCGTCCTGCAGACATCGAGTTTCGCCGAAGCGATCGTGCTTCCAGGTATAACAAATCCTTTGAGATTGATTATCGCCTCGTATCTATGAATTAGCAGAGTTAGAGAGTCAATCGCCTCTTCTGTCACCGGTTCGACATACTGAACGTCTCTTGATGCCAGTTGTCCGGCAATACTGAATAAGAATCTCTGCACATTGATTATATGCGCTTCTATCTCATTACAAACAAAGTGTTTCGCCTCACCAAGAAAGGAATTCAGCTCATCCACGGTTCCGTAAGACTCAACTCTTAGACTATCTTTTTCAATTCTCTCGCCGCTCCAGAGACTTGTCTTACCGTCGTCGCCGGTTCCGGTTGATATACTCATCTCATTCACCCCTTTCAAGTAGATTATATTCCATGTTTCTCTCTTATGTGTAGTAGTTACCTGTGATAGTTTTGAGCAAAAAAAGCCGCCCGCAAGGGCGGCACCGAATGAGCGTGCATATGAAATTATCATGCAACGATCAGATTATATCATAGCTGGCTACAAACTATTACTGACCTTTCTACTGAAGGCTTTGAATGATTCCATAACCAGCATCAACGGCAGCGCAAGAACCAGACACACCATCCATTGAATCGGGGAGACGGGGGAAACTCCGAGAAGACTCTGGAACCAGGGGACGTTCGTCGCCAGTATGTGCAAAGCGTGAGCTCCGAGCACACCCAGTACTAGTAAATAGTTTCTTCTCAGAGGGACTTTAAATAGAGACGTCTCCTCAGATCTACAATTGAAGACGTGGACATTTTGCATCAGTACAAAAAGCATGAGCAGTATATTTCTGGCAGCGACTTCATCCCATCCGCTGTTAAGCAGAAATAGCCAGGCGAAGAAGGCCATAAATCCCATTGTTGCACCGGACAGAAGCGTTTCTTTCAGCATGAGTCTGTCGAAGATGCTATGATCCGGTCTTCTCGGAGGCTTTCTCATAACTCCCGGTTCTCCTTTCTCGAAGGCCAGAGCGACGTCCTGTATTCCGTTGGTAACGAGGTTCAACCACAGAATCTGGACGGCGAGTAGCGGGAGTGGAAGGTTCAGGGTGACCGCCAGCACGAAGAGAATAAGTTCGGCGGCACCGGTCGAGATAAGAAGATAGATGACTTTTCGTACATTCGCATAGGCGAATCTTCCCTCTTCTACTCCTGAAACGATCGAGGCGAAGTTATCATCAGTAACAATTATCGAACCGGTTTCTTTAGCTACATCCGTTCCAGAACCCATCGCCACCCCGATATTGGCCCTCTGGAGCGCCGGTGCATCGTTCACTCCGTCTCCGGTTACTGCAACGAAGTGTCCCATGTTCTTCAATGCTTCGACTATATACAGTTTCTGCACAGGTGATACTCTTGCGAAGACGCTTGAAGACTCTACAAGTTTTCCGAACTCTTCTCCTTCAGGATCTCCGGCCTCTTCAAGCTCTCGTCCGGTAACGACGCTCTCTCTCCTATCGGTAATGCCTAGTTCCAGAGCGATAGCTCCAGCCGTCGAGGGGTGATCTCCGGTGATCATCACTACTTTAATCCCGGCCTCCTGACACTCTTCTACTGCCCCTTTCACCTCGGATCTCAACGGATCTATGAAACCGACAATGCCGGCGAATTCAAGATCATCCAGCTCTTCTGGAGAGTTATCAACCGAGTCGACCTGACCGCTGGCAAAGGCCAGAACCCTGTAACCCTTACCTGTGAGTTCTGAAGACTGTCTTTCGATGAAACTTCTGTCGTTTTCATTTCTTGATTGAGAGCACATGGCGAGTACTGTTTCCAGAGCCCCCTTAACTGCCAGGAAAGTCTTTCCTTCAGACTCATAAAAAGCAGCCGAGTAACGGTTTGCCGACTCGTATGGTACTTCCTTCAGTATTCGTACATTCTTTATGACTTCCTCTGGAGTGAGACCGCCTTTGTAAGTCAAGCCAAGCAGGGCAACGTCCATAGCGTCTCCACTATGCTGCCAGCTACCGTTTTGTCGTTCGAGTGAGGCTTCATTTGCGATGCTAGCGATTTTCAGAAGATTCTCTACTTCTCCTCTCTTCTCACCGATTTCGATTATCTCGCCGTCGCCATTATAACCTTCTCCGGTAACTTCCATGGCCTCCCCGGAAGCGAGTTTTAAGATCTTCGCAGTCTGCTGATTCACTGTAAGGGTGCCGGTCTTATCGCTCGCGATAACTGTACAACTCCCCAGACTCTCTACAGCCTCAAGCTTCCTTACGATGACGTGCCGTCGTGCCATTCTGCTGGTGGCCACGGAAAGGGCCACCGTTAAAGCTACCGGCAGACCTTCTGGAATTGCGGATACTGCGAGCGCGACAGCGAGGAAAAATACATCCGAAAGCTCATAGCCCTGGAGAAAGCGTATCAGTGCAAAGGCTCCCGCGGCAAAAAGCACCAGATAGGCGACTTTCTTGGTGAATCTCTCCATTCTGATCACCAGAGGAGCTTTACCCTTTTCAGATGACGAGACTACCTCGGCTATCTTTCCGAGCTCCGTTTCCGAGCCGGTGGCCACGACAACTCCCTTACCCCTGCCTGTGATAACCATCGAACCGGCAAAGGCCAGGTTGCTTCTGTCTGCGATTTCCAGTTCTTCGTCGATTTCCTTGTCAGTCTTTTCTACGGTTGTAGATTCACCCGTAAGAAATGACTCATCGACTGTCAGGTTATTGGTGCTTGTGAGCCTCAGGTCGGCCGAAACCTTTTCTCCGGATTCCAGCAGTACTACATCGCCTGGCACAAGCTCGCTTGAATCTACCGTTACTGTCTTTGCGTCCCTCACTACTCTCGATTCGGTCTTCAGAACCTCCAGGAGCGCGCGGGCGCTCTTTTCCGCTTTGAACTCCTGAGTCGCTCCAATCACGGCATTTAGCAGCACAACGATCAGGATAAAGAACGCATCGTCGGCTTCTCCAATCAAGACCGATACAAGGCCTGCAGCGAGCAGTATGTAGATTAAAGGGTCTTTGAACTGCGATAGGATTATCTTCATGAGTGAGATGCCCTTTCCCTTTGGAAGGGAGTTTGGACCGTATTGTGCTTTCCTTTCCCTGATGGCTTTCTCGCTCAGCCCGTTCTCAGAAGTTCCCAGTCTTTCGATCGTTTCGGAAGCTGAAATTCTGTACCACTGGGTTGATGAAGCTTCAGTGACTCTCTCTTCCATAAGTCTCTCCTCTCTATCGTAATCTGTTTAGCGCTTCATAATATATTATAGAGTGTTTCCGTGCTGAAGAGAACCTGAAGAGTGGTAGAATCAATTATCAGGCGCTTGCGTTTGGGGGAGTATTCAGGAGATGAGTATTCGAGAGTTTAAGAGAAGAAATGCTTTGGGAAGCCTTCTCTTCTCCAGATCTTTTATAACCTTTCTGGGTGTACTGGTCGTTCTTCTTTCCGGTGCGCTACTGTCATGGAGCAATTTTGTGAGTGCAAAGAAAGAGCTCGAGTCCGGTCTGATGTTGCAGGCAGGACTCCTGGTATCCGGTCTTAATTCGAACAGAATAAAGACACTGGGCGGAGATATAGAGGACCTATCGCTGCCTGAATACAGGAGAATTAAGGAACAGTTTCAGCAGACCAGAGCGGTATTTCCCGACTATCGATTCATATACCTCATGGGACGCAACGACAAGAGAGAGATCTACTTCATAGTCGATTCCGAGCCTTTCGGTTCAGCTGACGAATCCCTTCCCGGCGATATATATCTTGAAGCCTCCGAAGTAGACCACAGAGTTTTCGACGATGCCAAACCTCTTATAACGCCTGTTACTACCGATAGCTGGGGAACGTGGGTCAGCGTCCTCGTTCCAGTTATGGACCGCTCTTCAGGTACTGTGGTTGCAGTGCTTGGCATCGATGTCGATGTTAAAGACCGCAATTCTTATCTAGCAAGGCATCTGGTGAAGCCGATCGCCTTCACATGCATTTTGCTATTCCTCATCTTTGTCAGTTACCGTCTTGTTGTGCGGAAGAACACGCTTGATAGTGAAAGTAAAAAGAGCTGGTTTCCGAGAAATATCGAGATACTTGTGTTTCTCATGTTTTCTTTATCGATAACTGTTATGGCAGCTATAACGACTCACGACCGGCAGCAAACGACGAGAAAAGAGGCCTTCGCAAATCTATCGACCCGTAGCGCTCTGTCAGTCATAGACACGATAAAGGATATGCGGGATATGGAGCTTGAAGGAATATCTCTTCTTTATGAATCGAGTCAAGTCGTCGAGCGACGTGAATTCGCCCATTACGCAAGGGCTCTGATAGACTCGCGAGATCTTGCCATTCTGGGCTGGTCTCCGGTAGTGAGTGCTCCAGAACGACAGCGCTTTGAGCAGTTTATCAGGGAAGAGGGACTGCCTGATTTTTCTGTCTGGGAAGAGAACGCCGCAGGAGAGAGGACCTCTGTCAACCGGGCAGTCAGTTATCCTGTTGTTTATCTGGAACCGTCCGAGCGGTATTCGAAGGTTCTCGGTTATGATTTGGCATCCTCCTCCTTAATTCTTGAAGCGATAGAAGAGTCGCTTTCGACGGGTTTGAGTACTGTCTCAGATCCTATGGAATTCCAGGACGACACGGGTAAGAGCAACAGGCTCTTCGTTTTCAGACCGGTTATGGAAGAGGGCCGGGAGGAATTCACTGGGCTGGTTTTCACCTTAATTCAGCCTGAGATGCTTCTCAATGAGTTCTACAGTATTGCGAAAGTAAGCGTATTCTCAATGGTTCTTGGAATATACCAGCTGGGAAAAGACGGCCAGCCTTTTCTGCTCGTCACTTCCGCTACAGAAGAACACTCGGTCGAACTGGCGAATACGGAGATTCGCCACTATCATAATTCCGATCTTAACGTCATCTTTCCGCTCTTTGCATTCGGGAGGACCTTCATGATAGTAACTCACCCGGGGAGAGATTTTGATAGAATCTATCCGTTGCATAACGGCTTCTTCATTCTGGTTATCGGTTTGATCATAACCGCTTCAGTAGCATCGATAATCTCTACTGTCAACGGTCGCAGCGTCCTTCTTGAAAGAGAAGTCGGCGAGAAGACTAGACAGATAAGAGAAAGTCTTGATAGAGTTACACAGACAATGGAAGGCTCGATAGCGATACTCGCCTCGGCCATAGAGCTTCGCGATCCCTACACTGCAGGACATCAGAAGAGAGTTTCAACGCTTGCGGTTGCGATTGGCGAGAAGATGGGGCTCGATTCCGATAGAATAAGAGGTCTGCGCATGGCCGCGTTGATTCATGATGTAGGAAAAATGCAGGTGCCGGCCGAGATACTGACGACACCCCGGAAGCTTTCAGAACTTGAATACAGCATGATAAAGATGCATCCCGAAGTTGGTTACGCTCTCTTAAAAGAGATAGAGTTCCCCTGGCCCGTTGCAGAGATGATCCTGCAGCATCACGAACGGCTTGATGGGAGCGGTTATCCGTCAGGGCTTTCTGGAGACGATATTATGCTGGAGGCGAGGATTATCGGTGCGGCAGATGTAGTAGAAGCTATGACATCGCACAGACCATACAGGCCTGCATTCGATCTAGAGGCTGTTATTGAAGAGATAGAGAAGAATGCGGATGTTCTATATGACCGGGAGGTAGTTAAGGCTTTGATATCGGTGTTTGAAGAGGGATTCAGTTTTGATGTGACTTAATTAAGTTGATCGCGGCGACAATTCATGAATAGCGTCACCCTGTGGTAAGCTTCAGTGGATTTCTGCACTAAAACTGCCTTAAGTTGTATATATTTCATTACGATAAAAGTCCAGTTAGTAATACTTTCAGGTGGTGAGTCACTGTTGTTTGTTAGTTCTCAGGCTCTATCTGTTCTATAATTTGAACATCACTTTGTATTGGGGGTTAGAAGATGAGGATTGGCATAATAACCGACAACACCTGCAATCTTAATGCTAAGGAAATTGAAGAACTGGGAGTCCACATAGTCTCTCTCTATATCAACAGAAAGGGAACCTATACGAAGTCTACGGAGCTCGATCTGGATGCTTACTACGAAGAGCTATCGACCGCAACTGAGCTGCCCACGACATCACAGCCTTCTCCACAGGATTTCATACAGGTTTTCGAGAAGGCGGTAGCAGAGTTTGATGCTTTGATTGTTCCTGTTCTCTCCGGAAAACTCAGCGGGACTTTTGTATCGGCAAGTATTGCTGCAAGGGATTTCGATAAGCCTATTCATGTGGTTGACACTCTTCTAGCCTGTGACGGTGTAGGGTTGCTCATAAAGAACCTGGTTAAGAAGATCGAAGCCGGTACGGCAGTCGAAATTCTGGTGAAGTATGCAACAGACTTCCACAAGCATGTTAGGACAGTATTCTCTGTAGACGATCTGAACTATCTTCATAAAGGCGGGCGTATTGGAAAGGCGAAAGCACTTATGGGGAATCTTCTGAAGATGAAGCCAATAATCCAGCTTGATGAAGGCGAACTGAAGCCGGTAGAGAACATCCGGGGCAATAAGAAACTGCTGCAGGCGATGGTCGACGCTACGTTCAAAGATAAGGATCTGAAGAAAATGAAGCAGGTAGTGATTCTTTCGATAAAAAGAGAAAGCGATGCAAGAGAGATCGAAGGTTTGATAAAGCAGAAGGCTCCAGACGTTCATCTCGATATCCGGACTATAGAGCCTGTAATCGGTACCCACCTTGGTCCTCAAGGATTGGGTATAATAAGTGAATGGGCCTGAGGCCGATCCTTTGAGTTCTTAATACATTATGAAATAGTAATAATCGGGCATCGCACTCTTCTGATGCTTGAATTGCTTTTGTGCATATGGTTTACTATGAGCGTCGGGGGGTGCTTTCATGAGAGCTATAGACAGAGTGGAAATAAGAAGTGGAGAGATCTACGATTTTCTCTCGAGTATATACAGGCTTACAAATAACGAGAGACTTATAGAGCATTTCAAGGAACTCACTCCTGGTTATCGCCCGGTTGGCGAGATAATTGACTGGATAGTCTCCGCGGCCAGAAGAACACCCGAAACCATAAGAGAAAAGATGGATCTGTATTTCAACTGGCAGGCTCCTCTCGGTATGAGAGTGAGTCATTTGATAAGTGAAAGAGACCTTTCAACATTAAGTGAGTTCTTCGAAGAAGTCTCTAGAGTCTCGGCGAGAGATATGCTCAGGGACTTCCTTCTCATAGGCCTTGGGCCCAGGACCGTAGGCTTCGATGAGAGTATAATCGAAGCATTGATTGAAGATCAGGAAAAGGCGCTCGTATTCCTTGCTGAAAGGGCAGTCCTTACTCCTCACCAGAAGGCGATAATGCTGGAATTCTTCGCAGATCCCGACTCGATGAAAGAGGACTTCCTTTATCTTCTCCAGTGGTATGCAGAACACATATTCCCTTCCGTTCCTTACAGTGTCAGAGAGATCGGCGAAAGCGTATCGGCTCTCAAGAAAAACCTTGCCGATAGAGGTGAAGAGTACTTATTGAAGCTAATAGATAACATGCACTATGAGGAGCTCCGTGAAGAGAGAAAGGTCATACTGGCCGTTTCGTACTTCGTCGAAAATGCCCAGGGTGGGGTCTTTCATCCGCTAGCAAAGAATGATCTGTTCATAGTCGGTTATAAGTTAATCAGTTCTGTTCTCGAGGAGACTCCCCTTCACCTTACCGCCCTGAGGTTCAAGGCTCTCGGTAACGAGAAGAGATTGAGACTTCTGAACACTCTCTTCGGGAAGCGATATACCGGATACGATCTTTCCCGCAAGTTGAAAATGTCTAATGCGGAAGTCACCGAGTCCTTCAGCAGTCTAGTTGTCTGCGGTTTAGTGAGAACCTATCGTACCAGCGACGGAATATACTTTACCGCCGATCGGCAGGAAGTCATAGAATTGCTTTCTCGCGATCTCAAGCCCGAAAGCTACTCTGATTGAGTTTTGCTTTCAAAGAGATCACCTGCTTTGTTCGAACATTGGCTTCTGCAGATCTCCATCGTTGCTGTAGCCCCTGGATTCCCAGTATCCCCTGAACGTTGTATCGTCTGAAAGTTCGATTTCCTCAATCCACCTCGCCCATTTGTATCCCCATTTGTCTTCGGCAACTACTATGAAGGGGAAGCCCTGAGCAGGAGGAAGCTTTATACCGTTAATCCGATCGGCGATCATAATATTTCTCTCTCTTATGAAATCGAGAGTGAGGCTTGTAGTGTAACCATCTGCAGATCTGAAGATCAAGTTACTCACTTTCTCATCGGGACCGACCGCTTCGATGAGATCTATCAGTGGAATTCCCTCCCACAGAATCTTTGCAGTCCAACCCTCGACACAATGGAGTGTTACTAGTTTCTCGATGTGCTTAAGTTCCTGTAGTTCTGCGTAGGTATACTCTAATGGTCTTTCCACAAGACCTCCTATCCTTAGAACGTAATTCTCTTCCTTGATGTATTCAACGCCTTTTATTGAATTCTCTCTGAAGGCAGAGAGATCGTCCAGTTTGGCTCCCTGATAGTCTTTTACGACTATCTCGGGTATGTTTTTGGACTGAGTTAGGTTTATAGAAAAGATCACAATGGCTACAACAACCATCCCAGATACGATGAAAAGAAAACTCTTCAAAAGAGACACCTCGCAAGAGTATATTTTGTATCTCTCTAATTATACATCTGAACTTAACTGTTTTGTTTATTAGATAGAAAAGACCCGGAGATACTCTCCGGGTAGGGTGGTCTAGGAGAAGAAGCTTACAGAGATTTGACTATAGATCGAATCATAAGGTTCGGTAGAGTTCTACATTCCAATCCGGTAAGGCGTTCTCGGATGAGAAGGATCCTCCCAAAAAGAAAAATGCTGCCCCTTTCGAGGGCAGCGAAGCGGTCTGAGGGTTACTTCAGCATCTTTATTATACTACTTTTTCTCCAAGAATCAAAATCGAATTCACACTGGAAGAAGAATACTCTATATTCCTTTTTCTATGAGCGTTTCATACCTATGGCTACCTCTCTCATTCTGTTATGCAACCTGAGAATATCCTTGGGGAATGTGAGCGCCGCGATCAATAGAATGAGGCCGCAAGGCAGCCAGAAAATGGCGGAAACATTCATTGCAACTCCGAGAGAGCCGACCGCTGTCGCCAGAGTACCCGCGAAGAACTGACCGACACCGGTACCGAGAGAATCTGTGAGGTTGAAAACCGAGAAGATTCTTCCCCTGCTTTCCGGTTCGTTGATATTCATAAGCATAGTTTTCATATTTGGTCCGGTCATCGATGCAGTAGCCGAGGCGACCATTCCGAGAAGCCCGAGCATCAAGAACGCACCGGGACCTTCTACTGGAGGAAAGTTGAGCGCCGCGAGAGCGACGAAGGTACCGATTATTGTCGTTACACCGCTAAAGAGAGGCATATAGGAGGGTTTCTTCTTGTACAGCCAGCCTCCCAGTAGTCCTCCGGAGAAGATGCCTATGACATTGCCTATACCAAAGAATATGAATATGAGTGTTGCCGACTCCTTGGAAAGGTTCTTCGACGTCTCGAAGTAGTTGACGAGATAGTACGGAATTGCTCCCCAGGGAATAGTCCCGAGGATTCCCTGTACAAAAAGAACGAGATTGGTCTTCACTCTGAAGAGATTCAGATAATCCGACAGCCTGGCCCGGCTCCGGTAGACATATCCCTGATCGATCAAATCCCCCACGGCAACTTCTGCGGCTCCTCTACGGGGTTCATCTGCGAGAAAGTAGAATGCCAGCACCAGGAAAATATTCGGCAGAGATACGATTATGAACGGGGCGCGCCAGCCAAGAGTGGAGCCCGTGAATCCTGCAATCACCATTCCCACGATTGCCCCCAGAGAGATGGCGGTCGAAAGGAAGGCGTTGACTTTGGCGCGCTGAGATTCTTTGAATGTATCGCCCGCAAAGGAAAAGACAACAGGAAAGAGAGCACCTACACCGATTCCAGTCAGGGCGCGGGTTATGAACAATTGTGGGAAGGTCTGTACGAAAGCCGACAGGAAACAGGGAATCTCTCCAACGAGAACGCTCAGAAGAAGCAAGAGCTTTCTATTGTACTTGTCTGCCATGAAGCCCCAGGCTAGAGAGATCAGAGCACCAACGATTGTGAAGGAACCCTGTATAAGGCCTATGTCGGCCTTTGTTATGCCAAATTCCGCTTCTATCTCCCCGATATTAGGAGACATGACCATCTGATCGGCGTTGAGAAAGACCATCATGAAAAGCATCAGAAACAGGACGACTCTAGCCCTACCTTTTTTCATGCACTACCCCCCGTTACAGGAGTTCGTCTTTTAGGTTTGTGAACTCCTGAATCAGTGAATCCCTTTCTCTCCACTTTTCTCTCACCTTAACGAAGAGATCTAGAAAGACTTTCTGATCGAAAATGTATTCAAGATCCTTTCTGGCGGCCGTTCCGATCTTCTTAATCATAGAACCGCCCTTACCGAGTATAATCGGCTTCTGGCTGTTCCTCTCTACCACTATATCGGCCCTTATCTTCAGCAGGTCATTTTCTTCACTGAACTCCTGGATCACTACGCCGACAGAGTGAGGGACTTCCTGCTGGGTGAATTCCAGAATCTTTTCCCGAACGACCTCCGAAGCCATGAATCTGGACGATCGATCAGTTATATACTCCTCCGGATAGAGCATGTTTCCTTCTGGAAGACTGTCGAGGATTGCCTCGAGTAGCTTATCTACTCCTGTACCCGTCTTTGCCGAGATGAAGAATCTCCGCCTGATGTTTTTGAAAAGTCTAGAGGCGCTTTCCATAAACTCTTCAAGTCTTCTTATATCTGTGTAAGAATCTATCTTGTTCACGACAAGGAACACAGGAACATTGCTGCCGTTAACGTGCTTTGCTACAAGATTGTCCGACTCTCTGAGACCGTCCGTCGGGTCGACCATAACCAACAGAAGATCGGTTCCCGCAAGAGAACTCGTGGCAACTCTGAGAATGTACTGACCGAGTTTATGAAGAGGTTTGTGTATCCCCGGGGTGTCGTAGAAGACTATCTGTCCCGATTGTGTGGTATGTATACCGCCTATGCGATTTCTCGTCGTCTGCGGTTTATCTGATACAATCGCTATCTTCTCGCCGATTATGTGGTTTATCAGGGACGATTTTCCCACGTTGGGTTTGCCAACGAGGGCGACTATTCCCGATTTATAGCGTTCGATCATTTTCTTTCTTCTTCCAGAAGAAGAGAGAGATCGCCGATCTTCAAAAAGAGGCTGTCAAACGATTTCAGGAAGCCAAGCCTGTTGAGCCGAATGTCTTCCTGATCAGCCATGACAAAGACATCGTCGAAGTATCTGTCTATCATGGGTTTGAGATCTGTCAGCAATTGAAAGGCCCTGTCGAAATCATCGGCCTCAAGTGCATCGCTGACTTCTTGAAAACACTTCAAATAAGCGTTGAAGAGATCTCTTTCCGCCTGCTCAACGAACTTGGCTCCCTCGAATTGAGTATCTTGGTGTTTCTTGCTAATGTTGTGAACTCTCTGATAGGCAACGAGTAGGTCTTTGAACTCGTCTCTTTTGATGAAGTCGGCTATTGATCTTGCCGCTCTTTCTCCAAGGTAGGGAATCTTCCACCAGTTGTTGAGAGCCCTGGCGATGTTTATTGAATAGCCTTGATCTATTAGATAGGCTTCGTAACGCGTTTTGCAGAAAGTGATCAGCGCGGTGACGGCATTATCGTTGTTATCGCTAAGGGTTATGGCCGATAGCCTTATCAGCTCTTCGAGATCTAGTTTCCATCCCAGATATACCATAGTGTTGTATATGAAACTCATCTTGCGCCGAAGTGCGTACGGATCTTTGGAAGATGTCGGTATGTTGCCGATCACGAAGTTGCCCGCAAGTGTATCAAGCCTATCTGCCACTCCGACTACTGCACCTGTCAAGGAAGTCGGAACTCTCTGGTCTAAATAATGCTCTTCAATACCGACGGCCACTTCGTCGCTTTCGCCGGCTCTGAAAGCATATATTCTTCCCATGACTCCCTGGACTTCGGGAAACTCCTGTACAACTCTGGTGACCTGGTCGGCCTTTGCCAGTAGAGCCGTCCTTTCAATAGCTCTCAGCTCCCCTTCCCTTGCCTTGAGAAGCTTACCGATTTTCGAAGCGATGGCGGCGGTTCTCTGAGTTTTGTCGAACAGAGAGCCCAGACCGCGCTGAAAGAGTATCTCTTTCAATCCATCCACATAACTGTCAAGAGTTCTTTCGAGGTCCTTCTCGAAGTAGAAGAAAGCGTCTTCAAGTCTGGCATTTATGACGTCTTCATATCCGAGTTTGATATTTCCTGCGGGATCGTCTGGGCCGTCCTGAAAGGCGACAAAATTGCTGGTCAGTCTGTCGTTTACTTGAACCGGAAAGGTTCTCTGGTGATGCTTTATCGTAACGATAATAACCTCTGGTGGCAGCGTAAGATACTTCTCTTTAAACTGACCGACTACGGCGGTTGGGTATTCGGTGAGCGAGACGACTTCTTCCAGGAGGTCCGTATCGATGGGTATAGAACCATTGAGCAGAGTCTCTACCCTTCTAATCTCAGACAAGACACGCGTTCTTCGCTCTTCTTCCTTTGCAATTACCATAGAGCTTCTGAGTATGTCAAAGTAATCCCCGGGTCTGACCTTCAACTCATCAAAGTAGAACCTGTGGCCTTTGGAAAGATTTGTTGAGCGTATTCCAAAAAGCTCGAAATCAATTATCTCATCGTCGATCATTGCTACTATCCATCTTACCGGTCTCACAAATCTGCGAGTCCCATCGCCCCAGCGCATTGGTTTCTTGAAGTCTATTGAAAGGATAGATTCGCTGAAAGCTCCCGGAAGTATTTCCAGTGAGGGCTTTCCCGAAATCTCTCGTTCGACGTAAACGTACCCATCCCTTACAGATGTCTGAGATAACTCTGCTCCATTGCTTTTCAGGAAACCGAGTAGAGCCTTTGTCGGTGTGCCGTCTTTGAAGGCGATCTTTTCTGAGGGCCCCTTCTTCTCTTCAAAGTAATCCGCTTGTTTGGAGGCAAGAGAGTCAATATAGATACCGAACCTTCTGCTTGCGATAAAGACCTCAAGGCCTCCATGATTTATACGGTTCATCTCGAGAGATTTCTCTATCCCTTCTTTTAGCTGTTTTCTGATAGCGGATACTTCACTTGAGGGAAGCTCTTCGACTCCGATTTCCAGTAGAACCTTATGGTCGGGCATCTGCTTCACCTTCTTGAGCGACGTAGGCCTCCGCTACGGCCTTAGCCATATCGCGAATCGACTTTATGTAGCTTTGTCTCTGCGAGACGCTAATCGCGTTTCGGGCATCGAGTAGATTGAAGGCATGAGAACACTTGATCATGTAATCATATGATGGTCTCACGAGACCGTTCTTCATGCAGAGATCAAACTCTTCACGATACATGCGGTAAAGATCGAAGAGCTTGGCAGTGTCTGCAACGTCGAAGTTGTAAACGGAAAACTCTCTCTCGTTTTGCAGGAATACGTCTCCATACTTAAACTCTTCATTCCAGTCTATATCGAAGATATTTGCTTTCTTCTGAAGATACATAGTTATTCTTTCCAGTCCGTAGGTAATCTCTAGAGACACCAGATCGACGTCGATACCACCGACCTGCTGAAAATATGTGAATTGAGTCACTTCCATTCCGTCTAGCCAGACTTCCCAGCCGACTCCCCATGCGCCCAGTGTTGGAGATTCCCAGTTATCCTCCACGAATCTGATATCGTGTTCGACCGGGTTTATTCCCAGAGCTTCCAGAGAGCCCAGATAGAGCTCCTGCGAATTGTCAGGATTGGGTTTGATTATTACCTGGTACTGAAAATAACGCTGCACTCTCATTGGATTTTCGCCATAACGGCCGTCCGAAGGTCTTCGGCTAGGCTGGATGAAGGCGACCTTCCAGGGCTTTTTTCCAAGTGATCTTAGAAACGTAGAAGGATGAAAAGTACCGGCTCCCATCTCAACATCGTATGGCTGGTCGATAATACAGCCCTGGGAAGACCAGTACGCGTTTAGATTTGCTATTACATTCTGTAAGTACATTATTCCTTCGCTACCTCCCGACTATTCGATTGAGATCAGATAGTAATAATAAGGCTGGCCACCGCTGTGTATTTCAAATTCAAGTTCTGAAAAGCTTGAAGAAAGCATTTCGGAAAGCTTCGCGGCAGTCTCTTCAGAGACATCGGAACCATAGAAAACCGTGACTACTTCTTTGTCGCTTTCCTTTCCAAGGGCTATCTTTATCGAGTCCTGTACAAGCTTGTCAAGCCTTTTACCGGAACTCAAAAGGCTATCTCTTCCCATGGCTATGTACTCACCTTTTTTTACCTTCTTTCCCTTTATGCTCGAGTCCCTGACAGCGTAAGTTATAGAGATTGGAGTAACGGATTCAGCGGCCACGGTCATCTCTTGGATGAGTTCGTCAGTATCCATATCGTCGTTATAGACGGTCATGGCCGATATTCCCTCCTGAACAGTGCGTGTTGGAATTATATAGACCTTCTTTTCGGGGTTTTCGTCGTTTATTGCGTTCGCCGCTTCTTTCGCGGTGAGTATAATGTTAGGATTGTTTGGAAGGACTATTATTTTATCGGGTTCCATTCTGTTTATCGTCTCGTAAAGGTCCTTAAGACTTGGGTTCATAGTCTGACCACCCTTAACCGTGTGGTCCACGCCGAGGCTTTTCAGGACTTCTGCCAATCCGTCTCCGGGAGAAACGACGATTATTCCGTGTTTTTTACCCATTCCGTAACGCTCTTGAGGCTTGGGTTGAATCCCTACGACGTGTTCGTGCTGGAGTTTCATATTATCTATCTTTACTTTCTGAAGAGCACCCAAATTCAAGAATTTCTCAATCACATCACCCGGATGATCGGTATGGACGTGAATCTTTATGAACTCGTTCTGATTGACCATGACTATGGAATCGCCCATTTCCTCTAGAAAAGCCTTAAGTTCTTCTGCCGCCTCTTCTGGATTCTCGGTATCATAAAGGCTTACGATGAGTTCTGTGCAGTAGGTGAATTTCAGTTCTTCCCTTACAATCTCTACGATTCTCTCTGTGGAAGATCCTATGGTCTGAGGTGTCTGCTGAATGGGGCCTTCAAGTTCAAGTTCTCCTCTTATTGCCAGATTAAAACCCTGAACAATATACGCGAGCCCTTTGGCTCCAGAGTCGACCACTCCGGCCTCTTTTAGTTTCGCAAGCAAGCTGGGTGTCTTCTCGACTGTCTCAAAAGCAACTTTCTCCATTCTTTCAAAGTATTCTTCGAAGTCTTCTACATCTCCAAACTGCTCGTTTGCAGAATCTGCGATCACCTTGATAACCGTTAGCATGGTCCCTTCAACGGGTCGCATTACAGATCTGTAGGCAATTTCCTTCGCTTTCAACAGACCTTCGGTAAACGCTTTCGTGCTGACGAACTTGCGATTACCGATACCTTCTGCAAAGCCTCTGAATATCTGAGAGAGAATAACGCCGGAGTTTCCCCTGGCGCCCATCAACATCCCCGTCTTCACAGATTCCAGAACGCTTATCAAATCATCTTTCTTTGTTCTGTCAAGATATTCACAGGCTTCTATCATGGCAGCCGACATGTTCGATCCGGTATCTCCGTCCGGAACGGGAAAGACGTTCAAAGCGTTTATTTCGTCTTTGTTTGCCAGGAGACGTTCAGCGGCTTTCCTGAAAGCGGCGACGAAGAACTTGCCGTTGATACGCTTCATCTCTAAAGCCTCCCATCAGTCCTGCAAGCCGACAACATGAATATTCACTTTAATATTCGTGGCTTCCGTCAATTCTTTTAACTTGTGGAAGACGTTTTCCTGAATGTTCTCGACAACGGTTGGTATCCTGACACCGTACTCAAGAATAAGATCTATATCGATTTCGAGAGTTCCATCGATCTCTTCCGTGACCTTTATGCCTTTTTTTGTATCCTCTGTAGTTCCAAAGAGCTTTGCGAGGAAGCCAGTCTGAGGTGCCCCCACGTTTACAGGCCCATAAGATTCGGAAACCACTTTCTTGACTATGGAGCATATGGCCTGAAGAGAAATATCGATTTTACCGAATTCCGTAGTCACTTGCATTCTTTTCACCTCTCAGTCTGGAGACAGCATTATCTATCCCCAAGTTATCTAAACCAAGTTCTGTAAGTATTTCGTCGCGTGTGCCATGAACCGAGAAACAGTCATCTATGGCTATTACGTTGATCTTACCATTATACCCGAGCCTGGCCGCCTCGAGCATTATGCTCGAGCCAAATCCGCCTCTCATAATACCTTCTTCTATACATACGACATGATCGTATTCTGTAAAGATCTTTTCGAGGGAATCTGCATCAAGAGGTTTTATAGAACGGCAGTTGTAAAGAGCGAAGCCGTTCTTCAACGCCACTTCATAACTGCGCGAGACCATTGAGCCAGTTGCCAGCAAGGCAATACCGCTACCCCTTAAGACCTTTTCCCATTTCCAGATGTCGGTCTCCTTCATCGAGGAGAGCACATCTTCAAGGGAAGTGATTTCCGTCTCTCTGGGATAACGAATGGCCGTTGGCTTTCGCAGTTCACCCTTTGCCAGCAGTGTGTAAAGCATATCTGCCAGTTCTTGAATGCTTGAAGGAGCAAGTAGACTCATTCCAGGTATCATCGAGAGGAAGGCGATATCGAATATCCCATTATGAGTCGCGCCGTCCTGTCCGACGATACCGGCTCTGTCGACTGCAAAGAGAACCGGAAGATTCTGCAGTGCTACGTCGTGAATGAGTTGATCAAATGCTCTCTGAAGAAAAGTCGAGTACACGGCGAAAACCGGTTTGCTACCTGCGATAACCATACCCGCTGCAAAGGTTGTACAGAGTTGCTCCGTTATCCCGAGGTCGTATAGCCTTGAAGGAAACTTATTCATAAAGGAGTTGAGACCCGTTCCATCAGGCATCGCTGCAGTTATAGCTACGATAGAGGGGTCGCGCGAAGAGAGCTCAGATAGAACTCCACCGAAAACGTCACTGTACGAGATTTCCTCAGAAGAGAAGACTTTTTCTCCACTTTCAGGATCAATCTTACTCACGCTGTGAAATCTAGTGGGGTTACTCTCGGCATATTCAAGTCCCTTTCCTTTCTTTGTTACCACATGTACGAAAAAGGGTTCGTGGATCTCTTTCACGCCTGAAAAAATCGTTTCCATCTCCTGGATATCGTGGCCTTTGACAGGGCCGATATAATTCAGCCCCATCGCCTCAAAGACGTTGCCACCGAGTATTGTAGCCTTCAAGCCACTCTTAAGCTTTGAGAGAAGCTGCTCCAGTCTTCCAAGCCGCATGCTCTCCAGCGTGCTCTTTAGATCGCCCTTCAAGTCTCTGTAGAAGGGATTCAACCTCAGATCGGCCAGAGAACTTGAGAGGCTGCCAACATTCTTTCCGATGCTCATGCCGTTATCGTTTGCAATTATCTTTATCTTCGACCCTAGATCTTTCAACTGATTCAGAGCTTCCAGCGCCATTCCAGAAGTCATGGCTCCATCACCTATGACTACTACAATATTCCTGTCAGTCCTCAAAATCCTGTCTGATTCTTCAATGCCCATTGCCGCTGCCAGTGCAGTTCCGACATGCCCGGCGCCGAAGTGATCGTAAGTGCTCTCCGATGTCTTCAGAAAGCCGCTCAATCCTCCCCGCTTTCTGATAGTGGGGAAAGATGAGTATCTTCCCGTAAGAATCTTGTGAGCGTATGCTTGATGACCGGTATCCCATATTATTACGTCTTTATCGGGATCGAAGACTCTGTACAGTGCAATTGTCAGTTCAACAGTTCCGAGATTGGATGCGAGGTGGCCTGTATTAGTTGAAACGACTGTGGTTATCATATCCCTCATCTCCTCGGCAAGAACATCAAGCTGAGGATATGTGTAATCCTTCAATCGTCTGAATAGAGGCTGTTCGCTCATCTTATATTCTGCTCCAACCTTTCCAGTGATTTTAGATAATGCTTGAATAGAAGCGCCGTCGTCACGACGCCTACCCCTCCGGGAACGGGAGTTATCGCTGAGGCTACCCGGGACACTTCATCGTAATCGACATCTCCAACAAGCTTCCCGTCAACAAAGTTAATACCAACATCAATAACGACTGCGCCGGGGCTTATCATATCTCTCTTGATAAATCTTGCGATACCGACTGCACTGACAACTATATCGGCACTGAGTGTCTTTGATCCAATGTCTCTGCTTCTTGAGTGACAGACTGTAACCGTACCATCGACCCCTTTTTTCAGAAGCAGAAGTGCCAGTGGCTTCCCAACCGTATTGGAACGGCCCACTATGGTTATATCCCTGCCCTTTGGATCGATACCGTAGTAGTCCAGTATCTCCATAACGGCTTCAGCCGTTGGAGGAGCGAAAAACTCCTCATCGTTGACGATCCCACCCAGATTATAGACGGTTCTTCCTTCCAGGTCCTTCAAAGGATCGAGAGCCAGCATAACGGCCTTTTCATCGGCGTTTTTCAGCGGGTGCATTACCATTACCCCGGCTACAGAAGGGTCTTCGTTTATTCTCTTTATCTCATCGACCGGAGAAGATCCGGCTTCAACAGTCAGAACACTTATTCCCAGTCTCTCACCCTGCTTGACTATAGATTTCATATAGGATCTATTTGAACTGTCAGGTTCGTCGCAGAAGAGAACAAGCGATGGCAGAGAGGGGCCTCTCTCTTCAATTGTCTTCCTTATGTCACCGTATATACTTTCCGATACACTCTTCCCGTCTAGAATCATCAAAACACCGCCTTAGAAGAGACCGCTTATTTTGCCACTTTTATCCACATCTATTTGCTGGGCACTAAACTCTTTGCCCAAACCCGGCATAAGCATTATCTTCCCGGCGACCAGCACAATGAATCCGGCTCCGGCCGAGAGAGATAAATCTCTGACGTTGAAAACATAACCCGAGGGTGCGCCAAGTTTCTTCTCATCATCGCTGATCGAGTATTGAGTCTTGGCAACTATTATCGGTAGCTTATCAAGACCTTCCTTCTTCAGGATTCTTAGCATGCTTTTGGCTTCAGGGGATAAACTTACGCTGCCCGCTCTGTAGATTTCCCTGGCAAGCTTCTCAACCTTCTCTTCGAACGTCATTTCTCCATGCAGTATGGGAGCATACGACGAACCCTTTTCTATAAGCTCTATGACTCTATGTGCGAGCTTCTCGCCGCCGGCTCCTCCATCTTTCCAGACTCTAGAGACCTCGTACGGTATGGCAAACTCGTTGCATTTCAAATTGAAGAGCTCTCTTTCCTCCAGAGTATCGTCCGGAAACTCGTTCAAGGCTACAAGAACTGGGACACCGTACTTTCTAAGGTTCTCGTAATGGATTTTCAGGTTTTCAAAACCCGCCTCCAGAGACTTCAGGTCTTCTCTGTGAACTTCCTTTTTATGGGCTCCTCCGTTTAGCTTCAATGCTCTGAGAGAGGCGACGAGGACTACTGCGGAAGGATTGAAACCGGCTACGGGCGAGACGAAGTCAAGGAATTTCTGAGCACCCAGATCGGCGCCGAATCCAGCTTCAGTTACAACGTAATCCGCGAGTTTCAGAGCTATTTTGGTTGCGATTATCGAATTTGTCCCGTGAGCGATGTTTGCAAATGGTCCACCATGAACAAAGGCCGGAGTGCCTTCGATAGTCTGAACGAGGTTAGGATCAAGCGCATCTCTGAGCAACGCGGCCATAGCTCCATGCACCTTCAGATCCTTTGCGCGGACAAATTTACCATCGTATGACCTTGCAATAACTATGCTGGCGAGTTTCTCCTTAAGGTCGTCGATATTCTTTGAAAGACAGAGAATGGCCATAACTTCAGATGCCGCAGTTATAACAAAAGAATCCTGCCTTGGATAACCGTTGCTCTTGCCGCCCAGCGCAACTATTATCTCTCTTAAAGCCCTGTCGTTCATGTCCATAGTCCTAGGCCAGAAGATGCTTGTGGGATCGATTCCGAGATCGTTCCCGAAGTTTATGTGTGCGTCGATAGCCGCTGAAAGAAGATTGTGAGCCATGGATATCGCGTGCAGGTCACCGGTGAAATGAAGGTTTATATCTTCCATCGGCAGTACTTGAGAGTAACCTCCCCCCGCAGCGCCACCTTTGATTCCCATTATCGGGCCCACCGAAGGCTCTCTGAGTGTGACAAAAGTCTCTCTTCCTATTCTGTTAAGAGCCATTGCCAGTCCAATAGAAGTAGTAGTCTTACCCTCGCCGGCACTAGTGGGACTTATAGCGGTTACAAGTATTAATCTTCCTTCCTTTTTGTCCTGCAATTCGTCCAGAAAATGGTGCGACACCTTGGCTATATGTCTGCCATACTTCTTAAGAAATTTCTCGGGTATGGAAACACTCGCCGCTATCTCGTCGATCTCTTTAAGTTCAGCTTTCTGTGCAATCTCAAGATCCGTTAGGATAAATATCCCCCCTTCACAGGTCTTTTTTGGTTGTGGATGCACACTCCCTGGCTATTCTGTCCAGGACACCATTGACAAACTTTCCTCCCTGCTCTGAACCGTACTTTTTCGCGATATCTATGGATTCATTGAGTGTAACTTCTATAGGAACATCCGATTCGAAGACAATCTCGTATGTGCCGAGTCTCAGTACATTTCTGTCGATAGAAGCCAGTCTGTCGAACGTCCAGTTCATCAGGTGCTTACGAATAATCTCGTCTATCTCCATTCTGTTCCGGAGAATGCTTTCGAAGTACTTTCTTGTAAGCAGTTTCATGCCTGCCTCCATAGAGAAATAACTCAGCTCTCTTTCGAGATAGGCAGATGAGATTTCCTTGTCTTCGTTGAAATCGAACTGATAGATTGCACCGAAGACTATCTCTCTCATCTTGCGTCTGCTTTTGTTCGAACCTGCCATTATAAACTCAAGCCTCTTTCTCTTCCTTTTTCTCCTCTAAAACCTTCTCCTCTACGATCTGTTCGGAGCTTTCGGGTAGAGCATTTTCCGCTTCCTTATCATCTTCTTCGATCAAGGCCGGTTTCTGAGGTTCTTCGTAGACGTCTTCGATAGTGATTGATACGTCTTCCACTTTTAATCCGCTGAAACTCTCAACATCGTTCTTAAGTTTCTCCTGCATTCTTCTTGCATAAGAGGGAATCGAAACTCCGTATTTGATTTTGGTATTCACGGAAATCTTGACGGTCTTAGTGCCGTCAACCTTCTCGTCCAGGTCGATATCTACGGTCGATTTCGCTTCCTTGCGAGCCTTTCCCTCACGAGGATCGAACTTAAGGAATTCGATGTAAGAGTGGATAGCAATATCACGTATAACGGCTTCGGATATTTCGATTCTTCCGAGATCGGTCTCTTCAAAATTCATAAATCTCCCTCCTTTCTTTTCAGGCTCTTTCGATATATTCGCCAGTTCTGGTATCTATCCTTATGTTTTCGCCATTTTCCACAAAGAATGGAACAATAACCTTAAGACCGGTTTCCAGTATTGCCGGTTTCCCGCTTCCGGAAACGGTATCTCCTTTATAAGCGGGCGCAGTATCCGTTACCTGTAGAACAACGGTGTTTGGAAGTATGATCGCTATTGGTTTGTCTTCGTGGAACTGAAGATCGACTTCTTCATTCCCCTTGAGGTAATCGGTCGCATCTCCCATTTCTTCTAAACCAATTGTGTACTGTTCAAAAGTTTCGAGATCCATGAAATGAAAGAAATCACCCTCGGAATATAGAAACTGAACATGCCTTATTGACAGCGAAGCTTCTTCTACCTTTTCACTTGCCTGAAATGTAAACTGCCTGACAAGCAAGGTCTTAAGATTCTTCATGCGCGTTCGGATTATTCCGTCTCCCCGTCCCATTGAGTGCTTGTTTGCCTCAAGCACTATATAAATCTCCCCATCAATAAGAAGGGGCATGCCCTTCCTTATCTTGCCAACTTCTATCATCTAGAAGCCACCTCCGGATCGCTACAGTATCTTTAGTTCTCTGTCGAGAGTTGTAAGAACTCGCGTTCCTTCACTCCCTAAATACAGATCGTCTTCTATTCTAACCCCAAACTTCTCGGGTAGATATATGCCTGGCTCAATTGTGATAACGGCTCCTGCAGGGATAGGCTCTTTATTTGTCGGACTGGCTCCACCAGAGCTATCATGAGTATCCATACCGAGACTGTGCCCGAGGCCGTGGCCAAAGTACTCGCCGTAACCGGCGTTACGTATTATTTCGGCTGCGACTTCATGAAGCTCACTCCCGATAATGCCGGCCACTGCCGCATCTCTTGCCTCTTTTTGAGCTCTGTAGACTGTTTCGTAAACTCTTATCATTTCTTCGTCTGGTTCGCCTAGAGAAAAGGTTCTTGTAATATCGGAATTATAACCCTCAACTCGTGCGCCGTAATCTATGAGCACAAACTCGCCTTCTTGAAGTTTCTTGCTGGAAGGTCTTCCGTGAACTATGGCGCTTCTCGAACCGCTCCCGACAATAACGTCAAAGGCCATATAACCTCCACGTTTACGTATTTCGAACTCTAATATCGCGGAAACTTCCTCTTCGGTCTTTCCGGGTTTGATGAAGTTCATTGTCTCTATCAAGGCTTTTTCTGCAACCGAAACGGCTCTGCTGATTAGCTCGACCTCTTCAGGCGACTTGACAGCTCTCATATCTTTCATAATCCTGTCTGCCGGTCTTAACTCGACGTCCAGACCGGAAAACACTCTGTTGTAAAGCCCATAACTTAATGTGTCCTCTTCGAAGCCCACTCTTAGGGCTCCATCATCTCTCAGGATAGAGGACAGAAGCTCTTGAAGCCCATTGCTGTTCTTATAGGGGATAAGCTTGAAGGGTGTTTCGATCGATGCCTGGGTGTAGTATCTTGAATCGGTAATAATATACTCGCCCAAGGGTGTTATAACGAGTATGGAAAAGGACCCGGAAAAACCGGAGAGATACCAGGAACTTGAACGATTGCTGGATTCGAAGTTATAAAGGATAAATCCGTCGAGGCTTTGCTCTCGGAGCTTTTCTCTGAACGCTTCAACTCTTGACATTCTCTACCTCCGGTTGTCGACACCAGAACTATGCGTCGAAAAGTGTTATCTGGTTGCGATTCATCTTGCTCTTCTTGGTTTGCCGGATTTCTTTGAGCTCTTCGACTGTAAGCACCCTTACAGTCTTGTCCAGAGCCGACTGGCTGGTAATAACCTTTAGAATCTCGCTTGCTCTTTCCAGTACCACATCATTTATTCCCGCAAGTTTCGCTACATCTATGCCGTGGGACTTGCTTGCGACACCATCGATAACTTCATGTAGAAAGACTATACCCTTTTCGGTCTCAACAATTCTAACTGTTTTGTTTCTTATTCCAGAGTACATTTGAGACAGTTCAGTTAGCTCGGTGAAGTGAGTCGCAAATACAGTGTGGCATCCGATAGCTTCGTAAATATATTCAGATACGGCCCAGGCAATCGAAATTCCATCAAATGTGCTGGTACCCCTTCCGACTTCATCCAGAATCACCAGGCTGTCTTCGGTTGCCTTTGACAAAATGGTAGCCGTTTCCATCATTTCCACAAGAAATGTGGATTTCCCGCTTGAAAGATCGTCCCTTGCACCGATTCTGGTGAATATCCTGTCATATACAGGAAGCAAGGCTCTGGTCGCGGGAACAAAAGACCCTATCTGAGCCATTACCGATGTCAATCCAATTTGCCTTATATACGTTGACTTTCCGCTCATGTTCGGTCCTGTGAGTATAACGAAACGCTCGTCTTCGCTGAAGTCTACGCCGTTGTGAGTGAAACTGTCCACGTATCTCTCGACGATAGGATGTCTTGAATTCTCAATTCTTGTGTTCCCTTCCTTTGAGAAAGCGGGTCTGGAGTACCCGTACTTTCTCGCGGCTGTCGCGTATGATTGAAGCGTATCCAGTTCGGCCAGAACCGACGCGAGTACCTGTAAAGCACGGGTAGAAGATGAGAGCTCTCTACATATTTCCGCGAAAAGTTCGTTTTCAAGAGAGTCGATTCTTTCGTTTGCGCTCAGGACCTTGTCTTCGAATGTCTTAAGTTCAGGAATCGTATATCTCTCTGAATTGACAAGAGTCTGCTTTCTAGTATAGGTTTCCGGAACCTTTGAAGACTGTGCTCTCGGGACTTCTATAAAGTATCCGAAGACCTTGTTATACTTGACTCTCAGTGAGCCTATTCCTGTTGACTCCTTCTCTCTTTTCTCCAGATCTGTGAGTCTTTCAACCGAGTGATCAAGAATATCTCGAAGTTCGTCCAATTCGGCGCTGAAGCCCTCGCGGATTACCTTGCCCTCACCAACAAAGGCGGATGGTTCGTCAAAGATGCTTTTCTGGATGAGCTCGAGTTCCTTCGGAAAGAGCTGTATCCTATCGCCCCTCTTCTCCAGTGAAGGCTCTTCTGCAAGGAGTTCCTTTATATACGGAAGAACTCCAAGTGAACTCCTCAACGACTGAAGATCTCTGGGCGAAGCCCTTTCGCTCGAAAGACGTGATACTATTCTTTCAAGGTCAAAGACCGCCCGCAGGTATTCGCGTAATTCTTCGAGGAGTAAAGGGTTATCGAAGAGGCTTTGAACGACATCTAGTCTTTCTTCTATGGCCTTAACGTCGGTAATAGGTGATATAAGCCACTGTTTCAACTTTCGTTTTCCCATGCTGGTGGCCGTTTCATCAAGAATTGATAGTAAAGAACCCTGACCATTTGAACCGAAGAGATTCAGGTTATCGATAGTCGAAGCATCGAGTGCCATCAACTCTCCTTTTCTTATCACTCTGGGAAGAAATAGATGTCGCAGGGGCTTCATATTAGTGCTCTCAAAGTACTTGAAGAGGGCTCCAAGGGTTTCGAGCTGGCCGCTATCCATTTCCAGATGGTCTGTAGACGCTATTGAGTAAAAGTCCTTAACATATCTGAGACTGGAGGATATCGCGAAGTTCCAGTCCTCAAGAAACTCTATTAAGCAATTGGAGATCTCTATAAGGTCTTTCTTGATTGTCCTCAGGCTCTCTCTCAGGAGAATTTGAGAGGGTTTCGCCTTTTCCACGAAGTCCAGTAATTCCGAAGTGCCGTCGAACGTTGCGACCAGTATCTCTCCGGTGGAGACATCTGCCAGGATGACGGGATAATTCCCCCTGTACTCGGAGATCGTTATTATATAATTGTTTTCGGCCGTTGCCAGCAACTGATCTTCAACCAGTGTACCTGGAGTGATCACCCGGGTCACTTCGCGACGGACAAGACCTCTGGCCTGTGAGGGGTCCTCAGTCTGTTCGCATATTGCGACCTTATGACCGGCAAGGATCAGCCTCTTTATATAACCATCGATTGAATGATAGGGAACTCCGGCCATCGGATGGCCGTTTCTAGAAGTCAATACTATCTGCAATTCTTCTGCAACAAGCCTAGCGTCTTCGAAAAAGGTTTCGTAGAAGTCGCCGAGACGGAATAGCACTATACAGTCTTTGTAAGCATTCTTAATGTCCAGATACTGTTTCATCATAGGAGTTATTTCAGACAATATACCAACCCCAGTACGTTAAAAACCGGCGCATTGCGCCGGTCAGAATAGAATTGTCGTTTACTCTTTGGCTTTGTTCTTACTCTTTTGTTCTATCACCTTGTCTATCATTCCGTATTTAACCGCTTCACTAGAGCTCATGAAGAAATCGCGGTCTGCGTCCTTCTCTATCCTGCTCATCGACTGCCCGGTATGCATCGCGAGGATTTTATTCAGCTCATCCCGCAAGTACAGAATCTCTTTGGCCCGAATTTCTATATCCTTTGCCACGCCTTCGGCCCCTCCGAACGGTTGATGAATCATAATCCTGGAATTAGGCAGGGCGAATCTCTTACCCTTTGCTCCACCGGCAAGGAGCACCGCGCCCATCGAGGCAGCCATTCCAATGCATATAGTCGAAACATCGGGCTTTATGTATTGCATCGTATCGTATATAGCGAGGCCGGAAGTAATGGAACCGCCGGGACTGTTGATATAGAGGTTTATATCCTTATCGGGATCTTGAGACTCAAGAAACAGCAACTGGGCTACGACGATGTTGGATATCTCATCATCTATCGGCCAGCCAAGGAAGACTATCCTCTCAGAGAGGAGCTTTGTAAAGATATCGAATATCCTTTCGCCCCTTCCTCTGTCTTCAACTACATAGGGTACGAAAGGAGACATGTTTGTATCCATAATTCCTCCTAGCTCTTGAAAAGTTTTTCTATCACTCTTTTTGGTGGAAGGAAAGAAAAGATTATATGGCCGCTGTCTGTAATGAGAAGAGACTTCGTCCTCTTGCCGAAGGTAAGATTGACAACCTTTCCGGTTTCCATCCCAAGTTGCTTTAGTCTTCTAACAGCCGAACTCTCTACGGGAAGAACAGCCAGTATTCTGTCTTTTACGACGAAGGATTCAAAACCAATATTGACAATCTGACTCACTTCGACTTTCCCCCTTCCTTCAACGGTGTTATTATAACATAGTGGAGGGATCCATGGAGGTGTACGGATGCTCACAAACGATCAGGAAAGCCTTGTTGATGCGGGGCGAATTTATGTTAAGGCCGGAGACGGTGGCGATGGAGCTGTCTCGTTCAGAAGAGAAAAGTATATACCCTATGGTGGCCCGGACGGTGGCGACGGCGGGAGTGGAGGACACATCTTCTTGAGGGCAAGCAATTCGAGAAACACACTCTTCGAATTCAAGCGAAAGAAGAAGTTCCTTGCGCCTGACGGAGAGGGCGGTTCCGGTTCAAACATGGCCGGCAGAAAGGGAAAAGATCAAATTATCTTAGTTCCGGTAGGTACGATCGCTTATAATGCCGAAACTGGAGATATACTCGCAGACCTGAACAGACCGGGAGAGACGATAGTCCTCGCGAGGGGAGGAAAGGGCGGGAGGGGAAACGCCAGATTTGCCTCCTCAACAAACCAGGCTCCAAAGGCTGCAGAAAACGGAGAACCTGGAGAAGAACTCTTTGTGAGGCTCGAGTTGAAGATTCTGGCAGATGTTGCGCTCGTGGGTTTTCCAAACGTCGGCAAGTCCACTCTGATATCGGTGATTTCCAACGCGAGACCGAAGATCGCAAATTACCATTTCACGACTCTCTCACCAAACCTTGGTGTGGTTATGGCTACCGAATTTTTGGGGTACATAGTAGCCGACGTTCCGGGCTTGATAAAGGGAGCCCATAAGGGGATCGGCCTTGGGCACAGCTTCTTGAGGCATATCGAACGTTGTAAAATGATCGTTCATCTACTGGATATAGCTCAGACTGAGGAGCGCGATTTCATTCAGGACTATCGCGATATTCGTGAAGAACTGGAATTCTATAAAGGCGAACTTCTATCAAAGCCCGAGTTGGTAGTTGCCAACAAGAGCGATCTTCTTACAGCGGATGAATTGAAAGAGAGAATGAGTGAATTCACCAGAGCGACCGGAAAGGTCATAATACCTCTGTCTGCCGCTACCGGGAGTGGTGTAGAAGATCTGAAGAAGTCTATCTGGAGTGTAATTGGAAACTCCGAGTCTTTCCTGAAAAGAATGAAGACCGAGGAGAACCTTCCCTTGCCTGCCGTTGAACCGATAGTATATACAGCTCCAAACCCCGAGAACTTTCAGGTTGTCAAGGATCATATGGGGAGATACGTTGTTTCCGGTCCGGCTGTGGATTTCTATCTGAGGAAAATCAGGGCCCACAAGTTCAGGGACAGATTTATAATGGATAAGCTCGAAGTCGGTGGCCTCACCCTAAAGCTGAAACAGGCGGGCATCGAAGAGGGTGACACCGTGGTGATAGATGAAAGGGAATATGTCTTTAGAGAATAGAATAGGTATCTTCGGTGGTTCTTTCGATCCTGTACATATAGGACACCTGATAGTATCCATAAGGGCCATAGAGGAACTTGAACTCGATACTCTCTATATAGTGCCCGCATATAGACCCCCCCACAAGTCTTCTGCAGAGCTCTCGCCATACTCACTCAGAAGACAGTGGCTCGAAAAGTCATTCGAATCGGTCCAGAACGCAGTCGTCTCCGACTATGAAAGAGAAAGGGGAGATATGTCCTACTCTCTTTACACAGTCAGGCACTTCGCGAGCCTACACCTGTGCAAGCCTTATCTCATAGTCGGCGAAGATAGCTATCGGACGCTCGACACCTGGTATGAGTACAAGAGATTGCTAGATGAAGCCAGGCTTGTCGTATACCCACGCTTTTCAAGTCGCGAAGAGCTCAATAACATGGAGGGGACGGTTTTTCTCTCTGCTCCGAGAATAGAGATCTCATCTACCGATATAAGGAGTCGTGTTCGACTTAAGAAATCGGTACTGGGAATGGTTCCTGATATCATCTTGAAAGAGGTAAGCGAATGTTATGAATAAAGAAATAGGGTTAGCTCCTATGGCCGGTTATACGGACAGGGTGATGAGAGAACTAGCCATTGAATGGGGAGCGGATTTTGTCTTCAGCGAGATGATAAGTACCGAAGGTATAGTCAGATCGACCGGAAAGACCGGAGAGATAGTCCCCGTTGAACCCTGTAGAATCCAGTTGTTTGGGGCCGATGTGAAGAATATGGTCGATGCAGCAAAGAAGCTTCTTGATGTGGCCACCTGGTTTGACATAAACTCCGGCTGTCCCGTCAGAAAGGTCGTGAAGCGCGGAGCCGGTAGCGCTTTATTGAAGATACCGGAGAGGATTGCGTCGATGATCACTTCTTTGAAGGGAGTTGTATCTGTCCCGGTGTCGGTAAAAATCAGAATAGGTATAGACAAGAGAGAGAGCGACAGAATAATCGCACCGATTTTGAAGGCTCGCCCCGATGCAGTTTTCATTCACGGAAGGACCGTAATTCAAGGATATTCCGGAAGAGCTGACTGGCAGGAGATAGACAGGTTGGCGCACCTCTTACATGCCGAAGGAATCTCTGTATACGGTTCCGGGGATATGTTTACACCTGCGGCGATTGCCAATGCACTGGAAGAGTGTGCCGTTGACGGCGTTATTGTAGCAAGAGGAGCTATAGGCAATCCCTGGATCTTCAAACAGGCAAAGGATTTCATCAGGGGAAGATCCTATATGGAGTTAACTCTGGATGAACGACTTAATCATTTCATGATTCACTTAAGGCGTCTCGCGGATACAGTCGGAGAGGAGCAGGCAATCAGAGATCTGCGGAAGTCCTTTGCAGGCTATACGAGAGGGATTAGAGATAGCGCTAAGCTTCGAAACGAATATATGAAGCTGCAGTCCTTCAGCGAAGTTCGGGAGTTCTTGAGATCAAACAGTAACGTTTCCGGAAGAATAGCATAATTGAAGTCATGCCAGTAAACGCCTTCGCCCATAGTTGCCCTATAGTGAAGTTTATTAATCATCACGCCTGAATTAAACTATAGATAATACGACTGAAAGGGGGGATTCCTTTGGAATCCGAAACTATGTTTGCAATAGTCAAGGAAAGACCGGGGCCCGGACTAGAGATCAAGAGAGTTCCGGTTCCAGGCGAGCTAGGACCACACGATGTTCTCGTCAGGGTAAAGCGAGCATCCATATGTGGTACAGATCTTCATATTTTCAATTGGGATGAATGGTCTAGAAAGAGAATTCGACCACCTCAAATAGATGGACACGAGTTTACGGGTGAGGTAGTCAAAATCGGTGACAGCGTTACCACAGTGAAGACGGGCGATCCAGTTGTAGCCGAAACACATATACCCTGTCAGAAGTGTCTTCAGTGTAAAACCGGAAGAATGCATATTTGCAGAGATATGGAAATCCTGGGAGTCCATCGAGACGGCGTCTTTGCAGAATACGTCAGAGTCCCCGAAATCGTTCTCTGGAAGGTAGACCCATCGATACCTCTGGAGTATGCCTCTATAATGGAACCCTTCGGAAATGCTGTACACACGGCTCTAGTTACCGATCTTACAGGAAAGAACGTTCTCATAACGGGTGCCGGTCCGATTGGAGCGATGTCTGTTGCCGTTGCGAGAGCTTCCGGAGCTTCAATGATAATCGTTACGGAGATAAGAGAATTTCGCAAGGATCTGGCCAGAAAGATGGGAGCCGATATGATTATCGATCCTCTGGAAGAAAACGTTCCCGAACGTGTTCGTTCACTCACCGGTGGGGACGGGGCCGATGTTCTGCTGGAAATGTCGGGGAACGCCACTGCAATGAAACAAGGCTTGGAGAGCCTGACCAATGGAGGAATCGTTTCGCTTCTAGGAGTCTTCCCTGGAGAGTTGCAGTTTGACATAAACTCTCTGTTCACATTCAAGGGCCTTACCATGTATGGCATAACCGGAAGAAGAATGTTCGAGACCTGGCAGGTGGCTAACCAGTTACTGAAGAGCAAGAGAGTCGATCTATCCGCCGTGGTCACACACTCTCTTCCTGCCGAGCGTTTTCTTGAGGGGTTCGATCTTATGGAAAAGGGTACGTCCGGCAAGGTTATACTTGAGTTCTGAGGAGGTGTGAGGGAATGTTTGATTTCAATGTGTTGAAGACCGAGATCGATGAACTGGAAGAAAAGGGGCTGCTGGTAAAGATCAGAACCCTGGAAACGCCTCAGGGGGCATGGTTGAATGTCGACGGAAAGAAAGTCCTTAACATGTGTTCGAACAACTACCTTGGCCTGTGTTTTGACGAAGAGATGAAACAGGCGGCCATAGACGGAATAAGAAAGTGGGGAGTCGGCCCCGGTGCCGTCAGGTCTATTGCCGGCACTCTCGAACTCCATAACGAACTCGAAAGAGAGCTGGCGATTTTCAAGAAGGTTGAATCGACTCTTGTAGTCCAGTCGGGATTCAACGCTAACCAGTCGGTTATAGCTCCGATAGTCTCTTCAGAAGATGCGATTCTCTCAGACGAGCTAAACCACGCGAGTATAATAGACGGGGTAAGACTCACAAAAGCACGCAGATATGTCTGGAAGCACAAGGACGTAGATGACCTCGAAAAACAGCTGGAGCTTGCGAAGAGCGAAGGTGCAAGAAGGATGCTGGTAATTACGGACGGTGTCTTCTCTATGGACGGAGATCTCGCTCCATTGCCGCAGATAGTCGAGAAGACCGAGAAGTACGGAGCCATGATCATGGTAGACGATGCCCATGGCGAAGGGGTACTGGGGAGCCACGGGCGAGGCATAGTCGATCACTTTGGTCTCCATGGAAGAGTGGACATTGAAGTGGGGACTCTCTCCAAGGCCTTCGGAATCGTCGGGGGTTTCGTGGCCGGAAATAAGGTTCTTATCGACTACCTGAAGCAGAAAGCCAGGCCCTTTTTATTCAGCTCATCGCTTTCACCTGCCGAGACGGCTGCAGGTATAGCCGCAGTCAGAAAGCTTTCAAGTTCCGATGAACTCGTTAGGAGCCTGTGGAGCAATGCGACTTACTTCAGAGATCACATCGATGCTCTGGGCTTTGATACAGGACATACCGAGACTCCCATAACTCCAGTTATGCTTTACGATGCCAGACTTTCCTCTACATTCTCAAAGCGCCTCTTTGAGGAGGGCGTTTTTGCCAGCTCAATCGGTTTTCCGACAGTACCCAAGGGAAAGGCGAGACTCAGAATAATGATAAGTGCCGCTCACTCAAGAAAAGATCTCGATTATGCGATCTCTAAGTTCGAGTTGATTGGCAAGGAGCTCGACGTAATAAAATAGGAAAGCAAACTCTGAGAATTCGGAATATAATTTGTACCAGACTGAGGCGGCTCCGGGCCGCCTTTCTCTGGAGGTATTTAAATGTTACCAAATCTATTGTTTCTTGCGGTCGGTTTCGTTCTGCTCATAAAGGGTGCCGATTACCTCATCGAAGGTTCCGTAGCTATTGCAAAGAGGTTTGGCTTGTCCGAGCTCTTCATCGGGCTTACTATTGTGGCCTTCGGGACAAGTGCGCCCGAGCTAGCGGTAAGTCTGCAGGCCGCACTGAGAGGCTCGGGTATAGCTATCGGTAATGTGCTCGGTTCGAACGTAGCCAATATCGCGCTCATACTAGGATTTACGGCGATCGCCGGAAACTTCAGGATAGCAAAGTCCACTATGAACTACGAGATACCGTTCGTAATTATTATCTCCATCGCCGCCGGGGCGATGTTGCTGGGTAATAACTCCTCTCTGGACAGAAGCGATGGGATAGTACTGCTTGCCTTTTTCACGGTGTTCATGATGTACATCTTCACCATGGCCGGTAGAGATCGAAAGCTGGCGGAAGTAGTGGATATCGAGAGCAAGAAGCAAGTCGAACGCTTTGAAAGAAATCAGAAGCTTGCCTGGGTTGCGACAATCGGCGGAACTGTCGCCGTTGTCTTTGGAGGTGACCTCGTGGTCAACTCCGGTTCTGCAATTGCCAGATCCTTCGGTGTGAGCGACATGCTTGTTGGAGCTACCATTGTTGCTTTTGGGACGTCTCTTCCGGAACTAGTTACCTCTATAATGGCAGGCAAGAAGAGCCGTAACGATCTGGCTATTGGGAATATTATCGGTTCGAATACTATAAACCTACTTTTCATACTGGGCATCGCTTCTACAGTTACCAGCATAAGGGCCGACCGGTCTGTCTCGCTGGATGTAGTATTCGCTGTAGGAGTCGCAATACTGCTTCCACTTCTGGCACTTCGCAAGAAGAGCATAGGCAAAGCCTCTGGTTTGCTTTTGCTCGGAGTCTATCTACTTTATGTTATTCTGAATGTTGTCGCTGGTTGATCAAACGCGATTTGTCTGTGAAGTCCCGAGAATGTATAATTGAAGAAACTGAAACAGGAGGAGGGGTCAAATTTGCTCCGTAGATCGATTGCTTTTCTCCTTGCGGTGTTTCTTCTATTCTCTTCTCTGGTTTTTGGCTTCACGATCTGTATCGATCCAGGCCATCAGGAAAAGGGCGATCCCACCCACGAGCAGATAGCCCCCGGTTCTACAGAGACGAAGGCCAGAGTCTCTACGGGAACCAGGGGAGTTAAGACCGGAATACCCGAGTATGTATTTACACTCGAATTCTCCTTCCTCTTGAGAGATCGCCTGGTCCAGGAAGGCTTCGATGTGATTATGACTCGCGAAAGACACGATATCAATATCAGCAATATCGAGAGAGCAAAGATAGCAAATGAAGCCAATGCCGATCTGGCGATAAGAATTCACGCAGATTACAGTGCGAACAGCGAAGTGAAGGGTTTCATGCTATTGATACCGTCTCCCGATTCCATACACACCGCTCCAATTTACAGCGAGAGCAGGCGTGCAGCCGAGAAGATCATGGCGAGCCTGCTGAATATCTCCGGAATCTCTTCTCTGGGTATAAGGCAGCGAAGTGATATGACTGGCTTCAACTGGTCTAAGGTCCCCGTTTTAATCTTTGAGGCGGGTTTTATGTCAAACCCAGAAGAAGATGTCTTGCTGGCCTCGCAGGACTACCGAGAAAAGCTTGTAGAGGCTCTCGTGTCTGGGATATCGGATTACTTCTTGAGCCGTTGAATTTGAATACAGCCTAAATCTCTCTTCAGGGCTCTCTTATCAATCCAGGACCGAGAAGATAACTTGAACCGTGCTGTAATCGGATGGATTATCTGAATCAATTTCCATTCTATCGCCTTGTAGCAGTGCATTTGAGACTCTCAGTCTTTCGGAGAACATTATCGGGACTTCTGAACGTCCCGGAGGAATCCTCAATGTCAACTTCCACAGACTGTTTTCGTGTTCAAGAGAGATAATCCTTGGCTGCTTGCTCTTGCTGTGCTTTTCAGGGGCTGGTTCGACGGGAGTCAGGAGAAAATCTGACTGATACAGCACTTCGATCTCGAATTTCTCTCCCACAAGGCTCTTATTCAGTATCAACCTTTTTGAAGTAATACCCCGTTCTTCCGTGAAGGCTGTCTTTGTTCCATTTACACTTATCTGTACGTTTTCTGCATACAGCGGAACAAATGGCGAAAATTCTATCTCTGTGCTGTTTTCAACTATTAGCGAGTACGTCTGGTTTGTATCCAGTCTTTCGACTCGCGATATCTTTCGTCTGTAAGATATTCCTATTGAGCCATTGCCAACTCTCAGAGCCGGGATAGTGAGGTTTTCGAGGTTCAACGGTATAGACGGACTAAGCTTTAATCTACTGTTTAGCAAATCTGGCCGGAAGCCAATAACCCCTTCATAGAAAGGCTGAAAGCCCATAGTCTCAGACCAGGCCTGGTGAGGGCATATACCCGACTGATCGTAGCTCTCTCCATTCAAGACCTCGGGAATATAACCGCCGGAGAAGTCGCGAAAAGTGTACAGGCTGGAGAGAGTGTGATTGAAGGCATCGAGATCTGCTCCAAGCGCAAACTGAGCTAGTGCTGCCCATCCAGTGAATAGCGGCCATACGCTGCCTTCGTGGTAGCCCTTTGGGTTGAAGAGCCCCGAACTCTTGCCGATTATTCTGACTCCCCAGTCAGTGGAGAAATCGTCGGAAGCGAATTCCAGAATCTGCTGGGCGATTCTGTCTTTCGGGACGCAGTCGAAGATAGCTCCCATAGAAGACATAATCGTTTTGAATCTCATCTGTTTCTGATCTCGATCGACTCCAAGAACATAACCGATGGTACGGTCATAAAGCAACTCCATTCCCTCAACTGCCCTCTCTTCGAGAAGGGTGACTTGCTTTGCCAGAGACGAGTCTCCGGAAATCCTGCAGAGTTCTTTGACTCCCCTCAGTGCCGCAAGCCACAGACAGTTTAGATAAAAGGACGCACTCGCTCCGTAAAGCTTTCCCCCTTCTATCCAGCCATGCCCTTCAATCGTGTTCTCTATGAGACCGTCCCCGTTTCTGTCCGTAACGGCGCAGTATTCGATTGCAAGCACTATACTCTGCCAGTTGTCTTTCACGAATTTGAGATCACCCGAGTGCATCGCATACCTATACATAACGTAGAGAAACAGAGGGGTGGAATCGGCTGCGTCGTAGTGAACGATACCGCTCGTTGTCAACTCGTGGAGTATCTTCCCATCTGTTCTTTGATATCTCATCAAGAGCTGCAGGTTTTCGCGAACCGTCCCAAAATCGCCGATATCGAGTAACGCGAGCGAACACCACTCACTGTCCCGTCCAAAGTACCAGGCATACCCGGGCCTTGAGCTGAACCAGCCGGGTCTACTGGAAGCGTACCCGGCCATCAATCCCGTTCCGATACCGGGAGTCGTTGCCCGAAACTTGATCGCCCCGATTCTTGAGAGATCCAGGGCGATGTCTAGCTTCGGATCGCTCGTGAAGACTCTTCCCAGTTTGAGATACTCTTCGTAGAAGGAGTTTGCCACTTCGATTTCGTCCTGCAAGTCGATTTCGTGTGGAAACTCTTCGCCGAAAACACTCGAGACTACAGCAAAGACTCCCCTGCCGCGGAATCGACTTCTCAAAAGGCCTGCAACACTGTCTTCCTCGGTTACTACTTCAGAGACAACACTCTGCGAAGAGAGTATTGCAGTGCGAATATCGCCGTCAGCGGTCTCGCAATACCAGTACCTTTGACCGGACCAGTGAATCTTTCTTCCGTTGAAATCAACGTCCATCGGCCACATGATGCGCATATCCGATCTAAAGTCAACGGCGATTTCATGCGCCTCATCATCTATTGAATCGTACTGTATAAATAAATAGGGCTTTGCAAGGGACGCGAAGACAGTTAACGTACCGTTTTCCAGAGCGTAGGTTACTCTGTCTGGAGATACGTCAGCGCTCTTCAGACACTCTTTGAAAGGTATGCCGTCGATCGATAAGCTAAGAGATTTCAGAATTCTGAAGGGATGGACCCAGACCTCTTCGATTCCACTTTTTGAAAGGTTTGCAAGTAATCTGCTGCCCGACGTGCTCAGATAATCTCCGGGGTCTGTGAGGCAGATAGACGATTCAGGCCAGCGTGTAACCGTTTTCAGGCCTACGTTATTAGGTTTTCTCATGCTCACTTTCTGTACGAATCCCTTCTCTACTGCCGGCCAGTATTTTTCAGACACTTCCGGACTTTGCATAAAACCAATGAGGTTCTTCATGAACCTCTTTACTTCTGCCATATAAGGACTTTCCTGTGTCTGGAAATCAAGTAGACCGCCAATAGCTATGAGCGGAGCCCCGAAAGTATTGTAGAGCCATATGACCCTCTTGTCTCTCAGATAGCTTATGTAGCGCTTCTCGACAGCGACGGTTTTTGCGAGAGTACCGTGATAGTAGTTTACTCCGGGCAGTTCTTTCAGAGTGTTCAGGTGAATGGAATAGAAGCCGCCGTGAAGACCGTCAAAGAGGCTGTGTTTCTTGTAAGACTGAAAACCTCTCTTGTCCCAGGGGTCACTTGTGAGTTCGAGAGTACTCTCTTCAATCTTCCCGTCCGATTCTATTCCAAGAGAGACCAGGAGTCCCACCGCCTTGTTCGACAAGATAAGCGGCACTTCACCTATCAGATTCGATACTGACAGAATCTCGGGTATAGTATTATCTATCCATACAGTATTTGTTTCATTGTAGATCCCTTCAACGCTCTTACTCTCTTCAACTCTCAAGCCCTGTTCCCTTAGAAGTCGATCCAGTATTCCGCTGCCTTCAGTGATCAGTCTTATCATGGACCGTCCCTATCTTGCCCAGAGCTTCTCAAGAGTGTATTTTGCTGAAAAGTCTTTGTGGGGCTCTCCTTGATACCAGTAGGCCACCGTCGCTATGTCATCTGTAAGAGGCTGGAATGTCCCGTCGGGGTACCAGCCAAGTGCCTGTAATGTGACCTTTAAGGACTGGCTGAACCTTATCGGGTCTGGAAGGTGCCAGCGATAAAGTCCGTGCCTTGGCACTTCGCCCTCTTCCCTCCTCCACAGAGGATAGCCGCAGAAGGGAGCCGAGAAGGTCTCTCCAAAGCACCAGGCACCACCAAAGTAATCTTCCGTTCCCGTCGTACAGATTGTGGGATCTCTCTCGCCGTCGAGGAAGAACTTAACCTCTCCTTCTCCCCACCAGCCGTTGGAGAATTGAGTCCACGCGGCCACTGTTCCCACATAGTGACCGTTACCCTGAACTCCATCCAGTATGACATGTTCGGGGTTCTCTCTGGTTGTCATCGACCTTCTCCATGAAGCGTGGAAGTAAGCAGCCGTCGGCGACACCGGGGCCAGTGAATAGTTTATCTGATAGAAGAAGCCCTGAACCTGTTTGGAAGAGAGATTTTCAATCGTAATCCGTGCGCTCCTTCTGAAGGGCATAGGCCAGTAGCAGTTGAATCCTCCCGAAGGATTCACTGCGACAGGCAGAGAGTTGACACTGTATCTTAAGCCATGAGTGCAGGCGAAGAAGTCTCCGAGCGGTACTTCAACGGAGGGAGTGACTTCGTCGTCCCAGTAAAACCTGAGAATCGAAGTCCTATAAGATTTGCTATCGGCAGTAATCCATATGTGCTTAATGGTGCCCGGACCGGATATTCTTGCCAGCTCTATCGTTTCTTCCGGCGGCAGATCTATACAGGGCCTGACTTTCCAGCCCTTTCCAAGTCTCTTAGCGGGCCCTGTTCCCTGAGGGTCTTCGAGGGCACCTCCTGACTTTGAGCCGTCGGGGTTTTCGGCAGATATCGATCTCGAGACTTCACTCGAAAGCTCTGCGAGATCTGCAAAATCAAAGGACATAGAACACCTCCTGTTTACTTATCGAATCCGGATGTTAGCCTTATTCCCTGGACTATCCATTTCTGAGCGATCAAATAGACAAGTATCATCGGTATGGAGGAGAGAGCCGCCGCGGCCATCTGGGCCGGATAGTTGGTGACGTATTGAGTCGAAAACATTGCAACTCCGACTTCGATTACGCGCATCTCCTTGCTCCTGGTAACGATGAGCGGCCAGAAGAAGGAACGCCACATCCCGAGGAAAGTGAAGGTCCCTACGGTCGCTATTACAGGCTTGCAAAGAGGCATAACTACTTTCCAGAAGATCTGCCATGTCGAAGCTCCGTCTATTCTTGCAGCGTCCTCGATACTACCGGGCAGGGTAAGCATATACTGCCGCATGAGAAACAACCCCCATATATTACCAAGGGCCGGCACTATCATTGCCCAATATGTGTCTACCCAGTTCAGAGAGTGAAGGATAATAAATCCGGGTATGAGAGTTACGACTCCGGGAAGTAGCATAAAGGCTATAAAGACTTTGAATATGAAGTCGCGCCCGGGAAATTCCAGTCTCGATAATGCGTAACCTCCCATGGATACCAGGACTATCTGTCCAATCAACACCACGATGGTTATAAACAGTGTATTGAATATGTACCGCTCCCAGGGCTGAGCCTTCCACATCTCGACATAATTCTCGAAGCGAAAGACGTCCGGTATCAACTTTGGGGGCATGCGGTACATCTCGAACTCGGCCATAAAAGAGAGTGAGATCATCAGTACGTAAGGCAGAAGAGTCGATAAACCGAGCAGTAGAAGCAGACCGACGATCAACACTCTACTGGCTATCTTAAGCAATCCTCTTGTTTTCATCTAAACACCCCCCGCCTAGAAGTAGGCCTTCCAGCTCTCTTTTCCAAAGAGCTTGAATTCCGCCAGTGTCAATACCGCGAGAACCATGAAGAGAATCCATGATTGAGCCGCCGCGTAGCCCATTCGCAACTCTACCCAGGCCGCCTCCCAGATATGATAGAAGACTACATCCGTCGATCTGAGCGGGCCTCCCTGCGTAAGCACGTAAACGGGAGTGAAGACCTGGAACGAGCCGATAACGCTGGTAACGAGAACGAAGAGACTGGTAGGTTTCAGTAGTGGCAATGTGATTTTCCAGAAGATCCTCGGTTTGCTCGCCCCATCGACGCTCGCAGCGTCGTAGAAGTCTTTGGGGATACCCTGGAGTCCGGCGAGGAAGATCAGCATCTGACTGCCGATCGCCCCCCATATGCCTATTATCATCATCGATATAAGCGCGAACTGGGGCGAATCGAGCCACGCTATCGGTGGAATCCCGAAGAAATTCAGCACGTAGTTTATCACTCCGAAATCTCTGTTGAATATCCATCTCCAGACTATCGTGGTCGCGACCCCGGCAGTCACCACTGGAAGGTAGTACAGAACTCTCAAGAAGATAGAGAGCTTTCCGAGCTTGTTGACGGCTATTGCCAGAAGTAGCGAGATGAACATGCCGATCGGCACGTACAGAGAGTAGGCGGCCGTGTTTTTCATGGCGTTCCAGAAGTTGCTATCGGCAAAGAGTTCGACGAAATTCTGCATACCCACAAACGGCTTGGCGGGGTCCAGAATACTCCATCTTCTAAAGGCGAGAAAGAGCGCAAAGGCCATCGGACCAACGGCCCACCAGACCAGATGAACCAGAGCCGGCAGAAGAAATCCGTAGCCGATGAATGTCCTTCTTATGAGCTTGCTGGAACTGATATTGGCCACTATAAAACCGCTTATCAGAGATAGAAGGGCAAGCGTAACGACCAGGCCTATCGAGAAGAACTGTATAGAAAGCTTAGAGTTTTCTCGCGGCGTCTGTTCTATGATCACTCTGTATACGGTGTCTCCAACTGTTTTCTCTCCATATGTTTGAATTACACTATTGAATTTCCCAATCCCAAAGCCGTAGCCATCAATTATCTCGGGCTCCTCAAGAGACAATCTGTCCAGTCTTCTGGCCGGGATCGTCGATGCGACTGCTGCTTCACCGGCGACAACCAGATAGTTCTGGCCGGTTTGAAGTCTCGAAGTATTGAGATACTGTGTGAGAGTCCTGCCGGTCATGTGGTCACCGAGAAGTTCGGTGTTCCAGAACCAGCCTCTTGAGGTCTTTACAGTTATCTCTTCGCTCAATGTGTCTGCGGCGTTTCCATAGACCGTGAACCCGAGAATTAACGCAATTACAACTGCAGGAAGGAAGGCCACCGAAGCAAAAAGAACTCTCCGCGTTCTGGACATTCTCGTACCACGGGCTACTTTTCTGTACATCAGGTAAAGTATAAAGACGGCGAAAATCGCACAGGAGACTCCTGCAATCCATGAAAGGAGAGTCAAATAGGCCGCCTTGGCCTCCCAGGATGATGGTCTGATAGCCGTTACGAAAAAGGCCTTCACGTCCCAGTTGTCGGAGTCGTAAATGGCGGATGCAGTTACATGAAATTGAACGCCATCGATCAACAAGTCAAGACTCTCTGGCCTTTGACTGTTCATGGTGCTTCTGAAAAGCCGGAAAAGACTGGAGTTATCGATCTCCGGGACTTTGCCGACGTTTCTGAAATCCCTTTCATCGCCGTAGTAAACGAGAAGATCACGTTCATACAGTTTTTCGGATAGGTCGATTATCTCGCCGAATCTGTCAAGCAAAGCAATAAAGACGGTATCGTCTGGTAGTAAAATACCCGTCTGAATGTACAGTGTATCGTTTTCCATGGCAATCTCTGCTCTCGGATAGCCGTCGGAATAAGAAATGTTCTCGAAGAATAACGAAGATGACAGATCGGCCGGAAGAGAGTATCCAAAGTCGTCAAGGAGATCGCCATAGTAATCGAACAGCCCGGCATAGACGAGATCATTCGAGAGCATTTCCAGGATCTCTGGCAATTTCGAAGGATCGGCTTCAAGGGGCTCAAGATCAAAGACGATTCTCTCAACTGAACTGAGGTAATTCAGCTTTATACTTCTCAGCAAAACGGCTTCATTCTGCAATCCCAGTTGAGAATAGTTGTCTGCCAGATACATATTCAGAACCAGAAAACCCCCAAGAACAAGTGAAAAGACAAACAAAGTGAGAACAATCAAGACCCGCTTCTCTTTCAAAGCGATCCCTCCCAGTAAAAAGATGGGGGAGCAATTCGTAGCTCCCCCGTCTTCTTTGATCAATACTCGCCCTTTTCTATGTACTCATCCATTGTCTTGGCGGCCCAATCCATAGCCTCTTTTACAGTTGCGCCACCAACGTTTATCCTGTCGAATGCTTCTGCCCAGGTAGACTCGAACTTCGGCCTGTAGAACTTTGTCTGTGAGCCGACCGGAACGCGCGCGAATTCGAGCATGCTTATGAATACTGAATCCATCTCGTCCAGTTCACCCTGTTCTTCGGCAACGCTCCTTATGGCTGAAATCGCCAGACCGCCTTCAAGACAGCGCTTCGTCTGGGCATACGCACTTGACAGCCACGCGGCAAGCTTCACAGCGCCGGTCTTGTCGGAAGCCGCAGCTGGAACCGCCCAACCCGAGGCGTAGGTTACTGTTGCCTTGCTATCCAGGCTGGCAAAGGGTAGAGTAGTTGCACCGACTTCAAGATCTGCGCCTCTTGCAATCTGACCCTTTACAGAGACGTTGAACCATCTTCCCGTTATAATCATGCCGACTTTTCCGGTGTAGAAAAGCGATCCGGCTCCGCCCAGGGCGCTTGCCTCCTGAGGAGTGGGTGCATAGCCCTTTGATAGAAGATCCATGTAGAAGCTATAGGTTTCGACGTTGAGATCGCTGTTCAGATAGCCAGATACCTGCAAGAAATCTGGGCTGAAGACTTCGCCACCGCTGGCCCATAGTATCGGGACAACGACTCCTACCCACGACGGGAAGCCAAAACCCCAGACATCGTTTTTGCCGTCTGCGTCGGTGTCTTTGCTGAGGAGTCTGGCAGTCTCGGCAAACTCTTCCATATTCCAGCCTTCGGCCGGCGGATAGGGAATTCCGGCATCATCGAAGACCTTCTTGTTGTAGAAGATGCCTATCGGACTTGTATCCTTCGGGAGAGCATAAAGGCTTCTTCCGGATCTGAAGATATCTACCAGTACCGGGAAGTACTCGTTCAGGTTCGTACCGC
>Ga0334884_1001001_pt1 | contig 46329 bp, 35 predicted proteins | sample GraSluR1_MG_7_FD_207215 | JGI IMG/M metagenome (GOLD analysis project Ga0334884, IMG submission 207215) | Sludge microbial communities from methane-producing bioreactor in Wageningen University, Netherlands - Granular Sludge_12_05 R1 | ecosystem: Engineered > Bioreactor > Anaerobic >... | reverse complement strand
GGCTGGCCTACCACTCCTGAGGACGGCTCGGGGTTCCCTGGTCCCGGGTTTGGCAGCTCTGGCCTCTGATTTGTTCGTGAGCACCAGAGGTCATACCGCTTTGTCGTGCTGATCCTCATTCTCGACCTGGGCCAGGTGGTGTGAGTTGCTGCCCAGAACAATGCGCTGATCGCAACTCCGACCCCTCGCGACCAAACCGCCCCCGAGGCGCCGAGGCACGTCCTGGCTGCTTGGCTGAGTGTCGGGCGGCTGACACGGGCCAATGTTCAGACACCCGACGGAGAAGCCGCCCCAGCACCTGTCCGGAGATTATCGGAAGGTAGGTGCTTGACAATCGCATCGATGAGCCTCCTTCACCGTCGGATGACGCGTCGCAACGTCGAACGCCACGACCCCTCTGGATCGTGGATGATCCGGAAAGCTCCGAGGGCCAATGCCTGGCTCTTGGACCGGGTAAACACGAATCGCCAGTCGCCGCGATTCTTGTGCAGGTAGTAGATTGCGTTCCCCTCCAGGGCGCACTCGGCCACGGCCAGGTGGGGGAACTCGGCCACGTGATACTGCCGTCCACCGAGCTTCAGGCCTCGCCACCAGGCCTCCGGTCTCTGTGCTACCAGGAAGTCGAGCCGCTCCTGGACCATTTTGGCTTCTTTGGGAGGAAGGCCAGACAAGATGTTCTTCCGATGCAGTGAGTTCTGGTCACCCCACCAGCCGGAGGGCAGGAATTCCCAGTCCGTGGCCTGCAGAGCCACTAAGGTTTGCGGCTCTTGTCCCCTCCCGGTGAGCCCGGCTTGGTCGCGGACCCAGGTGTCGTATTCTTCCTCGGCGATCTTCTGTTTCGCAAGGTCCACCATGACGCTCACGAGTTTGGCAGGAGGAGGCTGGGCTCCGTCCGGACGGAGCCCAGCCCAGCCCTGGAGCACGCGGTCGACGAAACTTGAGCAGGTATGGAAGTGTGGTTGGTAGACTCGGTGGTAGATGTCTACGTAGCCACCCCGCAGCGGCTTTTCGAGCATCTTGTGCAGGTCATTGAGGAAAGCTATGGATAGCGGGGTCCCCATCCATGCCTCCCTCTTCGACTTGTAGAGCATCAGGAGCGGCTTGCCAGACGGCTGGGGATCGCGGTGATCAAACAAGAATCCCTTGTGCCCCTCAAGTAGTTCCTGAAGCTGGGGCAGCCAACGGCCGGGTTCGAGGAGGTCGAGGGGAGCCTGTCGTTTAGGATCCTTCCTTGACTCTCTCAACGCGGTGCCTCTCAACGCGGTGCTGACGATCCGAGTCCAACAGGACCTGGACGCAGATGCATTATTGGAATCTCTCTTCGACTTGCTCAACGCGGTGCTCCAGTGCGGGGGAGGTAGGCTTGGCAACCGCAAAACGTGATGACGTTAGCCCCGCGCTTCTAGCCAATTTGCTCGACCAAACCCTGATCCTTCAGCCCGGCGATGCTGGGGAGCCAGGCGGTCTCAGGCAGGCCGGTCGCGGCCAGGAGGTCGCGCCGGCCGAATGGCGCGAGGGAGGACTGGAGGGCGGCGAGGATGGCGCGGGCGGGGGCGTCCAGTTCGCCGCTGGCGCGGCTTGCCACGGGCGGCGCTGCTGCTAGGCCGGGCGCCGGGGTTGGTCTTGCTGGAGGCGGGCTCGTTGGTAGCAGTGCGGGTGCCTGCGGGGTGTGGCTCCTGCCGGCGCGGCTTCCCCAACTGGTGGGGACTTCGCTTCCGCGAAATCCTCCTAGGTCGTGGGCGATGGCGATGGAGCGGTCGTGGCGGCGGGGGTTGCGGACGTGTTCAATGCTGCGGCTTGAGATGCCAGCCAGCGCCGCGAGGTCTTCTCGAGACAGTTTCCACAGCTCCCTCTCAGACTTCCTCTTGGATATTGACGTCCACGTCTTCCAGTCGAGCTCTCCGATCTTGTGCTCCTTCTTGTAGCGCTTCCAGTTGTCCTTGTCCTTCTGGATGAGCACGTCGTAGGGCCCCTCGGCGTAGCGCTCTCGGAGCAGATCATAGTTGTGATCGGGCATCACGGCGGCGGTGACGCCCGCGATCATGTGAGGAAACCCCACAGTTCCGGGTTGACTTGAACCTCGGGAGCTATCCTGATCATCTCCTTTGTGAGGTTGAAGAGTCGACCAGACTCGGATATCCACTGCACTCGGGTCGAATTGGATCCTGTTGCCGGAGGCACCCCCACGACACTAGAATCCGGACCGTCCCAACTTCCAGGATGCCCCCTCGGGCTTTCGGGGCGGTGCTCTGGACTTGTCTGGTGGTAACGAATACGTTACCATGAGGCCATGGAGGCCGAGCATTATGACCCGGCAGAGTTCGTCAAGTGGACCACCAGACTCCCCGACGCCGCGCTCGCCAAGATCGCGGCCGAGACGGCCCTGCTCCTGCATGTCGGGCGCGCGCTGGGCTTGCCGCACGTGCGCCAGATCGGGGGAAGCCTCTCCGAACTCCGCGTCTCGGCGCACGGGGGACTACGGCTCTACTTCACGATACTTCGGAGCCAGGACGGCATCGAGCGGGTGCTGTTCCTGACCTACGGCCGGAAGGATACTCAGGAGCGGGATATCGCTCGAGCTCGCAGGAGGATGCCATGACCGCGCACCCCGACCCGATCATGCAGCAGTTGCTGGAACAACGTCCGGGCGCCGCTGCCGAATACGACCGACTGCGCCCCCGCTACGACTTCATCGCCGCTGTCGTGAAGGCCCGCGCCGAGCATGGCTGGTCGCAGGCCGACCTCGCGCGGGAACTCGGCCTCCCGCGCTCTGCCATCAGCCGTCTGGAAGCCGGCGACACGGATCCGCGCCTGAGCACCGTCGTGGCTGTCTGCGGCGCCCTGGGCCTGCCGCTCCGGATCGGCACGGCCCGCGGCGAGACCCGACTGGCTGGGTGAGGGAAGGCTTCACCTCCAGCTCAACCCCCGCGCCCGGAAATGCAGAAGACCCCATCGCGGGGCCTTCTTTTCACCTGGACGGCGGAGTTCAGGTTCCCGAAGGAGGCGTCTGGGGAGGCTTGCCCTGTCCGGGATCCTTGGGGCCGAACAAGCGGTCCGCCAGGGCCTGACCCCCGTCGATGCCCTTGCGGGCGCCGCTGGCTGCGCCTTTGAAGCCTCCCTTGAGGGCGTCCACTCCGGCCTCGGCGGCTCCGACCACGCCACCACCGACCATCGCGCCCAGCACGGGGCCGACCACGAGGCCCAGGGCCAGGCCGACCGGGCCCTGGCCCAGTCCGACCATCACGCCGCGGAGCAGGCCCAGGCCGGCTCCGACCAGGCGGGCCGCGCCGGTGATCTTGCCGGGAACCTGGACGGAACGGTCGCCCGCGTGGCGGACGGTGCCTCCGGCGAAACCGGCAAAGGCGCCCCCGACGCCTCCGGCCACCCCGAAGACGCCGCGGGCCAGGGAATGTCCGAAGGAGCGCTCGCCCCCGATCTCGACCCCGTCCTGGGGGGCCTCGCCCTGGGCCGGCGGCGCGCTGGGAGCAGTGGGCGCCGGAAGCGCAGGGACCTGGTTCAGTCCGGAGATCGGGTTCATGGGAGCCTCCCGGTCATGAAGATTCTCCTGGGTTCTTCACGACCCGCTCGCCCGAGTCCACCTGCTGACGCCCACGCTTTAAGGCCTCTCGTGAGCCGATTCTGACCAGAGTCGGTGGCCGGTAGTCTTGATTGCTGACGCCCACGCTTTAGGGCCTCTCGTGAGCCGATTCTGACCAGAGTCGGTGGCCGGTAGTCTTGATCGCTTCCCCCGGTTAAGCAGGTGAGGGAGCAAGGTGACCCTTGCTCCCTCGGTGGGGGTTGGTGAAGATCAGGTGTCAACTCTAGGCCGCACCACCCCCACCCCAGCGTGGCGGAGGAACACGCGGCCGTCAAGAGGTACCTGGACTATGTAGACCAACTTCTGAAGGACGAGGTGCCCAGGCCGCGTTGCCCGGTCCAAGGGTGCCGCCGGCGGCCCCAGCGCCGCGGCCAGCGGGTTCGCACGGATGTGCGCGATTCCAACGGTGACCCTCTCGCCCCGATCCCGATCCTCCGGTTCTACTGCCTGGACCACGGCTGGATCCCGACCCAGGCCTGGTGCCTGCTCCCCTGGGTCCGAACCGTAGCCCTGGCGGTGGAGGCGGCCGTGGAGACCTACGTGGTGAAGGGCCTCCCTGTCGCCCGGGTTCCAGGAGCCAATGGTGAGGGAGAGCGATTCGCGCGCCGCTGGGTTGCCCGTCTGGCAGACCTGCGGGTCGATGCCTGGGTTCAGAGGGCCCTGGACGCCCTTCGGCCGCTTCCCAGGCCTCCGACCCCCTGCCCGGGACCGGGGTATGGCCCTGGTGACCGGGGACTTCGGTGCAGGCGAGACTGCGCTGGTGCGGACCGTGACCTCTCAGTTGGCTTCCAGCTCCTGCCGGGTGCTCGACCTCGCCGCGATCGAGAACTCGAATCCCCTGCGGCCCGTCGTGGAGGGCCTGCTGGACCAGTTGGGCGAGAAGATCCCGTTCAACAACGTGGCCCGGTCCATGGCCCTGGTGCAGAAGGCCCTGCTGCGCAGCTATGAGCAGAACGTGGTCCCCGTGGTGATCGTGGATGATGCCCAGGCCCTGGACACCCGAGCCTGGCTGGGGCTCCAAGACCCTGACCCACTTCGAGATGGGCTCGAAAGTGCCATTCTGCCTGTGGTTGCTGGGCTCGCGCCAGGAATTGCTGGCTCCGCTGCGCCAGAGCCGTCTGGCGGAGGTTCGCAGCCGCCCGCAGTTCTGCTTCCACCTGAAGAACGTGCAGGAGCAGGAAATCGAACCCTACCTGGCGGCCCACCTGAAGTGCGCCGGGTGCGACCGGGCCCTGTTCCCGCGTGACGTCTCCCGGGGGATCTACCGGCTGACCCACGGCCGGGCCCGGCAGATCAACCGGCTTGCGTGGCACTGCCTGATGGCGGCTGCCCTGGAGAGCAAGAACCTGGTGGACCAGAGTTGCCTGGATCAGGCGGTGACGGAGGTGCTGCCTCCCGAGCTGAGCTGTCCGCCCAGGGTCCTGGTCTCGAAGCTCCTGGGCTCGCTCGAGGGCCTCAGGCGGAAAGACCCGAGGCCGCCCCAAGTCCTTGCGGGCCGTGGAGACCAGGCCTGCCAGCCCTTCCCAGGTCACCGGGCCAGTTGCCGGAGGCGCTCGAGCAGGGCCACCAGGTCGGGCCGCGTGGTCCGCGGATTCATCAGGGTGCAGCGCAGGTGGAGACCTGCGGGCAGCCGGGTCTGCACGATGTAGAAGGATCCCTCGTCCAGAAGCGCCTGGCGGAGCCGGGCCTGCAGGGCGTCGGGGTCCCCCAGATACCCCTCGGGCAGGTGGCGGAAGCACAGGATGTTGCTCTCCGGGACGTGCCCGGGCTCGAAGTCCGGGGCCTCGCGCAGCAGTTCCTCGAACTCGCGCGTCAGGGCGTGCGTGCGGTCCACGAACTCCTCGAAGACCTGGACGCCGTGATGTCGGAGGCAGGCATACAGGCGCAGGGCCATCATGGTCTTGGTGCACTCCAGCGTGCGGTGGGCGAGGTTGAACCACTCCTCGCGCGCCTCGCCGGCCAGCAGGTACGAGGCGCGCTGCGCGAAGGCGGAATACGAGTCGGAGCCGCGCTGGAACAAGACCGCGGTCAGGAGCGCGGGCATCATCATCATCTTGTGGGCGTCCCACACGACCGAGTCGGCGCGCGCCAGGCCTTCCAGGAGATGCCGGTGCTGCCGGCTCAGGAGGGCCGAGGCCCCGTGGGCGCCGTCGACATGCAGCCACAGGCCGTGCTGCTCGCAGAAGTCCGCCGCCACGGGGAGCGGGTCATAGGTGCCGGTGGCGGTCGAGCAGGCGTTGGCCACGACGGCCAGGACGCGGCGGCCCAGGCTCCTGGCGGTTGCCCGGGCCTCCTCGAGTCCGGACCGGGTCAGGCGGAACCGGGTGTCGGTCGAGACCGGAATCGCGCCTTCGGCCCCCCATCCCATGACCTGGACGGCCCGCTTCGCGGAGTAGTGGGCGTGCTCGTTGACCAGGATGCAGGAGGGCGCGGTCTGCCCCGATTCCCAGACGCCGGCCTTGGCCTCGCGGGCTGCAAGCAGGGCCGTGAGATTGCCGGCCGAGCCGCCCGAGGTGAAGAAGCCGCCCGCCTCGGGGCCGTAGCCGATGAGGCCCGCCATCCACTCGACCAGTCGCCGTTCCAGGATCGAGGTCACGGGCCCCATCTCGAAGACCGCAGTCCCGTTGTTCAGCAGCGACCCCACCAGATCGCAGAGCGCGGCCGCCGGGAGGGGCGCCGACACCTGGTGGCCCAGGTAGCGGGGGTGGTGCAGGTGGTTGGATTGCTCCAGGGCCTGCCGGAGGGTTTCCAGCAGGGGCTGGCGCTCCGTTGGGGCAGGCCACCGCTCGAGCACGGCCTCAGGCGTCCGGGGCGGCAGGACGGGCCCGATGCCCCTCTGGGCCTGGCCCAGGTGGTCGGCGAGCAGGTCGACGGCGGCGTGGCCGAAGCGGCGGAATTCCTCGGGATCGTAGGCTTGCATCCTGGTCGGTTCGCCGGAGGCGGTCATCTTCCGCCCACCATCGCCCGTGAGGCAGGCGCTGGCTCCAGGATTGACAGCCTCCCCTGAGCCGCACTGCAACCACCACTTCCAGCCCAAAAACCTCCGGATCACCTCCTCCTACCGCCCCCCGGCCTACAACGCGAGCGTCAGAGGCGTCTCCAACAGTGTCCACTGGACGGCCTGGCCGCCGACATCGTGTGTCCCCACGTCCCCCTGGCCACGCTGTTCGACACGGCCGACCGCCTGGTGGGGGACCGAGGCGGCGTGGGTCGCTACCGGGCGGAGGGGTTCGTCCACGTAGACTGCCCCGCCGTGCCCAAACGCCATCTCCCAATGAGTGTCTACGTGCGGCCACGTCCTCGGCAAGTCATGCCAGGACGGCCACTCCTGTGGAAGACCTTGTCGAGGTTCCTCACTGTGGGGCCACCGTGGTCGCCGGGGGGCTCCTACCGGTCGACGAGGCCTTGGCGAGAGGTATACTGCGGATAATCGGGAGGACGACCATTGGCCGCGTGGTTTTCGCCCATGCAGTGGACGGAGTACTGCGACCGATCGAGGGACACCCGATAGCTTGCGGAATACGTGTCCCTCCCGGCACTGGGGCAGGTGGGGATCACCTTGAGGTAGTCCCCGCGCAGGCGGTCGAGACGGTCCGGATAGCATCCGAAGTCCTCCGAATACATCTGCAGCGCGGTCGCGATGTTCTTGAGATTGCTGGGGCATGCATCCATGCTGCCATGCGCTCTCGCGCGGATTGCGTTGACGAAGACGAAGGACACCCAGACGAGGCTGGCCGCGGCGAGGACCATCATCACCGGGGCCCACTCCCGGCGCTCCACCACGGTGCCGATCCGGGAGGCCAGCCAGCCCGCCAGCGGGATGGCCGCCGTAGCAAGGACGCCATGGAGGATGGTGAAGGGGACCCAGGCCTGCTCGTGCAGGATCACCGCCTGAGCCGGGAGGCCCAGGCCGAAGAGCGCGAAGGCTAAATGGGACATCTCAATGAGGGGAAATCCGCTCGTTTCCTGGAGCTTGCCGGCAGGCAGGATGGCCATGCCCTGGATGAGCAGGCCTCCGAGATACCACAGGGCCACGGCCCAGCTCAAGCGGGCCTGCGCACCCTTCGGGTTCGGAATCCTGCGGCCGAATTCCCACGCGACGCCGCCCCACATCGTGCAATGCGCCACCAGAAAAGCGCCCGGCGCAAGGAGAAACCAAGAGGGAGCCGAGTCCTCGACAGGGTAGGCCGTCAACGAGGTGGCGAGCGTGTCGAGCCCGTAGAGAAGGAGCGATCCAATCAGGACAGGCGGTAACAGCAACCTCAGCCACACGAGTGCGGCGAAGGTCCGCCGGCCCAACGTCATCCCGGCTTGATCGACGCGCAGCGGGTAGGTCCTGGCCAGACGGGCGCAGTTGCAGCCGAGAGCCCAGGGAATGCCCAGCGCGACGAACCCAGCCAGGAGAAAGGCCACCGCCTGCCAGGCCTTGGTCGGATCCCGGGCCAGGAACGCTGACCCGGCCGACAGGACAAGCAGCGGCACCCACCCCCGGGGGGGCACCCGGCTCTCCCTCCAGGCCTCGCCGAGCGAGGGAAGCATGGCCGGAGGAGTTCGACGGCGGCCGGGCGATTCCCGCAGCCCGTCAACCAGACCAGGGCCCGACGCCTCCCAGGCGTTCAGGTCGGCCTCCCCGCCGCTTGAGTCGGGCGTCGAGGGAGGCGCCGTGGCCGGCCACCGGGGATCGCGCTGAAAGGGAGGCGGAGCCGGGGCGCCAGGATCCTCGGCCGCTTCAGGTCCGGCCCCCTGCTTCGAGGGGAGACCGGCCGGGAGCGAGGGTCCGCCGCCGCCCTCCGCGCTCCCCAGCAGGTGGGCCGTCGGAATCCCTGGCTGCGGGCAGGGGGCCTGCAGGCTGAGGTCAGCCGTCAGGCTGCCTTCTGCCGCGGCCTCAAGCGGCCGACCGGCCGCGAACTCGGCCAGGATCTGCTCCAACACGTCGGCAGGACCCAGGTCGCGCCCCTCGCGGCGCCGGGCCAACTCCACCGCGGCAAGCCAGGTGGCGTAGCGCTCGGCCTCCAGGTCGTAGGTCCGGACCCGGGCGGTTTCCTTCTCTTCACCCGCCCTCGAAGGACGCAGTGGCCTCAAGACCCGGCGCAGCGGGGTTGACCTGCCACTCCTGAAGCCACTGCGCCAGAAACATTGAAGGCCCCGATGCAGACGGCTCCCGGTTCTTTGGCATTGAGTTTGGCTGCCTGGGCCTCCGATTTGTTCGTGATGACCGGAGGTCATTCCGCTTTGTCGGGTGGAGCCTCATTCTCTACCCCAGCCAGGTGGCCCCACCTCCACCCCTCGTCGGAGGTGGAATCCTGGAGGGGCCGGGGCAGGGGGGCCTTCAGGAACTGCAGGGTCGTCGGAACGTCGAGGAGGTAGCGCTCCACCATCTCCATGGCCCACTTGTGGGGGAGGGCGCGCTGGAACTTGCTCAGGCGGTACTCCGGCAGCGCAAAGAGCAGGCGCTCCCGCAGTTCGGGCTCCTCCCAGAAGCACGGGTCGGCCAGGCGCTCCAGGGCGTCTCGCAGTTCCTGCGGGGTCACCTCTCCCTCCGGGAACTTCAGCCGGAAGTTGTCGCTGGCGGCGGTCCAGTTGCGAAGGAGCTGCAGGCCATACTTCAGGGTCAGGTTGACGGCGCCGCCGGCGAAGGTCCACAGGGACTCTCCGTCCGGGGTCTTCGCCCCATACCACCGCTGGCTTCGCAGGCTTCGGCCCAGTTCCGCCCTCATCTGCCCCAGCGCTGCGGCCGAGGGTGGGTCCAGGTAGGGAATAGGGGCGTCGCCTGCGAGGATCTCGGCCATCTTCTGGCACAGCTCGTATCCCAGGAACTGGGGCACGTACCCTCCCCAACTGGGCTTGCGGCCCCGGGGAGCCGGGCTCACGACCACCTTCCGTTCCGAGTGGAGGAGGACCTCGGCCACCCAGGGCCGACCGCCCAGGAGGAAGCAGGTGACCTTCTCCACGAGCTTGTCGACGAAGTTCTGCTCCAGGGAACCCAGGGGCTTGCCTCCCCGGGTCACCACGGAATAGAGCTGGGGAGTGCTGAACACCGCATAGAGTTCCAGGAAGTTCTTCCGGCCGAAGGCCCGCTCCGCCGCGTCCCCCATGGAAAGCTTGCCGTCCACGGGGAAGAGGTAGTCCTCTCGCACCAGGTGGTGGACCAGGTCGTCGAACTCCTGGCGCGTGATGTCCTTGAAGTCGGGAACCCGGCAGAGCTGGTCCCAGCAGTGCTCGGGGCTCACGGCTCCGTGCTCGAGGGCGAGGGCCAGGAGTTGGTGCACCAGGACCGGCCAGCACCTGGTCTGGACCCCGACGGACTCGACCCAGCCCTCGCGAGCCAACTCGATCAGGGCAGCCGCCTGAAGAACCACCTCGCGGTCCTCGCACAGGAACATCGTATTGGCTCGCTGGCCGGCGCGGCGGCCGGTGCGCCCCATCCGCTGCAGGAAGGACGAGACCGTGGAGGGCGCGTTGGCCTGCAAGACCCGGTCCAGGTCGCCCACGTCGATCCCCAGCTCCAGGGTGGAGGTGCACACGATGACGGCGTTGCGTCCCCGGTGGAAGCGCTCCTCGGCGGCCGCGCGTTCTTCCAGGGAGACGGAGCTGTGGTGGACGAACACGTCCGTGCCGCGGTTCCGGAGCTTCTCGGCCACCTCCTCGGTCAGGGCTCGGCTCTGGCAGAAGAAGAGGCTCTTCTGGCCCTCGGCCAGGGCCGACGCGGAAAGGGCCAGCGTCTGGCGGCCATCGAAGAGGCGGATGCCCAGCTCTTTCTGGCTGCCCGGCCCCCGCGGGTCCACGACCCGGCCAGGCCGGCGGGAGGTCCCCTGCAGCCACGCGAGGATGTCGGCGGGATTCCCGACGGTTGCCGAGAGGCCCACCCGCTGCAGGTCGTGGCGCGACAGGGGAGCCAGTCGTTCGAGTAGCGACATCAGGTGGGCCCCCCGGTCAAGGCCTGCCATGGCATGGATCTCGTCGACGACCACCGCTCGCAGGTCCGAGAACAGACGCTGGTGAGGGACACGGCCGGAAAGCAGCATCACCTCCAGGGACTCGGGGGTGGTCATCAGGATCTGGGCGGGCTCGCGGAGGAAGGCCCGCCTCTCCGCAGCCGTCGTGTCGCCGTGCCAGAGGAAGCGGCGGAGGCCCACCATCTCGGCGTAGGCCTTCAGGCGCTCCGCCTGGTTGTTGAGCAGAGCCTTGATCGGAGCCACGTAGAGGATGCCGACCGCTGTCGGCTCGTCGTCGACCATCCCCGCCAGCAGCGGGAAGATGGAGGCCTCGGTCTTGCCGCCGGCCGTCGGGGCCAGGATGACGGCGTTGCAGCCGTCCAGCAGCGCGTGGGAGGCCTCTTCCTGAACGGGACGCAGGGAGGTCCAGCCGAGGCGCGCCACGATGGCCTCCTGGAGTCGTGCGGGGAAGCGGGCGAAGGCGGAGGTCACGTCAGAACGAGACGAGGGAGTATCCCCGGCCGTCCTCGGGCTCCGGGTCCCAGGCGGGCTGTCCCTCCGCCACACGCCGCTCGTCCTCGGTCAATTCCAGGTGCAGGTTCAGCTCGGCGGCCGGGTTGTAGTCCTTCTCCTGCCCGACGAGATCCATGACGTCCACGAACTCGCGGAGGAAGTGGCGCGGGACCACTCCCACGTTGCCCCGGAAGCCTTCCGTGACCCGATCCACCAGCGCCCTGATGACCTCCGGGCTCACCTTCCTGCGCAGCTCCACGGGATCCCGGGCCGGGTAGAGTTCGCGGAGCTTCAGGGCCACCTGGGACAGCCGCTCGCGATCGAAGGGCTTCAACTGCAGTTGGGGCTGGCGCAGATTGACGAAACCCTCGCGCTCCTGGAACCTGACCCGGTCGGAGAGCGGGGGAAGCCCCGCGACGCCTCGCTGGGTGTCGAAGAAGTCCGGGGTTCCCGTGAAGACCCAGACCAGGCCGGGGAACCGGTCGCTGGCATCCAGGATCTGGCGGATTCCATTGAGGGACTTCTCGCGCACGTCCCGCTTCATGCGGAGGATGGTCTCCGCCTCGTCGATGACGATGACGAGTCCCTTGTAACCGGCGGCCTTGACGATCTCCAGGATGCCGTGCAGGTAGTCTAGGGACTCGTTGCTTCCGATGTCGCCCTTCACCCCCGCCAGCTTCTTCACCGAGGACGCGACGTTCCGGGAGCCCGATAGCCACGAGAGGAGGGCTCCGGCGTCGGCCAGGCGGCCCTCCTGCTTCAGGGTGAACACGGTGCGCAGCACCCGGACCATGTCTTCCGGCACCTTCCCGCCGGTCTTGGAGGCCAGGTCCTGCTCCAGGCGGACGCGGACGCGGTCGTCGAAGTCGGGGGCGTCCTCGTCGACACCGGCGGAGACCAGGGCCTCTTCGATGCCGGCGATCCAGCGGTCCAGGATGTCGGCCATGGCGGCTTTCTCGCACCAGGCCGTGGACAGCTCCTGCATCACCTTGCGGTAGAGCTCGTCGAACTTGTGGAAGTGCAGGTCGTTGTCCGAGACCACCACGAAGCTGGCCGCGAAGCCGCGCTGCAGGGCGTCGAGGACGGCCAGCCGGGCCATGAAGGTCTTGCCGCACCCATAGCCGCCGCGCAGGAACTTGAAGCAGCCGGTCCCCGAGGCGGCCAGCTCCAGTTGGCGGTGCAGCTCGTCCCGGTGCTTCTCGATGCCCACCGCGAAGGCGTCCAGGCCCTGATCGGGCACCACGCCGGAGCGCAGGCGCTCGAAGATGCGGTCGATCTGGTTCACGTGCGTGCTCCTCCGGGTTCTACTGGGCGTGCAGTCTTTCCCGGAATCGGGCCAGCACCTCCTGCCCGACCCGGCCGGGTTCGGGGTCGCGGATCACTCCACGACGGTCATGGCCACTCGCCCTCGCCAGCGGCCCAAAATGCCACCCCGGTCGTCAAAGGAACAGCACCAGACCGCGTCCAGCGCTTCCTGGGGCCCTCAGGCCCTCCGTCCGCAGCGGCGTGGCTCCATGGGTGAACGGAGACCTGGAACGCCGGGCGCCGCCCTCCACGATTTCGCCCCGGCGCACGACTCCGGGAGACGCCAGGGGCTTCTGCATCCTGCGACTGGCCGGGAGGGCGGTCAGGTCCACCCGGCTTTGGGTCTCGAGCAACCGACCGATTCCAGCCCTCGGCTCGAAGGAGGGCAGTCGCGGCGCATGGTTGTAGGGCGTCACCCACCAGCACCGTTGGACATCGCCGGGCCCCCGTTCCAGGACGCCTCGATGAAGAGCCGCGTCGCTCCCGTGATGCGGGACCTTCAGGCCGACGTGGAGGTGGAGGGCGGGATCTCGAGCGACGAGCCTCTCCCAGCCCGTCGTCAGGACGCGGCCATCGACCAGGTGGGGAAGGTCCCCTCCGAGGAGGATCACCGCGTTCCCAAAGGTCAGGCGGGCAACGAGGCTGTACTGGTTGGCGATGGCTCGGAGGCGGCGGAGCTTGGTCTTGTCGGCAAACAGGTCCGCCATCTCTGTTGGAGCGGGGGCGAGGACTTCCAGCCGGACCCGTCCACCAGCCAGGTCCGTGGCCCAGCCGTCGGCGACCCAGGTGACGGCGCGACCCGGCTCAAGATCCTCCCAGGTCCGGACCGCCTTGAGGGCTGTGCGGACCGTCGCCGCCACGCCGATAGCCTGCTCGGCCCCCTCGCTCTCCTGGGATACCCGCTTCCAGTACCGACCCTGGAGTTCCAGGGCCCCGGGCTCGGAATCCACCCCGGCAACCAGCACACGAGAAGGCTGGAAGCGCTCGAGGAGGAGCGGGAGCCCCTCGCAGTGGTCCTGGTGGGGGTGGGTGAACATGAGGGCCTCGACGGGCTCTTCCTCGGAGGAACGCCAGCACTCCACGACGGAGAGCAGGGCGATGCCGCCGAATCGCACCTCGCACGAGTCGATGAGGAGCCAACCCTGGCCCGGCAAGGCGACGGCCACCCCTTCGCCGAAGCCGGGACCTGCCACGAAGACGTGCAGGTGCTCCCGATTCAGCGCACCTAGCGCCTCGAGATCGGCTGCGAACGGATCCATCTCTGCCAGTACCCTGCGGGCGGCGGTTCCTGGCCGGCTCTGTCCTCGGCCGAGACGAGCCGGAGAGCGGTCTTCGACCCCTCCGTCACGTAGACGCCGATGAACCAGTAACCGCGCGCCAAGGCTGCGCTGTCCCCGCCGGCCTCCTCCCACTCATCCGCCGGGACGGACCGGGTGAAGAGCTCCACGGTGCTCAGGTCTCTCCTCCACGTGTCCTGAATCTTTGGGGGAGGTTTGTCGGGATCGAAGTCGGCGAAGACGACTTCGACAGAGTCGGTGGAACGCGCCAGGACCCGGGCGGGGTGCCATGCGAGGCGCCTGCCGCGGGAGGCGTCGACCTCAGGTAGAGCCCCACCCGGATCCTGCCAGCGGCGTTCCCACCAGTAGTCCGGAGGATAGACGGACTCGCGGAGTTCCATCGCCTCCAGGGCATCCTGGATCCTCTGGCGCAGCTCGAAGAGTTGCCTGTCTTGCTCGATGACCTCTGGAGCCACCCGCCGCAGAACTCTCTCCGCGCGATCTGGAAACCCTTGATCCAGCCACTTCCTGGCGACATTGCTGTGCAGGTGCAGGGCCAGCCAGTGTCGGGGAGGTTCAGCCCCGGGGATGGACTCCAGCGCCCGCGCCCATGCCTGCTCTGCGGAGTCGGGGAGCCCTTGCCCGATCAGGAGCGAGACGAGACGCTCGTTCCATCTGGGGTTCCAGGGCTCCAACTCCACCGCTCTCTCGTACCGCGGACGGGCTGTGGCAAGACCCTCGCCAGCCCGGATCCGGTTGTACCCGTCATAGTGCCAGGAATAGGCGTCTTCCGGGTGGCGTTCGATGCACTGCGCATAGAGGGTGGTCGCTTCCCGGTACCTGCGGTCGCGGCTGAGGGCCCGGGCCCGGTCCCAGATCAACTCGCGCGGAAGCTGTCCGGTGGCCTCGGCCATCCGGTTCCATTCCTCGAAGCAGAGGTCGCCGGCATGGGCCGCCTGGTGCAAACGCTCCAACCAGTAGGGAGCCGCGCGGGGGCCGACCTCGGCGAAGTCCGCCTGGCCGTCCATCGTGGCGTAGAGCCCGGCAAGGGCCGCGTGCTGCTGCTCGCGGTCGACGTCCTCGCGTCGCCGTCCAGAGAAGGCCAATCGCACGGCGTCCGACATGCGGACCAGGCGTTCCCCGTAGCAGAGGACCTCGGTCAGGAAGGGCTCTTCCCCTGGCCTCATGTTCAATAACTCCAGGGCCTCGGAGCGGGGGAGGGGAAGCCTGCCCCGCGCTGCGAGCATAGCGACCTGGCTCAGTCTCGTCGCCTGTCCGTCCGCCGACCGGTACCGCCGCCGGAGCATCTTTGCCAATGTGAGAGCCAGGCCAGAGACGGCATCGGGTTGCCGGAGCTGGCTCTTGACATCCGCCGGAGACCACCCCAACCAGACCGCTCCGACGGCCAGGCGAAGGGCGATGGGGGACGGCGACCCCCCGGCACGTTCTTCGAGGTCGGGCCGCATCTCCAGCACCTTCTGCGCTGCGTCGGCAAGATCGCCCCAACACTCCTCATCGTCCAGGGCCTCCCAGAGGACTTTGACCCACGGGAGCCGGATCGCCTCTCCAAACCGAGGGTCCGGGTATGGAGCCTCGTCCGAGAAGCGACTGTCCTGGACGAAGACCAGCTTGAGGTCCTTGTTCTCGACGAAGGCTTTAAGGATGGAGCGAACTCGCCGGCGGGCCTCGAACGCCTCGGGTTTGCAGGCGACTTCCGCTTGGTCCAGTCTCCAGGTGGCCGGCAGGGGAACGACCAGCGTGACCCCCTGCTCCGCCAGGCGGGCTGCGACCGCCAAGGCCCGCTTCTCGACCACGACCTCATCCTGCAGGGCTTTGCGCCGATCCTCGGCGTGCTCCAGGCGCGAGGCGGATTGGCCGAGAACCTGGGCCGGGGCGTCCACGTCCTCCTGAGGCAGCAGGAGGGTGTGGGCGCCCTCGACCTGCTGTTGGAGCTCCTTCACCAGGGTGGAGCGGCCCGTCCCCGGGAGGCCGATCACCAGGGCGGCCCCCTCCTTCTCTACGCGGGAGGCGACCTGGTCTACGAAGGTCTGCAGACCGGACAGATCAGCTAGGACGGCCATGTGGAGAACAGGTTCCATGGCGAGAACTTGAAACCTTCACATGGGCCTTGGAGCGGCCTCACCGTCTCACGTACCGCTTCACCGACCCGACGACCTCCACGCCAACGTGGAAGGGCAGGTGCCTGGCGTACTCGTCCAGGTTTGATGAGAATCGGCGGGCCGCCCGCGGCGTTCCCAGCATCCCGACCAGCTCCTCCTCGGTCAGGTTGCCGTGGGCCTGCAGGTGGCGGAAGACCTGACGGATCTTCTCGTCTTCGAAGCGGCTCTGCCAATCCTCCGACCCCGAAGGGCGCTCGACCGAGACGCTCGGGCCTCCGGGGGCGGTTCCCCGCGGCGCCGCGCAGACCTCGAAGAAGTCCTGCAGCAGGAAAGGCTCGACCTGCTCCTCGGCATCGGGGTGATACACCTCGACCCGGGCTCGGGCCGCGCGCTCGCCTTCCAGGGTGAAGAGCACCTCCGTCCAATCCTGATCCACCTTCAGGAGGAGGATCTGGTTCCGCAGGGTCGCTCGGGGGGCTTCCTGGACGAAGAGCCGGACCTCGGGGTCGCCCGCCACCCGGAGGGCCACGGGCAGCTCGGGGGCGACGGCGAAGCTGAGGAGCATCTGGGGGTCCTGGACCGTACAGGCGCGCACCCGCAGGCGTGAGAAGCCGGCGATGGGCTGGTCGGCCCGGGCCTCCAGCCGGTAGCGGGCGACGTGGACGGAGGTGCGCTGCCGGCGCGAGAGGTGCAGCACCGGGATGACCCGCTCCTGCAGGCTGTTGCCCCCGTGGACGAAGGGCCCCGGCGACCTGCCGCTGGAGCGGAAGGTGCAGGTGTCGTCCGCCAGGATCAGGTGCCCCTCCTCACCCTCGTAGCCCAGGTCTCGCAGGGGGACGGATCGCGTGCCCGGCACGGACTCGTAGTGCCCCGCCAGGGCGTAGCGCCGGTCCACCTTGGCCCCGGTGCCGAACTCCATCGACTTCACGGTCTCGTCCTGGAGGAGGAAGCCGTGATCCGAGGTGATCACCACGTCCTGGATCCCTGAGTTGAGCAGGTGGAAGACGGCGGACCGGATCTGGCCCAGGAGGACCTCGAAGGTGGCGATTCCGAGGCTGGCCTCTCCGGCCTCGTCCAGTTCCCGGCTCGTGACCACCGTCAATGGGGCCTGGCGCACCTTGTCTTGCAGCTCGTCGGGGGGGCGTTCGCAGACCTGTTGAAGGGTCAGGGAGACCGGCGTGCGGCGGTTCTGGGGGAGGCGGTCCAGGCTCCGCTCGCCCATCGCCCGCAGCCGATACTGGCGGGACCGGACCACGTAGTCTCCCAGGCGGAAGCCCTCGAAGGGCCGTTCCAGGACAAGGATCCCATCGCGGGCGACGGGCGCCAGGGCGTTCATCCCCACCGCGGTGATGGAGGGCAGCTCGGCATACCGGGCTTTGAGGGCGAGGGCGTAGCCCGGCCTGTCGAAGTGGTCGGCCAGCTCGCAGGCCATCTCGAAGCGGAGGGCGTCCACCAGGACCAGGGCCACGGAGGCGCCCGCCTCCTGGGTGAGGGGGTGCACGACCTCGTCATACAGGGAGCGCTGCTGCAGGCCGCGGGGGGGAAGGAAACCCTCCTCGGTGCACAGGGCCGCAAAGGCCCGTCCGAGGTCGTCGGCCCAGCCGCGATATCGGGCCCGGAGCGCGCCGGCCAGCTCCGCCAGCCGGATGAAGTGCGGCAGCTTCGGGTTCAGGAGGCGCATGCGCTCGGACTCGAACTCCCGGTGCGCCCGGTCGACCGCCTGGGCCCCGGTGCGACGGTCGCCGGCGGCGCACAGGGCGTAGCGGTCCAGCGCGTCCGCCAGGTTCCGGGCATCCTTCAACGGCTCTCGGCCTGCGTCCAGGGCGTGACCGAACCAGGCGGCCGAACGCACGAGCACCCACTCCTGGCGTCGCTCGGGTTCGCTTTCAAGCCACAGGGACATCGCTCCCAACCGGCTCTCGGCCCACTCCAGGGCCTGGCCCCAGCGACCCTCGCCCAGGGCCTCCAGGGCGGCCTCCAGGAGGCGGGAGTCCTCCCGGGCGAAGGTGTCGATGCGCCCGAGCTCGTCGGGGTGCCCCGCCCGGAGGTCCTCGTCGAGCAGCTCCTCGGTGCGCAGCGCGAGGGACCGGTAGCGGTCCGGGTGGTCCGTCCGCAGCCGCTGCGCGAGCCGCACGCAGACCTTGCGGAGCGCAGGCGCCAGCCGACGGACAGGCTTCAGCAGGTCCTGGACGGGCTCCCGCTTCAGGTCGAAGACGTACTCCACCGCCAGGAGCCAGGCCACGAAAGCCTGGGGCGCGTCGTCGTGGAACCGGTCCGCGAACTCGCAGGAGAAGCCCGTGTGGCGCTCGAGGTAGGCCAGCAGGTCCTGGCGGTCCCCCTCGGCCTGCATCCGCGCCACGAGCTCGGAGCCTTCCTGCCGGAGGAGCCCGTCCAGGACCCATTCGGGGGGAAGCCCGTCCAGCCAGGCCGCAAAGCCCCGCCGATCGCGAAGGCGTGCCTCCAGCAGCCACTGCTCGGCCGATTCCAGGCTGGCCGGGCCCTGCCGCAGAAACCCGTCCACCTCCTCCGGGGGCGCCACGCCGACAGCGGCCTCGCGGAGGAGGGTCTCCAGGGCAACCTGGTGCACGTGCCCCGCCTTGTAGACCTCGAAGAGGGGCGTGGCCTTCACCGTCGCGGCGTTGAGGCCGGGAACATGGACGAGGAGCAGCGAGGGGTCGAGCCCCTCCAGGTGCGCCTCGAGCTCCAGCAACGTCTCCAGGTAGGACCCCCGGAACGCCACCACCGGTGCAAAGAAGCCGCCCTCCCGGTGTCGGCGACGGAGGGAGTCCACGAAATCCGTGTAGTGACCGTCGGCGTCCAGCCAGACGACCAGGCGGCGTTCGCGGAGCTTCTCGGAGATCTGGGCTTCGAGGGCGGTCTGCAGGGGCGTCAAGGCCTTCCTCCGCCCCGGCGGTTCGGGGTGAGGGGGGCGGGGGCCTTCTGGGGCAGGTTGGTCGGCCGGCCCCAGGCACCTTAATGACAAAAAGGCTTGAGTTGACAGTACTGTCAACAGTGGACAAGATTCCGGGTGCCGATCCTGAGCGTCGGCGAGGATCTGTTCGAAAGGCTTCGCCTGGAAAGCCCGGTTGAGGCCTCCGATGTGGAAGAGGTTTTCAGCGCCACCCTCGTCCCGGAGCCCCCAGGCCACGATTGCAACCCTGAACCGCAAGGTCCGCGATCGCAGCCCCGAGTCGCTCCTGGATGTGCCGAAGAAGGACTCGCCCCCGAGACCTGGCGCCCTGAAGCAGATCGTCCCCGCGCAACGCTGGCCGCAGCCCCGAGTCCGCCGCCTGGCGTGAGAAGGCCACGACAGGTGGCGGATTCGAGCGCAATGCCCCGGATTGCCCCTCACGCTCCGTGTGTCTTCCCATGGAGGCATCGATGCGGTCTTCGGCAGCGCTTGGGGCCCACGCCGACCAGGACCGCTTCGGGGGCGGGGTCTCAGGCGGCGAGGGTCTCTGATTCCAGGCTGGCAGGCCTGCACCGGTATTCGGGCGTGGCCTCGCAGACCCGGTCGTCGCCGGGGGGCGACTCGGCCTCGTCCCCCTCCCAGGCCAGCGCCTCTCCGTCCACCAGGCGCTCGTCGCACCAGACCCGCCAGGGTTCGCCCTCCTGCACGCCGATCTCCCAGATGCGGGTGCTCGGGTCCTCGCCCTCCACCCGCATCGTGCCGCCGTGCAGATGGCGCAGGTGGTGGGCGGCGCAGACCACGGCCAGGTTGGACAGTTCGTCCGACCCGCCCTGGGAGCGCCGCTGGATGTGGTGGACATGCAGGTTGGTGCGGCAGACGCAGCCCGGAACCTCGCAGCGGTAGCCGGCCCGCTCCAGGGCCTGACGGCGCACCCGGCTCTGGCCCGAATCCTCCTGGCCCGCCTGGCGCAGGAAGACCAGGCAAAGGATATACAGGCATTCCTCGGGGGTGAGCGCCTCACTGGCGTCCTTCCGAAGTCGGGTTTCCGCAGTCTGCAGTAACCGGTCCAGGGATTCCGGCAGGACCAGGCGCAGGCGGATGGTGGGAGGGGGCTCGACGGCTTCGGGAGCCGGCTGGCAGGCCGGTTCGCTTGAGGTACCGGGGAGGCCGACCTTCGTCTGGCGGGCGTCGCGGCCCTGGGAGGCCGCCGCCATGGACCTCGAGCCGCCGAGAGGCTCTCCCTTCGGGGCGGTCGCGCCGAACGAAGGGTCCGAGGGGGGGGCCAGCGGGGGCGCTGCGGATGTCTGGACTCCTTCCGGCGTGCTCCGGCTGGAGTCCGCCTGCTGGAAGGCTTGGGCCAGGTCTTCGAGGGTCGCTTCGAAGCCCTGCAGGCCGGCCTGCTGACGGAACTCCTCCAGGGTCTCCTCGTCCCCCGGGGCGGTGCCCTTCCGATGATTCCATGTGACAGGGAAGCGACTGGCCAGGACCAGGGCGGCCTCGACAGCGTCCTCCAGGCGACGGCAGGTGTGCTCTTCGGCGTAGGCCACCCAGTTCTCGGCATCCGCCCGCCGAGGCAATCGCAACAGCAGGTCCACTTTGGTGGGCGACAGGCGGCCTTCGCAAAGCGCCTGGCGCAGCACGGAGTGCTTCTCCAGGCGCTGGTCCCGGGCGGTGGCCTGGAAGGCGGTACTGGCGGCGATCCCCCGGCTCTCCAGCCAGGCGCGGAGGGAGCGGATCCCTGCCTCGCGGTACAGCCTTCCCTCCTGGACCCGGCGCAGGATCCGACCGCGCTGCAGCTCCAGGCGCTCTCGCGAGGCCAGCAGCCTGCGGGCCAGACGGGTCAGCTTGCGGGGGCTGCGGGGGAGTTCCTGGCGCAGCAGGTAGGGGAGATCCGCGGCCGGGGGGGCTTGCGCGCTGTCGGGCATCGCCTGGCCTGCTCCGCCTTCGGCGTCATCCGGTCCGGTCCGCGCACTGCCCAGGTCGGGCGCCGCATCGCTTGGCCCGATCTTTCCGCCGCTTGAGTCGGGCGTCGAGGGAGGCGTCGTGGCCGGCCACCGGGGATCGCGCTGGAAGGGAGGCGGAGCCGGGGTGGACGCCCCACCGCCCGCGTCGGGCGCTGCGACCGGCCATCGAGGATCGTCCTGGCAGGGGAGCGTGGCTTCAAGCGGCCGGGCCGCCGCGAACTCGGCCAGGATCTGCTCCAGCACATGGGCAAGATCCAGGTCGCGGCCCTCGCGGCGCCGGGCCAACTCCACCGCGGCAAGCCAGGTGGCGTAGGGCTCGGCTTCCAGGTCGAAGTTCCGGACCCGGGCCTTTTCCTTCTCTTCGCCCGCCATCGAAGAACGCAGTGGCTTCAGGGCCCGGCGCAGTTCCTGCACCGGGAGGCTGGCGGCCCGTGCCGCCCATTCCGCGTCGCCTGTTTCGTCCAGGCGCAGCAGCTCCAGGACGTGGGTCCGGGGAAGCCCCTCTTCCAGGAAGGCCTGCCTCAGGATTGGCCGGCGCAGCAGCCCCTCGGCCAGGCGCACCGAATCCCAGGCGGCGGTCGCCGAGATTCCCAACTCCTCGCGACAGAACACCGCGGGCGTGACGTAACCCAGGTGCTTGTGGCCTCCCCGGATCATGGGGGCCAGCACCTGCCCCAGCCGCACCTCGAGCAGTGGCCCGAACCGGGCGATCTCGCCCAGGGCCTCCTCCATCAGGGCGACCTGCCGAGCCCGGGAGGGCCGAAAGCCTCGGGGAGAATCCTCGAGAAGGGCGAGGACCTCGGGACAGAGGCTGGGATTGGCCGGGAACGCCGGGTTCTCCATACCTCATTCTACCGTGGATGGGGCCGCCGCGTCCAATTTTGCGATCGCGCAATCGCCTGCGCCGCAGGGGTTTGCGCGATTCATGGGCGATGATTTGCGGCCTTTTTGGAGGCCTCGACGAGACAAATCTCGTCCGGCACCGGAGCAAGCCCTTCCAGGCCCTTCCAGGGGGTCTTGCGGGCCGATATTTCATCGACATCCTTCAATGCCGCTTCTTGCCCTCAGGATGTCCCGTCACAAAGAATTTACAATCCGTTCGTGCCTGAAGGCTTGAGTCGTGGGGATGGCTCTCAGGGTGGGCGGGCAATCTGCTCACAGATGGGCTCCAGAACCCCCGGCCGCTCTCCTCAACCGTCCACGCCCTGTCCGGTCTGCCAGGCCCGCCCCGGTCGCTCTCCCCCGCCGCCTGCACCCCTGGTGCCCTCCCTGCTCATCGACCAGGAGTCGCTGCCAGCAGGCGCTGAGCGCCACGTGGGCGCCGATCCGGGGGCTGAGAATCGACGTGGCCCTCACCATCCCGGGCGGTGAGGTGCCGCTGGCCGGCGGCGTGCCAAGGGAGCCGCACGCAACGCTGGTCTTCCAGAGGACCAACCCGCCCTACTGGGGAAGCATCCGAACATGGCGGCTCAAGTGACTCGACCCTGGATCCGACTCGATCCACTGCGACCCCTCGATCTCGAGGTGGACGGAGCCCTCTACGTCGATCCGCCTCACGGGATCGCCAAGCGCCTGACGCGATTCCTGGAGCATCCAGGTGAACACGTCGTCCTCTGGGGGGCGGTGGGCTCCGGAAAGAGCACCGAGTTGAGGGTCGCCGCCCGTCTCTTGTCGACTGCCACCCTGGCTGCGTTGATGGCTCTGGACCTCGAGCTGGACCTCAGCAGTGAGCCTCAGGCTTGGGAGATTCAGGCCTCTCTCTGTCGAGCCTTGGTCCGCGCCGCGGAGCGACAGGAGGTCCCGATCAGCCAACCCCTCGGCGACCGCCTGGCCAAGGCAGGGTTGATCGAACGCCCTCGGACGCAGGTGTCGACCCAGGCCTCTCGGGAGCTGACGGGCGACCTCATGAGTGAACTCTGCTCACATCGACCCGTTACCCTCCTGGTGGACGGCCTGGAAAAGGCAACGCCGGCCCGGGCGATGTCCATCACCAGGAGCCTGGTCGAGACTGCCCGGGGCACCAGCCTGGCGGTGGTTCTATCGCCGGCCTTGTTGACCGGCCCCGACGCCTATGAGGTCCTGCAGAACCTGAACCTGCGCTCCATGGCCCTGCGCCCCGCGGTGGTCGATCCCCGCCACGGGGCCCAGGCGGAGGAAGGCCAGGCGTGGCTCCGGGAGATGGCCAGACGTCGGCTGGGACCCCACGCCCTACCCGAGTCCATCTTGGGTGAAGCCGCGCGCTCGAGCGGAGGCGTTCCAAGGACCTTCCTCCAGCTTCTGCGTGATGCCTACACATCGGCCGAGTTCGCCGACCGGGACACTCCCGAGGGGAGCGACCTGCTGCAGGCCCGGCGCGAGCATCGAGCGAGCCTTCGACGGCTCTTGGCCCCGGGAGACCTGGACTGCCTGAAGAGCGCCTTGGGAACGAGCGGGGTCGAGATTCCCGTCGAGGCCCGGGTCCGGTTGCTCGCCCAGGGTCTCCTGCTCGAATACGAAGTCGCTGGGGCGTCCGATCCCATCGTAGAACCCCACCCGCTCCTGGACCTGTGACGGCACCCGGGCCCTACGCCGCTCTCTGGCGCCTGTCGAGAGCCGGAACCCCGGTGGCGCTGGTCCTGTATCGTGATCCCTCCTCCCGGGAGGACTGGATCGAGGTCCTCCGGGAGTTGCTGGCGGGCCCAGACCACGAGGCCAAGGTCACAGCCGAAGTGAGCGAAGTGCTTGGCAACGTCGACCTCCCGATCATCCTGGCAGTCGATCCCGAGCAGGAGGCCGAGTGCATCGGCCGGCTTTCCGTGGCCCGGGACCGTCTGCTCGAACGCCGTCGACCGGTGGTGCTCCTCCTCCAGCAGGACGGTCCCGGTCTGCGGCGACTGAGACAGGAAGCGGCACTGGCCAGTTTCGTCCAGGGCTCCCCCGAGGTGGATGTGGACGAAGAAGTGGATGTCGAGTCCGAACGTACTGATTTCCAGAAGGTGGCGGGCTTCCCGCCGGAGGAGTGGCTGTCCCGATACCGCTCTGGCGACATCGACGACACGCTCGATTCTGCGCTGCTCTACCTTCGAGCCCTGTTTCTGGAGCGAGAGTCATCGTGACGGTCTGGGACAGGATCGACCAGGAAGTCCACGAGCGACACCATGACCTGGCGTCGACCTCGCGACACGAGTGCGCGCGTCAAATCAGGACAATGTTGGGGGTTCTGGCTGATCGCGGCCACTGCTCTTCGCGGGCCCGGTGGCAGATCGACGCCAAGCAACAAGGACGCTCCAGTTACACGGTCTCCGTGGGCTCCGGGACCGGATGCCTGTCCGGAAGCCACCCGTGTATCGAGTTGACCGGACTCGACCACCTGGAAGATGGGGCCAGGCTCAGCTTCCAGGTTGATGTCATCACCGACCGGAAGCCGCCCTCAGCCCAGTATACGATCGGCCTCGTGGGGAAGATCCGTGCAGACGGGACCCCCTGGTTCGCCCGGATCGACCTGGGACCCAGGGGGCAAGGGGCGGGACGATGCTGCCACGCCACCCTGCACGGGCACGTCGGTCAAGATCCCGATTCCAGGTTCCAGGCTCGCGTTCCCCTGCCGTGGCTCCTCCCCTGGGAGGCTCTGGAGTGGCTGCTGGCGACCGTTCATCCTGGCTTGGAGCCGTGTCCCCACTCATGAGCCCCGACCTGGACTTCCGTCGTATCTCCCCGCGAGGGGGGAGTCAGGCATGGGCCTTCGAGGAACTTTGTTGTCAGCTCGCACGACGAGAGGCGGCGCCCGAAGGTAGCGGGTTCCAGCGTTTCCGAGGAGAGGGCGGGGACGGAGGAGTCGAGTGCCTGTGGTCTCTTCCATCTGGCGAGGAGTGGGGGTGGCAGGCCAAGTTCGTGTGGGACATCAAGGGGGCCTTGCGGCAACTTGGCGAGTCCGTTCAGCGCGCCCTCGAAGAACATCCTGCCTTGACCCGCTACTTCGTCTGCCTTCCCTTCGACCTGTCGCCATCAAAGGGCCCAGGGGGCGGGTGCAGCCAGGTCGACAGATTCGATTCCTTCAAGTCCGACTGCATCGAGCGCGCGAGGTCCACAGGGAAAGAGTTGGAGATCGTTCTCTGGACGGCCTCGGAGATTCGGGATCGCCTTCTGAAATCCGATCCCGACGGAGGCCGGCGCCGCTTCTGGTTTGACGCCAACCTGCTGGACGACGCTTGGTTGGACGCGCACCTGAGTCAGGCGTTCAGTATGGCCGGGCCCCGGTACACCCCTGAACTCCATCAGGGCCACGCTCTGGACGGCTTCCTGGCGGCGTTGGGGCGAACCCAGCGATGGCGCGAGCGGTGGGAGGGCTGGCGGGACCGATTGGTCCAGGCCACGCGGGACTGGCACGAGGCCTTGTCGCGCGAAGGACGGGAGGATGCTTGGAACCCTCCATTCGCTCCGCAGGCGCGGAAGGAGGCCGTCGAGGTCGCCAGTTGTCTGGACGCCTTGGGGCGGAGACTGGCCGACGAAGGCCCAGCGCCTGCACTCGGCGAGCTTGTCCGGGAATGCCTCGTCGCGGCGGCAGCCTGCGAGGACCGCCTGACCGAGGACCTGACACGAGCCCATGGCCCAGGGGCCGCGGACTCGGCCCACTTCCGCCAGGTGAGCGCGGAGTTTGACGTCAAGTTCCCGGCCGCCCACCTGGACCGCGCCCGAAGGCTGGTCGAGGAACTCACGGAGCTCGAGGGGTGGCTGGGCGGGCCGGAGCCGGCGGCGGCGCGGGAGGGCTTGCTGCTCATTTCGGGACCTGCCGGAATCGGCAAGACTCACGGAGTCTGCGACGGGGCCGTGCAAAGGCGAGAAGCTGACTTGCCGAGCCTCCTGCTCTTCGGGTCCTCCTTTCGCGAGGGGTCGCCGGTGTGGGCGCAGATCCGAGACCGGCTCGGCCTGGGGGCGGACTGGACCTTCAGAGCCCTTCTGGATGCTCTCGATTCGATGGGGGAGGCGGCCAATGGCCGCTTGGTCCTCTTCATTGACGCCCTCAACGAGAGCAGGCCGCCCACCATGTGGATGGACGAGCTTCCTGTTCTGATCAAGGAGGTGCAAAGCCGATCTTCCCTCGCTCTGTGCGTTACGGTTCGCGATGTCTACTTGGAGCGCGTTGTCCGCTCAGACTTGAAGATTCCGCGCTTCCAACATCCCGGGTTTGCAGGCACGGAGTTTGACGCCTGCCGGACGTTCTTTGCCTTCTATGGACTCGAACCGCCCGTCGCCCCCCTCCTTCATCCCGATTTCCGGAATCCTCTCTTCCTGAAGCTGGCCTGCAAGGCCCTCCAAGTCCAGGGACGGACCCGCCTCCCAGAAGGTTGGACGGGTCTTCAGCATGTTCTGGGCGCTCTCTTGGATGAACGCGACCGGGAACTCCGGGAAGAGTTCCCCGGAGTCGGGAACGGGGCGGCGTCCAAAGCCCTCATCGCTCTCGCGACGGCGATGAAGGACGAGGATGGGCTCCTTTGGGGGCGTGCCGACGAGGTGGTGACGGCAACCCTTCCCGTGTCTCAGAGGGGCCGCGTCGAGCTCCTGCGGTTTCTGCGGGAAAGCGAACTCGTGGCCGTCCAACCGGTTGCCCAGGGCTGCCCCACTCTGGGCTGTCCAGAGGACCTCGTGGTGATCGCCTATGACCGGCTCCGCAACCACCTTCGTGCCGAGGGGCTCGTGCCAAGGGAAGGGTTGGACGAGGAGGCCAAGAGGCGAATTGTCGAGGAGGCCTCCCGGGATCCCGGCCTGGCGCAGGCCTTGGCCCTCCTCCTTCCGGAGCGGCTGGAACTTGAGTTGCCCGACCTGGTCCGGGACGAGCGTTCTCGTCGCGACCTGCTTGCCGTGTGGCTGGAGACTCTCCCCTGGAGGGCGCCCTCATCTATCGGTAAGTCTGCGGAGATTCTCCTCCTGGAGGGCCTCCACAGTCGGGCCACCCTCGCGTCGGCGCTCGACGCGGCCCTCGGTCTCGCCCTGAGATTCGGCCACCCGCTGGACTTTTTCTGGCTCCATTCAACCCTCGTCTCGATGACGATGGCCGAACGTGATTCGTTCTGGTGCCCCTACCTGCACGAGGCCTTCAACCGCCAGAATCCTCCTTCTCCTGTGGTCCGCCTGACTGAGGATGCCTGGAGTGAGGGTGCTGATCGGGTGGACGAGACCGTCAGGCTGGCCTGGGTCGGGGTCCTCTGCTGGTTCTTCGCGGCGGCAGACCGGCGCGTTCGCGACCATGCCACCAAGGCCGCCGTCAAACTGACCGAAGGAGAGCCTGGCCTGTGGCTGAAGCTGGTCGGCCAGTTCCTGGAGGTGGATGACGACTCCGTCGTCGAGCGGTTGCTGGCTTGTGCCTACGGGGTTCTCCTGCGCAAACCGGAGCCGAAGGCCCTCGAGGCCTTGGCGTCGTTGCTCGTGGAACGCTTCTTTGGGAACCCAGGTGGGCCGCGGCCCAATGCCCTCATGCGCGATCACGCGAGAGGTATCTGCGATCTGGCTTCCCTTCGTCGAGTGCTGCCGACGGGGCTCACGACCAGGGACTTCCATCCTCCTTATGCTAGCGAGTGGCCCCTGCGGGCCGTCTCTAAGGCGGACCTCGAGCGGTACAGGACCGAGGAGGCACTTGGAGGGTATCCCTTACTCGTATCGAGTTGCACCTGGGGGGACTTCGCTCGGTACACGGTGGAACCCGCTTTGAGGGGTTACGAACACGAGGTCTCCAAAGAAGCGGCCGGCCGCTGGGTCTTTCGACATGTCTTGGATCTCGGCTACACCCCGGCTCGGTTCGCCGCCTACGATTGGCACATAGTTCGGCACTACGGTGGAGGCCGCGGGCGCCCCAAGTGGGCCGATAGGATCGGCAAGAAGTACCAGTTGATCGCCCTGGCCCGGCTGCTGGCCCGGGTGAAGGATCACGTGCGCCACCGTGCCCGATGGGCGGACGACAGGGTCGATCCAGATGATCTCCAGGGAGAACGCCTCCGAGACATCGACCCGAGCCTGCTTCTGAAGAGCAAACCTGCAGGCGCCCCCGGAGCCTGGTGGACAGGAGCGGCGCCAGACTTTGCGGCGACTCGGGACTTGAGCCTCCGAGACTGGGTGGCCCTGGACCAGGACCTTCCAGACTCTGGCCGGTTCCTTCAGCCCGTGGTCGACCCGAGGGAGTCGGGGCGGCGCTGGCGCCTCTTGAGCGGGGCGTTCCAATGGCGCGAGCGGGATGACGCAGACTACGCCCGGCCTCGGCGCCAGGTCTGGCTGATGATCGAGGGCTACCTGATAGGCCAGGAGGACTTCAGCGCCTGTTGGCGGCGCCTTCGAAAGACGGATCTCTTCGGGAGATGGATGCCCGAGGGGTGGGACTACGGGGGGCCAGGCTTCGTGGCCGAGTATCCCTGGGGCGCGGTATTTCGAGAGTTGCGCGAGTCCAAGCCGGACATCCACGAGGGCATGCCGTTCCCGCTCTTGCCTGCCGTGAACACCCTGAACTCCCGTTTTGAGAACGACGCCTGGCAGGAAGACGTGATCCACCTCCGAGTGCCCTCCGTCGACCTGGTGCGGTGGACCGGAACCCGATGGAACGGCGCCGCGAGCTTCGTCGATGAGATCGGACGGGAGGTGTTCCGTGACCCCTCGCTCCTCGAATCCGGGCCGGGCTGCCTGCTGATCGACGAGGACGTGCTACCCGGATTGCTGCGGGCTCAGGGCTTGAAACTGATTTGGACCGTGCTCGCCGAGAGGATGGTCATCTCCCCACCGGAGGGTCAGGATCCAGGGCTGCGGCACTGGAGTCGAGCGCACTACCTGGATGGTGAGAAGGTTCGCTCCACGCGAGGGCACTTCCGGTTCGTTGGCGAGTAGACCGGAGTCTCCGGAACCCTACCATCGTCGCCTCGACTCGCTTTGCATTGCTCCTCAGGGGAAGGATGCCGCAATGTTGAATGGGTAACGGCGGTTCTGGGCGTCGAACCCCAGAAGGACAACCTCCTTGATGCCGTCAATCTGCATCTGCTCCCGCACGATCGACTGAACCCTCGCGTTCCTCTCCTCTCGTGCGAGTCCAGAATACACATATCCAACTACTGCACTGCGGGCGACTTTGCTCCCTTGGTGGAGGCTGATAACATTCAGTTCCGCATCAGGGGCGCGGGAGACGTATTTCATAATCTTGGCGAGTCTTCTCTCAAATTCTTCCTGATCCCGATATTCTACGCTCAGAAGTTGCCGACCCCGAGCGAAGGCGCCCGGGGATCTACGACACTGAATATCGTCAATGACATCGGCCCAAAATCTCGTGAGTCGACGGCATGGTCTTTCTGGCGCCGGACCACGTTCCGCGACCATCATGTAGTAATCGAGAGGCTCGCTCATCCCGTCCAGCAGAATCACTGTTCCATCGTGCTCCGCGTCACCGATGCCGAATCCGTTGTCAAGGTAGAGGGCCAGCTTGTCGATTTCGTCTCCTTTGATGAGCGCGCTGCCCTCCAGTTGTTGGCGGCGGAAGAGATAGTGGAGCTTCTGTAGGGGACCCTGAAGAAACTCGAAGACCGTGTCGAGGTCGGAGATGGTCATTGTTGGCGCTGGTGTCGTATCTGCCTTCACCAGGCCCGCATCCGCCAGCAGGCGCCAACTGAGGTTGGCCATGGCGAAGAATTCCCAGGTGATGTTGACCCTGATAATCGTCAGCCCTCTCGGCCCTGCCCTCAATGTGGCAGACTTTCCCGACCGGTCAACCATCTTGAGGGGAAGCGATTGCCGAGACAGGAACTCGGCAAACCGACCTGACTGCTGCGCCGCTTCATCGACCAGTCGAGAAGTCCGCTTCTTGAGTTGCTCCGGGGCTCCTCGACGCGCTGGGTCGGTCACCTGGCCGCTCTTCGCCTCGGCAATGAGGACTACATCCTCCCAGACAACCACAACGTCAGTCTCGCCCTTTTGACCAGACGCGGGGTCCTGCCACTCTACGCCCTTGAGGACCTCAGATTCCGGTAGTCCTGCCCTAAGGACCTGTTCCATGCGGTCCTCTAGCCACTTGCTCTTCCGCTCCAAGTAAGCGCGCTTCAGTCCGTCCCTTCCTTCAAATAGCTGCTCGCACAACTTCAGCATCTGACTGACGAGCAAGCCGGGGATGGGGCACATGAGCTCGTCATGATTGACCTGGATGAAGGGTCGGCTCCAGACCGGGTTGTCCAGAAAGAAGTGTTCGGGGTTCTTCCCTGCAAGTTCGCCTGGTACCAGCGAATAGAACTCAGTCAATAGGGCGGGGACGTCGTGGGACGAGGGGCCCGGATAAGCCTGAAGAATCTCCTTTCGCGAGAAGGTGTAGACTTCGGGCAGGAATAGTTCTCCGTAGTGGACGATGAGTGGCCGGATCTGATGAATCGTGGCCTTCCTCTCCTTGAATAGCTGCTCCATCTCTCGCCGGTTGCGTTCGGGATTCTCGGGCGGAAAGTTCTGCAGCCAAAGTTGGAGGAATTTGTCAACACTCTTGGTCCCGGCCACTTCCGCAATCTTCTTTGTGTGCCGCCACTGGCGCTCTTCGATCACCTTGACAAGTGCGAAGAGCATGTCCATCAGTGCCAATGGAGACAGCCCCGATGCTTCAGCTATTCGGTCATCCAGGGGGGCGAGCAGCGATTTGACCTCGCTCCGCATCCGCTCCGAATTCGACCAGTTTCGGATGGACTGTGTGTGAGTCCTGATGAGGTTCTGGGCCAGGGCTTCCGAAAACCGCGCGTCGGGTTTGATGGCAGATGTCAGAAAGTTCTTGTGCGCGAAGAGGATGCAGACCTCTTCAGCCAAGTCATGGATGTCTTGGATTGCGTCTGGCCTGGGGGTTTCCCATGCTTCAGCATCTGAGGATTGCAGGGCCATGGCTTGCACCAACTCCACGTGGTGCTGGTCCAACTGCCCCCGGCCGGTGAGCGAGCTCCGCTCTTCGTTGATGAATACGTTCAGGTTGTAGTAGGTCAAGCACGGGACAAGATATATCGGGTCTATCTTGGAGATGGCCTCTTGGAGGGCGCCAATGCTTTCGGAGAATCTTTCGGATGTGTGCTTGGCGAACTCGGTCTGAAGCTCGTGAATCTGCTCCTCTGGAAGACCCTCGAATGGCGATGGTGGCATCTTGAGGAACCGCGCGGGCTGGTCAGGGGTCAATCGCCGCACCGACCCTGCAGCCCGGACTGACCGTCGCCCCTGCTGATGTCGCCTCGTCCGCCTGAGCTTGTCATCTCGCTTGCTCATCGCGCTCCACATATCTACCCAAACCGCAGGAATGGCAGTAACGGCCATGTCGACCGGGCCCACGCCGAAGAGACCCAGTGTCAGTCATCGCCGGAGTCCTCCTCGAAGTCCAGAAGCTCTTCAGACGGGTCTTGAGCGGCCTTCCTGGCCCTCCGCTTGTCCTCGGCCAGGCGTAGGTCGCGGACCTGGTCGGGGTGGTCCCGGTCGAAGGCGGCGCGGAAGGTGGGCGAGCCGGGCTCTTCCAGGCGGAAGTCGGGGCCCAGTTCGTCCGGGGACTGGAGGCGGAGTTCCCACTGCCAGGCCTTCTCGGGGTGGTAGCGCCAGAAGCGGCCGTGGGCCACGGCCAGGGAGGGGTCCTGGCGGCACTTGTCGTCGACCCGGCGGGGGAAGTAGCGCTCGGCCAGGTGGGACCAGTCATAGTCCTTGCCCCCCAGCCCCCCCGGAGAGGGGGATCCGGCGTTGCAGAGCTGGGCCCACCACCTCGCGGGGTCCTTCCAGCCCTGGGGCGCCAGGAGGGGCCAGAGGGCGGCGGCATTGATCATCACGCCGTCGTCGAGGTCCATCCGGAAGGGGGCGTCGGCCTCGCGGGGCTGGCACCTGGGGTCGGAGGGAGGGGCGCCGCGCTCGGCGATCTGCTCGACGGTGGCCATGAAGTCGTAGAGCTCGACGAGCCAGGCCTGGACCTCGTCGTAGCGGCGCTGGGCGCGGGCCTGGGAGCGGGCGTCACCGGCGCTGCGGGTCTCGCCGAGGTCGGCCAGCTCGGCCTCCAGGCGGGCGCGCTCGGGGTTCAGGTGGTCGGCCAGGAGCGTCTGCAGGGTGTCGTCTTGCCAGCGGTGGATGGAGATCCAGGCGACGAAGGTCCGTCTGGCCGAGGAGAGCGGGAGGTGGATGGGGCGCTTCTCGTAGCGCTTCAGGTGGTCGTCGGGGAAGAACTTGCCTCGGAGCCACTCGCGCAGGTCCTTCCGGGGCGCCACGGCGGGGCCGTGGAGGCGCCAGGCGTCCTGGAGGAGTTCCGTGGCCGGGTGGTCCAGGCTGTCCTGGCCGGTGGCGGCCGAGAGGTAGAGGATGCCGCCGGGCAGGGCGTCTTCGGGGGCCCGGTCGAGGATGCCCTCAGCCCCATCGGGATGCCTACGGCTGTCGCCTTCGGCAAGGGCACCGAAGCGGCCCATGGCCACGCCGAAGGCGAAGCTGACGTGGTCGACGGGGGGCTCGTCCTCGTGGACGGGGCTCCAGGGGGGCAGGGGCTGGCCTTCAGGGCGGTCCACGGCCCGCTGGGCCCAGTCCTGGGCCCAGGTCCAGCAGGAGGGGCCTGGGCTGCGGAACTCTACGGAGGTCTCGCGGTGGGCCTCGTGCTCGGTGAAGGCCTCGTCCAGGCGGGCCACGATCTCGTCGGCGGACTGGATCGGGAAGAGGGGGAGGCGGTTGACATCGCCGACCTCGAAGCCGACGCCGGGGTTGAGGGATTCCAGGACGTAGCGGGCGAGCGAGGAGTTCATCAGGCACACCGCCTGCGCGGGTTCCTCGGGGAAGACGGAGGAGCCCTTGTGGCCGAAGACGCTGCGGAAGCGATGGAGGCGGGCGGTGAAGGAGGCGCCGATCATCGAGAAGGCGACGCCTGGGCGGAAATAGTAGGCTTCATTTTGGGGCCTTGATGCCTGGCGACCACCAATTTCAAGCGTCTTCACCTCGAGGCCCTGGGGATCCCAACGCAGGACGTCCGAGACCGTTTCGAACCACGCCCGGCCGGCTGCACCCTTCACGTACGGGACCCAGGCAGTCCGTACCGGAGGGGCCAGCGACTCCTCACCCCGGCGCAGGAAGACCTGCTCGGACGACACCTCCCAAGGGGAGCGCAGGAAGCGGGTGTTGTCGGCCGTGGCCATCCCCTGGCGCGCGGCTGACAGATTCCCCAGTTTCTCCGTCCCCGCATAGCGAGCCAGGAACGCCTCGTCCCACCAGTAGATCAGCGGCCAGCCATCCACGGCCTGCAGGTGGGCGGGGTGAAAGACGTGTCGGCCCACGCCCGCCAGAAGCGCAGCTCGCTTCCTGGCGGTTCGGCGGGAATCGCGACTACGGTCGTTGCGAGCAGTGGGCAACTGGCTGATGGCGGGCAGCGTCGAAGGAGGTGCCTTCCGGATGAGGCTGATGGCGACGGCCACGACCTCGTCAAGCACCAGCTCGAACCCGCCGCGGTCGAGGTCCCCGAGAAGCCGCAGGTCATTCTCGGTCAGCAGCCATTCGCGCAGATTCTGAAACTGGCCAAGGAACATCCAGCCGCGAAGGGTCAGGAGCGAGGAAAAGCCCCCGGTGCAGGCGAGCTGGAGGCCGCGGACGAGAAACGCCGCGTAGAGATCGGCCTTGCCCAAGGGATAGTGCCTGGCGACGTAGTCGGAGTTTGCCCACGATCCCCCCCCCATATATGGCGGGTTCCCCACCACCAGGTGATACTGCCCCTCCTTCACCATCCTCACGAACCGCACGCCCGCGGCCAACTGCTCCCCGCGCAGCCGCAGCCCGATCTGGTCCGACGCCGTGTGTCGCGCCAGGAATTCTCCCAGCCGCTGGGACACGCTCCTGCGCGCCCGTTCCCCGTCCAGCCGCAACTGCTCGGGCGGGAAACCTCGGAACAGGTTCCCCTGACCCACGCCCACCGACTTCCCGTTGCCGCCCCGCCCCGACTCGTGCTCCTCCAGGGCCCGGTCGATGGCCTCGTCCACCTTCAGCAGGCTGCCCAGGTAGTCGGCGCCCTTCAGCGCCTCCACCAGTCGCCGGGTCAGCCGCGGAGGCAGGCCGACCTCCCGCTCCAGGGCCGACTCCAGCTCCAGCAGGGCCGGGTCGTCCGCGGGCAGCGAGCCCAGGCCCAGGTTGGAGGCCACCAGGTTCACCTGGAGCGGCTCGGCCTCAGGCGCCCAGGTCTTCAGCTTCAGCCACAGGGCGGCCCCGGCGATGTGGACGGCGCGGGGGTCGAGGTCGATCCCGTGCAGGTTCCGCTCCAGGATGCTCTCCGCGATCTCCTTGCGGGTCCAGGAAACCATCGGGTCCGCGGCTTCGCCACCGAGGGCGCGGTGGCGGGCCTCCTCCTCGTACAGCGCGGCCAGGAGGTCGAAGGCGATCACCAGGAAGTGGCCGCTGCCGCAGGCCGGGTCCAGCAGCTTCAGGTCCCGGAGGGTGGAGGGAGCGTGTTCGGCGGAGTCGGCAGGCAGTTCGCGGGGCACCCAGTACTTCCAGCGGTCCTCCACTTCCAAGTCGTGGAGGTCTGGGCTCTGCGCGCCCGGGAGGGGCATCAGCGCCTCCAGGTCCACCTCGCCGCGGTCGCGCATCCCCCGCCACTCGGCGCGGCGGGCCTCCAGGCGGTCCAAGAGCCCGGAGGACACCACCTCGGGCGTCCAGCCGTTCTTCTGGCAGATGGCGAACCAGAGCTGGCCGAGGCTGTTCTGCAGCAGCCACTCCACCATGTAGCGGTCGGTGAAGAGCTGGGTCTTGGCGGCGATCTCGTGGTTCTCGATCTTCTGGGGCTTGCCATCGGGGCCCTTGGTCCGGATCTTCTCGTCCAGGGCCTCGCGCTCGGGGTCGTTCCAGAACTGGTAGACCCAACCCAGCGTGGTGTCGTCCCGCCAGGCGCTCTCCAGGTCGGGGTCGTCCAGGGCCTCCACCACGGCCCGGATGGCGGGGGTGGGGACGGGGATCAGGCTCGTGATGCCGCCGTCTCCGAACAGGCCGGGCATCTCCTGGGCGCGCTCGGCGAAGACCAGGTCCAGCAGGTAGGGATAGCCCTCGCCGGCGTCCTTCAGCAGGGCCGGGGCGAACTCCCGGAAGTCCTGGTAGCCCGCGCTGTTCCAGCCGCCGGTCACCACGGGCACCCGCGACAGGCCCAGGGCCTCCATCTGCCGCAGCACCACGAAGCGGTTCAGCAGGGTGGCGGCGGCCAGTTTCACGGCGCCCTGGATGTGCCGCTCCCGGGCCTCCTTCAGCGGCTCCTTCAGGCCCCTGGCACCTCCGCGCGCCTGCTCGGCCGCCCACTCCTCCAGGCGGCGGCGGCGGCGGCGCGAATCCTCCGGAAGCACCTCGGCGCTCTCCGTGCGCCGGTAGGCGCTCTCCAGCTCGTCTCCAAGCTGCTTGGTCAGCTTCGCGCGCAGGTCGCGCACGGTGGCCGACAGCCTGGCCTTGGCCTCCGGGGTGAGATGGGTCACGGTTTCCTCCCATTCGGCTCCCGCCAGGCGGGGGGCGGGTCACACGATGCGGATGCGGGTGTTGGCCTTGAGTTGCTGCACCAGCCGCTCTCGGAGTTCGTCCAGCAGCGCCTCCACGTCGGCCTCGGTGGCCAGCTCCCGGCCGTGCACGGCCAGGGGGAAGGCCACCACGTGCTGGTCCTTCTTCCGGGCGATCAGGTCGTCCAGGCGCTGCTGGGCCTGGCCCTCGGCCTCGCGCAGGCGGGCGGGCACCGAGTCCCGCAGGAAGCTCAGTTCCGGGGCCACGGCCTCGGCGGTGGTGTCGCAGAGGGCGGAGTTGATCGGGGCCAGGACGTGGGCCTGCTCGGAAGGGTCCAGGTCGCGGAAGTCCGCGCGGATCTTCACCCGGGTGCGAACCTCCTCGGCCTGGGCCGCGTTGCCGGCCAGAAGGGATCTCCTCTCCTGGATGTAGCGTTCCCGGAGCATTTCCACCGGGGGCCGCAGCGAAGCGGAATCGCGCCAGGGGCGGGCGCCGCGCAGGTGTCGGTCCAGGGCCTGGCGGGCCTCGGTGACCTCCCCGTCCACTCCCAGGGCCTCGAGTTGAAGACCCTGCACGGTCAAGACGTCGCCGGCCTCCCGCACCCGGTCGAGGGCCTCGGAGGTGAGGTCCGCGTGATAGATCGACAGCTCGGCGAAGCCGTCCCGCAGGGCCGGCAGGTGCTTGCGCAGGGCCAGCAGGGTCTGCTCGATGTAGCGGGAGCCCATGCACCGCTCCAGGGTGCGGTCGAGGTCCGCCAGGGGCTTGGGCAGGGGCGGCTTCTCGGGTAGCCGGGCCAGCCGGGCGTACACCTCGCGAAGGCGCTCGGCCTGGGCGGGGAAGTGCTCGAAGACCGCGTCGGCCAGGTGCTCCTCGTCGGCCCCGACCTCCTTGCCCAGGGAATCACAGAACAGCTTGCGCATGGCCACCCGGTCGCGGCCGGTGATGGTCTCGTCCTCCTTCAGGAGGAAGTCGGCCTTCTTGAAGTCCCGGTCCTTGGTGAACAGGTCCTGGACGCCGACGTCCCGGTAGGAGGTGATCTTCTGGTTGGCCTCCGAGCGGACGGTGATCCGGTGGGCCCGCAAAAGCCCCAGCACGCAGGCCCGGATCACGTCGCCGGGGTAGCCGTAGGGCGGGCCGCCGAAGGCCGCCAGCAGGGTCGAGCCCGAGGCGCCCTTCTCGGCCTTCAGGAACTCCAGGATGCGGGCGGGGACCTCGCCCTTGCAGGTCGGCACGTACTTCCCCGAGTCCAGCTCCAGGATGCCCAGCCCACCGGGCATGAACTTGGGCGAGGGGGCCAGGAGGTCGTCCTGCAGGAGCTGGCGCAGCTCGCCATCGGTGATGGCCAGGTCCACGAAGTGCTCGTAGAGGGAGGGCAGCACCTCCTCGGCCACGGCGACCAGGGCGCCCGCGAAGCCCCCACCGTAGTCCAGAGGCGAGATCTCCCGCGAGCGGAAGTAGAGCTGCCCTTCCAGGAACACCTCGCAGATCAGGTCGTTGACCTCCTTCTCCAGGCCCTCCAGGCGGGTCTGCTCGTCGAAGAAGGCGCGGCGCCGCCCCTCGGGGAGGGTCGAGAGGAGCTGCCCGAAGCGATCCACCGCGTGCCTGGACTTGACCAGCTCGCGGACCCGCTCCTCCAGCCGCCGGGCTGCTCCGGACACCCAGAGGATGCGGTTGCGGGCCGTCTCCTCGCTGCTGCGCGGCAGCCACCGCTCCCGTGCCACCTCCTCCTGTCGCTTGCGGAACTGCAGGTCGAAGGTGACCACGGCGGCGTCGGCGGGGCTGACGACCCGGTCCTCGGTGTAGTCGCGGCCGTCGCTGAACAGGGCCGCCACGGGGAAGCCCCGGCCGCGGAGCTTGGGCCGGTTGGCGGCCGCCTCGCCGACGATCAGCCTCAGGCGCTCGCGCACCGTCTTGCTGACCTCGGTGCCGGTGACCTGGTAGGAGTCGCGGTCGCGGGCCCACTCCTGGCCCGCAGAGCTCTGGATCCGGTAGCCCTGCTTCTCGGACAGGGTCAAGAAGCCCAGCTCGCGCAGGCGCTCCAGGGCCCGGGCCACCTCGGGCTCGCGGTTGCCCAGGCCCATCCGGTCGTACAGGCACTTGGCCACGAGACGCGCCGTGGTGGGCATGGTCTCCTGGACCTGCTCCAGCAGCGCCACCGCCTTGGCGGCCCGGCGGGCCAGGAGGTCGTCCTGCACGTCGGCGTGGGCCAGGAGGCGGGCCATCGTGTTCTGGACGTCCGCCTCCAGGGCGGTGGACTGCACGTCGTAGATGCGGTCCAGGGTGAGCAGCGCGCCCAGCTCCTCCTCGTGGAACCTCTGCTGGCGGAAGATCTCGCCCAGCAACTGCAGAAGTCCCCGGATGGCGTGGTCGTCGCCCTTCACCCGGCTGGAGCGCCGGCGCAGTTGGGAGGCGATCTCCATCAGCAGGTCCACGTGGCCCGGCAGCATCGGGTAGACGTGGACGAAGTCCACCTCCGAGATGCCGTCGCACTCAAAGCCGTAGTTGGCCAGGTGCGAGCGGTGGCTGCGGAAGAGCTGCCGGACGGCCTCCTCGCCGGCCTCGTTCTTGTGCAGCAGCCGCTTGTGGACCACGTCGCGGATGTTCGTGGACGAGAGGTGGACCCGGAGCTCCTTCGGAAAGCGGTCCTTGAGTTTGGTGAGGTTGGAGCCCTCCAGGTCCTCCTCCAGCTTCTGCTGCCCGGTGGCCAGCAGCCACACCCGGCCGCGCAGCCGCTGGCCCAGGGCCTCCACGAAGGACTGCAGCTTGAGCATCCGGTGGTCGTCGTCGTGAACGTACTGGCTCACCTCGTCCACCACCAGGAAGAGGGTGCGCCCGGGGGCGCGCCGGTCGAGCATGGCGCCCAGGGCCTTCACGGTCTCGGCGGCTCCCGTCCGCGCGCCGTCCTCCGCGCCGCTCTTCACGTCCAGCCAGGTGAACGGGTCGGGGAAGCGGGTGGGGAAGAGGGCGCTCATCACCTCCGAGAAGGCGTCCTCGGCCAGTTGCTCCTGGCGCGCCTCCTCCCAGGGCTTGCCAAGGGTCTGGCGGGCGACCTCCAGGAAGCGCTCCCAGTGCCCGTCCAGCTCCAGGTCGAGCTCGGTATCGGCGACGTAGCGGCTGACCTTGCAGTAGCCCAGGCGCTCCTGCACCATCCGCTTCACGGCGGTGTGGACCTGCTCGTCGTCCCGGGCAACGGCGCCGACGTCGAAGACGACGGCCAGGGGCTTGACCCGGGCCGCCAGGGCCTCCCAGGCCTGGCGGAACTCCGGCGCCAGGGGAGACTGGTCCCGCGCCAGCAGGGCCTCGAAAAGCGGGCGCCCGTCGGGCAGCACCATCCCGTCCAGGGCCAGGCCCAGGAGCTTGGCGAAGCTGGACTTGCCCGACCCGAAGAAGCCGGAGATCCAGCAGGCGGGCAGCTCCGGCCCGCCCTTCCTGTCGAGCTCGGCCGCGATGCGGCCGAGCAGCCGGACATACTGCTCGTGGATGCCGTCCGAGTGGCGCAGGTGCAGGACGTGGCCCTTCGGGTAGCCGCCGGTGACGATGTACTCCGAGACCTCGTCCTTCACCCGGGCGGGATCCTGCTCGTGGAAGTAGATGACCGGGGGGATGTCCCGGGTCACCTTCGAGGCGAAGATCTCGGCGATTTTCACGTGCCGTCCCCTTGTCTTTTCAGTAGATGCGCGGGCGGTAGTCCCGATCGGGCGGGAACACCCCCATGAAGTGCAGCGAGTTCCCCTCGCCCCGGGCTCCGGGGTAGAGGAGGACCACGGGAAGCAGGCGGGTCTTGCCGTCCAGCAGCTTCAGGAGGCTCGACATCCGGAAGAAGGGGTACAGGCTGCCAGCCCCGCTGATCCACAGAAGCGTGCGCTCCGGGTCGGGGTTCGTCCGGTCGGCGAACTCCTCCAGCACCCGCACCACGTCGCCTGCCAGCCCGTCCTCCCCCTCCAGCAGGCCCGTCACCTGCCCCTTCAGCCGGTTCAGCGCCCGGTCGGGGGCGCGGTCCACGACGCGCTTCTCGGCGGCCACCCAGCTCTGCAGCACCCGCTCGTCCTGGGCCCGAAGGCGGCTCAGGAAGAGGCGGCGCAGCGAGAGGTCCAGGACGTCCCAGCCCCGGCCCTTCAGGTCGTCGGATAGCGCGCGCGCCATCTGGCGGCACTCGAACTCCTTGTCAGGCGGATACGGGAGGATGGCGAAGCGGTAGTTCCGCATGGGGGAGATGCGGGGGCCTTCCTCGGCCAGGAGGTCTCGCTTGAGGGCTTCGAAGGAGGCCTTCATCGTCGTGGTGCTCACGGCAGCACCCCAGCGGCCCAGGAGGCCAGGTCGGGGTGCTGCCACTCCAACTCCTGGACGCCGGCCAGTCTCCGATAGCTCACGCCCGGGACGCGGCGCAGACGGCCCTCCAGGACCTCGCCCTCCAGCCCGAGGGAGGCGAGGTAGGGGTTCCGGCTCAGGGTGCCCTCGAAGTCCACCCTCCGCAGCAGGTGCAGAAGATAGCCCAGGGCCCGGTCGCTCACGGCGGGAAGCCGCAGGGGACGGGTGGCCTTGCTCCCCTCGCAGAGGCCCGCCTCCGTGGCGCTGGCCAGCAGCCCGTTGGCCATGCGCAGCGAGGTGGCGGGGGCCCAGCGGCCCTCCACGAGCTGGTCCAGCCAGCGGGACACGCTGTCCCGGTCGACCCGGGGCGTGGGGTGCTGGCGGAGCCGGGGGAGGTACTCGCCGGTGAAGGAGCGATACAGGGGGTCGGTCAGTTGCAGGTGCAGGTGGCAGACCTGGCTGCGGTCGCCCACCTCGGCGGGGCGCCACTTCCGCAGCACCTCCAGGGCCTCCGGGAAGGCCTGGAACCGCCAGGCCAGGTTGATCACCAGATAGCGGACCCGCGTCATGCTGCGGCTGCCGAACCAACGCTCTTCGAAGGCCCGGCGGAGGGTCTCCTCCTGGCCCTGGTCGGGGTCAATGTGGATCCACCAGGACCGGCTCTCCTCCGCAGCCAGGCCGAGGCGGAGGAGGCGGGTGTGGACCTCGCGGATCTCCTGCACGCGAGCGGTCGGCAGCGGGGAGGTCCCCCGCTTATCGACGGAAGAAAGCCGGGACATAGGCGTCTCGGAAGGGGGTCAGGCCCGAGGCCAGCATCTCCGCGGCCCGGGCCAGATCGGAGGGCATGGCCGCCTTCATCTCGCGGCCGGTGGGCTGGAGGGACCAGGCGGCGTCGGGGGCCAGGGCCTTGAACCCGGCCTCCAGCCGGGGGCGGTCGAAGACGGTCGGCAAATGCAGGGCCTCGACGGGGTGCTGCTCGGACGCCTTCAGGTCGTGCAGGCGGTCGGCCAGGGCCTCGTCGGTCTCGTAGCCCCAGAAGAAGAGGGTGCGGACGGCATCCTCGTCGGCCATGCGCTGCCGGGCGGCCTTGTCGACCAGGAAGGCGGCGCGGCGGGCGGCCTCCAGGGCGGCCCAGCGGTGGGTGCGGGGCAGCAGGCGCGCCATCAGGTCCCCGCCGCCGGCCTCGTCCACCAGGTCGGTCCGCCACCACCCCAGCCGGGGCGGCTCGCACAGGGCCTCACCGGCCCAGGCGACGGTGAATTGCAGGGCCAGCAGGTGGTCGAGGGTGGTCCTGGTCAGGGTCGAAGTCAAAGCCGGGCCTCCGGAGCAGGGTGGGGAAGCGCACTTCTCCCACAGAGGACTTTCACCTCCAGCTCAACCCCCGTGCCGCCTGTACATAAGGAAGGCCCCTCATCGGGGCCTTCTGTCAATGGACACCCAGACGAGGTTGGCCGCGGCGAGGACCATCATCACCGGAGCCCACTCCCAGCGCTCCACCACGGTGCCGATGCGGGAGGCCAGCCAGCCCGCCAGCGGGATGGCCGCCGTCGCAAGGACGCCATGGAGGATGGTGAAGGGGACCCAGGCCTGCTCGTGCAGGATCACCGCCTGAGCCGGGAGGCCCAGGGCCCGACGCCTCCCAGGCGTTTCGGCCGGATCCGGTGGCCGGGCTGGCGGATGTGGGGCGGCGGGAACTCCACGCCGGGTCCCATATAGCGCACCGCCAGGCGCTCCAGCAGCTCGGGGGGCCCGCCCGGCTCCACGGCAAGGCCCTTGATCGACCAATGTCTGCGCCCGGTTTCCACCATGATGTTGAGGAAATGCCGCATGATCATGGTGGAAACCCATCGCCGCTCCTGGCCAGGGGCAGGTCCAGCTCGTCGGGGCCGTCCTGGCTGTATACCGGTTCTGGTTGCGGAGGCTCGATCGGTGGCGTGTCGACCCGCTACCAGGCTACCCTGGCAACATCGGTCTGGGAGAAGTCGCCGCCTTTGAACAGGAGGGGTTCGTTCAGGGATACCGCCAGGGCGTAGGAGAAGCAATCGCCGAAGTTCAGGCCCGCCGGGTGCCGGCCCTTGCCAAACCGCGCATAGGCCTGTCGCGCGAGAGGGATGTCCTGTGCCGAGAAGCTCGAGACCTTGGCGCCGATCCTTCCCAGGAGGAGGTCGAGCTCGTCGAGGCCGTCCTGGCCGAAGCGCGCCAGGATCACCAGGCTCGCCTCCACGACCGACACACAGCACACCAGGCGGATCGGGTCCTCGCTGATGGCCCGCGCCAGCGCTGGTCGCTCTGGCTCATCCTGAAGGATGGCCAGCAGGGCCGATGTGTCGATCACCACGAGGCGGGGCTGCCGGACGCATCGTAGCCCAGGATCTCGTCCTCGGACCTCGGGTCCAGCACCTTGCGGGCCGCGTTTCTCCGGGCGATGCGCGCGATCTCCTCCTCCAGATCGCCCTGCCGAGGGGAGGGCAGGCGCGCGAGCCGCTCCCTGAGAGAGATGACCACCGCCTGCGTCAGGCTCTCGCCGGTCCGCCGGGCGATCTCCCTGGCCAGACGGTCGGCTTCTTCGTCTTTGATGCTGAGCGCCATGTCTAGATTATACCACGCATTCTATAAGGATGCGCCAGCGGGGAACGGGGCCCTGGAGCCGCCGCCTGCCGCCTCGACGACCTGGGTTTCCACCATGATGTTGAGGAAATGCCGCATGATCATGGTGGAAACCCATCGCCGCTCCTGGCCAGGAGGAGGGCGGCCACGCCGGCCCGCCCCGGTTGCCATTCGCTCACGAGTCGTTGGCGCAGGCCAGGGGTTTGGCTTCACCTCCCCAGCCAGGGCATCGGGCAGGCCGGCTCGTACCCGAGATACTGGAGAAAATGGCCGAAGAGCCACTCCACGAACATGAACTGGTTGGGAGTCAGGATGACAGGAACCGCCGCCTGGCTGCCACTCCTTTCGAAGACATCCCGCAGGATCCAGACCCCATCTTCGGATTCGGCGACGCCCGCCTCAAGATCTGCCGGCCCCTCGCACGTCAACTCTCCCCGGGCCGAGACCTCCACGAAGCCGACGACGGCCTCCTCCCCGCTGCGACGGACGGGGACGCGCTGCCGTTGGTTGCTCCGGACGCGCTCGAGCAAGGCCTGGTAGGCCGGGGCCATCCGCTCTGCGTCCACTGACCCGTCCTCCGGAAAGGGAAGATCCACAGCGCTCATGGGCCCCAGCCGGAACGCTCCGGGTCCCAGGGGAAGATCCTCAGGAGTGAGGTTGTCGAGACTGCGAGGGGCAATGTCATGGAAGACGCACGAGCGCGCCAGGAAGCAGAGGAGCCTCTCGCCTTCCCAGGAGACCGTGCCGATCGGGATCCAGTCGTCCCCTTGCTTCTCGTCGATCAGCCGATACAGCGTCATGGACCCCTCTTTCGAGACCGTGGACTCTGTCAGCGATCGGACGATAGGATCCACCGCGAGATCGTTCGATAGGATCCACCCCCTGCCGGGCCGGCACACTGTAGGCGTTGCCTCCTGTCATTGGCCACCCGTAAATGGCCACTCAAGGCCATCCATCAGGGCCAGGTTGCGTGGGCGGACCCCGGTGACCAGATGGACCTCGGCTCGGAAGAGCTCGACCCGGCCCTGGTCGACCGCTTCCTCGATCTCGAGGTGGACGGATCCCTCTACGTCGATCCCCCTCACGGGATCGCCAAGCGCCTGATGCGCTTCCTGCAGCATCCAGGTGAACACGTCGTCCTCTGGGGGCCGGTAGGCTCCGGGAAGAGCACCGAACCGAGGGTCGCGACCCGTCTCGTGTCGACTGCCACCCTGGCCGCGTTGATGGCTCTGGACCTCGAACTGGACCTCAGCAGTGAGCCTCAACCCTGGGAGGTTCAGGCCTCCCTCTGTCGGGCCTTGGTCCGCGCCGCGGAGCGACAGGATGTCCCGATCAGCCAATCCCTCGGCGACCGCCTGGCTAAGGCAGGGCTGATCGAACGCCCTCGGACGCAGGTGTCGACCCAGGCCTCTCGGGAGCTGACGGGCGATCTCCTGCGTGAACTCTGCTCACATCGACCCGTTACCCTCCTGGTGGACGGCCTGGAAAAGGCAGCGCCGGCCCGGGCGATGTCCATCACTCGGATGTTGGTCGAGACTGCCCGGGACACCAGCCTGGCGGTGGTTCTATCGCCGGCGTTGTTGACCGGCCCCGAGGCCTTTGAGGTCCTGCAGAACCTGAACCTGCGCTCCATGGCCCTGCGACCCGCCCGCTCCTGGACCTGTGACGGCACCCGGGCCCTACGCCGCTCTCTGGCGCCTGTCGAGGGCCGGAACCCCGGTGGCGCTGGTCCTGTATCGTGATCCCTCCTCCCGGGAGGACTGGATCGAGGTCCTCCGGGAGTTGCTGGCGAGCCCAGACCAGGAGGCCAAGGTCACTCCCGAAGTGAGCGAAGTGCTTGGCAACGTCAACCTCCCGATGATCCGTGAGTCTCCGGAAGGCGTCCTTGGCTTGGCTGCAGACCAAAGGGCCGGTGTTGCCGATTGGCAAGCTTGTCGGAGCCCTTCGGAAGACTAGTGCTCGGTCTGATCCCGGCCGACACGGTTCCAACCGTGATGGAAACCCAAGCCGGCTCCTGCCCCGCTGAGCATGGAGCCAGCCCCCCCCATTCCGATGAGGATTTCCCGCACAGGGACGTTGTACATGCCCAATGAAAGGAAGGCACCAAACACCGCAAAGGTTGCGGCCGCGATTCCTGCGCCCAGCGCAGCGCACTTCGCCCCAGATGCGAACTTCTGGCGCACGGTCGGGCACCGACCGCCGTGATCGGCCTCCTGGATTCCTTGAAAACCACCGACACCCGCACCCCTGTCTTCGGGCAATGCCAGGTCGCGGAGTCCCGGGGTGAAGAGATCGATGGCTCCATCAGATGAAGCTGCCTTGGCCTTGGCGCCAAGATCCCTGGCGGTGGCCGGTTGCACAGGGCCGATCCGGGCGGTGATTGTGTGCATGTAGAAAGTCCTCCCTTGCTCGGGGAAGCTGGAGCGCGTTCCACCCTCCGCGCAATCGTCTGTCGCCCCTCACAGAACCTCTATCGCAGCGGACCCAAATTCTCATGAAGAACCTCAGCAAGGGCGCGGCGTGGGCTTCTTCGAGGCCGGAAACTTCCGCCCCGACTTCATCCTGTGGATGGTCGCGGGCGGGCGCCAGAACGTTGCCTTCATCGACCCCAAGGGCATCCGGAACCTGGGCTTCGACGACCCGAAGATCCAGTTCTGCCAGACCATCAAAGAGATCGGGCAGCGCCTGAACGACCCCGGCATCCGCCTGGACTCGTTCATCGTCTCGAACACCCCCTCCCACACCATGCGGATGCTCTGGCGGACCGAGAAGGCCGAGATTCAGAAGCGACACATCCTGCTCCAGGAGGAGGACAAAGTGACCTGCATCGCCAGCCTGCTGGGCGCGCTGAGCACCTGGTGAGCCCCTCGCTGGCCAGTGGCCTCTCACGCCGGCCTGGCTGACCGGACAGCGGGCGGACGGCGAGGGCGAGCGGCCGGGGCCGGCCTGGCCGACCGGACAGCGACCGGACGGCGAGAGCGAACGGCCCGGGCCGGCCTGGCTGACCGGACAGCGAACGGACGATGAGGGCGAGCGTCGCTGGCCTGGGAGGGGGCCTTCGTAGCGCCCGCCGTCGTAAATATATTCGCCGACGATCCGGATCGGCGCCCGAATGCCACGCCAGGTGGCCGATTCAGAGGATCGCTTCATCGTTGACTCTATTGTATACAGTGATGTAGGCTAGGGGTGTCAGGGGAGGTCCCGATGGCTGGTTTCATGGTTCGCATTGGTGAACGCGCGCACTCCACGCTCCGGGCTCTTGCGCTCCGGGATCACCAGCCCATGTCGGCGGTGCTGGATCGGGCTCTTGAGGCCTACCGGCGTCAGCGGATGCTGGAAGACCTGAACGCTGCCTACGGGAGGGTGCGCCAGGACGCCGCCGAGTGGACCGAGGTTGAAGCCGAGAGACGCCTCTGGGACGGGACGCTCAGCGACGGGCTGGAGGCAGGCGAGTCCTGGCGGGTCGCCGAGGGCTGTCCACCCTCCGGGCAGGAGCCGTGAAGCCCCATCGCGGAGAGATCTGGCTCGCCGACCTCGAGCCTGTCCGCGGTCACGAGCAGGGAGGCCGCCGTCCCGTGTTGGTGGTGTCCGTGGACCTCTTCAACCAGGGCCCCGCAGGGCTGTGTATCGTCCTGCCGATCACCTCTCGGGATCGGGGCATACCGTCCCATGTCCCGATGCACCCTCCCGAGGGCGGACTGACAACCCGGAGCGTCATCCAGTGCGAGGCCATCCGCAGCATCTCGTCGGACCGCCTGGTCAAGCGCTGGGGCGTGGTCTCGCCGGCGCGGATGGGGCAGGTCGAGGACTGGCTCAGACCTCTCCTCGGTCTCTAGATGCCTCGGCCGCGCCCACCACGCCGCTGCCGAATACGACCGACTGCGCCCCCGCTACGACTTCATCGCCGCTGTCGTGAAGGCCCGCGCCGAGCGTGGCTGGTCGCAGGCCGACCTCGCGCGGGAACTCGGCCTCCCGCGCTCCGCCATCAGCCGTCTGGAAGCCGGCGACACGGATCCGCGCCTGAGCACCGTCGTGGCTGTCTGCGGCGCCCTGGGCCTGCCGCTCCGGATCGGCACGGCCCGCAGCGAGACTCGACTGGCTGGATGAGGGAAGGCTTCACCTCCAGCTCAACCCCCGCGCCCGGAAATGCAGAAGGCCCCATCGCGGGGCCTTCTTTTCACCTGGACGGCGGAGTTCAGGTTCCCGAAGGAGGCGTCTGGGGAGCCTTGCCCTGTCCGGGATCCTTGGGGCCGAACAAGCGGTCCGCCAGGGCCTGACCCCCGTCGATGCCCTTGCGGGCGCCGCTGGCTGCGCCTTTGAAGCCTCCCTTGAGGGCGTCCACTCCGGCCTCG
>Ga0334884_1001000_pt1 | contig 46367 bp, 41 predicted proteins | sample GraSluR1_MG_7_FD_207215 | JGI IMG/M metagenome (GOLD analysis project Ga0334884, IMG submission 207215) | Sludge microbial communities from methane-producing bioreactor in Wageningen University, Netherlands - Granular Sludge_12_05 R1 | ecosystem: Engineered > Bioreactor > Anaerobic >... | reverse complement strand
CCACGAAAAACACTCTTAAAAAATCACTTTTTGAGATTTTGCTACCGTACACTTGTAGATTTTTGCCACGAATTCACTCGAATTAACACAAAAACAATAAGAAATTCGTAAAATTCGTGCTAATTCGTGGCTAAAACTGAATGCGCTTGGAAAATGTACGGTAGACAATTTGAGATTAAAGACTGTTTGATGGAACGAACTGCGTAACTACCCTAACTGTTTCTTTCACGGTCATCCCCTGAGCGTGTCGAAGGTCGGGTTTCCGGATCGGATGGATCTCTATAAATTTCAGACTAATGCTGTCATTACAAATCGCGCTTGCGTACGTTTTATGCTGATTCCGCGAGCACACTTATTCCCCGGCGGTCTGGGCCAAAGCGCGATTGCGCGCTGCGGTTTGGCGCAGCGCAGCGTCCATATCGTGGAATGAAATCGTCGTCCAGTGCCCCAACTGCGGTGCGATGAGGTCTGTGGGGGCCATGTAGCCGTCCCAAGATTCTTCCCCTAACCGCATATCCCAGATGTTCCCCACCGGCACCAGCCGATTGACTCCCGCCTGCCCCAGAATTTCGGCCAGGGGTAGCAATCGCTCCAACGGCACTGCCACACCACACGATTGCAGCAAGCCCCGCCGTTCGCCGCGCCCTAGCAAGCGCCGTAAATCTGTCTCCAAATGCGTCACGCGGCGGATGATAATGGCGCGGTTGAGTGCGTTGTAGATGGCGAAATTAGCGGCTTCGTCATCGTAGACGGCCACGAAGGGATGGGCTTGTATATCGCTCAACTTGGTGAGGATGGTGAATCCGGCGCGCCCTTCGTACCACTGGTACATCGTGCGCAGGCGTGCGTGGGGCTGCTCGCCTTTGGGGATAGCGACGAGCAGCTCACGCATGGCTTCCATGTAGTGCTCCGCAAACTGTAGCACTTCGGCCTGGCCCCCCTCTACAAAGACTTGTTGCGCTGAAAGACAGCCTTGGGTGTTGAACATCGTGTTGTCGAAGGCGATGTTGTGGGCCACAGTTTCCAGCCATTCCGGGGTGAGGTATTCTCGCGCCACTACATCGAAGCTCACCTTGTGCCAATGCCCGCTGATGCGTCGCTTGAAGTCGCGCAGGCTGCGTGGCCGGAGGCGGTGCGTCAGGCGGGTGATGGCCTTTTCCGAATCCATACCGCCGGTAACTTGTAAGTGATCGCCCTGATGGATGAGCTCCGTGAGCAGATCGCGTTGGACACCCGGGAATGTCACTAGCGCGACCAGATCGGACAGGGGGAAGAGGTTCTGGGCGCTCTCTTGCCCGGCCAGTTCGTGGAGGAAGCGTGGGCCGAAGAAGGGTTCGGCGCTGGAGTTCTTTTCGATGGTGGTCGCGCCCACGAGCACGGCCAGCAGCGCCTGCATGATCGAGATGCCGGGCACATTTCCGGCGGCGATATTCGAGACAAGTTCCGGCATCCCCAGCAAGGGCAGGGGCATGACGTGATTGCCGCGTGTGGGGGGGAGTGCGGCTAGCCCTTTGATCGTCGAGAGGCCGAGCGGCCCGCCGTAATAACGTGCGTAGCCGCGCGCCGTGCGAACGAAGCCGTGCGCGGCTTCGTTGGAGGGTAGTTGCCCGTCGAACTCAGTGACCTGGCCCAGTTCCACTAGTTCGGCGAATGAGAGTAGCAGCAGATGGATCATTTCTGGCGAGAAGCCGCTCAGTGTCCCAACGATGTCGAGCGTTTCCTGGCGGAGTGTGGCGTTCTCGTGCTGGAGTGCATGTGCCATTTGCGTCAGTCCCTGTAGCCGTTCCGCTAAACCCGCGCGGTCGCGCAAATCTACGCCCTGGAAGAGCTCGGCGCGCCGCCGGCGTAACGTCTTCCCCATGATGCGTAGCCCGCCGGGATCAAGGGCCAAATGCTCTACAGTCAGGCCCGGGATCAGCGGTTGCTCGGTCAGCTGCCACTTATCTGCCTGGCGCAGGGCTTGTTCCAGATAGGTGGGCACAAAATAGTCTCTGATTACTTGGTTCATACGTGATGCTCCCTCTGAGCAATTGCCGGTTGCGAGCCGGCAGTGGGCGCTCAGGCGTATTCGGCCAACGCGGCGGCGCAACCTTTGGACCCGCGATTGGCGTTATCCCGTGCGATGTGCTTGAAGTAGCGCGCTGGGTTGCCGCAAGCGCAGGGTTCTTCGTAGATGGCGTCTACATTATCGCCGGTGAGCAGGCCGGGCACGCGGTAGAACTGGCGCGGGTCGTAGTAGGCCAGATAGCCGTCTACGATGAAGAATTCCATGTGTGAATCGAAGTGATAGTTGCCTTCGGCGCACTGAATGGCACCGCTGAGCGATTCGCTTTGTCCGTAGGCGTCGAGCGTTTTGGTGATGCCGCCGATGAGCCGGTGGAAGCGTGCGACGATGGTCTCGGCGGGGATGTCCGACCCGGCCTTGTTGCCGCCCGCCATCAACAGCACCGAGCCGGGGGCGAGTGTGACTAGCGGTTCGCCCGCCTGTTTCTTCCCCTGCGCTACTTCTTCGGCCAGCACGGCCTCCATGCGCGCCAGCCCGTTCAGCGCCATCCACGGATTGGCAAAGACCAGGGTGCGCAACCCCAACGCCTCAGCCTCTTTTAGCCCGGCGATGAAGTTTTCCGCGCCTTTTGCACTGGTGCGCTTCCCGCCGAATTTGAGCAAGGGTTTCATCAGCGCCTGGAGTACTTTGCCGCTCGTGCCGGCAAACGCGCCCGCCCGCCAGCGCAACTCGCGGCTTTGTACGCGCGCGGGAATGGCGAAGAAAGCGCGCTCCTCGTACAGGTCGGCGTAGAGTTTCAAGCCAAAGGACATCATCATGGATCCCTCGCGGGGCGCGTAGCCGACGAGACACCCGGCTTTGGGGTCAATCGGCCCGTATTCTGGAATGTAGGTGATCAGATCGAACATCCGGTGATTAGCTTTGGCGGTTGTCTCAAGCAGTTCCCGTCCGCAGGGGATGAGGGCGAAGGCGCTGCCGCCCGTGCCGCTGCTGGTGAGGAGGTAAACGCCCTGCTTTGCGTGCAAATCGGCGCGCAAACGATCCAATCCGCCCTGGATATTGGTGCGCGACATATAATTCTCTTGTAGCCCCTCCATTGTGATGGGTTGGGAGAGGTAGTAGCTCATCTTTTCGATGAGCAGCGGGACGTTGCGCTCGCAGAACGCGCCGAGTTTCTCACCGTTGGGGAGCTCAGCTTGCGCATAAGCTTTGAAGATCTCTTCCGGGAGGGCCACGGCGCTCAATTGGCTGCGTTCTAGCCGTTTCCCGATGCCTTCACGCTCGCAGCGCTCGCGGTAGGCCGGGGTCACAGCGCGATGCCAGGCGTGGCATGCCTGTATCGCTTCCCAGCGTACCCGATCCGCCGTCTCGCGGTCGGTGATGATGGAAACATCGTTCCAGAGCTGCTCCATCTTGGTCTGTAGCGTGCTGCGTAAAACTTCTCGGTCTGTCATAATTGCCTCCTGATTGGGTATAATTAAATTACGAACACAAGTATAAACAGTAGTTACGCGGTTGGTTTGCGCCACCGGCTCAAAGCGAACTTGGCGGCCAAAGCCGCTAAAAAATGAGTGTTTTTCATGGGCGGGCGTAGCCTGCCCACAAAAAACACTCTTGAAAAATCACCTTTTGTGTTTAACGAGCGTTCGATGGAACAAACCGCGTAACTACTATATAGAATAATCTAAGTTTGAATATAGCTGATTTATTCTAACTATGATACTATATAAAAGCTGAGTTAGCAAGCTAAGGGCAAGCAAATTTTGGATTCAGGGCTTGCACTGAAGATTGGCATGGTCAGAGACCGGCCAGAGCTGGCTGTAGTGGGTGCTCCTCTCAACTCAGATGAAATATGCCCAAAGGGGCTTATTCTGTTACTAGCAGCCGCCAGTAGAGGAGCCAGCCGCTAAAAAGGCCGCCGGTAATTGTCAGGAGGGTGTAGTAGCTCCGCCAGTGTATTGACCAGGGCTGTGTCAGCCATATTAGTACCGTGCAGCCAAGTGCAATAGCCGTGAGCGCTAGAGAGGAGCGTATCAGGTGGCGTAATATGGTGTAGGTGAAAGGGAGCTTATAGGTGAAGGTTTCCACATCAAACTTCAGTAGTATGCCGAGGGTTGCGAGGGTCAAGAGGTAACTTAACAGTGCCGCCAGCAATACACCTTGTGCAAATGGCATTCCAGCTACACCATAGCTGCCGGCCTGTAGCCAGAGAACCCCTCCGGAGATGAATGCCAGCGTACAGCCAGTTAGCAGCGCAAGATTGAAGGGAAGGGATTGATACCAGGCTAGTCGGATGTAATCGTATGCGCCTATGGAGGCCAACCGGATGTGGCTTGCGGGGATGGATTGGAAACATAGGTAGCGTTCCCGTTTGATATCGCGGAAACACTCTGGCGTGATGGGCTGCCAGCGGGTATTTCTGAAAGTAAGCGTTTGTTCCGTAGCCGTGATACGAATAGCATCTTTGAGCCAGGAGAGTTTTTCGAGGGTGTGTACTGCGGCGCGCGCTGGGCGATAGTAGCCGGTGTAGGCGGTAACGCGCAGCTTGATCTTGGGGAGGGGGGCGGGTTCGGGTTCAGGAAACAGGTGGGCAACGAAATCCACCAGCAGAGGGCTGAGCGCTTGGTCGCCATGATTGCCGTTGAAAGCGACGAATAGGCCGAGTTGCTGTTCCGGAATCAGCAAGAGCAGGCTGGCGAAGGCTTCCCAGCCACCGGTGTGGTACAGGAGTCGTTGTCTGCCGCGGTGTGTTTCGACGAAGCCGTGAGCATAGCCGGGTAGCCGTGGATCGTGGGTGAAAAGCTGTGAGTGCATTTGCCGGGCAGTGTCTGCGTGTAAAATGCGCGCTGTCTCGGTCGCCCCGTTTTGCAGGTGCGCGAGCATGAATTGGGCCATATCCGTGGCCGTGGCGCTGATTGAGCCGTCCGGTGGGGTGAGGTTGAAAAGGAAGGGGGCGGGCTGGTATTTTCCTTGCCTGTAGGTGTAACTGGCGGCTAAATCTTGTTCCAGCTGGGGCGGCAGAGGTTCGCGGGGTGTAGTATGCTTCATGGCTAGCGGCTCAAGGAGGTGTGTTTCAATGTACGTTTCCCAGGACATACCGGAAACACGCTCGATGATATAGCCGGTTAATCCGGCCCCGTAGTTGGAATATGCGATGATTTGTCCTGGCGGATAGATTCGTGGTGGATGGCGTTCGATCAGTGTCTTGCGTAACGTTACCCCTGGTGGAAGTTCCAATGCGCCAGTGCGAATGCCATTATCCGCGAACCCCGCGGTATGGCTGAGCAGATGCCACACCCGGATCGGTTCAGGATAAGTTTGCGGGATGTCAAAGTCCAGGTAAGTCTGGATGTCGGTGTGTAAATCGAGACGGCCTCGCTCTACCAGTTGCATGACTGCGGTCCAGGTGAAGAGCTTGGTGATGGAGGCGATGCGCACCAGGGTTGTATCGGCGCACATGGGGGTTTGAGCTTCCAGGTTGGCATAGCCGTAGCCTTGGGACAGAATCACTGCGTTGTCTTTGACAATGGCCACAACGCTGCCTGGAATATGCCAGGTTTGCAGGAGTTCGGTTATGTGTGTGTCAATGAAAGTTTCCAATTTAGGTATCTCACTAGCTCCAGCGTTGGTTATGGCTGCGGTTTTTTGAGAGGGGGCAGGGGGCAAAGTTATCAAGAAGCATGGTTTTCAGGTGCAAAGCGGAGCTGACAAGTGACGCCTTCTTTATTGGTGAACGCCACTTGTCCGTGGAGTTGCCCCTCGCCTAATAGATGTACCAGTTGCAGTCCCAACGTCTCCTGCGATTGCCAATCCATGCCCGGCGGCAGGCCCACGCCGTTATCGCTGACGGTGAGTGTGTAGTGCGTGCCGTCCCATTCTAGCGTGGCTGTGATGTGGCATGGGGCGGCCTCAGCGTCCCGCGATGGGGGGAAGGCGTACTTGAGCGCGTTCGTCACCAGCTCGTTGACGATTAGCCCACAGGGGATCGCCAAATCGGGATCGAGATCAATCCCTGGCGCGGCGATGTGCAGGGCAATGCGATTTAGGGGATCGAACATGTCGCGCAACCGCACGACCAGCGCGTGCAAGTAGGTGTCGAAATCCACCCGGCTCAGCAGCTCCGCTTGATAGAGCATCTCGTGGATCAGGGCGATGGAGCGGATGCGGCTCTCGAATTCCTGAAATTGCTCCTCGACGATAGGTTCTAACCCGGCGAATTGTTGCAGGTTGAGCAGGCCGATAATCATTGCCAGGTTGTTCTTGACCCGGTGGTGGACTTCTTGGAGCAGCACGGTTTTCTCTGTGAGCGATTCACGCAGTACAATTTCTGCCTGCTTGCGCTCGGTGATGTCCGTTGCTATCTCCATTCTTACTGTGCGCCCATCTGTCCATTGGATGACGCTATCGCGGCAGTCATACCACCTCCCATCATGGGTATTTTGGAACTCCCACTGATATACTCCAGTCGGTTTGCCCTCTGTGGTCAACAACTTAGCATTGGTACAGAAAGGGCAAGGGCCAATCATATTGTTTTGCAAGGCTTTCCAACAGGGTTGGCCGATGATGTCCTCTCCCCATGACTTGCGGGCATATTCATTGGCAAACAATAGCTCGTATGTTTGCATATCTGCAATGTAGATAAAGGCTGCAATACTGTTCATAACTGTCAGCAGTCGTTCGTTTGATTCGCGCAATGACTGTTCAGCTTGCTTGCGTTCGCTGATCTCTATCTCTAACTTCTCGGCATATTCTTTGATTTTCTCGTAGTAACGCGCGTTTTCAATGGTTTGCGCGACTTGATCGGCAAAACTCTGCAATAGGGCAACATCTTTATTATCAAATACAAGTAGTTTTTCGATTGAAGATAGAATAAATACTCCCAGGTTCTGTTCTCTCAGGCGGATGGGGATATAGAGATTTGAGCGCAACTTTCTTAACTGAATAATATCCCGTTCTTTTGATGAGAGGTTTGCGGTCAGTGCATCGGGCATAATGACAGGGCTTCCTGATGTAATTGCTTCTTTAATATGTGGATGTTCATTCACAAAAGCGAGGCGAAATTCAGCTGGAAAATCTACAGGTAGCGCTGGGGTAGTGGCTGCTAAGGAAATAGTATCTTGATTTACTCGTAGATATACTGCACCACTATCAATGTTCATAACCTTGGTTGCATTGTCAACAATTATTTGCATAAGTGCATCTAGTTCCAAAGAGGCGGCTATGCTTTGGCTGATTTGCAAGAAGGCTTCGAGTCGTCGGTTACTTTCCCAGAGCGCTGCCTCGACCAGCTTGTGCTCAGTAATATCTTCGAACGTAGCGTAAACCTGGTACGGTTCATTCTCTCCAGGTCGAAAAAGGGGAATGGCTGCGATAGACAACCAGACATATTCGTCTTTCTCAGGTATATAGACGCCTCTGGTAACAGGGCCGATCTCTTTCCCTGTGCGTAAGGCGATCATGGCGGGATGCTCGGTTCCTGGAACTTGTGTACCATCTTCAGTGACCATTTTCCAGCGCGGATCCATCGAGGTCTTGCCCCGTATTTGATCAAAAGTCAAGCCCAGAATGCGCTCAGCAGAAGGATTCGCAGATATGATGGTACCATCGGCTGCTTGATAGATTACACCTGGAGCCATGGTCTCAAACAGACAGCGATGCTTTTCCTCGCTCTCGCGCAGTGCGGCTTCGGCTGCTTTGCGCTCGGTCAGTTCGTGCTGCACCGCCTGATACAGCGCCGCATTTTGCAGGGCGGAGGCGATGTGTGTGGAGAGCGCTTCTAACAGGCGTAGGTGATCCGCACTATAGGCGTTCAAAGTATTGCTAAAAACCTGAATCACGCCCGTTACTTGCCCTTCTGTCTCCAAGGGGACTATCAGCGCGGCGCGGGTGTGGGGCGCATCGTCGGGAATCGTCTCATGCGCTACGCCCTGCTCATCCATGTAATAGCGTGCCCGGCTGCTGGCTCGCTGCTGATCATAATCGTTGAGCAGCAGCGATTGGCCGGTGTGAATCGCCACGCTCTGCGTTCCGCTGCCTTCTGGATTGAGCGGGAGCGGCGGAAAACCGGAAACATCCAGGCGCGTGCAATCGTTCCACCCCGCGCGGCAGGTGATTATCTGGGTGGTTGCGTCATAGGCAGAGATGTATAGTCCATCGCAAGGCATCAACTGGTGGAGGTGATGATGGATGGTTGCATAGATTTGCTCCAGATCGAGCGTGCGTTTGAGCTGCTGACTCACCTCGTAGAGCGTTTGTAGCTCGTGGGTCTGCCACGCGATAGCCGCTTCTACCTGTTTGCGTTCCGTAATATCCTGAATGACCCCTGTGACCTTGCGGGGCACTCCTTCTATGTCTTTTTCCAGTTCCGCTACAGATAGGATTGTGCGGCGTTCCTGAGTGTCTCTAGTGATGATATCAAATTCCAGGCGATAGTCGCGCCCGTGTTCGATCAAATCCACTAAGGCCTGGTGGACGTTTTCCCGGTCAGGAATGCAGGTCTCAATTTCTTCGGTAGTAAAGCTTTTTGAATCTGGGGAAAAACCGTAGATACGTTTGGCTTCTTCGGAACCCCAAAATTCAGTGGTGTGAATGTCATATTCCCAGTTGCCCACATGCCCTAATTGTTGTGCTTTACGGTAACGCTCAGCGTTTTGTTGCAGGGCTATTTCCACTTGTTTGTGTGCGGTGATGTCTAATGCGATGCCCTCGGCGACAAAATGCCCGTCGGGCAGCTGGCGGAGCGTTGAAGCGAGGTGCAGCCAGCGGATGACGCCAGTGGGCGGTTGAATGCGTACTTCCACACTGAAGGAGGTCAGCCCGGCCAGGGCCATCTGCTTCAGTTCGGCCACGCGGGGGAGGTCTTCCGCCACCGTCTGCCCGAAAATTGCCTGCGGATCATCCAGGCCTTGCTGCACGGAGATACCGTGGATTTTTTTCACCCCTGCGCTGAGATAGGTGAACCGGCGCGCTTCACGGTTGTGTCCTAAATCAAGTTGGTACACATAGCCGTTGGATAGATTATCGCTTAACAGGCGCAGGCGTTCGTCTTGCTCCTGCACTGCCGCTTCCGCCCGTTTGCGCGCGGTAATATCGCGCGAGACGCCGTAAGTTTCCAGGTGTCCGTTGTCTGAGTTCAGGTAGTAGTGACTGGTGACCTCAACCTCAATATAGGAACCATCCTTACAGAGCAGCTCAAACTCGTCACGGTAATCACATTCCTCACCTTGCTGGAACGCCTGAGTGCGTTCCGCTGTAACTCGCTCGATATAGGTGAGTGTATCGGGTGAAAAAATAGCATCGGGGGCTTGTGGAAGGATTTCTTCAGGTGTATACCCGCACAGCTGCTCCAGTGAAGGGCTGAGGTAGCGGAAACGATCGGTCGTAACATCAAAAATCCATACCATATCGGCCACACCCTCGGTGAGCAAGCGGTGCTGCTTTTCACTCTCATGGAGGATGGCATTGGCAGCTTCCAGCTCTGCTGTACGCTCAGCGACTTGGCGCTCCAAATAGGCATGGGAGGCGCGGAGCGCCTCTTGCGCTGCACATAGCTCGCGCTTGGTGTGCAGTCGCTTCTGCGCGCGCCGCAGCACACTCTCCAGCGCCTCACGCTCGATGGGCTTGGAGATGCGGTCCGTCGCATCCGCGCGCAATGCAGCCATGATCGTGTCTTTGTCGCCATGCCCGGTCATCAGGATTACTTCCGCGTCCGGCTCCTGTGCCTGGATGGCTTCCAGCACCGCAAAGCCATCCAGGTCGGGCATCCGCACATCCACAAACGTGATACTCGGACGCTCGCGCGCGAAGCTCTCGATACCAGTCTGCCCGCTCTGCGTGGTGAAAACGGTATAACCCGCAAGGTTCAGGTTGCGCGCCAACGCCTGCAAAATGCGCTGTTCGTCATCAATGATCAGGATGCTCTCTGTCATCGTCGCTCCTTGCTGTGGTGCGGCTCTGTTCCAATCATTATATACTGTTTTTGAACGTTATGGAAACCTGGCGTGGGGACAGGGTATAGGACAAATTATTGGGGAGTTTTCCCCCTATCCCCCTGCCCCCTTTCCCCCGCTTGCGGGGGAAAGGGGGGATTTTTTTAAGGGAGTCTTGAGCGGCGGCTTCGCCGCCGCTATGCGGCGCGGGGAGGGGGTAAGGGAGAGGGGCAAGATTCTTAAAATGAGACAATCTGCAAGTTTAGAGAGGTATTTTTCAGATAAGAATCGTTCTTTATCCAATAATTTGTCGTATACCTGTGGGGACAGGGGACTATTTCGAGATAATAATCCGGTCTTTTGCTCTCGCTGGATTTGATAAGCCATGTCGAGCAATTAAGATCTGGCAGGTTTCATCCAAATTGGGTTGGGTAGTATTTTACCGGTGAATCACGACCTCTTGTAGACCCAAGGCCTTGAAACCTGCCAGGACTGTTTCGGGCTTTGTCTGTCATTGCGAGTCGTCTGTGGCATCCGTTCGCGAGCGAGCAAACGCCACGGAGACGTGGCACGCAATGATAAGGCTGAGCAGGTACTTTTTAATGACAAACCACCGACCCCTCTCAACGATGAGCTGTGAGGTCGGTGGTTGTACGTTTACTGTCAGGTTTCTGCAAACAGCGTACCTGAGCTTGCCGAAAGGTACGCGCTTACCGGAGACTTCGACAGGCTCAGTCACCGCCTGTGGCAGGCTCAGTCACCGCCGTACCCTGAGCCTGCCACAGGGTACGCGCTTTGCCGGAGACTTCGACAGGCTCAGTCACCGCCTGTGGCAGGCTCAGGCGACAGTTACGAGATCTTAAATTCCCCGCAGACACGGGTGATAATCGCGTCCAGCCCATCGGGGCTGCAGCCCAGCTGCGCAATGACAGCAGTGCGTACTTGGGCCTGCACATCATCCACAGCGGCGACGGGGGCCGGCTGGGGCGGCATGACTGCCGGATGCGCGCCAGTGCGCACTTGCACCAGCTTCATGCCGGCGGCGCGCGCCCGTTCCTGTCCCAGATCGGTGACGACCGTACCCGGTTCAAGCACCAGCTCCTGCACCCCCTGGGCTGCATACTCGTTGATGTCACGTTCCGTCAGGAATCGTTTCGGCATGTCTACCTCTTCATGTTATGACAGCAAGCAGTAGGGAGTAACGGATAATGAGCAACCAGTAACCAGTAACCAGTAACCAGCAACCAGTAACCAGTAACCAGTAACCAGTAACCAGCAACCAGTAACCAGTAGCTTTCCCCCCTTACGGCTTCCCCTCTACCTGATTGAGCGCATTCACAGCTGCAGCTTGCGCGGCGAGAATGTCTGCCTCGGTGCCAGCCATCCACAGTCGCCCAAAGCGTCCCACCGAGCTGATGTGCATCAGGCTGACCGCTGCGGCTTTCTCCGCCTCATTGGCCGCCAGGTTAATATACGCTGCCGGCGCGCATTCTAGCACCAGCATCGTCTGCCCTGGCACCAGCATCATGCCCCGCGAGAAACGGTTGAGCAGCTGGGCCTGGTACGGATTGACATTGGTAATCACTTGCTGTGAAGCGATCTCCGGTTTCTTGCGATCCGTCACCTTGAGCTCCAACTGATCCAGCACCATCTGCCCGGCTTGGATTACATCCTCTTGTGAGAGCGAGTGGATCTCGAACATACCGAACTCGCGCTCGACGATTTGCGCGCCTGGCTTGGCGTCGGTCGCCTTGACGGCAATATCCACCACGCGGAAGACCCAGTTGCCGGGGGCCATTTCCACATAGAGGCTTGCCATTCCCTCTATCGGTAGATCGCCCTGCGTGATAGTGCCGACAAAGGCCGCGTACTGCGGCTGCATTCGGTCTAAGTAACAATAGGCGCGTAGTTGAAATTCATCAGCCATAACCACCTCTTATCATCAATTATGTCTTGCCACCCCTAACGGCGTGACGAAAAGTGGATTCGTGGGCACGAAGGTATGCACCCCTGTAATTTCGGCGATTACCTCATCAATGCCCTTGAAGGCGCTGGTGCCGCCCACCAGATAGAGCGTCTCCACCGGATGCTCAGCAATATGCCGGGCGATGATTGTTGCCACCTTCTCCATCACCGGGCGGACGATGGGGAACAGTCGCCCCTGCGCGGTGAGATCGGTCTTGAGGGCCTCGGCCTCTTCAAAAGAGATGTGATGCGCGCCTGCCAGCACCAGCGTGAAGTGCGTCCCGCCGGTGGCCTCATCAGCCGTGTAGACTACCTCGCCGTCTTTGATGATGGCGATACCCGTCGTCCCGCCGCCGATGTCCACCACTGCGCCGTTTTCCACTTGCAACACCGCGTTCGCGGCGGTCGGTTCGTCCACCAGCCCGGTGCATTCCAGCCCGGCGGATTCCACCACATAGCGCGTCGCGCGCACTTCGGCCAACGGCACGCCCGGTGGATAGGTGGTGGCAGCAGAGGTCAGTTCAAAGCCCAACCGCTCCTCCACCTCTCGCTTGAGTTCGCGCAGCAGCTTTGTCGCGCCGACAAAATCCACCACCAGCCCATCGCGCACGACCTGGGCGAAGCGATAGGTCCCCATCAGCGGTTGGTAGTCCGCATCCAACACAAACAGCGTCGTATACGCCGTGCCTAAGTCCACGCCCACATGCACCGGGCCGCGATACTCGTTGATGGATGGCCGCTTGAGCGCCTCATCGGCGGCGGCCAGATAAGCAGTCAGTTCTGGGTTCACGTTCCCACCTTGTAGAGCAATTCCAGATAGTAGACCGCACTGCTCAAACGGTTCACCGCTTTGAGCAGGCTGGGTTGGGTGACGCGATACTCCGGCCCGGCAGCGAAGGCGTCGAGCGCGGCGATTTCCGTCTCGCGGGCCTGGCAGCGCAGGTAGTTGAGCCAGAGCAGCAGCGCCGGATCGCCCGCTCCCGGCAGGATGTGCGACACCTTCAAGACCGCATCGGGATGATGGGTGGCCTCGTGCAGCGTTTCTTCATCCACCCCCGCCAGCGTCAGCGGGGCCACAGGCCGCTCGTGATACTCCGCGCTCATCATCTCCCGGCAGTAGGCTGCGAGTGTGTCCAGATGCCCGGCGAGATCGGTGCGCTTGGCCTCCCGCGCCTGCGCACCGACGAGCAGCACCAGCGCGTGCAGCGTGTCCATCTTTCCCCGGAAGCGGATGCGCGGGCTGGTCTTGGGTGCGAAGTGTTCGGCGTCCAACTGCGTGAGATGCTCCGGCTTGGCCGTGACCGGCATCCCGCATGTCGTGCAGGTGGGCAGCGGCCCGGTCGTGTTGATCGGGAACTCCGCGCCGCGATCCCACGCGGGCCGGGCCTCTGCCGCCTCCGCTGCTGGCGGCGGGGTTTCAGCAACCACCACCTCCAGCTGCCAGTGCTTAATGAAGTCCTGGGCCGCCGGGGAAAAGCGCGTCCCCGGCGGCACCGGCAGCGTCATACCCGGCTGGGGTTGGCGAATACGCTCCCGCAGTTCGGTTTCCGTCATAATCGCCATCGCGTCACCCGCCCCATTCCGCCGGATACGTCACATAGAAAAACTTGGCCCACTCCGGCGTGCCGAAGGTGATGCTCGACCCTTTGGGGATGTAGAGCACATCGCCCGGCAGCCCGATCACCGTGCCTTGTGGTGTGCCGATGTGGAGCTCCCCTTCGATGATGTAATCAATCTCGTCGTAATCGAGCGTCCACGGGAAGCTGCCCTGGCGGAAGGACATGATCCCCCCCGCGATGGGCGAGCCGTGCGCGCTGGTAACAACATCCAGCAAGCGGACATCCATCTCCGGGCGGCCCACGTCGAAGGGGAACGGCGGCAGTTGGAGGCCGCGCCCGGTGATGTGGCGCACCGGTGTGACCGGGGCTGGCGTATGGCACTGCGCCACCATCGCGGTGACGATTTCCCGCACGCGGGCTTCGAGCGCGTCCGGCGGCGCAACGGGCGCAGGTGCCGGGGCTGGCGGGGCTGCGGATGCAGCTTGTGCTTTCGCTGCCTCGCGGCGGGCGCGTTGCGCCGCCCCGCTCCAGGCCGGCAAGTCACCAGTCCCATCAACCTCGTAGCGGATTTCGATCCCCAACTCGCGCGCGGCATCGAGCGCCAATGGCGTCACCAGATCGCCTTTGGCGACAACAACACACAATTCGCCCGTCTCTTTGAAGCGGCGAATATCCGTCGCAGTAATCAACCGTTTTTTCATCGTGTGGCTCCTTTCGAGCTATCGGTCAAGAGGCGGCGCAAAGCGTGCGCCTCTTGCGCGCCAAGCCACACCGACGATTATTCTTCCGTTGTGCTGGGCAGGATGAACTCTACGTCGCCGTGGGGGCGGGGGATCACATGGACGCTGACCAGTTCGCCGATGCGCTGCGCCGCAGCCGCGCCGGCGTCCGTCGCGGCCTTCACCGCGCCCACATCGCCGCGCACCATCACGGTCACATAGCCGCCGCCGATGTATTCCTTGCCGATCAACTTGACGTTGGCCGCTTTGACCATTGCGTCGGCGGCTTCAATCGCGCCGACCAGACCTTTAGTCTCGATCATTCCCAATGCAATCAACTGTACGTTTGCCATTCTAAACTCCTTTGGATGTGATGTTTTCGGCGCAGCTTCCACAGCCGCACCAGGACTGACAACTGGCTCGTTGCCGGGTTTCGGCGTGAGCAGCATGGCTTCAATCTCAGCGTCGTCCGCCTGCATCCGCGCTTGATGCGCTGGTAAGCGGCAGTAATCCGAGCCTTCTAACGCGCGATTGCGGCAGGGCGCGCCACTCTGCGTCGTAGCCTTACACAGACGTTTTTCGGTCATCGCTTTACTTCTCCATGTTCAGCCGGGCCAGCACGCGGCGGACGATTTCCTCAAGCGCGGCATCGTCTTCCGGGAGTGCCGGAGCAGCGTGCCCGGTGACATCCGGCGCGGGCGTCCGCGCCAGTGCGGGGGGCGGGAGCAGCTCATAAGCCAGCCGCTTGGTGTTGAGCAGGTGAGTCGCGGTGATATTGTCGCTCGAAATCGCGCCACCCAGCCCGCCGGGGGCCAGTGTCATGGCCGGGGCTACGCCCGTGCTTGCGCCGATAGCGCCCATCGTCCCCCACGAGTTGACGATGATGCGGAACGCGGGCTTTTCCAGCCCAAAGGCCATGATGATCTCTTCATCGCGCGCGTGGATCACCTGCGAGTGCCCATCGCCGCCGAACTTGAGCAGCTGAACACAGCGCTCGCACCCGGCGTGCCAACCGTCCTCCACGAAGAAACCGAGCACGGTGGTGAGCTTTTCCCGGCTGAGGGGGTGTTCCTTGCCCACGCCTTCGAGATCGGCCACGAGCACCCGCGTCGTCCCGGGCACGGTGATTCCGGCCAGCTGCGCCAGCTGCTGTGGCGTCTTGCCCACACTGCGCGGGTTGATGCTGCCATCGGAGAAGAAGAGCGCCTGCTCCAACGCGGCCTTTTGCTCCGCGTTGACCCAGGTCGCGCCGTGCTTTTCCATTTCTGCGCGCAACTGTGCTGCGATGGGCTTATCCGCTACCACCGATTGCTCAGTGGCGCAGATGACGGAACAGTCGAAGGCTTTGCTGTTGACGATGTCGGCAGCGGCCTTCGGCACATCGGCGCTGCGATCCACATAGACGGGCACGTTGCCCGGCCCTACGCCAATCGCCGGCTTGCCGACGCTGTGCGCAGCCTTCACCATCGGCCCGCCGCCCGTCGCCAGGATGAGGGAGACAGCGTAGTGCCGCATGAGCGCCTGGGTGCCGTCGAGCGTGATGTGCTGCATACAGCCAATCAGCCCCGGCGGCATCCCGGCAGCCTCGCCCGCCGCCGCCATGATGCGTATCGCTTCGTAGGTGCATTGCTTCGCCAGCGGGTGCGGCGCGATGATGATGCCATTGCGCGCCTTGACCGAGATCAGCACCTTGTAGATAGCGGTCGAGGTGGGATTGGTTGAAGGCGTCAATCCGGCGACCACGCCCACCGGCCAGGCAATCTCGATGATTTTGCGGCGGTCATCGCGCCCGATGACGCCCACCGTCTTGATGTCTTTGATGGACTCCCAGACCTGGCGACTGGCGAATTCGTTTTTGAGGCGCTTGTGCAGCGGCACCCCGTAGCCAGTCTCCTCGTGCGCCAGCTGGCCTAGCCGGGCGGCCTCCGCAAAGGCTGCCTCTGCCATCGCCGCGCAGACCCGATCTACGGTGGCCTGATCCGCCAGCGCCCATTGTCGCTGGGCTTCTCGGCTCGTCATTGCTAGATGGCGCGCTTCTTGGATAGATTGCAGATCCAGGTCGAAAGTTTCAGGCATAAGCCCTCCTTTGGCGTGCTGCGTGAAACGTGACTCGTGAAGTCATCGCGTTTCACGTTTCACGCTTAGAACTTGTGTGGATCTCGAGCCACATCGAGGACAGCGTCCTGGAAGGCCAGGCACGCCGCGCGACAGGCGCTTTGGCTGCCGGAAAGCAGCGCGCCCGCGAAGTTGGTTTCTGACGGTGGCTTCCACCAAACGCGCATCGTCACCTCAGCGGCCTTGAGCGCCGCATCAATGGCGAAGGTCGCCTCGATGGGCGGCGCGATCAGGTAGGCCAGGGGCGTTCCTTCTGGCACTTCTGCTGCCTTGCTCAGGTAACTACCGGAGCGGGAGATGGTGTGCGGGAAGAAGACCTGCGTGCCGTCTTCGTTGGCCGAATAGAACCAGGCTTGCTCCTCGGCGTAGGCGATGCAAGCGTTGAGGCCCGCGCGCGCTTCTGCCGGGTTCGGCCCGGCCAGGATGCCGATAATCTCACCGGAGAGTGGGCCGGAGGGGTAGTTCGAGCCAGCGTAGAAGCTTTGCGCGTAGACGACCTCCACCTCGGCCATCTTCGTGGCCTCGTCAAGCGCGACATAGAGCGCGTCATCAATATCGCAGGTGATGAGCGCGAGACTCCGTTGGTCGGGGCGCAGTCCCAATTTTTCTGCGTAGTCGGGATGTACGTTGGAAATCATCCGCGCTGAAAGAATATGGGGTTTAACGGGATCGAGAACAGCCATAAAATCCCTCCTATGGGCTATATGGATTTTTGATTTTGGATTAGATGGGTTATTCCCCGCTGGGGGCCTTGAGTTTCAGTTCCACGCCGCTGGCCTGGTACTTGAGCGTCTTCTTAATCAATTCTACCACATAAGCCCCAGCTTCCAATGGATTGGTGCCGCCGTGATAGGTGATCATGCAGACGACATCGCGCTCGGCGTCGGTCTTGCCCGGGGCGGGCTTGTAGCCCATGTAGGCGCTTAGCGCGTCGGCCACGCCCAGGCCAGGCCGCTCGCCCAGCAGGATGATTACCATATCTGCGCCGATGACATCATTGACATCGTTGATCACGCCTACGCGAGCAAACTCGATGAAGAAGGGTGTGCCGATGCTGATACCGGCGCTCTTAAGGCCCTGCTCGATGACGGGGTAGATTTCCGGCACGTTGTTGTTGACGGCGGCGGCGCTCAGGCCATCGCCGATCACAATCTGCACCTGCGGCTTCTTCACGCAGCGTTCCGCGATGGTCTTCTTCGCTTCATCGGAGAGTTTGCGACCCAGGTCGGGGCGCAAGAGATACTCGCCCCGGTCGGCCACCTGCGTCTGCACGGTGAACAGGCCGAATTTCTCCTTGAGGGCTTCCGTCACCTCGCCGTAGATCGCATCTTGCGTGACGCCGTGATCGGATTGGAAGAGCAGCAGGCTGCGGGTGCGTGGGCGTGGGCCGGCTCGCCCCACGCCCACGCGGGCGGTGGTGGTAGCGCACAGGTTGCGCAGGCCTTCCATGTCGTAGGGATTTTCCACCCCGATAGTGCGTCGGGCTTCGGGCAAGGTCGGATCGGGCAGATCAATGACAAGCTCGCCGGGCGTAGCAGCGCGCGCCGCTGCTGCCGTCATAGGGCCGCCCTGTTTGCGCAGTTCTGTCACTACGGCTTGCACGATAGTTTCAATATCCACTGTCACTTGATTCATAGTTCAACTCCTTATCGCTGCAAGAAGAAAGAGGCGTCCCCGGCTTTGGCGGTTAATATCCCGTTCTCCATCAGGCCGATTTTCTCCATCCACGCTTCGAATTCCGGCAGCGGACGAAGCCCCAACAGTTGGCGCAACGCGGCGGTATCGTGGTAGCTGGTGCATTGATAGCTCAGCATCGCATCATCGCCCATCGGCACGCCCATGAAGTAGTTGCAGCCGGCAGACGCCAACAGCACCGCCAGATTCTCGATGTCGTTCTGGGTGGCGCGGGCGTGATTGGTGTAGCAGGCGTCGCACCCCATCGAGATGCCGGTGAGCTTACCCATGAAGTGGTCTTCCAGTCCGGCGCGGGTGATCTGGACGGTATCGTAGAGATATTCCGGGCCGATGAAGCCGACGACCGTGTTGACCTGGAATGGCTGGTAACGCTTCGCCAGACCGTAGATGCGCGCCTCCATCGTCAGCTGGTCAGCCCCGTAGTGCGCGTCAGCAGAGAGCGCGGTGCCTTGCCCGGTCTCGAAGTACATATAGTTAGGCCCGGCGGAGACGCAATACTTCTGCGCCAGCGCATACGCCTCATCCATCATCGCTACGGTCACGCCGAACGCCTCGTTGGCCTTCTGCGACCCGGCGAGACTCTGGAACATCAACCCCATCGGGGCGCCGCGTCGTAGGGCTTCCATCTGCGTGGTGACGTGCGCCAACACGCAGTTCTGCGTGGGAATCTGCCACTTCTGGATGATCTCGTAGGTCATATCGAGCAGGCGCATGACACTATCCACCGAGTCATCCATCGGATTGATGCCGATGACGCTATCGCCAGAGCCAAAAGCCAGCCCCTCGTAGAGCGTCGCGCGGATGCCGTCCACCGAATCGGTGGGGTGGTTGGGCTGGTTGCGGGAAGCGAGCGTGCCCTTCAGCCCGATGGTGTTGTTGCAATGTGCGGTGAAGCGGATCTTGCTCGCGCCGTACATGAGATCCATGTTTGACATCAGCTTGGTTACGGCAGCCACCATCTCCGCCGTGAGGCCATTGCTCGCCCGGCGGATCATGGCCGTCGTGGTCGTATCGGCCAAAATCCACTCGCGGAACTCGCCCACCGTCCAGCCCTTGAGCTCGTTGTAGACCGTCTCGTTGACCGCATCCTGAATCACGCGGGTCACTTCGTCTTCCTCATAAGGGACGACGGGGTTTTGACGCAGCACTTCCAACGGCACTTCGGCCAGGACGTGCTTGGCTGCCATCCGCTCGGCCACCGTCGCCGCAGCGATGCCCGCTTGCCGGTCGCCGGATTTCTCCTCGTTGGCCTTGGCGAGCAATTCCTTGATGCAGCCGAATTCGTAAGTTTTACCAAAAAGTTTGGTGCGTAGGAGCATGTAAGTCCTCCTTTGAAAGTTTGCAAATCAGCAATTAAAATGAGCGTAGTGTGGAGCGAAGGCTCCGGGAGCATTCTAATGGTAAAAGATGAGCGTTTTCACTGAGACCGGCACGACGCGCCCGCCCAGGAGCGGTTGGCCGATGTCAATAAAATCGCCTTCACCTAGCCCAATCTGGTCAATCACAATCAGCGGCAGGTCGGGCTGTAGGGCGTGAACGGTTTGCCCCAGAGCTTGCGCGTAATCACGTTCCAGTACCAGGATCAGCGGTGTGCCGTGGGCGCGTCCGCGGCGCGCGCGGGCATACTGCACCACGCCCGCCGCGATGGCGCTCAGCCCCGCGTGTTGCAAGCGCGCCGGTAGATCGAGCGCCAGCGCCAGCGTGCCCTGGCTTTCCTCAGCGTCCCAGCGCTGTCCGGCGTAGCGCAGCGCCTCCGCGAGCCGGTCGGATTGGAGCATTTCATCCGGCGTGAGCTGCGGGCGCACCACCGGCAGGTTGCGCAGCGGGAGCCAGTCCCGCGCCACCCAGATTGTGCTGCCACTGAGGGTGATCGTCTGGCTAGATGCGCCCATCACCGTGGCGCGCAGCGTTTCCGCCGGACGTTGTACGTTGCGCTTGCGGATGCGCGGATGCAAGCGCAGGCATTGCGCGAAGAGCGGGCCGATGTCGTCGTGCAGCAGCACGTCGGCCAGGCCATGGACGGGGAGGGGGTCATAGTAGTACGTCCCCACGCCGCCGGAGAAGAAGACGACGGACGATTGTTTGGCCCCCTGAAGGGGCGGCGTGAGCTGGATGCGCTTGCCCAACTCGCTGAGCTCGCCTTCGACAAGATCGGCGGTGAGATCGGCCATGCAGTTGCAGAAGCGCTCTAGCGTTTCCAGATCCACGCGCTGCCCCTCGCGGATGGGTAGATTGAGGCTCTCGACAATGATTCGTCCCGATGGGGCGATGTGCCGCACGATGCCGGAGGTCTTCTCGACCACCAGCTGCCGCCCGCCCACCGCGAGCGCCGAGGAGGAGAGATGCTCCCCGCCTCGGAAGATCGCGGCGTTGGCGGTACCCCCGCCGATGTCTACGTTCGTGACCTGGGCATAGCGTTCCGCCGAATAGGCGGCGACGCCTGCGCCCCGCCCGGCGATCTGCGATTCCACATTGGGGCCGGCGACAGTAACGACAAAATCCCCGGCCAGATGTGAGAGCGCCTTGAGGATGGCATCGGCGTTGTTGGCGCGCGCAATCTCGCCAGTGACGATAACTGCGCCGGTCTCGATCTGCTCCGGCGTGAAGCCTGCGCGCCGGTACTCCTCGCGCACGATGGCCGTCAGCGCCGGCACATCCACCTCTTCAGGGGTGAGCAGCGGCGTGAAGGCTATCGGGCTTTGGTAGAGCACTGCCTTCGCGTTGACCTGGATGCGCGGCACCTGGCCCAGGCGCGCTACATCCTGCACCTGGAGCCGCGAGAAGACGATTTGCGTTGTCGTCGTGCCGACGTCAATCCCTACACTGAGCAGGTCGCGTCCGGTAGATGGCATGGAATCGCGTCCTTATGCTTATTCCTTCGCTTTAGGGAGGATGAATTCCACGTCGCCGTGCGGGCGGGGAATGACGTGGACGCTGACCAGCTCGCCGATACGCTGTGCGGCGGCGGCACCGGCGTCGGTGGCGGCCTTGACCGCGCCCACATCGCCGCGCACCATCACCGTGACGTATCCGCCGCCGATGATTTCCTTACCGATCAGGACGACATTGGCGGCCTTGACCATGGCGTCGGCGGCTTCTATCGCGCCTACCAGCCCTTTGGTCTCAATCATACCGAGAGCAATCATCTGTACGGTCATAGGTATCTCCTTAAAAAGAATAGAAATGGGTGAGCTGTGAGCAATGAGTAGTGATTTAGGAGATAGGTGAAGGGGTATACTCACTGCCCATCGCTAACGGCGTCTCTACTTCGTTTAATTGCGATTTGGGGGCTACGAGCATCGCAACGGCGACGGCGGTAATGCCCGCGACCAGCTTGCCAACCACCATCGCAAAGATCAGCTGTGGTTCATTGCCTGCAGTGAAGCCCAGGTGGTCGCCGAAGGTGAAGGCGGCGCTCACCGCAAAAGCCGCGTTGAGTACTTTACCCCGATTATCCATGTCCTTCATCAGCGCAAACATCGGGATATTGTTGGCGAGGGTTGCCACCATACCGGCAGCTGCTACGTCGTTCATGCCCAACAAGCGCCCTACCGCTTTGAGCGGTTTTTCCGCCACCTTGACGATGACTTTGACCATCGGGTAAGCCCCACACAGCACAATGGCAATCGCACCAACAATATTGACGCCATCCCACACAGGCGCCATGCCAGGGATGATAACGATACCAGTCATCGTTTCCCAGACAATCGCCGCCAGGCCAATGGTGATCATAATGACTACGCCCTTGCCGAAGATGTCGAAACCGCGTGTCATTTGGTCAGGGATGCGCCACAGTCCCAGGGCAATCAACCCGGCGACGATAACCACCGGTACCAGGTTTCTGAGGATGAACAGGAGCTCCCACCCGGCCACCAGACCGCCGGCGATACAGCCAATAGGGATGGTGATGAAGCCCGCCAACATCCCCATCGCCAGCCACTTGCGATCTGCTGGCTCAATGATACCTAGCGCTACGGGGATGGAGAAGACGATGGTAGGGCCCATCATCGCGCCGAGGATGATGCCCGCGAACAGTCCTGCTTGCGGGTCAATCGCCAGTTCCAGAGCGAGGGGGTAGCCACCCATATCATTTGCCAGCAGGGTGGTGGCGAACATGGCTGGGTCAGCGCCGAGGAATTGGTAGACGGGGGTGATCACCGCGCCCAGCACTTTTGCCAGCACTGGTGCCAGTGAAACCACGCCGATCATAGCCAGAGCTAATGGCCCCATCGCATTGAAGCCGTTCTCAAACTCTTCACCGAGGCCGAACTTATTGCCGAAAATGCGATCAAGCGCACCTAACACCATGAAGATCATCATGATGAAGATGATGATTTCGTTGATGTCCAAGGGAAACCTCCTTACAAGTGGTTAAGTGAAACAACAATGTAAAAGTGAAATTAAATCGAATCGAATGTCAATGGGGGGAGCTTATCAGAATTGCTCTTGATATTATCACCTCCTGGTTAAGCGTAGGACGAGCTGTGTCTTGGAAAATACAGACTCAGGACTTGCGCAATAATAGAATCTGTCCGCAAATTCGTGAAGGCGGTGGTTGAGGCTGTCGAAACCAGCGCCGGGTCTTGGCAGGCTCGACTGCTGGTGGGATTTTTGGACAGATTATTAACTCTTAAGGAACGTGACCTGGTTAGCAACTTCGAGGGAGTCCAGAATGCCGATGATGGCTGCATCTACGGGGTAATCGCGCGTCTTATTCGTTTGACGTGCTGCGCTGCCCACCACAATTACCACCAGTTCCCCTTCGCCTGCGCCCACCGTATCGGCAGCGATAAACGGCTCACCGTGCAACTCGTCGGTCGGTGTGGCTTCTTGCACGACCAATAGCTTGAGACCTCGGAGATTTTCATCCTTGATAGTGGATACTGCCGAACCGACAACGCGTGCAATTAGCATATTTACCTCTTTGAGAATAGAACACGGATGTTACAAAGTGAATGTTATGTTGTGCCCTGACGAATAAAGACAAAGAAGCGCACTCGCTCTGGATTCAGATGCAGTGCGCTAATGAAGACTTGTAATCGTGGTTATGCTAAGCGACAGAGGTTGTAATCTGTGAAAATATATGCGACAAGCAAAGTGAGAGATTGTAAGCCTGTGGATGCTTACAAGGTAGCTATACTTAAGAGGTCGTGTCAAAACAGTCATTGCGATAGGCATCACTGGCGGCGAATGGGTAACAAATGCTTGATAACAACAAGTTCATTGTAGGATAGATTTTGGTAAATGTCAAATATCGGCGCTTTTTGCACTTGGGGGATGTTAGCCCTGTTGCCAATTATGTGTACTCTTGGATCATACGCTCTACTAGTGCGAGAGCCTTCTGCACGCGCTGCTCAACTTGGGACAGGGTTGTGCGCCATTGGTCGGTGATGGTGACGATATCTTCGTTAGGGCCGGGCGTATCAAGGGCGTGCCGGAGGTCGGAGACAGCGCCGCGATCTACTTGTAGCAGCGTGCGCAAGAGGGCCATCTGGCTATAACCGGCGCGGCTAAGAGTGCGGATGACGCGCAGGCGGCTGATTTCGGCAGCGCCGTAGCGCCGATAGCCATTGTGCGGATCACGGGGAACCTCAATTAGCCCGTTACGTTCCCAGTTGCGCAGCATATCTATCGTGACGCCTAGCAGCTGCGCCGTCTCGCCGATGGATAGCGGTGCTTTGGCCGATTCGGCGGGAATGCCCATTGTCCAGCGTTCCAGTAGCTTTGCAGCGGCCTCGGCGTGGGCCTGTTCAGCCTGAACGCGTGCCAGATACAAGTAGGTGCGTTCCAACGCGCCGCCCAGATCGCCGTTAGCTGCGTGGATGACGATCTCTTCAACGTGTGCCTTGCCGCCCGGATAGGGCCATTGTAACAGGGTGTGCGCCAGGAGCATCTGGTCACGATGTAACTCCGTGAACATACGGTAGCCGCTCGCAGTGCGGGGAATAGGTGGCAGATAGCCGGCAGCTTCAAAGAGCCGTACTGTGTTGGGATGTACGCCGATTGATTTGGCTATCTCAGCAGTGCGGAGGAATTTTTGGGCCATGGTGTAATGGTTAGCTGTGTGCTCTTTCTTAGTGTGGTCATTGTATTAGTGTCATTAAGTTAAGACCTGGCAGGTTTCGCTCAAATTGGGTGGGGTAGTATTTTACCGGTGCATAACGACGTTTTGTAGACTCAAGGCCTGGAAACTTGCCACGTCTATGCCTAAACTTAATAGCATTGGTCATTGTATATAAACTGGCGCAAATGTCAAAAAATGTCTGCTAATCCTTCGCGTAGCATAGACGTGGGTTGCCTTTTCTGCTATCCGTTGTATCATACTCCCGTTATGATGACGAACATTCTTATTGCGCCTTCAATTCTCTCGGCGGATTTTGCCGCCTTGGGACAAGCTGTGCGCGAGGCAGAACTGGCCGGAGCTGATCGGCTCCACGTAGACGTGATGGACGGGCATTTTGTGCCCAACATTACCATTGGGCCATTGGTGGTTGCGGCGCTGCGTCGTGTGACATCATTGCCACTTGATGTGCATTTAATGATCGCCGAGCCGACACGTTACTTGCAAGCTTTCGCTGAGGCTGGGGCTACCAGTCTGACCGTGCATCCAGAGGCTGATCCACATCTGCACCGGGCCTTGCAGCAAATCCGCGCGCTGGGCGTGGAAGCAGGTGTGGCTCTCAACCCCTCCACGCCAGAGACGGTGTTGCAGTATGTGTTGCCATTGGTGGATGTTGTGTTGGTGATGACAGTCAATCCCGGTTTTGGCGGACAGGACTTCTTACCCGAAATCCTCCCCAAAATCCGGGCAGTGCGGGAAATGTTTACCGTGACCCATAGCGCGGCGCGGTTAGCTGTAGATGGGGGGATTGATCCGCACACTGCGCCGCGTGTTGTGGCGGCTGGGGCAACCGAGCTGGTGGCTGGCTCGGCGATTTTTGGCGCGGCTGAGGGCGTGAAGGTAGCGTTGGCTGCGTTGCGGGAGGCCGTGATTTGAAGCACCAACGCAAATCGGCCCCGAAGGTCGGGGCCGATTTGCGAGTTAGTGCTACTCTTGTACTTTGGGTGTGCGGGTCAAGGTCCGCAAACAGCGCGTACAAATGTGCAGCCGTTGCACCCGACCATCAACCATCAACCGCTTGCGCTGTATGTTGGGGCGGAATTGCCGGTTGGTGGTGCGGTTCGAGTGGCTCACATTATGACCAAAAGCCACACTTTTATTACAAATTTCACATTTAGCCATTGTTGATTCACCTCTGCTTTATCAATAGGACGCAAGTATCATACCACAAAGGGAAAAAGACGCAACTAGTAGGAGGAGTGCAATGACCGAGAAAATCGAACCTCGGGGAAAGATAGAAGTTTCTCCAGCCGCAATAGCTTCAATTGTTAGTGAAGCTGTGCAAACCTGTTATGGCGTAGTGGGTAGCGTGCCCAAAAACTTTGCTACTGGATTGGCCGACCTGCTTTCGTCAGATCGGAAGCGTGGCGTAGAAGTGCAAGTGCGCAATGGTGAAATCATTATTGATGTGTATGTCGTTATTGAATATGGCACGCGGGTTGCTTCAGTTGCCGAGAGCGTGAAGCATGTAGTGCGCTATCAGGTGGAGCGGGCGTTGGAGATGCCGGTCGCTGCCGTGAATGTTCACATCCAATCGCTGCGGGTCAGCGACTTTGATTGAGAAGGTAATTTAATGAACGCACAAGAACCACTTACTGCTTTGGATGGACAGCGTTTTAAACAGATGATCTGGGCCTCGTTAGTGTGGCTGCGCCAGCATCAAGCAATGATCAATGCACTTAATGTGTTTCCTGTACCAGATGGTGATACCGGGACCAATATGACTTTGACGATGACCTCTGCCTGGAATGAGGTCGCTGATTCGAACGAAACGAGCGTGGGGCTACTGATGTCTGGTGTGGCCCATGGTGCGCTGATGGGCGCGCGCGGCAATTCCGGGGTCATTCTCTCGCAGATCTGGCGCGGTTTTGCGCGAAGTCTTGATAACAAACCCTTATTGCATGTCTCTGATTTTGCGGATGCGATGCAGAGTGCCGCTGAGACTGCCTACAAGGGTGTGGTCAAGCCCGTGGAGGGTACAATTTTGACTGTGGTGCGCGAGGCAGCTGAGGAAGCTGTACATCGTGCATCGTATACCGACGATGTTGCGGAGCTTCTGGGGCAGGTTGTCCTGCGGGCAAAGGATTCCGTGGCTCGTACACCGACCTTGTTGCCGGTATTGCGGCAGGCCGGCGTGACAGATTCGGGTGGTGAGGGTTTGGTGATTATCCTCGAAGGTATGTGGCGGGAGCTACAAGGTTTGTCGGGGGAAGATGCTGTCGCTGTTGCTGCGGAAGTTTCCCTTCAGGCTGAGGCTGAACATATCCCTCCCGAAGATGCTTATGGCTATGATGTGCAGTTCATCATCATTGGGCAGGGCTTGAATGTCGAAAGTATCCGTGCTGATATTGATGCGATGGGCGATAGCACCTTGGTCGTTGGTGATAACCAGACAATCAAGGTGCATGTACATGTGCCTGATCCTGGTGTGCCGCTGAGCTATGCCGTGCAATATGGTTCGCTGCGTGATGTGGTTGTTGAGGATATGCAGGCGCAGTATCAGGAGTTTATCGCGAGGCAGGGCGCTCCTGCTTTACTCGGGCACGAGACTTGGGCGGAAACCGAACCGCAACCCATCGGCATCGTCGCGGTAGTCGCGGGGGCAGGGATGGAGAGGGTCTTCCGTAGTTTGGGCGCGACCTACATCATCCAAGGTGGGCAGACGATGAACCCCAGCACGGCTCAAATCCTTGAAGGGGTTGAAAAATTACGCTCCGAGCAAGTCATCATTTTGCCCAACAATAAGAATGTGGTGTTGGCTGCGCAACAGGCTGCTGAGGTCAGTGAGAAACCAACTGTGGTTGTTGAGACCAAGAGCTTGCCTCAGGGGATTGCTGCGCTGTTGGCCGTGGATATGCAGTCATCGCTGGATGCCAACGCGGAAACTATGCGTCAGGTGGCGGATGATGTTATCACTGCTGAAGTGACCTGGGCCACCCGTGACGTGGAGCTCAACGGGGTGGTGGTGTGCGAGGGCAACGCCATCGGCCTGTTGAACGGGCAGTTAGTCGTTGCTACTGATGCTTTCGACGAGGTTGTTCATCAGCTGCTTGAAGAAGCTGATCTGAGCAACAAAGAATTGGTTACGTTGTATTATGGGGAGGGTGTCGTCGCAGAGCAGGCGCACACGCTTGCCAGTGAATTGCAGGAAGATTATCCCGACCTGGAATTTGAGATTATCCATGGCGGGCAGCCGCACTATCCGTATTTGATTTCAATTGAGTAGATGAGGGGCGCGCGTGAACAATAACACCATTCAGTTGATTACCGACGGCACGGCATATCTCACTCCCGCGCAACTGCGCGAGTTGGGCATTATCTCTTTGCCGATTGTGGCGGAAGTGGACGGACAGCATTACATTTACGATCAGCAGACCTTTGGGCACTACAAGATGCTACGGCAGATGTCCGAGGGGCGGTCGCCGGTTAAAATCATCGGCCCTTCGCCCGATGATTTTCGGGCTGTGTTTCAGCGTACCTTGTACCGCACCAATAAAATGCTGGTGATTCTTTCATCCAGCCATCTTAGTCCGGTGATGCGGAATGCGCGTATCGCAGCCCGCGATTTTATGGGCCGGTGCGATATCACCATTCTGGATTCGCAGACGATTTCCGTAGGGTTGGGCCTGCTCGTCGAGCGTGCTGGCGAATTGTTGCAGGCGGGCGAGTACCCGTTGGGGGAGGTGGTGCGCCAAGTGCGTGGCATGATGCCCCGTGTGTATGTTGTCATCATTACCCGCACCTTGGATTACCTGTATCGTAGCCGTAAACTTAGTGCCATGCAAGCTATCCTCGGCTCGATGCTTAAGATCAATCCTTTCCTGGTTATCGAAGATGGCGATATTATCGCGTTGGAGAAAAGTCGCTCTCCAGAGAAAGCCGTGGATAAGTTGATCGAATTTGCCACTGAATTCAGCCGCGTGCGGCGCTCTGTTATTTTCCAGAGTGGCGAGACGCCCACTGATGATTCACTCACGCTGAAGACCCGCCTGGAGCAGCTGATCGTGGATGGCGACTTTCCCATTATCACGTATGATCCAGTGCTGGCGTCGCACATTGGCCCGGATGCTCTGGGGATGGTTATCTATGAAGGCATGTGGCGGTAACGCATGCCGGTACCCCGAGTACGCATCGTCACTGATAGTGTCGCCGATGTGCCGCCAGAGGTTGCCGCACGCCTGAACATCGCTGTGCTGCCCATCTACCTGTTGCTGGGCAATCAGAGTTATCGGGATGATGCTACACTTGATCGTACCTGGTTCTACGCGCAATTGCGCGCGCGCGCCGGGCAGCTCAAGACGGCGGCTCCTCCGCCCCAGGTCTTTGGTGAATTATTCGCCTCATTGGTTGCCGCCGGGGCTGAAGAGATCATTGGCCTCTTCATCGCCGAAAGCCTCAGCAGTATCGTTGCCAATGCACGCCTGGCGGCGGCGCAAACTAGCGGCGCATGTGTCACAATTGTGGATACCGCCCAGGTTACATTAGGCCAGGGCTGGCTGGCTATTCTGGCCGCCGAAGCTGCTGCACAGGGTGCATCCGGCGCGGAGATTGTCGAATATGTGACGCAATTGCGCCCGCGGGCTGGTGTGTTGGGTATGTTGGATGCGCTGGATCATCTGCAACACAGTGGGCGGGTGCCCTGGACTACGATTCGGGTGGGTGAACTGCTTAAAATCAAGCCGCTTATCCGTTTTTATGATGGTGAGGCGACGTTGGTACGCAGAGTACGTACCCATGCGCGCGCTCTGGATGCGTTGGAGCAAGGTTTGCACGCCCTTGCGCCTTTCGAGCGTTTGGCGCTAATTCATAGTCGCGCTGACGCCGCCGTGCTGGCTGAATTTGCTGCGCGGTTGGTTCCTCTTTCTCCCCAGACCCCGTTGCCCATTGTGGAAGTTTCACCTGTTTTCGGCGCGCATATCGGGCCAGGTGGTCTAGGGGTGGCCTTCGTGCAGGCCCCTGAACACACTTTACCTATAGGGAGCTATCATGGTTAAGCCTGTTGAAACTTTGGAAAAAATCCTCGCACTAGAGGAAGCCGATTATCAGTTTCAAGATCGTGCTGTGGCGGGTGGATTGTCGCGCTATGCCGATACCTGGAACAAGCAAGTGTTGGCGCTTTTCGGGAGCGCGGCGGAAGCATGGATTATGGGTGTGACGGAACAGTTGCGTGCATACAGCACACTTGCAGAGGCGGAGCGCCCGGCGGCGTTGGTCGCTCTACGCACGCAATTGCGCGCCGGGCCGGCTGTGGCGCCGGTGGAGATGCCGGTATCCGCGCCAGTTCCCCCTCCTTCTGCACCTGCATCTGAACCTGCTCCTGCACCGCGTGCGCGGCGTGTAGCCCCGGCGCGGGCCGGCGCCGGCCTGGATGCCCCGGTCGAGACGCTGTCCGGTGTCGGCAACAAACGGGCGGAGCTCTTCGCCAAGTTAGGCGTGCGTACCATTCGCGATTTGCTATTCTACTACCCCTGGCGCTATGACGATTACTCGCAGCTTAAGACGATTGATCACTTGCGTTACGGGGAAGTCGTCAGCGTCATTGCGACGGTGTGGGAGGCTGGTGTGCGTAAATTGCGCACGGGGCGCGCGCTGTTCCGTGCTATCCTTTCTGATGCCACCGGTACATTAGAGATTAACTGGTTCAATCAGGAATACTTGGAAGCACACATCCGTCCAGGGATGCAGATTGTGGTCAGCGGTAAGGTGGATGAGTACCTGGGCCGTTTGCAGATGAATTCCCCGGAATGGGAGCCTGTGGAGCGCAAGGACTTGAACACGGCGCGTATTGTACCAGTATATCGGCTCACAGAAGGGCTTAATGTGCGCTGGTTGCGCACGACTGTGGAGCGCGCACTGGCTGCCTGGATGTACCGTGTGCCAGAGCCGCTCTCCGACACGTTGCGCGAAGCACACGCTTTGTTACCGTTGTCGCGTGCCTTGCGGGGGATTCATTTCCCTGACAATCAAGAGCATCTGGCTGCTGCTCAGCGGCGGTTCGCTTTCCAAGAGGCGCTGTATTTACAGATGGGCCTACTACGCCAGAAAGCGCAGTGGAAGTCTGAGCCAGGGCGCACATTAGCCGTTACGCCGGAGCAGTGGGCGGCGCTGGTTGCGTCCCTGCCTTATCATCTCACGGGCGCGCAGGAACGTGCTCTGGTAGAGCTGCGGCGTGATCTGGAATCTGGCGAGCCGATGAATCGTTTATTGCAGGGCGATGTAGGCTCTGGTAAAACTGTCGTTGCGGCTTTGCTAATGGCTGTGGCCGCGCAGTCGGGCTGCCAGGCCGCGCTCATGGCCCCTACTGAAATCCTCGCAGAGCAGCACTTTAAGGGCCTTTCCCGGTTGTTTGAGGCGTTTCCCGAGCCGCGTCCTACGTTGCGCTTGTTGACCGGCAGTACGCCTCCCGCTGCGCGTGAGGAAATCTACGCTGGGTTGGCCGATGGGACTATTCACACGGTTGTGGGGACGCACGCGCTGATTCAGGAGACGGTCACATTCAATGCGCTGGCCCTGGTAGTTATTGATGAGCAACATCGCTTCGGCGTAGAGCAGCGGGGAGCCTTGCGCGGCAAGGGTTACAATCCGCATCTTCTGGCGATGACTGCTACGCCCATTCCACGCTCTTTGGAGCTCACCGTTTGGGGACACCTCGACGTTTCTGTGCTGGATGAGCTGCCGCCGGGGCGGCAGCCCATTGAGACACGGGTGTTATATCCCCGCGAGCGGGAACGCGCGTATGCCTTCATACGTGGGCAGATAGAACAGGGACGGCAGGCGTTTATTATTTACCCGTTGGTTGAAGAATCCGAGAAGATTGATGCGCCGGCGGCAGTGGAGGAACACGCACGATTGCAAAGCGTAATTTTCCCGCAATTCAGGTTAGGCTTGCTGCATGGACGACTACGCTCTGACGAAAAAGACGCGGTGATGACAGCGTTCGGGCGCGGCGAGCTCGATATTCTCGTGGCGACCTCAGTGGTGGAGGTGGGCATTGATGTCCCCAACGCTACGGTGATGCTGATTGAGGGCGCCGATCGCTTCGGACTTTCGCAGTTACACCAGTTTCGTGGGCGCGTGGGGCGCGGCATGTACGCCTCTTACTGTTTGCTCGTGGCCGACTCGCCCAGCGATGAAGCCACCGAGCGCCTGCGGGTGATGGAATCCACCCGTGATGGTTTCATCCTGGCGCAGAAAGACTTGGAGCTGCGCGGCCCTGGGCAATTTCTGGGAACGCGCCAGAGCGGTTTCCCGGAGCTCCCGATGGTGGCGTTGGCCGATACGCGCTTGTTGCACGCCGCTCGCGAAGTTGCCACAGAATTGCTGGCGCACGACCCGATGCTGGAGCTGCCTGAGCATGAAACATTGGCGGAACAGGTAGCTACATTCTGGAACACGCAAGGAGACCTCAGCTGATGGAGCGGGTTGCTATCTATCCTGGTTCATTCGATCCGTTACATTATGGACATGTAGATATTGCACAGCGGGCGGCGCGGCTCTTTGATCGGCTCATCGTGGCTGTGTATGATCGGCCTAGCAAGAAGCTGCTTTTTTCCACTGCTGAGCGCGTGGCGATGGCGCAATCTGTGCTGGGGGGGGACGCTAACATTGAAGTGCGTCCTTACCATAGCCTTACCGTGGCCTTTGCCGAGGTTGTTGGCGCGCAGGTCTTGGTGCGTGGTTTGCGGGTGATCTCTGATTTTGAGTTGGAGTACCAGATGGCTTTGACCAACAACCAGCTTGCGCCGGATATTGAGACAATTTGCTTGATGACCCGGCACGAGTACGCCTTCTTAACGGCCAGCATCGTCAAAGAGGTATTCTGGTTGGGGGGGGATTCTACTTCGTTGGTACCGCCGTTGGTGTTTGCGGAACTTCAGCGCAAGCGGGCCACGCTGCCGGATGATACAGGGCCATTTACGGCAGTTTCAATCCGCGATTGACGTGGATTTCAGCCTGTGAGTGATTTTGAGATGTGCCGATTTACTGATTTTCTAGAGGAATTCCTCATTAACGGGCGTTCACCAGCGGTTGGATGAAAATTCGGGGAACTGACGTTCCCCTCAGAGCCAGAGTGCTCAGAGCGGATCGCTAGATCCGCGATTGGATAAGTATTTACGATTCGCCATTCGCCATTTTCAAGGGAGGTTGGGTATGGATTTGGTATTTTTGATTGAGCGTTTAGAGAAATACATCCTTGAAGAATGTCCCAAAGTTCCGCTTTCGGGTAGCCGTGCAGTGAATGAAGAAGAGACGCGCGCGCGGTTGGGGCAATTGCGCGAGGCTGTGCCGGGCGAATTGGCTGAGGCAGCCCGTGTATTGCAGGAGCGCGAGGCATTGCTGGCGGCCGCTGATCGTGAGGGTCAGCAGCGCATTGCGGCGGCGCAAGAAAAGGCACAGCAGCTCATCGGCGAACATCGTATTATGCAGGAGGCCAAGCAGCAGGCAGCAACGGTGCGCCAGCGCGCTGAGCGTGAATCTGCCGTGTTGCTGGCTGATGCAGATGAATATGTCTTCGATAGTCTTAGTCACTTACAACAGGAGCTCACGCGCTTATTGCGAGTGGTAGAGAATGGGTTGCAAAAAATGGAAGGCGACCGCGAGCGGCGTCTACAATCAAAACCGGGTTGACATAAGTCGCCTTACCCGTATAATTGGCCTGCGTTGCCTGCACGCCTTTGCGGGCATTATTCGTGCAACGCAGTAGATCATAAAGGATGATAAGGAGAATTTAAGATGGGTGCTGTACCAAAGAGAAAAATTTCGGTCAGTCAGAGGCGCCATCGCCGGGCGCAGACCTTCAAGGCCCCGTTGTTGCCTGTGTTGGTAACGTGTCCTGAATGCGGTGAGCCTGTGCGCCCTTACCATGTTTGTCTTAAGTGTGGGACATACCGCCGCAGCAAAGTTATCCAGGTTGAGAAGGATTAGTAGTGGTTGTATGTTCAGATTGCTGTGCTTGCTGGGTTTCTGCTCTTTTTTGGGGGCGGCGGCAGGATTCCTTAACCAGGCTGAATATATGCCATCGGTGATTTCTGCGTAGCGGATGTTGTCTGTTGCGTGCTTTGAGGCACTCGATGTGGGGACGCCGCTAGGGAGTAGGTGATGCATCTACAACCGGCGTTACAGGGTAAAGTCGCCGTAGTGACCGGCGGAGGGCGCGGCATCGGACGTGCAATTGCGCTCGAACTGGCGCGGCGTGGCGCGGATGTCGTTGTCAATTATGTGCAGGGTGCGGAGCAGGCAGCTGCCGTGGTCGTTGAGATCGAGGCACTAGGACGACGCGCCCTCGCGGTGCAGGCAGATGTAGGCACACCGTCTGCGGCTACGGTACTGATTGCTGCTGCGGTTGAAGGTTGGGGACGCTTGGATATTCTGGTCAACAATGCCGGTATCACTCGCGACGCGCTTTTGATGCGTATGAGCGATGCTGAATGGGAGGCTGTGTTGCGCACGAATCTGACCGGCGTCTTCTACACCTGCCGGGCGGCAGCGCGTCCTTTGTTACGCCAACGTGCCGGGCGGATCATCAACATTGCTTCGGTGTCCGGTCTGTTAGGCCAGGCGGGCCAGGCTAACTATGCGGCGGCCAAAGCCGGGTTGATTGGCTTCACCAAGAGTCTGGCCCGTGAGTTGGCTCCGAAGGGGGTGACTGCGAATGTGGTTGCGCCGGGGTTTATTCCCACAGCGTTGAATGCGACGTTGGCTGCGGAGTGGCGTGGGCGATTACAGGCTCTGATCCCGCTGGGACGGTTCGGCGGTGTGGCGGATGTGGCGCACGCGGTGGCATTTTTGGCTTCGGACGAGGCGGCGTACATCACTGGTGTAGTATTGCCGGTAGATGGCGGCTTGAGTATGTAGGAGGTAGTGCATGGAGACAGAAGCGACTATTCCGGGTAAAATTACTGTGGCCCCGGACGTGATCGAGACGATTGCACGTTTTGCGGCACAAGGTGTGCCGGGTGTTCACGGTTTGGCGGACCGCGACGAGTTTGACCGTTTGCTAGGTCTCGGTACTCAGGTAGTGGACGTGCAAGTGCGCGGCGGGCAGGTCTTGGTAGACTTGCATCTTGTCGCGCGTCCGAATATCAGTCTCTTGCAGTTGGGGCGTGCTGTTCAACATGAAGTGACGCGCTCGATTCAGAAGATGATTGGGATGCCGGTAGAGATGGTGAACGTATACATTGAAGATGTGGTGTATACGGATGCGCAAGAGTGTCAGGCGGCTTGAATGGCGATTCGATGAAAGGTGAGCGACGATTGGCGCGGGAGCTGGCGCTCCAAGCTCTTTACGAAATAGATGCGGTGGGTCATGCAGCTGGCGGGGTTTTGCAAGAACGCTTTGCTGATGATCCGGCTTTAACCGATCGTGTGGTAGACTATTGCCGACAGTTGGTAGTTGAGGTTTGGGCGCACCGTGAAGTATTGGATCGTTTCATTCAAGAGCACGCGCCGGAGTGGCCGTTGGAGCAGGTAGCGGTGGTGGATCGCAACGTGTTGCGCATTGCATTGTATGAGTTTACAATTTTAGGAGTGCCGGTAAAAGTGGCAATTAATGAGGCTGTAGAATTGGCTAAGTCATTTGGTGCGGATGGCTCACCCCGCTTTGTCAATGGGGTATTAGGCGCCTTGTTGGCACAGCGTAAAGCGATCGCCAAGATTATTAAACAGACTGCCTCGCCCACAAATCCGTCGTAGGAGTGGGGGGTAGAAAAAGATAGTGAATAATTATGAAGAGCGTGCTAACGAACTGTGTTGCACGCTCTTTTTCTCAGTTTCTCTCCGGTGATTTTTCATGATTGCCGGATAAAAATCTAGTTTTTCAAAGGAGTCTGTATATGGGAGAACGAATTCGGGTTATCATCATGGGCGCTGCGGGTCGGGATTTCCACAACTTCAATACCTACTTTCGGGACAACTCCGCCTACGAAGTGGTGGCCTTCACGGCAACGCAAATCCCCAACATTGATGGGCGGGTGTATCCGGCCCAACTTGCCGGGGAGCTCTACCCTGCCGGTATTCCGATCCATGCTGAGGAAGAATTAAGCGATCTCATCAAACAGCATGCGGTGCAGCAGGTGGTGTTTGCGTATTCCGATGTGAAGCATGAGTATGTGATGCACAAAGCCTCGCTAGTGAATGCGCTGGGGGCCGATTTCCGGTTACTGGGTGGAGACACGACGATGATCAAGAGCTCCAAGCCGGTGGTTGCTATTACCGCGATTCGCACTGGCTCCGGCAAGTCACAGACTACCCGTCATGTATGCGATATGTTGCAACAACAGGGCAAGAAGGTTGTCGCTGTGCGGCATCCCATGCCCTACGGGGATTTGGTCAAGCAACGTGTGCAGCGGTTCGCTACCTATGAGGATCTCGCCAAGCACGAATGCACTATTGAAGAGCGTGAGGAATACGAGCCACACATCGATCGGGACGTGGTCGTATACGCTGGTGTGGATTACGAGACGATTTTGCGCCAAGCCGAGCAAGAAGCTGATGTGGTGGTGTGGGATGGCGGTAACAATGACACTCCCTTTTTCAAACCGGATTTGTGGATTGTTGTGGTAGACCCGCATCGGCCCGGTCACGAAGTTTCGTACTTTCCCGGCGAGACAAACCTGCGCGGCGCGGATGTGGTAGTCATCAACAAGATGGATACAGCGGATTATGCCAATATCCGCACGGTGTATGCTAACATTTTCGCGGCCAATCCGCAGGCGATTGTCGTGGAAGCTGCTTCACCGTTGTTTGTGGATCATCCGGAGCACATTCGCGGCAAGCGCGTACTGGTGGTGGAGGATGGCCCTACGCTCACGCATGGCGAGATGGCCTATGGGGCCGGCTATGTGGCGGCGCAGCGCTTTGGCGCGGCAGAAATCATTGATCCGCGTCCATACGCCGTGGCTTCGATCATCGCTACCTACAAGAAGTATCCCGACACCGGGCCTATCTTGCCGGCGATGGGCTACGGTTACGAGCAAACGCGCGACCTGGAAGTCACGATCAACAACACACCTTGTGATTTAGTGATTGTTGGTACGCCCATTGATTTGAGTCGGGTGCTTTCGGTTAAGCATCCGATGGAGCGCGTGCGTTACGAGCTGCAGGTCATCGGTCAACCTACCTTGCAGGCCATTCTCAAAGAACGCATTGTCTAACGTGCGTTGCTGCTAACAGTGACGGGGCGGGAGTTATCTCCCGCCCCGTTTTTATTGGGAGACCTGCCAGGTTTCTAAAACCTGGCAGGTCTATGTGCATATTACTTCCGCCAACGATAGTCGTGCTCAAGCGCCTGCTTGAAATCCGCCAGTAGGTGCGGTTTGTCGCGCATTGTCCACGCATCCCCTAGCCAGCGGTAAAGCAGCAAGGCGTGAATTTGTTGGGCGTAAGGTGAACCGTTCCAGGCGTCTATTTCGGCATACGCCGCGCGCACCCAGCCGGTATTGGCGTTGCTCCAGCCCTGATCATGTTCTTGATCGCATAAGGGCGCGCTCCCTGCACGGCATAGATGATTGGCCTGGGTGATGTAGACGGGGACCTGTTTCCAGCGTGCGGGGATGCGCTCCATGAACTGCCGGTAGGTCTGGAAATCGAAGTAGTGATCCTTGAGGAATGGATCGGCGAAGGTTAACCGGTGGGTGATGGCGGCAACTGCTGGCCCGTGTGTATAGGCGTGCAAAATCACCGCATCGAGCGTGGTAATTTTATCGAGCATTTGCTGGAAGTAATCGAGCGGTCTGTAGCGGCGGTTGCTCAGTAGCGGCATGGGAGCCGCGTTGTAGGGATCAATCGCGCCTGGCGCGATGAGCGCGTTAGGCAGTACCGCCTTGATAAGGCTGTACGCTTTGTTGAAGGCGTCAGCGTAGAGCTCGGGCGTGATATGCTCAGTGGGTTGTGCTGCTCCACCAGGATGCTCACGGGGGTGGTTCGGTGCGTTGCCGATTTGGATAATCCAGGTGTATTGCTCTGCGCTTATTTCAGGGTGTTTGAGGAATAGCGCGGCCCAGCGGGCGCAGGCGGCTGCAAAGCCGTCATAGTGTACGGTGCTAGGTAACGTGCCGTTTGGCTCATAGCCGTGGTTTAGGCGGATAATCACCCCGTAGCCAGCGTGATGCGCCCAATCCCAGAGTCGCTGGCGGAAGGTTTCGTTGGGCTGGATGGCGTCCGGTACATGTCCTACCTGCTCGGTGAAGAGCACCCAGCCTTGGGCCGATTTGCCTTCATAGAGCGCGCGAATCTCATCACCGTGGGCTAAATCATCGCTGAGTGCTGCCCCGTGGATTCCGAAAATCCATGCCGATTCACCGAAGCGTTGGGTGGTATCCGTCACCCTGGGGCGGGTGGCCGTTCCTGTGGGCGCTGTGAGGTACCAGGCTGCTACATAGCCTTCTAAGTGTGCGGGGGTGCGCACTTTTAGCCAGGCGTTTTGTTTTCCTACCTTGTTAGCGGTGCTCGCCAGGTCTTCCAGTGATTCCAATACTGTCCCGTGCGGTACCCAACCTATGGGCGGGGTGTGTTGCGTGCCTGCCCCGTTGCGGATGTTCAGCCCGAATTGCAGACTATTGACCTGGATATATCGCCAGACGGGGGGCGGGGGTGGTGTGGGATCGGCGGGCGCGTGTAACCTGACGTACCAGGCGGCGGCATAGCCAGTGCGTCCGTTGGGGATGCGCACGGCGATCCACTTACCGGCTTGCCCCACCTGCGCCTGTACGATTGCGGGTGGGTCTAGCGTGTCCAATACTGTTCCATGCGGGGCTTGCCAAAGGGGCGGGGCATAGTGTGTGCCCGGCCCGCTGCGGATGTTGAGATAGCCCATCTGCGGGCTGTAGATTTCGATCTTGAGCGTGGCGGGTGGCGGGGCATGCGGGTCTTGATCGGTTGCATACCAGGCGGCGATCCAGACTTCAGGGCCGTTGGGATCAATGCGTACACGGAACCATTGCCCTACTTTACCTAGGTTGAGAGCGGCCTGGTCAGTGTTTAGGGTGATGGTCAGTCGCGTTCCGCTGGGGATGCGCCCCAGGAGCGTTTCTGCGCTCACATGGGGCAGACGACGCACATTGAGCTCCTCTGTGCTCCACACGGTGATGAGATGCCCTGGCGGCGGGCTTGGTGGTATAGCAAGGGGCGGCCACGGGCCGGGGTCCTGCGCTGCGAGGGCGCTTTCGATGATCCAGCCGTTATGTTGTTCGGCTGTGACTGCGAGCCACCGTATGTTATCCACGGTTGTAGTGATGCCGGTGGTCTGAACTGTGGATCTATAAGGCACTGCGGTACGTTGTGTGCCAGCGCTGCCCGCTACATTGAAGATGACCGCGCCATTGAGGGCTGTGACCCACATTGGGCCACCTGGGGCGGCATTTGTGCCCAGTACGAAGGTGCGGAACGGTGCATAGTATTCGGGTTTGACCACGGCGGTGGTGAAGATGCTGATGAAGGGCGGGGCGTAGGGCTGCAAGCGCGCGAACCACTGTTGGGCTTCGGCCAGCGTGAACCAATCGCCGGGTTGGCTGGGCGGATCCTTGTGATAGAAGCCCAGTACAGGGAGTATTGGCAGTGTCAGGCCTTGCTGTTGCATCCACTGTAGCTCTTCCTGATACGTCCACTTATCTATCACAATGGCTGGGTGTTGTCTGTAAGTACCATACGCCATCGGCATCAAGCCGCCCTGACAATAGCGGCCCATTTGATTGTAAGGGATTGCGGCGTGGTAGGTGAGCGGGGTAGGGTAGGAGCAGAGGTGGAGGCGTGTGAAGTCAATGCCGGCCTGATTGAGGCGTTGCCCTAATTCGGTGGCCTGAGCATAGCGGTGGTACGAGGCTTCTTCAACATTGAAGATGAAGCCTTCATAGCCATCGTCGAAAGCCCAGGAGACCATATCTGCTTCATATTTTGGATCGCCCAGCGTGGTAAAGCTCCAGGCGATAGGAACGAAGCCGGCCTCCTTGATGCGGGTGGCGAGTTGAGCGGCTTTGCTGGCCGGGGTGAGGTAGAAGGGTGGTTTATTCTGGTACGGGCCTTGCCCCACTTTGTAGAGGATATGCGTGACATTCATTTGGGGCGCCATTTGTTGTAACGCGGCATTCAATTCCGTCTCTCGGTAGGCCCAGAGGCCTTTGCCGTGTAGCACCATTGCAGGTTCCTCCTTAATTCGTGCTTAGTACCTGTCCGAAAATGTTGCCGTAGGGCGGGCCGACCAAGAACCGGTGTGGGTTGAGCGTGTTCAACTTAGTGCCTTTGTGAATTTTCGGCCTTAGAAGTGACGGCTTCAGCCGTTGGGAGAATCGTTACCGTGGTCACTATAAGCAGACTCGTGATCTACTGAGCTCTTTATGTTTCACGAGTTGCGAGCCAGGGTGGATTTTCCCCGGCTCACCCACGGGCTTTTGGCGATGACAAAACGCCAGGGGACTTGGAGTGCGGCTGCATCGCCGCGCACGCCAATGCGCGGGCCTGTAGCGATAGCTTCCGGCGGTAGCGTGAGATCTTCTTCCACCCATAGGGGTGAGTTGGCAGTACACACATCTAGCGCGTTTAACTGGCGATCAATTCCTAGCGCCTGACAGAGCCGTCCCGGCCCACGCGCAAGGTCGTTGAGCGCGTGGGTTGGGCGTAGCTGTGATTGTGTTTCTATTCCTTCCAGCGGCTCCAACGCGCGGATCAGCACCGCAGCCGGAAAACCTACGTCCTCTGTGACCAGATTCAGGCAATGGTACATGCCATAGATGAGATAGATGTAGGTGCGACCGGGAGGGCCGAACATGGGGGCGTTACGGGCGGTCGGGCCGCAGCGCGCATGGCTGGATTGATCTTCCCGGCCCGTGTATGCTTCCACTTCTACAATGCGCCCGGCAAGGCGTTTGCCTTGCCATAGACGTACCAGGCGTTTACCCAACAGTGCCGGTGCTACCCGTAGCGTCTCTTGCGCGTAAAAGTCTTGCTTCAATCGTTTGCCTGGCACGTTGACTTTTCTCCAATTTTGGGGTATGCTCATTGTAGCATAGACTGAGCGGCAATACAAGTGCGTGTTGTAATAACCTGGTATGGTGCGGGACACAGCACCACGCCGTTACTAATCTTTCAGGGGTTAACTTTTTCGGATGGGGAGGCTGCCATGAGTGAATTGCCGGATTGGTTGCGCGATTTGCAACCGTTGGAGGATGCCGATGATAAACCCGTAGCACCGGCGCAACCGGTGCAGCCGGCAGAAGCTCTGCCGGACTGGTTGCAAGATTTGCGACCACGTCCAGGTGATGATTTGAACACGTTGGGGCGACCGTCCCCCGCGCAGGTGGCTGCACCATTGCCAGAACCAGAACCAGAACCTGAACCGGCATCGTTAGAAGAAGCATTGTTAGAGGACTATCAAACGGCTCTTGCTGATGAAGAAGCGGAATCCCGGCGCCAGGCTAGATCACAAGCTGTCAAACGCGCCCGACGCAAGAATGCTCTGAAACTGGGACTCAGTCCGGGGCAGCGCTTTGCGTTAGCCCTGATGTTGTATTTAAACCTTGCCTTTATAGGGTTTTTAGTGTTGGTGATGATGGAGCGCATCGTTTTTTAGGCATTCAGCAATTTGCAATTGTGACTCAGTAGCAAAATTAATCGGCTCGGCTTGGTTACTAAAACCAAGCCGAGCCGATTGTAGTTATCACCGTGTCCACTCTGAACCAGGGTGGACACGGTGATTGTGAGCTAAGCGTTGCTCTGTAATATGGCGTGCGCAATTTTCTGGATGCCGGCGGCCAGTGGGGCGGTTGGGCCACTTAATACTATCGGTGTCCCTCGGCGTAAAGCTGTTGTTTGGGCTGGATCGAAGGGCAGCTGGCTGATGATAGGTACTTTGAGTGCTGTTTGCACTGCTTCAGCGGGCGGGCGTGGGCCAGGGGTTACTGCGTTCAGCACCAGGCGCAGCTGCTCCAACTGGGGTTTAAGCGCACGCAGTGTTATCATCGTGGTTTGAATTCCGGGCGGGTCTTCACCGCTGACGAGCACGATTTGATCCGCCTGATCAAGAATACACAGGGAACTGTTAGCAAAGACTGGGGGCGTATCTATGACGATAAACTTTGCTATGCCGCGCAGGTCTTCGAGGATTTGCGTGACCTGTTCGCGACTGAGTAGTTCGTCTTGCACGGGGAAGGGCGGTGAGGCTAACACGCGTAAGTGGGAGGGATGTTCTGTAAGCAATTGTTCCGCATGAACAGGGTTCTTGAGGTACATTCCCCAATGCACCTGGGGTTTTAGACCTAGATAGAGTGCATCATGTCCGCCGCGTGGCGAAAGATCCACCAGTACCGTTGGCTCGACCTGTTGCAGTAGTAAAGCCAGGTTCACGGCTATGGTTGAAACACCGATGCCTCCGCGCAGGCTGAAAATTGGGAAAATGCCAGGTTTGCTCATTTTCCGCTTGGGGTTGATGATATTGCGCACCAAGTCCAACAATTCTTTCATGTTGACTGGCTTGGTCATGTGCGCATTGGCTCCGGCTTCGAGTGCTGCGGTCTTGTCTACTGGTTGCCCACGTGCGGTAAGAATGATAATACCCATGTTAGCGGTGCGTGAGTTAGCACGGATGCGACGGACTACCTCGTAACCGTTCATTTCTGGCATCATCACATCTACAATTGCCAGATCGGGGTTTTCTGATAGTGCCTTTGCCAGTCCATCTTGCCCGTCGCCGCTAAGGATGACTTCATAGTTGCCCTGGCTGGTCAGCACCATATCCAGCATTTGGAGCATATCGGGATTGTCGTCAATAATCAGGATGCGTGCCATGCCCAACCTCCTCGTAACATCATTAGATTTGCAAATCAAAGTAGGTAGCTGCGTTACGCATTACTCCAGCCCTAAAAAGCTGATGTGCCGTTTGTTGATGATGGCTGCACCGCCCTGGTAGCTGATTTCGGGTTTGTACGAGCAGCGTGCGACTGGATCAATCAATGTGAGGAAATCTTCTGTTTGCGTCCCCAGGAGCATGAGTACATCTATGCGTCCTGGGATACGTAAGTAGCCTCGGATTTCAAAGCTGGGGAGGGTAATAAAGACCCCTGTGGGTTTAAGCTTGAGATAACTGCCGTACCGTTGATCGCGGCGCAGGGAGTCTTCAGTATTAGAGGTAATAGCAAAACTAAGATTTTTCTTAACAATCGTGGCTGAAGGATAGTTTGAGGCGATATCGGCTGGATTGGTGACCACAGAAAAATAAGCTTCGGTGACGGTAAGGTAGGAGGTTGTTACATCATAGATAGCATCGCCCAAACTGCGCTGGCGCGCGCTGAAGTTGCCAGATACGCGATATCCATGTGCGAAAAAATCGGCAATGATCTGCCCTTGTTTTTCCATAATGAGTACCTCCTGTGTTAGCTATAGATATGATGTTAAGGGCGGGCAACTGTCCAATAGAAATTTCTCTCGAGTCCGGGTGGCCCTATTACAGTGTAGTCCTCTGCATCGGTTTCGCTCTGTCGTACGATGGCAACCTGCCAGCTACAGGAGCGGTCTTCTACCTGTGCTGGAGGCAACAGTTCTGCCGGCACGCGCCAAGCCGTGCTGCGTACATAGGTCCAGGTTGTTTGTGGCCCCTCTGCACTAGGCAGGGTCAAGGCTACCTGATAATATTCACCTGGTGCTAAAATACCCACTGATGCCCATTGCAAGACAATGATAGCCTCTGCGCCTTCGAATGTAGCGCCTCTGGGTGGATAGAGCAACGTTGGCGAAGCATACGCCAGTTGTGGAGCGGGGGATTCCAAGCCCTCCACAATCGGCGCTGGACCTTCCGGCGTGGGTGTCGGCATGGGAATTACTAGCGCGTCACCTGGACGGATAGTGTCTGAGTTAGCCGGGATGTTGTTCGCAGCACGGATGGCAGCGACGCTGATGTCGTATTTTTCAGCAATAGTGGAGAGCACTTCCCCGCTTTGGACGATATGTGTGACGTAGGGCGAGAGAGTCGGTGTTGCTTGGCCTGGTTCCAGCGTCGGAGTAGGTGTGGGATCGGGGGGCGCTCCAGGGATATATAGGGTTTGCCCTTGACCGATCAAGTCTGAGGTCAAATTGTTAAAGTCTTTGAGTTCTTGTACCGTGATATCGAACTGTAAGGCGATGCCGCCCAGAGTATCACCCTCTTTAACCACATAACTCTGTGGCGGCATTGGGGTGGGTGACACATCTGGGGTAGGCGTCAAAGTTGGTGTGGGTGTAGGGGTAGCAGTGGCTGTAGGTGAGGGAACCAGCGGCATCTCCAGAGTGGGACTGGGCGTAGGGAGAGGAATCTCGACCTCTCCTTGTGAGAGTAGCCAGCCAAGTACCGCAGCCCCTCCCAGAATTAGCGCCGCAACCCCCAGCAGAATGACCAGATGTAGGGGTTTTATGCGGCGCGTGGGCGCACGAAGTTCCGCTACTGGTGCTAGGCTGGCTTCTTCCGTTAGCGCGGTGCCGCACATCAGGCAAGTTTTAGCGCCCTCGGCTACGCGTGCGCCGCAGTCAGGACAATGTCGGGGCGGGCGATCCGGAAGTGCCCGCAAGGTATCTTCAGATTGTAGTTGTTCTTCCATATCTTGTACCATGATAACACCAATAACTTAAAAGAGCAAGAAGCCCACGAAGTCCACGCGCTGTATATCAGGGCTATCCATTGAGAAAACTTATCCTCTCACGCTGCCTCTTGTGCCGTTAAAGTGGTGTTTTTAAGGTTTTTTATGGCGGGGCGAAGCCTCGTCATAAAAAACCTTCTGTCCCTGGCCTGTAGGTCATATTCTTGCAACAAGTGGTCAAATGCGATAGCTCTATGTCGCATATACTTGCTTAACGTCTGGAGAGTGTTACAATAGCATACTTGCAATTTGCGCCGCTGGCTATTCTTACAGATAACCTGCGGGTATTTGCGATGGCCGTCTTTAATCTCAAGTAGGGAGGAACTTTTAATGAAACGCTGGATACTTATGTTGGTGCTATTGCTGTTGGCGGTTTCCCTGGCCTGTTCGGTGCCTGGATTGGGGAATTTAGGCGATGCGGGCGAGGTGCTGGATAATGAATCCGGCGATACTGGCGGCGGCGAGGTACGGGATGATGGTTCCGACGATAGTGATGATGCGCATCTGGAGTTTGATGCTATGGGAATGCAGAACTTGCAGAGCTACCGTTCCCGTATTGTCTATAACTGGACGGGCGATGATGGTTCCGTGCAAGTGATGACAATGCAGCAAGAAGAAATCCGTAATCCTGCTGCCCGACGCACCTTTGTCTCGGCTGAGGAGAACGGCGAATCATTCACGATGGAGACCATTCAGGTCGGCACGACAACCTGGATGAATTTTGGTGCTGGCTGGATGCAATCTCAGGATGATTCCGGTGATTTCGAAGATATGTTCGGGGATGCCTTCTTTGACTCTAGTGAGTTTTCCGATCTCGATGAAGATCAGTATCAGTATCTGGGTCGTGAAACGCTTAACGACATTCGTGCGCGTCATTATCGCTTACTTTTCTCGCCTGCGCTTGCTGCCACTATGACTGGCGGGGTGGAGATAACAGACTTTAATGGAGAAATTTGGATTGCTGACCAAAGCGATATGCCCGACATCGTTGTGCGTTGGCGTGTCGAGTGGACGGGGGAGATGGAAGGGCGTGGCAGCGGGCGTGTGGCGATGGATTATGAAGTCTATGATATTAATAAGTCTTTCACCATCGAGCCGCCCGACGAGGCGGAGGGCGATGGTCTCCCTGCCGATATTCCGTTGTACGAGGACTCCAACAATCTTTTTAGTATGCCCGGCTTTATATCGTTCGAGGTCACGGATGATGTAGCGACGGTCAAAGCTTTTTATGAGCAACAATTGCCGGCCAATGGGTGGACGCTCTCTGAGGATAACAGCTTCGGAGATATAGCGACGTTCACTTGGACGAAGGAAGCGCGCACTATGACACTTGTTATCACTACTACCGACGCGGGGGGGGCGAGTGTTTTGATGACGATTGAGGGCGAATAGTCCGGTCATTCAAACTTGATTTTCTACAACCGGGCCGCTCAAAGCGGCCCGGTTGTTGTTTTTCACTTGTTCTTGTGCTGCATTGGGATATGATACGGCTATGATGACTTTGTCTTGGGAGATCGTGCAGACAGCGGCAACAGAAGCCGGTTTCGACCTGGTCGGTGTGGCGCAGGTGGGCGCGGCACCGCGCTGGTCTGCTTACCGTGATTGGGTGGCGCAGGGTTATGCTGGTACATTAGACTATCTGACGCATTCTGCTGCTGTGAAACAACGGGCCGATCCGCGCGTGATGCTGCCGGAGGCGCGCGCGGTACTGGTCGTAGGCGCAGCGTATGGTCGCGCAATGCCCCCGGAGCTGTTACCGGCGTTGCATGGGCGTGTTTCCCGCTACGCTTGGGGGGAAGACTATCACCGCTGGCTGTTGCGGCGTCTTAAAGCGCTCGTGAGGGCTTTACAAGCGTGTGTAGGGCCATTCCCGGCGCGCTGTTATGTGGATACTGGCCCTCTTTTGGAGCGTGCCTGGGCGGAAGCTGCTGGTTTAGGGTGGATCGGTAAGAATGCGTTGTTGCTCCACCCGCAGGTAGGCTCGTATTTTTTCTTGGGCGTGGCTTTGCTGGGGGTGGAGGTGGAACCTTCGCCGCCACGTTGTTTCCCTATTTGTGGATCGTGTACGCGGTGCTTGGATGCTTGCCCTACAGGTGCGCTCGTTGCGCCAGGCGTCGTGGATGCACGGCGTTGCCTGGCTTATCTGACTGTTGAGTTGCGTGGGGCAATCCCGGCGGCGCTGCGCCCTGCGTTGGGGGCACAGGTCTTCGGGTGTGATTTGTGCCAGGAGGCCTGCCCCTGGAATTACAAAGTTTTGCAGACATGCGCTGCCATACCGGCACCATTGGAGGCTAGCTTGTATTTGCCCGCTTTGTTAACTTTAGAATCAGTAGAGTTCCGCGCACGCTTTCGCCAGACGGCTCTGTGGCGTGCGGCCCCAGAGGGCCTGGCGCGTAATGCCGCTATTGTTTTGGGTAATCGTGGCGATTCGGCAGCCTTGCCTGCATTGTGTCATGCGTCCCAGACTTCCCCTTCCGACTTAGTGCGCGAAGCCGCCGCGTGGGCGGTGGCGCGGTTGTCAGGGGGGAGTAATTGTACATTTTTCTACCGTACATTAACATCCACAAGGTCGGGTTCAAGCCGGAAAAAGACTTGAATCGGCAAGTTCTTTTTCAGGGCATACTTCAGCCAGTCTAAGCCGAGCCGAAAGATGCTTTTATCCACG
>Ga0334884_1000990_pt1 | contig 46657 bp, 30 predicted proteins | sample GraSluR1_MG_7_FD_207215 | JGI IMG/M metagenome (GOLD analysis project Ga0334884, IMG submission 207215) | Sludge microbial communities from methane-producing bioreactor in Wageningen University, Netherlands - Granular Sludge_12_05 R1 | ecosystem: Engineered > Bioreactor > Anaerobic >... | reverse complement strand
AGGGTTTTCGCAGCATCGGAATGCTACGTTACCAAGCACCAAGCACTACGCACCAAGAACCAAGAACCAAGCACCAAGAACCAAGCACTACGCACCAAGAACCAAGAACCAAGCACTACGCACCAAGAACCAAGAACCAAGCACTACGCACCAAGAACCAAGAACTTACATTCTAACCATCCGCTTGACCTGCTTGAAACCTTCTGCTTCAAAGCGCATGAGATAGATGCCAGCAGGGCATTCCCGGCCTTTGTCATCCAATCCGTTCCAGTTTACACTATGCTGACCGGGCAGCAGTGGCGCGTTATGCAAAACGCGCAGCAGCTGTCCTTTAAGGTTGTAAACTTTGATTACGGTGTGGCTGCTTTTGGAAACTTCAAAACTGATCTCCGCGGACGCGCGGAAGGGATTGGGAGATACCGAAAGCTGAGGAACAGCCGGTGTGATGGGCTCTGTCCCGGGCCGGGATGTGAGCTCATATGCATCAGCGCAATCATAGAGTTTGACGTTTCGGGGCGTGCTGATGATGGCTTTGTCCGTGCTCAGCGCCATGCGCGTGTAATAACTGCCTGCGATCTCGTGCCTTCCCAAAGGCGGTCGGTTCATCGCTCCCGATGGCTTGTAAATAGCCAGATGATCTTCGAAAAGCAGCACCAGGGAGTTGTTATGAATCAGTAGATCCAGCGGTGGCTCGGAATCATAAAGCAAGCTTTCTGCCAGATAGGGCTGCGCCGGATTCGAGATGTCATAGACTCTCAGAGCGGAGGTATCACCCATTGCATAAATCCGGTTTGCCCGCTTCTGAAAAGCCTTTACCGCATAGTTCATGCTGATCGAGCTGAACAGTTGCGGCACTCCAGAAGATATATCATAAATGCGGATCCGATGCGTTTGGGGGTTTCCGTTGCTGGTCAACGCGGCATAGAGGTAAGGCCCTTCCAGCCAGGCAGCACGGAATAAATCCGGATATCCGGGCAGGGAGTAGCACAGCGTGGGGCTATGGGGATTGCTGATATCAAACACATCCAGCCCATCACTGCCTTTGGCCAGGATCAGACGATCCCCAAAGATTTGCAGATCATTGGCTATGGAATGTCGACCGCTAAATGGCACAGCGGATAGTGAATTCCACATTATTGGGTTGGAAACATCCCAGATCCGCAGTGTATGGCCATAAAATTCGTTTTCAAATTCTAAGTAAGACGCATGAGCTGTAGCTAATAGATTGCCGGACACACCCATAGCACTGATGCCGTAAACGGGGATGGCAGCCACCGCTCCAGCTGCGGGATTGGCCAGATCATAGCCGCGCAGTTCAGTTTGCCCCACAAGAACAAAGGCTTGCGTGTCATTGGCAGCCGTTAGGCTAAATGCCCCACAGACCAGATTGGGAGATAGCTCTTCCCCATCCAGATCGAAGAAGTAAAAATAGCTGCCTTCATCCACCAGGATCAAGCCGGAGCTATCGGAATATATCCTGTTGATAGGAATATCATGCTGATCCACCATCAAGACAGGAGCGGATGGATCACTGAAATCATAAATCTGATAGGCGAGCCTGCGTTCATAGTAATAATCTTGTTCAAACACCAGATAGAGCAGGCCATCTTTCGTGAAAATATCCAGCGGCGCGAAATAATCATATCCCAATGGCAGAGCGCAGATTACTTCCGCTTGCGTGGGTTGGGAAACATCGTAGATAAACAGCTGGGAAAAATCCACCACACTGACGTAGTGAGCAAAGAACCTGGCCATATAGGCCGTGCCACTGAGCGAATAAGTGCCGACATAAGCCATGGACTCCGGATTTGAGACATCATAAACGGAGTAGTTCGCGCTTCCCAGCCAGATGTAAAGAAAGTTGTCATTCAGATGAAACCTCCAAGCATCGCTCTGGGCAAGGCTATGTTGCAGAAGGGGATAATCCGGATTGGAGATATCCCAATGGTAAAGGATGCTGCTGGCCAGCACATACAGATCAGCAGAGCAGGCTTCCACGCCCAGAATGTAATCCACGCTATAAACGCGGGATAGCTCCACCGGCAACACCGGATTCTCGATATCATAGAGGATCACATAGTTGTACATGATCACAAAGAGCCGCTCCTCAAACACCCGCAAACCCCGGACATGTGAGAAATTCGGAGCATTGATGATGGGAGTTTCGGATAGCAGTTCCGGACTCGCCAGATCACTGAGATCATAGTAATACAAGACGTAATCATAATCGCCACCGATCACATAGGCGTAATCCCCCACCCGCGCCATGTCGGTAATGCGATCCGTGGAAAAGTCAAAAGTGCCGATCTCGCTGATGTTCAGATTCTGGGCATGGCACGGCAAGGCTACGATCATCAAGATCGATATTACTATAAACACAAAGAAACGCGTGACTTTCATGGTTCCTCCAGCACTTGCTTATTTCATTATTTATAAAGCAATTTTTATTCCAAAGGGCTTGGTGCACCTCCCTGGGAGTTGAAAGCGCTCCCTCAATTACATGAAGCCAAGCCGGTTACGCTCATCTCTCGTGTCCTGAACCGGAGCTGGAAATGTTGGGCGCTTTCGACTTCCAGCAGCGGTAAGCTGATAAAGATAAAGTAGCACGCGGATTATGCGGATCGGGCGGATTTGCCTCCCTGGGAGTTGAAAGCGCTCCCTCAATTACTTAAAGCCAAGCCGCTTAGTTTCATCTCTCGAGTCCTGAACCGGAGCTGGAAATGTTGGGCGCTTTCGACTTCCAGCAGCGGGAAACTGAAAAAGATAAAGTAGCACGCGGATTACGCGGATTACGCGGATTACGCGGATTTGCCTCCCTGGGAGTTGAAAGCGCTCCCTCAATTACTTAAAGCCAAGCCGCTTAGTTTCATCTCTCGTGTCCTGAACCGGAGCTGGAAATGTTGGGCGCTTTCGACTTCCAGCAGCGGGAAACTGAATAAGATAAAGTAGCACGCGGATTACGCGGATCGCGCGGATTTGCCTCCCTGGGAGTTGAAAGCGCTCCCTCAATTACGTGAAGCCAAGCCGGTTACGCTCATCTCTCGTGTCCTGAACCGGAGCTGGAAATGTTGGGCGCTTTCGACTTCCAGCAGCGGGAAACTGAAAAAGATAAAGTAGCACGCGGATTACGCGGATCGGGCGGATTTTTGGTCTGAAGCGTTAGGTGTCGCATAACGCATAACCCGTAACGCATAACTCTTTGCGCCCTCTTTTCTCTTTCCTCTTTGTTGATTTGTTTGAGGCGAGCTCAGATTTCCCGATTCAGATACTGATAACCCGGCACTTCCGGCAGGAGTCCGGCTTCCACCGCGCATTTGACCGAGCGGCAGGGCAGCTCTTGCTCCCGGATCTGCGCTTTGGTGATGGTCTTCAGGTTCACCTGCTGGGGATGTTTGGCCTGCATCGCCCACAGCATCTTCACATAAAGGCTGTACCAGGAAGGCAGGCGCACACTGTCGTCCCTCTCTCTCAGTTCATTCAGATACATCCGAAAATCATTCCGGTATCCCTCGCTGGGCTGGATCGCCTTGATCTGCCGGGAGATATCTCCATATTCAATGTTCTGCGGCTGGATCGGCATCTTGGGGGCACGGCGCATCAAAGTGCGTTGTAAACGCGGATGATAATAGTACACGGCTCCGTCCAGCTTCCCGGAAAAGCCCTTAATTCCTTGTCTCACAGTTGCTTTCATGTCTTCCTCCTGTTTCTGGAACCATATTAGCCACTCCCTCCAAACTGTCAATCACTTATTCATCCCCCCTTAATCAAGCCTTAACTATTAACGCTTGATTAAGGGGGGATGATCGCTTGATTAAGGCTCCCAAAGGAGGAGGAGAGGCGCAAAGCACTATATAGCAACATTTTGGGACTTGTTGGAAATGGAAATGGTTTTAAATGGTTAGGATGGTTGTAGGATGGTTGTTGGGAAGGTTTTGGAAAGGTTTGTTGGAAAGCTTGTGGAGCTTGGGAAGCGAAACCCATCGTAGCAATGCGCACAAACACCCAGCCCTTTATGGGCAACACCAAGCCCCTTGTGGGCGACAAATCATAGCGAGGGTGTGCAGCGAAGCGAAACCCCTCGTAACAATGCGCACAACAAATATCCAGCCCTTTATGGGCGACACCAAGCCCCTTGCGGGCGACACCAAGCCCCTTGCGGGCGACAGATCATAGCGAGGGGTGTGAACCCCTCGTTACGCATTGCATTTCAATCGTTTAGCCCCGGAGGGGCGACACTATGGAACATCCCCGGCCTGGATCCGGAATATTGCACATGGCAGGGGTTTTGTGTCGCCCATAAAGGGCTTGTCTTGTGTTTATGGCCACCCGGACGAGGGGTTGCGCTTCGCTCCACACCCTCGCTATGGCCTGCCGCCCTTACAGGGCTAACTTACATCTTTACAATGCGTAACGAGGAATTCATGCCCATCTCTATGATCTGTCGCCCTCCGGGCTAAAATTGCCCTTCCTCATTTTCATCTTGACATTAATCATATCCGCATAATATGCGCAAAAATCATAATGGAGGACACAAAGATGCCGGCCTCATATTGTCATCTCGCGATTCATATTATCTTCACCACCAAAAACCACAAAACCTGGATCAAAAAACCTCTTCAACCCCAAATGCACGCTTACATAGCCGGAATCATAAACAAAATTGGCGGTGTATCCATCAAAATCAATGGGATCGAAGATCACGTGCATATCCTGTGTTTGATGCCCAAAACCCTGAGCATTGGCGAGTTTTTGGCCAAGATTAAAGCCAATTCCAGTAAATGGTTCCGCGCCCAGCATTGCCCCGATTTTTTGTGGCAGGATGGTTACGCCGCCTATTCGGTGAGTAAATCAAACCTGGACGCGGTGGGAAAATACATTGATAATCAGGAAGAACACCACCATCACACCAGCGCAATCGAGGAGTTTGAGGCATTATTGAAAAAGCATTGGACCTTTCAGAAGGAAGAGGACATACCATAGCGAGGGTGTGCAGCGAAGCGAAACCCCTCGTAATCTGGCACCACACCATCCTGTGAGCCCCTTGTGGGCGACACCAAGCCCCTTGTGGGCGACACCAAGCCCCTTGTGGGCGACACCAAGCCCCTTGTGGGCGACACCAAGCCCCTTGTGGGCGACACCAAGCCCCTTGTGGGCGACAGATCATAGCGAGGGTGTGGAGCGAAGCGAAACCCCTCGTAATCTGGCACCACACCATCCTGTGAGCCCCTTGTGGGCGACACCAAGCCCCTTGTGGGCGACATCCAGCCCTTTATGGGCGACATACCATAGCGAGGGGTGTGAACCCCTCGTTACGCATTGCAAAGATATGATTTAGCCCCGGAGGGGCGACACTATGGAAGATCCCCGGCCTGGATCCGGAATATTGCACATGGCAGGGTTGATTGTGTCGCCCATAAAGGGCTTATCTTGTATTTATGACCACCCGGACGAGGGGTTTCGCTTCGCTCCACACTCTCGCTATGATCTGTCGCCCTCCGGGCTAAAATTGCCCCCCCCCTCACCCCCCATCTTTTCTCTTTGTTAATCCAAATAGCTGCGAAAAAATTTCTTGACTCATTTCTTACCCTGCATATGAGTGGTTTTGAGTTTAATTTTCATACTCACCCTTGGAAGCAACGCATTGTTAAATATAAACTAAGAAGAAGGAGTCATTCTATGATATCCGTAAGCTATGTCTTGGTCACCTTCACGGATGTGAGCATCAAGGCCTTCGATCTGCCCAAGTTACGAGGTTTTTTTTCTCGTCAATATCCCGAAGAGCATCTTTTTCACAATCATCTGCCCGGAGGCAGTCAATCCTACAAGTTTCCTCAAATCCAGTATCGCGTTCACAATGGCCATCCGGCCCTACTCGGCATCGGTGAAGGCATAGAGCTGATGAAAAAGGTCTTCCTGGAAATCGAGCAAATCCATATTGGCAGCAGCACATTCGAGTGTCACGAAACGGATGTAAACCTGTTTAATGCCCCTTTTGGCCAATGCTCGGACTACATCAGCTATCGCTTCAGTTCACCCTGGATGGCTCTCAATCAGGAAAACTATCGTGACTTTGTGAAGCTGAACACCATGCAGCAAAAACAGCGCCTAAAACAAATCCTGCGAGGCAACCTTTTAACCCTATCCAAGGGCTTCGGCTACACCATCCCGGATTTTGACAAGGTGGAAATGGACGGCTGGTTTCGCCCGGTGGAACGCAATTTTCACAATATCCCCATGCAATGCTTCACCGGGGAATTCACCACAAACTTTGTGATCCCTGATCACCTGGGACTGGGCAAACAATGCGCCCGGGGATTTGGGGTTGTAAAAAGACAGAAGGAGGAAAGATGATCAGCACTTACCGCTTGATCGGCAAGTTAAAGATGGAAAATGACCATCTGGCAGAGCAAACAGCCACAGCACAGAAGAGATACATGATTAGCCAATACTGCGCGGAGGATTCATCTTTTGAATACACAGACAAGCGCACCAAAGAGACAAATGTCGGTCGCATCGTCATGATGAATCTGGATACCGAGAATGCTCAAATTCGCTTCACTGCCGGAGAAGAAATCTCGGAAGGTGTTTGCGAAGATAAGCTCATCTTTCTCAATTACGCTCCGGCAGATCCCAATATCTATGCGGCTCATTCCGGCAACAAGTCCATTCTGGCTTTTGCGCTTTTGGAATACATCCAAAGCAACCGTAAGAAAATCCGTTGGAGCAATCCGGACAAAGTTGATAGCTGCATATCCTATCTGCAGAGCATTCGTGAGAGCTTCTTTTTTGATGATTCCTTCGGGATTCGTCCCAAACACACTTTATTAAGTCAGGATCAACTGGAAGGCTTCCCTGATCCTGAAATCGAAGAGACATTGAGAGATATCAGTGACGATAAGACATACAAAAAAGCTCGCGACAAAGCCACCAAAAACTACTTTGAAAAGCAGCTCGCTGAGATCACCGGAGAGCGCCAAGCCTATGCTATCACCATCAACGGCAAATTCATCCATGAAATTGACGAACTTGCGGAGTGCTATCTGGATGTGTTGTTCTATCACATCATAGACAAGCAGTTTGCGGATTCCAAAAACCGAGGAAACTGCCATCTCTGTTCAACCCACTCAAAGCTCTCGGAGAAGGTTTCTCTCAAACACAAGTTTTATGGAGTAAAAAACCCCTATTACTTTGATGGCGCTTCTGCCGGAATGAATAGTAGCGCGTTTGCTCTCTGCCAGGATTGTTACAACGAAGTAACGGTGGGAGCCCAATATGTAAGCAGCAAGTTCAAGACATATCTCTTTGGCTTGAACTGTTTTGTGCTCCCGGACTTTGATATTTTCATGCGCAATGATGGGCAAACTCTTGCGCCGGATGGCATTCAGTCCATCCCAAGGTTGTTACGCCGCAGAGAGAAAACAGAATATCAGACTTCGCTTGGCATAGTCAAACAGCTACAAACGCGCCTGCGGGGATTCTCCCTGTTTTTCTACAGCAAACCAAGTGCCACCAGTCAGGAATTCATCGTGAGTCAATTGATCAAAGGCATTAGTCTGGCTTCATTGATCCAGAAATGTGAGAATCTGGATCATATGAGTCTGGAATGTGGCTTACCGGAACTCTTTAATAGCGACTATGGCCTGTCTTTTGAAGGCTTACGCTTTTTACTATTGCCATCTCAGGAATCACACCCCAATCTGAAACCCCTCGAATACCAGAAAATCAATCGCGATATCCTCAGTTTGCTATCGATTTATCTATACTCTCAGTCCCTGAGTTACGATACGATCATCAAGCAATATGTCGATATCCATTCGCGTAAACGCAACAACATGGGAGACCATTCCGCGTATGCTTTGGATCTCTCAGCATACATCATGACATTGTATATCAAGCATCTAATCCATTTTAACCAACTACGAGGGCTGAAAAGCCGGGAGGAAAGAAACATGACCACAACATTGGAAAAAGCGTCACTTCTGGACTACTTTGCCAACAACTCCGAGGTGTATCAAACCAACTATCTTGCCCAAGGCCTGTTTATCATGGGGGTTTACATCTCAGAGATTGAGAGAAAGCAAAGGGAAAAAGGGATCCGAAAAACCGCCATTAGCAAGCTTAATTTGCGTGGTATTCCGGTCCAGAAAGTGAAATCAGTAATGGCCGTAATCGACGATCTACGCGAAGTATGGGATGTCTATAATGACCCCATTACCGACGCCTACTATCGAGAATGCATGAACAATCTTGTCAGCAGCTCGTTCAGTCCGGAAGAAACCGTCTTTCACATCCTTAGCGGAAGGGCTTACAACAGCTATGTAGGCATCATGGAATACAAGAAACAACAAGCAAACAAAGACAGCCGGGAGGCAAAAAATGATTAACCGCAATTCCGAAATCCTCTTCCTTTACGACGCGCAAATGTGTAATCCCAATGGGGATATGGACAATGAAAACAAGCCCAGAATGGATTATGACACATCTACAAACCTGGTTTCTGATGTACGCCTGAAGCGATATATCCGAGACTACCTTGAATCCATCAAAGGTAAAGAGATCTTTATCACCGCCAAAGCCAAGGATGCCAAAGAGCGAAACAAGCAAATCAAGGAAGGCAAACTCACCCACACGGATCTCGTGGATGTGCGCATGTTTGGCGCTGTGACTGCAGAAGACACCAGAGAGGAAGGGCATTACACCGGGCCTGTACAATTCAACTGGGGCTATTCCCTGCATCCGGTGGAAATGGTGGATAGCAGCACGATTACTTCCAGCTTTTCCTCCGGGCAAGGCATCGGCAAAGATTACCGCATCCATTATTCTCTACTGGCCTTTTCCGGCAGCATCAATGCCAACGCGGCTCATACTACCAAACTAACTGATGATGACCTAAGCCTTTTGGATGAAGCCATCCTCAAGGCCATTCCGCTGGCCAGGACGCGCTCCAAGATTGGGCAATATCCACGCCTGTATTTGCGCATAGAGCTCAAAAGCAAAGATCAGTTCCTCAAAGATCTACGCCCCATGATCAGTATCATCGGCAAAAGCAGTGTTGTAGCCGAAAACCTCCGCCTGATCCGCAAGCCGGATGATTACAAGCTTGATATCAGCAAGTTGATCACTTACCTGGAGGCGAATAAAGACAAAATCAGCAAGATTCACTGCTTCAAAGATGATCAGCTGGAGATCGATAACTTTGAATCAATCTACATCAACGGGGACTGGAAACATGAGTTATCCCTTCTGTAACAGGGGGATATCATGAGCGCATCAAAGAACTTCGACACCATTCTGGAGCTCAGGCTCTCCGGAAGTCTGGCGCATTTTCGCAAGTTTTATACCAATGCGTCATCGCTAAGCTACACAATACCACCACGTACTGGTATTTGTGGCTTGATGGCTTCCATCCTGATGCTACCCCGAGATTCATATTATCAAACGCTCTGTTCAGAAAACTTGGGGGTGGGAATCCGCATCCCTGAAGGCGCTGAACACCGCAAACAGTTCTTCACCATGAATTATGTGGGTGACGAGAAGAATATCAACGACGTTTCCGGCCATAAGCAATGCCGTCTGGAGCTACTGATGGCGAACAAAGAGCAGAGACTAAGCTGGACAATCTATTTGGGCATCAGGCAAGGAGCAGAACCCGCTCTGGACTCCCTGGAAGCCCGCATCAGAGCGCAAAATCTGGGCTTTGATGTGTATCTGGGACAGAGACAATTCAGAGCTGAGATCGAGCTTTTGCGGAAGTTCAACAAAGCGGACTTTGCGGTGCTTGATACCTCTGAATATGTCGATTCTGTGATCTCCAAGGATCAGATAGTAACGCTGGATTCATCCAGTTTCCATATCAACATCGAACGCATGCCTTTGGAACAGGCTCTGGAGACCAAAGGGAAGTCCAGCTATCGCCGTTCCGTTCGCTTTGCGGACGTGGTAATGGAAACTTCGGGCCAACGGCTCAGGGGTCAATTTTCCGATCTCATTGAGCTGCAGAACGAAGCGAAGACAAGGATCAGCTTCCTCTAATGATCATCTCCCATCCGGCCTACAAAGAATATCAGAGAAAGCCTTTGACTGTGCATCTTACCAATGTTGCGCAGGGCTGCCAGACCCGCATCCAAAGGCTTTCTCTGTCCACTTTGTCCATTGCCAAAGATGATCTGACGCGCCTGGCCTTTCGCGTTGGCTTGCTGCACGATATCGGCAAAGCAAGCACGTATTTCCAAGCCTATATCAATGGAGGTGAGCGATCCATCTATTCCAGACACAGCCTGATCTCAGCCATCATTCTGTATCACAACCTTATCAGTGAAACAGCCTGGAAAGACTTTGCCATCATCGGCTTCAAAGCGGTGCAAAGGCATCATGGCAACCTCAGTTCCTTCGGTTCTGAAGGCCTGGATCAAGGAATCCTGATCGCGAATACACTGAAGATCTACGAGGATATCCGCCTTCAGACAGAGCGGGATCAAGAGCTGCAAAGCTTTGTTAATCAGCACGATATCAAACTGCCAAAGCTGAACAAGGACTATGTGCTGAAGCTTGCCTATACCTTGGAAGATATCCAGCCCTGTGATGATGTGGAAAATGCCATCGAACGCTTCTTTATTCAGAATCTGCTTTACTCTGTATTGATCGATTCCGATAAGTATGATGCGGCCCGTATTGCCAATGAGCCAGACCAGAGTTTGCGGCAGGACATATCCTTCTCACCAGGAAAGCTCATTGCCACTTTTCCCAAAACGGAGGATGATCTGAACCGGATTCGGGGCCAATTGCTCAAGGCTGCTTCACTTGCGAAAACAGACAATTGCAAGACCTATGCGCTCAGCGCCCCCACCGGTAGCGGCAAAACCCTGGCCTGCATGGGCTTTGCCGAGTCTTTGCAGGATGCTCTGCCCAACCGTAGAAGAGTGATCTACTGCTTGCCTTATACCTCAATCATAGATCAAAACTACGTTGTGGTGGAAGATGTATTGAAGTGCAACGGGGCCGATGCCAGCGACATCACTATTCTTTTGAAGCATCACCATCTCGTAGATTTTTCCCGTCCTGATGCCAATGATGAATACGATTATCATGACTACATGAACGACAATCTGGTGGCAGATTCATGGAATGCGGCCTGCGTGATATCCACCTTTGTGCAGCTTTTTCACTCTCTGATCGGGTCCCGCAATTCCCTGGTACGCAAACTGCACAACATCATCAATTCCATTCTGCTCCTGGACGAGGTGCAAAGCCTGCCACCCAAGTATTACCCTCTGCTCAGGAAAATCTTCAAAGTCCTGGCCGAGCGGTTTGATACATACATCCTCACCTGCACCGCTACTCAGCCCTTTATCTATGAGCCCAATAGCTACACTGAGCTTAGTCCCGATCTGCTCTTTGACCACCCCGTGTTCAATCGGGTGAAACTGCTTATCCACAAAGACCCCTGTGAACTGGATGATTTCGCTCAAAGGGTAGAGCTTGAAGGCATTGACAATGCGCTCTTTGTAATGAACACAAAGCGTTCTGCCATCGACCTGTACACCCAACTGCAAGAGCGCTATGGCAATAGCTACCAGGTGTTCTGCCTCACCACTCTGCACACTCCGGCCTGTAGAATCAAGAGGATTGGGGATGTCAAAGATGCGCTCAAGGCCAAAGAAAGGATCATTCTGGTATCAACACAGCTCATCGAAGCAGGCGTAGATCTCAGTTTTTGCCGTGTCTATCGGGACATTGGCCCTCTGGATTCTGTGATCCAGGTTGCCGGAAGATGCAACCGTCATGGTGAACTGGGCCTTTTGGGTGGCGAGATGCATCTGCTGAACCTCATGAAAGATGGGAAGGAGTATTCCACTCGAGTGTATGACAAGTACATTTTAGCCAAAACCAAGGAAATACTGTACCGACACGAAGCTCTGGAAAGCCGGGATTTCCCCGGGGCAATCCACGAATACTATCACAGTCTGGAGTTTTCTGCTGAGGCTAAAGCAATCCTAAACGCCATCAGGGAATTGAATTACGATCAGGAGATCAAAGGGCAACTGGCTATTGATCGATTTCGCATCATTGAAGATCAATATGCCACCATCTCTGTCTATCTGCTGCTCACAGATGATGCACAGAGGAGCATGGATAGATTGCTTGAGGCTCGCGAGCTTCTGAGAGACAAAAAGCATCTTGAGGATAGCAGGGAATCCAAAGCCAGGCTAAGTATTGCCAAAGCCTACAACAGCCTCGCCCGGTTCCAGATCAACCTCAATCCCTCAGAATTCAGAAACTATAGCATCGAGACCTCTTATGTGCAAAAACTCGATGATTACATCTATTACATCCCTCTGGATGACGTTATGAAGGCTTACAGCAACGAAACCGGGTTCCTGACTGAACCCACAGAAATGGGCTCTGCCCTGTCACTATAGCTTATGGAACTACATCTCAACACCTATGGCTCCGCGCTGCGCAAGAAAGACGACATGTTTGAGATCTTTGTGGATGAGAAAAAGCTGAAGATCTCTCCGCTCAAGATCAGCAGCATCGTGATCTCCAATGCTGTGCAGATCAGCTCCGACGCCATCCAATTGGCCATGGAACACAATATCGACGTGGTGATGCTGGATCAATATGGCTCTCCCTATGCCAGAGTGTGGTTTCCCCGCATTGGCAGCACAGTCTTGATCCGTAGAAGGCAATTGGAAATGCTTTCCGATGCCCTTGGTCTGGATTTCATCAAACGCTGGATATGCCTCAAGATCATGAATCAATACCGCTTGGTGAAGACCCTATTTTCCAAACGTGATTGGATTGAGGAAGAACATAAACAAAAGCTGGAGCTCCTGCGCACTTATGCCATTTCCATTTTCAATTCTGAGGGTTCTCTGGAAGAGCTGAGCCCCATCATCATGGGCTTGGAAGGCAGCGCGTCCAGGATCTATTTTGGCCTGCTCAGCATGATGTTGCCCGAGCAATGGGCCTTTCAGGGCCGCAGCTCCAGGCCAGCCAAAGACGCCTTCAATGCCTTTCTGAACTATGCTTACGGAATCTTGTATTCAAAGACGGAGCGCGCCCTGGTGATTGCCGGCCTGGATCCTTACATCGGTCTGCTGCATAGTGATAACTACAACAAGAAGAGCTTTGTCTTCGATTTCATTGAGCCCTTTCGCGTCCTGGCCGATGAGCCCGTCTTCTACCTCTTTTCGCGTGGCAAATGCAAAGCGGAATACCTGGATAGCGTGCACAAAGGCCTGAACCTCAGCACTGATGGCAAAAAGTTCTTTGCCCCATATCTGCTGGAAACTCTGGATCAGATCGAGCGCTATCGCAATAAGAACCGCAAAAAAATCGACCGTATTCAAACCGATGCCCATAGCTTTGCCAATTTCCTGATCGGCAAAAAGGAAAACTATCTGGAGGCATCAGTTGCGAGAAAGTTTGAGAACTTCATAAACCCCAAGCTTACTTTTAATGATGACGAGGAGGATTGATGCTCACCTGGGTAATGTATGACATCGTGCAGGATCGCATCCGCAACAAAGTGGTCAAATGCTGTGAAAAATCAGGCATCTATCGCGTCCAGTATTCCGTGTGGCTGGGCGAATTGAACCGCACCCAGTGCAAGGAACTGCGCACCATCATCGAAGACCTCATCAATGCCGAGGAAGACAAAGTATATATCTTTCCCATGTGCCGGGAGGATTTTAACAACTGCGTCCTGCTGGGGCAAGCCTTTGATAAAGCCCTGATCACCGATGAGCTCAAAGCGCTCTTGATGTAAAGCTATGGACTTCCAATTTATTACGCCATCTGAAGTTATCGAATACCTATTCTGCCCCAGGTTCGTCTATTTCATGAATGTCCTCAGGATCGATCAGCATGAGCACCGCCGTCACCTGGTCAACAAAGGCCGGGACATTCATGATCTCAAGCTGGTGCAAAACAAGGACTATCTGCGCTCCAGGATCGGCGTGAAGGATAAAATCCTGGATGCGTATCTGAGCTCAGACAAGTATCACCTTGTGGGCAAGATCGATGAAGTGCTCTTTCTGAATGATGGCAGCGCTGCTCCCCTCGACTATAAATATGCCTTTTGGGAAAACAAAGTCTTCAAGACTCATCTGATGCAGCAAAGCCTATACGCCATCTTGATCCGGGAAAACTTTGGTGTGCCTGTGAATAGGGCCTTTCTCGTCTATGTCCGCTCCAAAAACCATCTGGAACCCGTTGTGATTACTGAGCAGATGAAACAAAAAGCCCTTGCCATCGTGGAAGATATCTTTAAAATTATCAATGAGGGATCCTTCCCGAACGCAAAAGCCGAAGTGCGGAAATGCGAAGACTGCACCTATCGCAATCTCTGCGTTTCCTGACACGTTTTTATTGACATTTTCGTGATATTCCCGATCTTTGCTCTTGCATAGCGTGTTTTGGCGTTCCTGAGACTTGCGTTTCTCAGGATTTTGTGGCCATTTCCTAGATAAAGCACCGCAGATCGGACTCTGAAGTATGTCGGTAAGCTACAACAATTGTGTTATTTGAGTCGATCTGAGCGTCTCTATCCATCAATCCATCAAATCAAGGGTTGAAACTATATAGACAACTAAACTATATGAGGTGACAAGAATGGTCTCTATCCATCAATCCATCAAATCAAGGGTTGAAACTCGGGAAGCTCACGGGAGAAAGAGTAACAATTGCAGTCTCTATCCATCAATCCATCAAATCAAGGGTTGAAACGGGACAATTACTATTATCAGAATTCACGGCCCTAAAGTCTCTATCCATCAATCCATCAAATCAAGGGTTGAAACAGGCACTACAGAAAGCTGTTGAGAATGATGTCTCTGTCTCTATCCATCAATCCATCAAATCAAGGGTTGAAACAAACTTTCTGGCTCTGGATCAATAAGTGACTTTCTGTCTCTATCCATCAATCCATCAAATCAAGGGTTGAAACTGTGATCATTTTCAAGCATAAAGCAGCCATTTGCGGTCTCTATCCATCAATCCATCAAATCAAGGGTTGAAACTCCCTAACTTGTGCTATATTACTGTTATCAGAATTAAGTCTCTATCCATCAATCCATCAAATCAAGGGTTGAAACTTTTGGCTTCGGTGGAACTCAAAAAGAAGAAGCCAAGTCTCTATCCATCAATCCATCAAATCAAGGGTTGAAACAATGCTTGCAGTTGCTGTGTTTGTAGACTCGTTGTAGTCTCTATCCATCAATCCATCAAATCAAGGGTTGAAACTCACCTTTCAAGAGCCCTGTATAGCTCTTCTTTGTGTCTCTATCCATCAATCCATCAAATCAAGGGTTGAAACAGTATTTATATATCAATAGAATAAGTAAAACATTTTGTCTCTATCCATCAATCCATCAAATCAAGGGTTGAAACCGGGGGGGCTTTTAGCTCTTATAGGGCACAAGCTGTCTCTATCCATCAATCCATCAAATCAAGGGTTGAAACAAACTTTCTGGCTCTGGATCAATAAGTGACTTTCTGAGTCTCTATCCATCAATCCATCAAATCAAGGGTTGAAACCTTGCATGAGTGACTTCATGCAGGAGGGGCTTTCTGTCTCTATCCATCAATCCATCAAATCAAGGGTTGAAACACTACAATGAAGTCACTGGAGCAGCAACCGCTACAGGTCTCTATCCATCAATCCATCAAATCAAGGGTTGAAACTGAGAAAATAAGACAGAATAATATCAAAAGAGAACATGTCTCTATCCATCAATCCATCAAATCAAGGGTTGAAACTATGGCAGACTTCATGCAAACAGGGCTTTCTGTGAGTCTCTATCCATCAATCCATCAAATCAAGGGTTGAAACAAACTTTCTGGCTCTGGATCAATAAGTGACTTTCTGTCTCTATCCATCAATCCATCAAATCAAGGGTTGAAACTATAGCTCTTAAAAGGCATGCAGATAAGAGCTTTACGTCTCTATCCATCAATCCATCAAATCAAGGGTTGAAACTTAAATATCTATATATAATATCTATGTGGATAAGTGTCTCTATCCATCAATCCATCAAATCAAGGGTTGAAACGCTCATATATTGCTATATATATACCTGTATAGTGTGTCTCTATCCATCAATCCATCAAATCAAGGGTTGAAACCAGAATATGAAGTTTAACAACAAGTAAAGGAGCAAAGGTCTCTATCCATCAATCCATCAAATCAAGGGTTGAAACAAATCATATCCATAACCATCCCATTCTAAGCCAAGAGTCTCTATCCATCAATCCATCAAATCAAGGGTTGAAACCTTTTGACGAATGATAAAGTTTCATAACCACCTCCAGTCTCTATCCATCAATCCATCAAATCAAGGGTTGAAACAGCAAGTGAAAATTGGCCAAAAGTTGGTAAGTGTGGGTCTCTATCCATCAATCCATCAAATCAAGGGTTGAAACTAGATCATAATCCACAAAATAGCATAATCCTGGAACGTCTCTATCCATCAATCCATCAAATCAAGGGTTGAAACACATGTAGCCAATAGTGACTTTTGGCTTATCGATTAGTCTCTATCCATCAATCCATCAAATCAAGGGTTGAAACAGTGATTGACTTGCATAGAGATAAGCAGACTTTGTGGTCTCTATCCATCAATCCATCAAATCAAGGGTTGAAACACGCACTCCAAAAGGCCGTTGACGGTGATCTCACTGTCTCTATCCATCAATCCATCAAATCAAGGGTTGAAACGGATTGATTGAAGCACAACTGGAGAGCTTAAACGCGTCTCTATCCATCAATCCATCAAATCAAGGGTTGAAACACGGCTGTATGATTAATGATTTATTGATTGACTGGGTCTCTATCCATCAATCCATCAAATCAAGGGTTGAAACCATTATCCGCTTTTATCACTCTATTTTGCAAGTTATGTCTCTATCCATCAATCCATCAAATCAAGGGTTGAAACACGCACTCCAAAAGGCCGTTGACGGTGATCTCACTGTCTCTATCCATCAATCCATCAAATCAAGGGTTGAAACTTCATTGGGCGCGCTTTTTTATATGGAGAAAATATGTCTCTATCCATCAATCCATCAAATCAAGGGTTGAAACCAAGTGATTAAGATAAGTTTCTGTCAAGGTGAAAAGTCTCTATCCATCAATCCATCAAATCAAGGGTTGAAACGGCCTATCAGTGGAATCTGATGACGATAACAACTATGTCTCTATCCATCAATCCATCAAATCAAGGGTTGAAACTGCAGAAAGTGAAATTGACGTTACAATCAATGTTAGTCTCTATCCATCAATCCATCAAATCAAGGGTTGAAACAAAGCCGTTGACGGTGACGACACCAACCAGCTTTTTGTCTCTATCCATCAATCCATCAAATCAAGGGTTGAAACTGATTTATGCCAATTTTCATCAAATTATGGATTTAGTCTCTATCCATCAATCCATCAAATCAAGGGTTGAAACAGCAAGTGAAACTCAACAACTATCTGGTAAACATCAAGTCTCTATCCATCAATCCATCAAATCAAGGGTTGAAACTTTCTGTATTGTGATGCGCTGAGTGGATCAATTTATGTCTCTATCCATCAATCCATCAAATCAAGGGTTGAAACGATCATCATGATAAGGTTGATGATCTACTTGTGCAATGTCTCTATCCATCAATCCATCAAATCAAGGGTTGAAACACTAATTGCCTTGAGTCATTGGAAATATCGTCAATATGTCTCTATCCATCAATCCATCAAATCAAGGGTTGAAACTTTTGTGAGTTATGAATAAAAAACAAATAAAATCATGTCTCTATCCATCAATCCATCAAATCAAGGGTTGAAACCTGATATCCACCACTTACCAAATTGGGCTGGAATCGTCTCTATCCATCAATCCATCAAATCAAGGGTTGAAACAACATAATCCATTTCCTTAAATCCTTTTTTGCCAAGAGTCTCTATCCATCAATCCATCAAATCAAGGGTTGAAACATACTGCATCAGAAACACTGATTTTTTCATAATCTGTCTCTATCCATCAATCCATCAAATCAAGGGTTGAAACGATATATGCTTATCTATGAAGATCGATCAGAATACAGTCTCTATCCATCAATCCATCAAATCAAGGGTTGAAACAGTGATTGCTATATATACAGATAAGCAGACTTTGTGTCTCTATCCATCAATCCATCAAATCAAGGGTTGAAACATAAATGGTGAATATCAGCAAGATAAACACCATCAGGTCTCTATCCATCAATCCATCAAATCAAGGGTTGAAACGGTTCCATTAGATATGGCAGCGGGTGCGACAAAACAGTCTCTATCCATCAATCCATCAAATCAAGGGTTGAAACAAAATGAATCTTCTAGGGATTATCCCAATGAAGATCGTCTCTATCCATCAATCCATCAAATCAAGGGTTGAAACAAGCCTTTAGTAAGCAGCTTATCCCTAACTTGACTACGTCTCTATCCATCAATCCATCAAATCAAGGGTTGAAACTGTTTCAGCAAACTTAATCCGATCAAGAACTGCAAGTCTCTATCCATCAATCCATCAAATCAAGGGTTGAAACTATGCGGCAAACTGTCAACGAGTATGGCGTTGTTAGTCTCTATCCATCAATCCATCAAATCAAGGGTTGAAACTCCACCTTTATGACTTCCTTGTACCATGTTTTGCCTGTCTCTATCCATCAATCCATCAAATCAAGGGTTGAAACTGATAAATTTAGGGTTGTGTACAATGCGTGTCGTGGCATCTCTATCCATCAATCCATCAAATCAAGGGTTGAAACGCGCTTTCGGCTCTGCTTCACTGCTTTCAACCTTTCGGTCTCTATCCATCAATCCATCAAATCAAGGGTTGAAACCAATTTCTCAGTAACGTATTCCCGAAGCTCATCCATGTCTCTATCCATCAATCCATCAAATCAAGGGTTGAAACTCGTGCATTATAGCATCTACTCGGCTCATTGTGCCAGTCTCTATCCATCAATCCATCAAATCAAGGGTTGAAACCATCGTCTTCCGGGCCCTCATATATCCAGAACATTGTCTCTATCCATCAATCCATCAAATCAAGGGTTGAAACAGTTTACGAAATTCATCTATCATGGAGAGCAATTCTGTCTCTATCCATCAATCCATCAAATCAAGGGTTGAAACAAGATATAACAAAGAGTAAAGGAGAGGAATCATGATTGTCTCTATCCATCAATCCATCAAATCAAGGGTTGAAACGGACAGGTCTTTGGCATACTGATGAAAGCCCTTGAGTCTCTATCCATCAATCCATCAAATCAAGGGTTGAAACTTACGATTTTTTCAGGCATGAACATCCCTGCGTTCAGGTCTCTATCCATCAATCCATCAAATCAAGGGTTGAAACCATCCTGAGATCAGGAATCTGCGGAATCCGTCGAGCTCGTCTCTATCCATCAATCCATCAAATCAAGGGTTGAAACATAATGAGGTCTTTAGAGCCATTTTGGCGGCACTTCCGTCTCTATCCATCAATCCATCAAATCAAGGGTTTGCGTTTGGCAGGGGTATTGTGACGCCCATAAAGGGCTTATCTTGTGTTTATGGCTACCAGGACGAGGGGCTGCACTTCGTTGCGCACCCTCGCTATGTTCTGTCGCCCACATGGGGCTAAATGGGGTTTATGGCTACCAGGACGAGGGGCTGCACTTCGTTGCGCACCCTCGCTATGTTCTGTCGCCCACATGGGGCTAAATGGGGTTTATGGACACCTGGACGAGGGGCTGCGCTTCGCTCCACACCCTCGCTATGTTCTGTCGCCCATGAAGGGCTAAATGGGGGGGGCGCACGCAGTGCCCATCTCGTGCGCAGCACCCACCTCGTAAAAGACCCATCCCGTCGCAGAGACCCATTTCGCACGAAGCGCCCATCTCGTCACGAAGTGACCCATTTCGCACGAAGTGCCCATCTCGTTGCGCAGCAACCCATCTCGTGCCACAGGCACAAAATGATTGACACAATCCTGCCAGGATGAAAATCTGCTTGCAAGCGATAGATGGAGATGATGATGTCTTTTGTACACTTGCACAATCACACACAATACAGTTTATTAGACGGTGCCTGCCGGGTGGACCGCATGGTGAAGCTCGCGGTCGAAATGGGTATGCCTGCGGTGGCGATCACGGATCATGGCAATATGTTCGGAGCGGTGGATTTCTATAAGAGTGCCAAAAAAGCCGGCATCAAGCCCATCATCGGCATTGAGGCATATATCATCAATGGTGAGCTGGAAAGTGAAGCCGGCAAGAATGATACGCGATATCATCTGATCCTCTTGGCACAAAACCTGAAGGGCTATCAAAACCTGATGAAGCTCAGCTCTGTATCCTACATCAAAGGGTTTTACTACAAGCCCAGGATCAACAAAGCCTTATTGGCAGAACACAGCGAAGGGCTGATCTGCCTTTCTGCCTGCGTGAAAGGAGAGATACCCGCGCTGTTGCTCAATGGACGTGTGAATCAGGCCAAAGAGACCGTGCAGTGGTACAAGGAGCTCTTTGGCGACCGCTACTATCTGGAGATTCAGAATCATCAATTGGACATGGAAAAAGCCGTGATGCCCAAAGTGATCGAACTGGCCAAAGAGATGGACGTGCCCCTGGTGCTCACCAACGATTGTCACTATCTGCACCAGGAAGATCACGAAGCGCACGACATCCTGCTCTGCATCCAGACCGGAAAGCTGCTGAACGATCCCGGACGCATGCGCTATAATACCACACAGCTATATTTCAAATCTCCGGAAGAGATGAGCAGGATCTTCCCGGAGGTACCGGAAGCCTATAACAATACGCTGAAGATAGCCGAACGCATCGATCTGGAGCTGAATTATGACCACTTCCTATTGCCCAAGCTGGATACGCCGGCTGAGTTTGCAGAAATGGGAGATTGGCTGAAGCATCTCTGCTATGAAGCGGCAAAGATCAAGTATCCCCAGATGGGCGAGGAAGTGACCGAGCGCATAGAGTATGAACTGGGCGTGATCAAGCGCATGGGCTTTGAAGGCTATTTCCTGGTGGTGAAAGATATCATCGACAATGCCCGTTTGCAGGACGTTCCGGTGGGCCCGGGACGCGGTTCCGCAGCCGGCAGCATCATCGCGTATCTATTGGACATCACCAAGATAGACCCCCTGAAATATGGCCTGCTCTTCGAGCGTTTCCTCAATCCTGACCGCATCAGCATGCCGGATATAGACATCGATTTTTGCGCGCAGAGGCGGGGCAAAGTGATCGACTACATCGTGCAAAAGTTTAACCGCGAGAGCGTTACCCAGATCATCACCTATGGCACTTTGGGCGCCAAAAGCGTGATCAAGGACGTGGCCCGGGTGCTCTCCGTCTCGGCTTCGGAAGCCAATATCATCACCAAGACCATCCCCGGCATGGTAAAAAGCCTGGAAGACGCGCTCAAGCAATATCCTGAGTTTGCCAATCTGATCAATCAAAATGAGCTCTATCAAAGCGTGCTGAAACACTCCATCGTGCTGGAGGGTTTGATCCGTCAGACCGGCATTCACGCAGCCGGAGTGGTGATCGCGCCAGGAGATTTGACCGATTATGTGCCTTTGGCTTGCAGCGTGCAAAAAGATGGCGAGAAGGTGATCCTGGTGCAATATGAAGGAAAATGGCTGGATGAGCTGAAGATGCTGAAGATGGACATCCTGGGGCTGAAAACTCTCACTTTAATCAAGAAATGCGTGGAGTTGATCGCCCAAAGCCATAACATCGATATCGACATCGAAACTGTACCGCTGGACGATCAAAAGGTCTTTGCCATGCTCAGCCGGGGTGAAACAGACGGAGTGTTCCAATTTGAAAGCGATGGCATGCGGAAGTATCTCATCGAGCTCAGACCCAATATGTTTGAAGACCTGATCGCCATGGTGGCGCTCTACCGTCCCGGCCCCATGCAGTTCATCGATCGCTATATCGCCCGTAAACACGGCAAAGAAAAGGTTACTTATGATCATCCCCTGGTGGAAAACACGCTGAAGAGCACTTATGGCGTGACGATCTATCAGGAACAGGTGATGCAGATCTCGCGGGAATTGGGTGGACTCACCGGTGGTGAGGCAGACACACTGCGTAAAGCTATGGGTAAGAAGAACGTGGATCTGATGATGAAGTATCAGGAAAAGATCCTGGCTGGTGGGGCCAAAAATGGCGTGCCACCCACTGTGATCGATAAAATCTGGCAGGATTGGCTGAAATTTGCCGAATACGCGTTTAACAAGAGTCATGCCACTTGCTACGCTTTGGTGGCCTATCACACAGCCTGGCTCAAGGCACATTATCCTGTGGAGTTTATGGCAGCACTGCTCACCCTGGAGGATGATCCCAGTGATATCCCGATCCAGATCGAAGTGTGCAAAAACATGGGCATCAACATCATCCCGCCCAATATCAACCGCAGTGAAGCGGAGTTTAGCGTGCATGGCAAGGAAGTGCTTTTTGGCCTGAGGGCGATCAAAAACCTCGGAGAAGCAGCAATGCGCGCCATCATCGAAGACCGCATGGAAAACGGAGCTTATGCCAATATCTTCAACTTCTGTTCGAGGCTGGATAGCTCATCGGTGAATAAAACGGTGTTGGAAAGCCTGATTGCCAGCGGGGCCATGGACGAACTGGAAGGCAGCAGAGCGCAGAAGTGGGCAGTGATCGAACAGGCTTTGGCCTTCTCGTCCTCAGAACAGAGAGACCGCAAAAAAGGGCAAACTTCGCTCTTTGACCTGATCGCCGATGACGATGACAATCAGGATTATTATCCCACACTGCCGGCCATCGAGCCCTGGACATATCTGCATCAATTGGATATGGAAAAGGCTGTTTTGGGCTTCTATATGAGCGGACATCCTTTGTTTGAATACCGCGCAATGCTCAAATATATCAGCACCGCGGATTCCATCAGCGGTAAAGCAAAGAGTGGTGAAATGCTGGTGGTGGGGATCGTCTCCAATATCTCAAAGAAGAAGGATAATCGTGGGAAATCCATGGCCTTCATTGAGATGGAAGACCTCATGGGTAAGTTCGAAGTGCCGCTCTTTAATCGGGATTATGACAGCTATCTGGAGCAAATGCAGGTGGGGCGTGTATTTTTGGTCTATGGCAGCAAGAGTCAATTTAACGGCAATGATGACGGCATGCTTCGCGTGATGCCCAAAGCGATGATCCCCTTTGAAAATCTGGATAGTGAGCTGAGCGGAACCCTGAAAATCCGCATGAATCAAAGCCAGATCAAAAAAGGACTGCTGTTGGAACTGGCAAGACAGATCAAGCGCAGCAAAGGCAAGTTCCGTCTGCAAACCGAGCTTCAGGGCAAGGATGAGGACTATTTCACACTGGAAACAGAAAACGGCTTGTTCCCTGATAATGCCATCCTGACCTGGCTGGAAGGGCAAAAGCTGGAATTCAGCCTGGAGTGTAAGGTAAATAATGATAAAGAATATTAGCATCCTGGCTCTGCTATTGGGGTTTTGCCTCTTAGGAGCAGTGGAAGTGGTGGTGGAAAACTATGATTCCACAGTAGATATCTGGCTGCTGCTGCCTTACGATGACTTCATCTTTGGCGCAGGTGATGGTGGGGCTGAATATCAGCTCAGCACGCAGATCAAGGATGGAAGGGGCAAGCAGGCTGCCGTGAATGAAACGCAGCTTTCGGTACCACGTCAGAGCTGGCTACGAGGCACAGCTATACCGGTCATGCTGCAATATGAACTGGGGCCAGGATCCTATGAATTGAATCTCACTCTGCGCAATCGCAAATTGGGTGACCGTCGTAACTTTAGCCGTAAATTCCAGCTGGGCACGCAAAACACTGAGATCGGTCAAGCTTACATCATCGCCACCCGTGAGGGATTCAGCTATATCCCGGGCCTTCTTGATCTGCGGGAGCTCGATAGCTTGGTTCTGAGACAGAGCTTTTCCGTGGCCGCGCGTCAGATCACCCTCAAGCTGGATGACCAAAGAGTGGATTTTGCCTATCCGCAAAGCCCCTGGGAACAGGATATCATCGCCATCAGCCATACCGACAGCCTGTCCGCGCTTAGCGTTAGCATCACTGAGAACAATATCCGCTATGAAATGGAGGCCTTGCTCTATAAACCGTGGTTCTCCTTCAATGCCCGCTATTCTGCCAAAGACCAATTGGCACAATTGCGCTATATCGCCACCCAAAATGAATGGCAGATCCTGCGCAAAGTGCCGGATAGCAAGCTGACCGAAGCTATCGAAAGCTACTGGCAAGCGCATGACCCCACTCCGGGAACCTTGCGCAATGAGAATCGAGAGCAGTTTTACAGCAGAGTGCTGCGGGCAGATGAACTCTTTACCATCCACAAACGGCTCACGGGATGGAAAAGCGACCGGGGACGCATCTATATCAAGTTTGGAGAACCGGAGCAGATCGTGAGCAATGCCTTCCCCATCGGAGAACCGCCCAGCATCAGATGGCACTATTTCCGGCTCAATCTGAGTTTTCTATTTACCGACGATCGCGGCTTTGGACAATATACCCTAAGGAACAAAGATGAAGAATATCAGGATTTTTAAACAGCTGCTGATCTTGGCAGCATTGACTCTGAGCGTGACAGCAGGTTCCGCGCAAAGACTGAACATGCACGTGGATGTTTCCCGCTTTCTGGATGAAAGCGGCAATACCATCGTGCTGGTGGACTATCAAGCGCCCTACCGCAATCTCATGTTTATGGCCCAAAACGGAGGCTTCTTCGCGCGGCTGGACGTGGAACTCGAGATCGCCAATCAGGATTCCATTATATACCGCCAAAAGGTGACGGATAACATCGGCATCAGCAGCAAGTATGATGCTTCATCTCAGAGAAAATCCTATCTCAACAGGTTGGTGTTCAGCACGGATGAACCCCGTTTTGCGATTGGTTTTAAGGCGTTGGATGTCTATGCCGAGACGGAATTTAAGTGGAGCATGGAGCTGGAAGCCCTGCCTCCCTTCAGTCGTTTGAGCGACATCGAACTCAATAGCCGGGTAAGCCCGGACAGCAGCAGCTATTTGGTCAAGTTTCAACGCAACAAGGTGGTGTATGAACCCATCCCTTCCGTATTACTCAGCAAAAACTACAGTGAGTATGCCTACCTTTATATGGAAATATATAGCCCGTCAGAGGAAATCGGCAGTTCCTATCTGCTCAATCTCAGTTTGGAGCAAAACGGAGACTTGGTACTGGATGAATATCTGGATAACAGCTTTGAGCGACTACGCGATGCCATCAGTCTCAAGATACCTCTGAGGGATCTGAGTGCCGGCAGATATCAGGGTAATGTGACTATGCAAGCAGGTGAGAGCATGGAAAGCCGGGACTTTGAGTTTGTGCTCACCGAGGATATCGAGCAGCGCTATCGTCTCTTTGAAAATGCCGATGATGAGTATGCGCTGATGCGCTACTTTATGCAGAGCAATCTGCCTGCCAATTGGACTGCCTTCGATGGCGAGACCAAAACCAGGTATATCAATAATTTCTGGCAGTTTATGGCCACCAGTGCCGGGATGAGTGAAGAGAATATCATCAAACTGGTGGAAGAACGAGTGAACCATGCCAATCGCCACTACTCAAGCCTCAAAGCGGGCTGGACTTCGGACATGGGACGCATCTACATCCGCAATGGAGCGCCCGCGGATATCTATAAAGATACCAGCTCGGATGCTACCAGGTTTGTGCGTAAGGACTATCAGATCTGGAAATACAGTGGCGGAACTAAGGCAGTTTACCTGTTCATTGATATTCAGATGAACAATAACTATCGTTTGATCTATGTGAATGGTGACGACATGGAAAATACCAATCCGGATTGGATCAAGTATTTAGGCACGGATTTCGATACCAATCTGCTGAGGAACTGATGCGACTCAGCTTTCGGGATCAATCCCCACCGGCAAAAAGGCGTCTTCAAAATGACGCACACTAAAAGCATCCTCACAGCGATCATAGAGCAAAATGATCGCGTCAAAACGAGTATTGTGTTTGTCAAACTGAGGATTCTGCTTAGTATATATGAGAGCTGTGAGTGATATTTTTCGCTGTTTACGAAAATTTATGTTCTCGACAGCTGAGTCTATAGTGTGATGGGAACGGGTTTTAACTTCAACGAATATGAGCTGTTGATCTTTTTCCACAATCAGATCAATCTCCCCTTGCGGACAGCGGAAGTTACGGCATACAAGCCTATATCCTTGTCTTTCAAGGTATTTCGCGGCTACAAATTCGCCACGAGCGGCCAGTTCCTGATTTGAGTAGCTTTTCATGAGGTCAAGAAAAAGCTTGACGGATTAATTGTCAATGATATTAGGGAACCATGAATAGAAAACAACAACACCGAAAGGTGGAGGGAAGTATGAAAAAAGTTATATTGAGTGTGATCGTAATCGCAGCGATGTTTGGCCTCTTGGAAGCAGCGCCTTTCCAGACCCTTGGCATGTTGCGTACACCGGATGCCTATGTCCTGCCCCATAAAGCAGCAGAGTTTCTCCTGGTCGGCTATTACCGCGACGTAGCAAAACCAACTCCGAACGATGGTTTATCTCCTTACTTCATGGCCGGAGTGGGCCTGATGGACCGCGTTGAGCTGGGTTTGTTTGTCGGTGATAAGGTCGATGACGATATGGTTTATTTTTTGAATTTAAAGGTCAAGGTCTTGCAGGAAACTTTGAAGCTGCCACAAGTAGCCGTAGGGCTTGACAATATATTCTCCCCCGTTGGCGAGACCAGCGTTCAGGACTTGAACCAAGGTGATGACTTCTTCAATCATCCGGACAAAGCGGATTACGAAATGTTCTCCCCCTATCTGGTTGCCTCCAAGCAAGCCGTAGTATTGGGTATGCCCTGGATGTTCAACATGGGCCTTGGCGCTCACCGCTTTACCGGTCAGGTAGCGAGATCCCGCGTGTGGAACGGTCTGTTCTATTCTGCCGAAATGTCACCCTTCAACAATTTCTTTGTTCAGGGCGAATATAGCGGTCATGACTTCAATGCCGGAATCAAGTATGCTTACAAAAACTGGGGCTTCAAGATCGGCGCGCAAGCGATTGAAGATCTAGTTAAAGACAATGGCTATGAAGACAATCTGAGAATCGGCTTTGGGGTTTCTTATCTCATGGACCGTTTTGCTGAAGCCAAGCGCGACAATGGCCGTCCCAACCTTTGGCAGTATGCCGATGCCGGTTTTGGGGACGACTATTTGGTGGATACCACCCTGCCTCCCGGCCAGACCGGTGTAGTAGTACCTCCTACCGGAAGCACCACAGTTACCCCCGGTGGTACAGAAGTGGTTACCGGTCCTTCGGGTACCGTGCTGCAAACTCCGGGCATGAGCGCCGGAGGCAGCGCCAGCTATTCCCAGCTTTCTCCCGAAGTGCGGGACTTGCTGGAAGAGCTGAGACTGTTGCGTGAAGAACGCCAGAAAGCTCAAAGATCCTTGGACGAACTGCGTACCTGGATCCAGCAGATGAAGACGGATAAGCCCTAAAAGTTCTATAGCACATGCATAGTAGTGAAATGTAGGACTCGTACTTCCTATATAAATGTAACGCGCCAGGATGCGGCAAGCATCCTGGCATGTTGCCCAGAATACATAAGTTTTTTTAACACCATGAGAGTCTAAAGTGAGCGGGGTTATGAATAAGAATTTTAAAGTGCTATTGCTCGTAGTTTTCGTGCTAACATGTACAAGCTTCGTCTTTGCCCAAACCAGCGTAGATGAAGAGCAAATGTCAGCAGCGCAGATTCAAGAGCTCATCCGCATCCAAAAACAAGAGATCAGGCAGGCAGCCAAGGTTTTTTTGGTGGATGAACTCCCTGAAATCGCCAAAATTGATCCGGAGAGAGCAAGTAGTGAGTTGGATAAGTTTTTGGGAATACTGGGCACCATGTCCGATACAGAAGTCATGTACCTGCTGGGGCATATGTATGCTAGAGAGGGTGATGATGACCGAGCGATAACTTTGTTTGACTCCGTGCTCCGTGCCGATTTGAATGATGATGCGCGTCAAATGCTCAACCTTGTGCTCTATCGCAAACTTATTACTCTATTGGATGCCGGAAATCGCCCTGCAGCCAGAGACTTCCTGCGTGCCATCGTTTTCGAAAACTATAACTCATCGCCATACTTCCCTGCCTATCTGTATGTTTTCTCTGAACTTACAGCAGAGAGTGGCAACTATGATGAGTTGATCGTTTTGGTTCAGGCCTACAACGAAAACCGTGATATGGTGCTGAACAGACTGCTGCCTGCAAAAGAGCAAGTGTTGGCAAGGGTGAACGCCCTGGACATTGGAGCTTATTTTAATAATCCCAATCAGCAGAATTTTAACTCCATGAACGAACAGATTGATCAAATTTTGCGCGATGTGACTGCGCTGAACAGCCAGATCATATCCTTAAAAGGCATGGTGTACATTGATGAGTTGCAGAGCATCCACGAGTATGAGACCAAGAATCTGAACGAACTCAAGCAATTACTGCTGGATTATGCCAATACTCCTGTCCGCACCGAAGAGATCATGATCCCGGCGACCGGACACATAAATGCCATCAAAGCTCATATCGCTTATTATGACGGCGTTCTGAGAGCATTCGATCAAATGCTGCAAAGTCGCTACCAGCGCTTGCTGGAATCTGATCCTGATGAAGATTTAGCGCAGTACACCGCAGACTTGTATCTGGACAAACTGATCCAGACTGACCGCACTATAGCCATTTACAATGACACCATTGCTGAAATCAACGACATGCTGGCCTCCGGGCAGTATCAAGGACAATCCCAGGAACTCATTTCCAGACGCAACGAAGCCATCCAGCAAAAAGCCGATCTGGAAGTCAGACGTCAGCAATATCTGGCCCAGATTGAGTATCCAAACGATGTCGAACGCCAGATCTTCATGGAAATCCTTTCTGAATACAATGCCATGCTTGCGGACAAGCGAGATTTGGAGCTTACAGCTGCTGAACTTGAAGACTTTATATATACCGAAGTGCGCACCATCATCAATGAAGATATGCGCAGTGAAATCCGACCTCAGGTATCGTCAATCGTCAGGTCTGTCAGCGATGCTCAGGCCAGACACCAGATCTTCACCCGTGGTTTTGGTGAAAGCTTGAAGAACCTTGAGTTTATCACGCTGCAAATGACCTACCGCAATCTGATGGCCGATTATAACACTTTTACCAGAAATCAAGCCAGCCTTCCCGATGAAGACCGCCTCACTATGCAGGCAGAGTTTCGCAGGTCTCAGCTGGAGCTGATTGACGACATCAATGTCTTCCTGCGAGAAAACCCCAGCTTCTCAGCCATCGATCAGCCCGGTGGCGGTAATCTGGCTCAAGCTGCCGATCTCTACTACAATCTTGGCGAACTCCAGTTTTATGCCATTCCTCAAGACTTGAGCCCATCCCTGGCCAGCTACCAAAGAGCACTGCAACTGGATCCCCGACTTCCGGATCGTGATCTGGCTTTGTATAACATCGCTTTTATCACCAGTGAGCAAACACGGGCTGAAGTGGACCGCAATCGCATTGCCTATCGCAGCGCGGCCACCCTTAACTCCAGACCACCAGCTAATGCCTTATATAATGAGAGCAATTTCGCGCAGACCCTTGCCGCTCTGAATGAGATCGTGCGTGACTTCCCCTCTTCCAGAGTTTATGAAGAGTCTATATACCGCTTGGGACTGCTCAATTTCCGCTTCGCGGACGATTCCACCACCCCCGTCGAATATCGCAATACCGCAGTGGGGTATTTCAACCAAATCATCGCTAAGCCCAATAGCCCTTTGTATTATGACGCTTTATACCAAAGAGGCTGGGTGCGCCTGAATAGCTATGACAATGAAGACCTGCGCATGGCAATGAACGATTTTCTGGAAATCCTTCGAGCCGCTGATGCCGGATTGATCACAAACCCGGCTCTGGCCAGAGACTATTCTACTGACGCAGTAAATAATATCGCCTATTGCCTGATCGCCCTTGACGGAACCGACTTCCGTGCAGAATCCCGCGGTATCAGCGAGATTCAACGCCTCTTCCGGGATTATGAAAACCAGGAAGTAATTACCACCATTATCGATCTTGCTGCTCAGAACAAGTACAATATGCGCGCTATGCTGCAAGCCGCAGACTTCCTGCGCTTCCGCGTGAATCAAAATCCTCTGGCCTTGAACAACCCCACTCTGTTGGATTCGATGCTGGTGCTATATGCCAATTCGACCTCCGAGATGCGTGAAGGCGAGAGCATGCCGCAGTTAATCCGCTCAACCTACCGTGAGATTACCACAGACTACAATCACACTTCAGCCTGGTATGATAGGAACAAATCCGGCAACATCGCTCCTCAGCTTAAAGTGGTGGACAAAGCTTATGATCAATTGGGCATCATCCTCTTCAACGAGTTTGTGACCCGTAGAGATCGCGAGGCCATGCAAGCTTACATGGCTCATATGAATAGCTATGATGGCTTTGCTCAATTGCACAAAGAAGACTATGCCGGCTTCCGCGCCGATACCGATAGCATCTTCGTGGATTTCTACGCTCTTCTTGCCGAAAAAACCACTAAAGTAGAGGACTATCTGGAGGCCGTAACTCAGCTGCGAGGCTATAACGACAAATATCCGCAAAACAGCAGCTATTTTTACAACGAACAAAGATCCCTGTTTTATGCTCAACAGGTCTATACCTTAAGCACTGCGGCCATCAGCAGCCCAGGCTTCAGCCCCGTCTCCGGTCAACCGGCAAACATGGATGAAGCATACACATTCCTGGAAACTGCTTCCATGCGCTATATCGCAACTGCAAAAGAGGATCGCTTTGCCAGCCCTGAGAACCTTAGCCGCGCGGCTGTGCTATTGATCAACCTGTCCGAGATCCAGCGTGAACGTCAACGCGCAACTGAGGCTATTGCCCTGCTCAATCAGGCTCTGGAATTTGAAGAACACCTTTCTGCTACGGATAAACGTGACGTTTACCTGCGCCTGGCCTTCCTGCACAGTGATTCCAATAGCTTCGTAGAAGCCGAAAGCTGGTTCCGCAAGGCATTGCCCCTGGCCACCAATGCCGAAGAACGCCGAGACATCGAAACGGCGATCCTGGTGCAGATCCAAAGCAGCTTTGAGAATGCCTCCAGTGGTGGCAATTATCTGGAAGAAGCTGCCGAGCGCCTGCGTTTTGCTTCCCAACTGAATCCCGCCACTCAGGCCAATGAAATCCTGGGACAAAAGTTCGCTGCCGTGGAAGCTTATATCAACGGCCGTGCCTATCAGGAAGCCATTGACCTTTTGGTGGAGCTTTCCGCCAATGAAAGTGACATTGAACGCGTATATACATGGTATATGAAGGCTGCCGAAGTAGCCGGAGCCTCTGATAAGATGAACAATCCCGCGCGCGCTTTGCAGCTGGAGAAGGATTTCATCAGCCTACGCCCGGCCAGCAACTATGCTTTTAGTTTACGGATGGTTCACCTCAAGGATGCCTTCGATGATCCCTCCCGCTCCACCGAAGCAGCTGAGGGCTACCTCCAACTCTTTGAGGACGTGCAAGGCAACAAAATCGATGCCGGAGGCGTAGCTGCCAGCGGCATTCTCAACGATGCCATCCTGGCCTATGTGAAAGCGGGAAACATCAGCAAAGAGTATGAACTGCGGAACCGCTTCATCAGCCTCTATCCGAATCACGAAAATAGCATCCCCTTCATGGAATACATGGCCAAAGGTCACTTTGACCGCAATGAAATGGACGATTACAACCGTCTGGCCAAAGCGATCTTCCAACGTGATCCCAGCCGCAACTCACTGTACAAACACGTGGCTGACAAAGAGCTGGCCCGTATCGGTACCGCTTTTAGTGAAGCCTACGATAACAAGGATTTCCAGGCCGCGTTCAATCTCAGAGACGAATACATCAGAGTGGAAGCAGCCTACAAGAGAGAAGGCCTCACTTTCGAAAATACAGCAGCCCATGAGTTCTTTGCCGCAGTGCAGAAAGAATATGATGATCAGCAAAGATATCAGGCCTTCCTGGCCAATTACGATCGCCAGATTGCGGCATTTAATCGTTCAGAGCTCTTGACAAAAGCGGCAGATACTCACATCAGAGTAAACGCGAATACCACCTGGGATCGCCACTTGGGAGCCGGTGACAAACGTCTGGAAAGATTCCAGCAGGCAGTCCAGGCTGAAGTCAACAAAGTGTTGGCTCTGGTACTCCAGGCCAATGAATCAGGATTCAATATTGATAACGATCGTCGCATTCAAGCCATTGATCTGATCGCCCGCATAAATCAACGCGGGATTGAGATCATGAATACTCAGATCACGCAGTACTTCCGGACCACGGTTGAAGCCGGCTACTACCGTGAACAATTCCCCGGCGAACAGCTTAATGCTGTGATCGCCAACGTGGTGAACCAACAAACCGCCAAGTTCGCTCAAGACCTGGTCACCTGGCAATTTACCATGTTCCGTTTGTACCACCTGCCCGGATATCAAAATGCTATGACCAGAGCGGCCGTGGCGTCTTTGGAAGAGAAGGGAATTCCCCTGGATTATCGCAATGACGAGCATATCCTGAATTCCGCATGGCAGCAAGAACTGGTGCAAGGCGGAAGCGCGCTGCCCATCCGTAATCAAAGCAGCCCGACAGGCACCAATATGGGCATGCTCACCATTCCTGCGCAAAGAACCCTGCGCCTCAGCAAGACCATCAATACAGCATTACAGCCGGACTTTGCCTATCTGCACATGATGTATCCGCTTACGGTGGAGATCAAGCTCAACGGCAGCCTGGTGGAAGCTGAATGGGTACCCATTGATACTCTGACTGCCGGCAAACCTGCCACCACGCATTATGCCGTGATCCTGCCCATCGAAGGCTTCGTGGCCGGCGACAACCGGATTGAGCTGGAGTTTGCCAATAACCGTGAATCCAACCAGGACCTGGCCATGAACTTGCAGATCCGCACCAGCCTGGAACGAATCCGTCAAAATATCCCTCCGGTGATCACCAATATTCACACAAACGCCACCTGGCGCGTAGTAAGCATCAATCCTGAAACCCAGGAAGAAAGCAGCAGCTTTGCTATCCCGGCTACAGATTGGAACATTACTTGGGATAATATCGAAGGTTTTGGTCCCACAGCGGCCAATCCGATCTGGGTTAACGAGGTTGCCGGCCCGGTAGATCTCGTGATCCTGGAGACTGATTTCAATATTGAATCGGACTTCATCGAAGGACGCATCAATTTCGTGGCCCCGGAAGATCTGACAGTATATCTTAATGGCGAACGGATCAGCTCCGCGATCATGGACTATGATCCAGATCCCCTGATGATCTATGCCATTCCGATGCAGATTCCGGGAAACATGGTTAAAGCAGGGAAAAACACTCTTAGATTTGAAGTATCAAACCCCAGTGCCTATCGTGGCTTCCTGGCCACCATTACATATTCTCAGGCCGGTAAGGAGGAAATCCGATGAAGAAAACACTGATCCTGCTCTTTGTGCTCGTCAGCTTATTCGGGATCTTGCTCGCGCAGCAAACCCCGATGCAGATTCAGACGGGAAGAGACAATTCTGTCGTGGTAGTTGATGAAGAAGAAATCGTTATTGATGTCAGATCTTTAGCACCTGAATCGGGTATATACAAAGCCAAGAGCGAGACCTATTCCACCAGTGGGAAGTATCGCTTTGTGCTAGACGACCAGATTGTACGAGAAAACAGTGAAATCCTATTAAATAAATGGCTTAAGGAGTCAAAATGAAAAGCAAGAATACCTTACTCGTTGTGATCGCCCTCATTCTCAGTATCGGTTTCCTCTTCGCGCAGGAAGCTACAGAAGCCGCACCCCAGGCCGGTGGCAGCGGAGCACTTAATCCCATCAAGATCTTTAACAATAGCGGATTCATGGCATATCTGATCCTTTTGGTTCTGGTAATTGGTCTGGTCTATGCCGTCATTCGTTACATTCAGCTTTATGTTCGTGAGAAAATGGATGCCGAGAAGTTCTTCGTTAAACTCAAGAATTATGTGAAAAACAATCAGATCGATGAAGCCATCACCGTTACCAATGAGTTCCGCGGAACCACCATGGGCTTCATTTTCTGGAGCGGCCTCAAAGTTTACAAAGACATCACCAAAGCCGGGAAAACCGGTGAAGAAGCTCGCATCGCCGTGCAAAACGCCTTTGACGAAGCTGTGCTGCAAACCGTGCACAAACTGGACGGCAACCTCTTCTGGTTCGATACTCTTGCGCAAATCTCCACCTATCTGGGACTGCTTGGTACCATTTTTGGTCTGATCCAGGCCTTCGATTCCTTGGGCAGCCTGACCGGTGCCGCCGCAAACCAAGCTCTTACAAATGGTATTTATATGGCCATCGGAACCACCGCTCTGGGTTTGATTGGTGCTATTCCTCTCACCCTGATCAAAGGCGGATTGTTCTCCCGTGCCCAAACCCTGATCAGCAACATCGACGAATATAGCGTTAAATTGGTGAACTACATAAACAACCTCATCAAGGGATAGTATTATGGCAATTTATCGTCCTTCAGAGGCGAGGCAACAAAAAGGACAAACGGCTCCAGAGGAACCGAATTTAGTTCCGATTATGAACCTGTTTGTCACGATCATACCATTTCTAATGCTGATGATCGTGCTCTCTCAGGTGGCCATGATTGCTATGAACTTTGAGTCCAGTGGAGAAACCGGTGGTGCCGGTGACGGCACGGGCGGAGGTGGTTCGGAGGAGCTTATTGAGATTCGCCTCTATGCTTCAGAACACGCAACCGGCCTGTTCCCGGGCTTCGAAATCCGTGATGTGGACAGATCTGTCACCAAGATACCCAAGGTGGGAGATGTTTACGACTTTGCCTCGTTGCAGCAAATGCTTGTCCAGCTCAAGGACAAGTATCCCAATAAGAGTGAAATCGCGGTAGTGGTATATCCTGATGTAATGTATGACACTCTGATCCGCACGATTGACCTCAGCAAACAGAATGGATTCGTTACCGTGAAGTATATGAACCCCAAACAAATGTATTACTATTAGGATTGGGGAGGAATAATGAGTTCACAGAATTCGACAAATAAGAAGAAGGGCACTAGAAGAGTCCGCAGAAAGACAGAGGAAACTCGTGGTCTTTCCATCACCTCTCTTCTGGACGTTCTCACCATTATCCTGGTGTTTTTGATCAAAAACGTTTCGATGGAAGCGGTAAAAATCTCCGAGTTACCGGATATGCATTACCCCACTACCATCACTGACGAGAAACTTTTGGATAACCCTGAAGTTGTACCGGTGAAGTTGTATCAGGATCGCGTCTTGTTCGGAATTGATAATCTGTCGATGGGCACGCCGGATGATATCATTTCTGACGCGAATAAACGCGATGCCATGCGGCAATACTTCGAACGTGAAATGGCGAATATACCCGCGGATAAGAAGGACAAAGCCTGTCTGGTTGTCCAGGCAGATGCATTCCTGCGCTGTATCTACTTAACGGAGATTATCCGCGTTGCCACCTATGCAAACTTCCCGAACATTTACTTCGCAACCATCGAGGACCCGGATTGGTTATCTGATTTCCGACCGGCGTCCCCACAATAAATGGAGGTCTTATGGCTAAGATTCTAAGTCTCAGATTGAACTACAAAGGAAAGTTCCTGGATTACGCCAAGGAAGGCAAGGAAATCCGGAAGCAATTCTTTATCGGTTCAAACAAGCATCTGCAATGGCAGATTCTTGACACGTCATTTCCGGACAAACATCTGTTTGTCAAGCAGGTGGGCAACGCGTTGGTAATGAACATCCCTCCGGGAGCATCATTTACCTGCGCAAAAGATGGTAAAGAAGTGGACAGCAGCTATTTGCAGCAAAATAAACTGCTCTCCGGCAATCAATTGATCCTGGATCCCTCGATCACCGGGAACGTAAACGTTCACAAAGATTGGGATGTAGATTTTGATTTCAGAGAACCCTGGGTGGCTGTCCTCACGCATGAACAACGTCAGATCGTGGCTGATTGCGCCACCAGAGCGAAAGACGATCCTGTAACCAAATTCAACCGCGCCTTAATGTTGATCGCCACGGTGCTGACTGTGCTGTTCCTGATCTTCTTCGATCTGTTCCTGAAAAAGGAAGTGTCCTTTGATGCTACGATTGAGGATCGTCTGATTACGATGCAGGCTCAGGCAGTTCAACCGCAGATCACTGAACCCACAGCTCCCTCCGCTTCGGTGGAGATCGAAGCTCCGGTCCCGGAAGCTACTGAAGGGACTCCCACCGGTACCGCTACCGGACAAACCACAGGTAGATCCGGTGCTGCCGGCCTATCAAATATGCTGGGTAGTTTTGACCCCAATGCCACTCAAGCTCCCGCACAATACGCCATTGTTACCACTGTAGAAGGCTTCGCGGTACGCGGATCCGGTGGTGGTGGTGGAACAGGAACAGGTGGTGGCGGAGCTGCTTCCGGTGGACCCGGAACCACATTCAGTGCTACCGCAGGCCCCGGCTTTTCTTCAGATTTGGGAGCCATCGCTGCTTCCGGACCTGCCACAGCCGGTCACGCGGTGAGACCCGAAGGCGGAACCGGTCGTCATATCACCGGTGATGCCAGTCGCGTAACCCTCAGCGGAAGATCCTGGGAACAGTCTCAGCGTGACATCGAAATCATGAGAGACTTCCAGAGCCGCAACATCGCTACTGTATCCGAAACCGCCATAGCCAGACTTGATGAAACTACTCAGGCGCGTTACACCAGTCTCGGTCAGCAAGTGAGAGATCGTCAAAGCCAGATCGAGGCTGCCTACCGCCAAGCTCAGCTCAACCAATCCATGAGCTTCAGAGTTACGCTGTTCATCGCTTCAACCGGCAATGTGAGATCAGCTGACGTGGTGCCCCTGGGTGAATACCCTGCCAGCTTTGTATCCGAAGTGAAACGCATCATTGAGGGCTGGAGATTCAATGTCCAGCAAGAAATGAGCTATCAGTTCCGTTTCCGCTTCGATCCTTAATTCAAAGTAAAAGACAAAAGTATAACAAGAGCCCTGCCGGATGGCAGGGCTCTTCTTTTGATAGTTTCTCTCGTTTTGCTCCACATTATCCCATGATTTCCTCGAAACATGAGGCGAACATGAGCTAGATAAGCGCTAACTCAAAGCTGAGAGAAAGTGTTTCTGCTGCAATGGGCAGCTTGGATAGGCGCTACGGCGAGCGCTCGGTACCGCTAATCGATCAGTACTTTCTCCACAAAGCGGGAATACATCAGCTTGGCCACGGCCATATACTTCAGCTCGAAGCGCATGACATCTCCGGTTTTATATCCGCGCGGGTTATCGCCCAGATCATAGACCGTGAGGTCGCTGCTATTGCCAAAGAAGCGGATATCGGGATCTTCCGGGACCAGGTGTTCGGCATCCACGTCCAGCACTCCAAAATCCATGATGGCCTTAAAGCTTTGACTTTCTTCATCCACATCCGGATCATCAGGGGTGTGTCCCACCGCGGCATCTGTGATGGTGCCATCCGGCACATTGGATTTCTTATAGAGTTCCACGATGTTTGCTTCAAAGGTGAAGGCTCCGGTATTTAGACCCAGGATTGGCTTGTTATCCAAGGGAGAAGTACCCAAAAAGGCTGCCTCGCCAATGCGGAAATGGTTGATCCCGGCAGGAACTTTACCCCGCTCCAGGATGGGCATGGTGATGCTGCTGGCACCGGACACAAGCTCCAGATTGCGTTTGAACTTGGCTTCGATCAGCTGTTCATACAGCACCAGTTGGATCAATTTGTCATAGGTGGGCTGGATGCCATACATGCAGCCGAGATTGGTGCCAATGCCCACCACATCGAGGTTTGAGAGCTTGAATATCTTCTTGTAAAAGGGGATCAGGCCTTCGCGCTTGATGCCTTCACGCAGTTCACCCATCTCGATCATCACAATGACCTGATGAATTTTGTCCTGCCTTTTGGCTTCTTCATTGAGAGCCTGAATGGTCGTAAAATTAGTATTCAGTGAGATATCCGCGTAGGCTACCACTTCCTTCACGTTCTTCGGTGAGGGTGGTTTGATAAACATCGTGCGTAAGCTGGGATTCAGCTCCTTCACCATCTTCAGGGACTTCCATTGGGATACCGCGATGGAATGCGTGCCCAGGATGGCAGGATGCTGCAAGATCCGAGCCAAGACGGCTTTATCTGTGCCCAAAACCTTTACTACCAAAGACCACTGCTTGCCATGCTGGTTCATAAACTCCGTGATGGTCTCGATGTTTTCAATCAGGCGATTGATATGAACCTTCAAACGAGCCATTAGTCTTTCCTCTGCCAGCGCATCTCTGCGTACTTACTGGTGAAGCCCATCCTCTCATAAAGACGTTTTGCGGGATTGTCATATTCCACGTGCAAGGCAACATTACCGTCGGAAGCCTCAAAAGACTTTTCAATCAAGCTCTTGCCAATGCCCTGACCCCGCTTTTCCGCGTTTACCGCGATGTAAACCAGGATGTATTCAGGAATGAACTCCTGCATGCCGGTGTTGTTCATCACCAAGGCTCCCACCAATTCCTCTTCGAGGAAGGCCAAAAGCACGAATCCGCCTCTGCCGAGGTCGCTGCTAAAGGCATAGTCGATGGCTTTGCCGATTGCTGTCTTTTCATCCCGGAAGCGATCCAGATGAGTGTGAAGAAAGTCTATCAAGGCCTCTTTGGTGACCGTTTGTTCCATGCTGTTCAGGTCTGTAAATTGCTTGATGTGTAACATAATATTGACTCCTTATGCGTATTTAGCGCCATCAGAAACGCCATATATATATCAAAGGATTGTCTGGCATGAGCTTAGCCCTGTCAAGTCTTTTTTTCCCAGAGTTCGATACGTCCCGAATAAAGCGTGACCGTGAATAGGATTCGATACGTCTCGTATCGAAACGGAACGATTTACGTGATAAGAAAGCAGCTTCGCTGCTTATGCAGACGAGACGTCAGCAATCCTAGATATCGCGGCAGATGGCAGCACCCAAATAGCTTGACGGAATCGGCCGACCGCGCTTCGTGGATTTATCATACCAAACAAGACATGACCAGTATCCAAAGATGAATAAGAAAAGGGTTTCCAAATGCCTGATACGCAGAACAAGAAAGCAGTAATGATCAAGAAGGCCTCCGGCGAGACCGAAGCTTTTGATATCGATAAACTGAAGACCTCACTCCGCAATGCCGGAGCCGGTGAAGATGCCATCTTAGAAGTAGTTTCCGACATTCAGGATTGGGTTTTTGATGGGGCAAGCACCGCTAAGATATATGCTCGGGCTTTTCGCCTCTTTAAACAGATCAACACATCCGGTGCCTTGCTCTATAAACTCAAAAAGGCAATTCTGGAGATGGGTCCCAGCGGATATCCTTTTGAGCATTTTGTGGGAGAACTGTTCCGGCGTCAGGGCTATGAAGTTGCTGTGTCTCAGGTTCTGCAAGGATCCGCAATCAGTCACGAAATGGACGTGATCGCCACCAAAGATCGCGAGCAGATTTTGGGAGAGTGCAAATACTCCCACAAACAGGGGCATAGCGTGAGCATCCAGGTGCCGCTATACGTGCATTCGCGGGTGAATGACATTGTGGAAAAACTCCGGGAAAATCCAGAGAATCAAGATACCGATTACACTGCCTGGATCTTTACGAACGGACGCTTTTCTCCGGATTCCATCGAATATAGCAAACACAAAGGCATTCGCCTGATGGCATGGGATTATCCGCGTGAGGCCTCCTTGAAGGTCCTGATTGAGCGCGAAAAGATGTTCCCCATCACCATTCTCAGCAATCTGAGCGTCAAAGAGAAGCAAAAGCTGATGGCCGAGGGCATCGTGACCTGCTCCCAGCTAAGGGATCATAGCGGAATGCTGGATAAATTGGAGATCAACAAGAAGAAACAGAGTTCCATTCGAAGAGAAATGGAGGCCTTGGCCTGAATGAATCGCAGGATGGGGTTGCAGCAATGAATACCGGGAGTTACCAATGATCCAAGTACTACCATTTACTGAAACCGATCGAAGCGAACTGAAGAAGCTGATCCGGCTCTTTCGCGTCGAAACGGCAAAGCTGAAGGACAGGGATGTTCAGCCCAGTGAGGAAGACATTAGTCAAGAGCTAAATGACTACCTCAAAAACGGATACAGCATCTTCACAGCCAGGCAGGATGAGCTGTGCGCGGGCTTTTTGGTGATGCGCAGTCTGGATGGGGTGTGGTGGGTGGACACCCTGTACACGCTGCCCGAATACCGACGGATAGGCATCGCTTCTGCGCTTTACTCCAAAGCCGAAGAGATTTCCCAAAGCTCCGAAGCGGATAACCTCTTTGTCTGGGTGCATCCCAATAATCGCCGCATGCTGAGCTTTCTCAAGAGCCGCGGTTATGATGTACTAAACCTCATCGAAGTGCGCAAAGCCTGGAAGCATGAACGCTTGACCCGCGTTTACCACTTTGATGAGAGTGAACTGAGATACTGAAATTGGCCGGCAGATATTCTGGAGTATCAGATGAAAGCTTCAATCCATGGAGAGCTTTCTGAACTGATTCTGGCCTATTAGAGAAATGTTAACAATTTGACAGGGTACACGGAATCTTAATGTCTTGACTATTCCTCCTCATTCTGGGTCTTTCTTTACGTTTAGCACAGATTTGCATAGCTTTCTGAGAGTGAAATCGCTCACCTTAAGATGGTCACAAATCTTAGTCTTTTTACCCCCGTAACGCTCAATGAGCAGAGTTAACATATCCCGCTTGAATCTTTCATCAGCTTCCTTCCAGTTTAGATCGGCAATTGAGCTAAGATAAGTCTTTATGCCGGGAACGAACCCGATAGCTTGATGGCGATCACAATGCTTTCGGAAGTCTGGTACCGGATAACCTAATCTGGTTAGTCTTGCTTTTATGGCTTGCAATGTGGATTGAGGAAGATTGAGTTTTTCTTGTAGAGTACCTAAATCGGGAAATCTATCCCGTTGATACATCAACAGTGAATATTGAAATAAAGTCAGAGCCTTTCTATAATCAGAATAATAGATAAAGCTCAGGCTTTCTTCAAGTGCAAGCGGTTTATGCCCTGCGTAGAATTTGTCCATAAAGACTTGTCTCTGAAGTGCAATCTGCTGATCAAGATCCAACAAAACCATGCCACTTGAGCTTAGAACGCTTTGCGCATGTTCTGCTTGCTTGTAGTGTTTTTCGGCTGCGCTAAGGTCTTTAAGTTCTGTTTCATAGAAACGGCCGAGCAATAAATGAAGCAAAGGAACACGATTGATCGCTCCCTCCTTTTTGCTTAGTGACAAGGCCTTGTTTAAGTTTTGTAAGTACTTATCCCTATTATGATAGCCTTCGTAGATTCCAGCCAGGGAAATCAAAGCTTTGGTTTTGACTAATACTGATTCGGTGGCATTCAGTGCGTAAGAATAGCATTTGATTGCTCCAGCTATATCCTTTTGCGATCGTTTTACTTGCCCCAAACCCCATTCAAACATCGCCTCATATATATCAAATCCCAAGGATTTAGCCAGTTTTTGTCCTGCATAGTAGTCGTCCAGGGCATTATAATAGTCCTGGTTATCGACCCTCAGCGTAAAGCGATGATAGAGACCGATTATATAGCGATAGATAAGCCCAGAATCCAGAGTCTCTTGTAAAAGATGGTTGTACAGAGCCATGCCACGAAGTCTTGGGTTTGATTTCAGGCTGATAAATCGCAGTGCTTCATCACTTAGGGCTACTACAGTTCGCACTTTTTTACTGATCGCCAGTTCAGTGGCTTTGCTGATAAACAAAGCGCTTTTATTATCAAAAAAGAGTTTATGCAGATGGGCTAACTCACAGTAAGTCATCGCCTGTAAATCAGGATCAGAAGCCTTCCCGTTTTTGATCAAGATATCACATTGCATGAAACAATCCATTGCTTGTGTTATAGTGCCATGGAGAGTATAGTGTTTTCCCAAAGCCAAGAGCCGAAAACATCTGTTCAGTGGCTCATGAGCGATGGTCTCGCAGCTCTCAATCGCATCATCACTGCTTAGGCCCAGGGTGACATAGTAATCCTCAATCAGTTTTATATGTCTATCCATATAGTTATTGTCCACAATTTACTCCTGGAATTCGATCTAATCTTGACCTGATATACAAGTTACAGTATTATCAGTTTTTGACCAGAGCTATTTTGTAAATGCTATCGCTAACTTACAGATGTATCGCAAGATAGAGACTAACATAATGAATGCTTGAAAGAAAGGAGATCTAAATGAAAGAGCAGATTTTATTCGTGGCTGCCCTCATGTTCGTGATGTTTTTGAGTGCAGAAACCTTGACCATGGGAGACGGCACAACCTACAACAATCGATATCCCTTAGGTTATTATCAAGGCTATGAACGTAGTGCTTCTTTGTACAGAAGCACAGATTTGGGAGCAAACAACAAAGAGATCAACACCCTGGCGTGGTACACACAATTACAAACTAGTATTGCGGTTCCCACCAAGATATATCTTAAAACAACTACAGCGTCATATGTGGAGGCGATGCTATGGAGTATGGCTATTGACCAAGCTACTCTTGTTTTTGATGCTGTCCACAATGGAACTATCCAGAATGGATGGAATTCGTTAGCTCTCAGCTCCGGTTTCACTGTCTTGGAAGGGCAGAGCCTTTTAGTGCTTGTCGAGCGAAATTATGGAGGCTCCGGAGCTGGAGGACAAATAACAGGAGCCAGGGTTAAATGGGGCGCACCTTCCTATGCCTACCACCGAGTGTGGGGATCAAATACTACGCCTCCTACAAGCACTGGAGCGAGTACATATAACCGACCAGATTTGATGATATCATATACAATTCCAAGCTTGCCCGGTCCAGCCCAAAACCTCAATCCATCTGATAACTCCCAGGATGTAAGTGTAAATCCCCTGCTTAGCTGGCAGCCGGGATCTGGTACCCCAAGTTCTTACACAATTTATCTGGGATCAGACAATCCTCCCTCAAACATTATAAATGGCTATCAACAAATCGGGACGAACTATCAAGCTGAGAATCTGCTATACGATACCCAATACTACTGGAGTGTAGTGCCCCAAAATAGCCTTGGAAGTGCGCTTAACTGCCCTGTCACCAGCTTCAGGACTACCGACGTTTTCAGTTCAGCGCTTCAGGGAGTTGATACAGGTAATGGCATTATTAACCCTACGATTAGTATAGACGGAGTTTCTGGAGCCTTCAACCCAGTGATAACCACATCATGGGCACCGACTCAAATAACTTCAATCTACTCCAATGCTGGCCTTGTGCTTAATCTTAGTGGAGACGACTTTAGTGGTAAAACCTTAAACATCACGCATTCGCTTGGATTTATCCCGGAACATCTCGCGTATCGCATACAACCTGAAACCAGTTTCAGTCTTTATAGCAATCCTGGAAACTGGACAGAGTCTACCGCGAGTTTTATTGTTCCTCTAAACAGAGCTGAAGGAGATATTGATTTGGTCTTTCTCGCAGAGGAAGGGCAAACATTACCAGTTCAACTATCATCATTTTCCGCTTTGATAACATCTTACAATCAAGTTCGACTGGAGTGGATTACCCAATCTGAAGCAGGTCTCATCGGTTTCTATATAGTTCGAAATGGCATTAATGATGTTGCTAATGCTCTGATGGTGACCCCCATGATCACTGCAACCAATACTTCTACGGAGGCATCGTATAGTTATACTGACCTTGAGGTCGACCAAGGTATGTATTACTATTGGTTACAAAGTATTGATATGAGTGGACAAACCCAAATATTCGGCCCTTGTATGGCAGAGTTAGGTACAGATGACCAGGTTCAACCTCCGGAAATTCTGTTATCTACCAGAATTAAGAGCGTTTTTCCCAATCCCTTCAATCCCAATGTTACGATTCGTTATGAACTTGCCAAAGAAGATGCGGTAAACATAAACATTTACAATATAAGGGGACAGAAAATCTGGCATACAATCAGACAACACTCCAAAGCCGGAGAATTCTCTATCAATTGGAATGGTAGGGATGACAAAGGTGTGGAACAGCCAAGTGGAGTGTACATCTACCGGTTTGAAACCAGTAACCAGAGCATAAACGGACGATTTACACTAAGCAAATAGGGAGCAAGAAATGAACACTCAGTATAGAACTATCATAGTAATCGCCTTGATTTCTTTGACGTTGCTCCTCAAACTGGGAGACTTAAATGGATTGGCAGAACATAAGGTTTTACGAGATCCCCAAATTCCTCAAACTATTAGCATTACATACAGCGGAAATTCGATAATTCTGAACTGGTCTCCATCCCAAGAAGCTACTTCATATAAGGTCTATTCATCTGAGTTTCCTGATTCCGGATTTTCAGAAGATTCAAGCGGAATATACTCAGATAACTCTTGGTCAGCACCCATTTCAGAACAAAAGAAGTTCTACTATGTTACCGCCATTAGCGATGATGTCAATGACAGAATGGTCTACGTGCAGGGAGGTACTTTTCAGACCGGAAGTGCTACGGTGACCCTGAGCTCATATTACATTGATAAGTATGAGACTACTCAAGGCGATTGGACAAATGCTTATGGCTACAATCCGGTTGAGGGTATCTCTTGGCCTGTAATTACAGATATCGGCAACCAATACCCTATGTTCTACATTACCTGGTACGATGCTGTTAAGTTTTGTAACAGAAAAAGCCTGTCAGAAAACCTGAGCCCGGTATACTCATATTTCAGATATGGAATTGACTATGGATCCGACCCAGATTTCTGGCCGAGAGATTGGGATGCGTCACATAGCTATCAGCAGAATGTGATCTGCAATTGGACAGCCGCGGGTTATCGATTACCTACCGAAATGGAATGGCTGTTTGCAGCAAAAGGTGGCACGCATTCTTTGGGCTATACATATTCAGGCAGCAATACCGTAGATGAAGTGGCTTGGTATAATATGAACGCTGGAGGAAACACTCATCCGGTAGGTCAATTGGGTTCAAACGAACTGGGGCTTTTTTAATATGAGTGGTAACGTTTCTGAGATAGTCTGGGATATTTGGGGTACACTACCGGGAGGTACTCTTACTGATCCGGCAGGTCCTCAAAGCGGACAAAACCGGGCCAGGCGTAATGGAGGTATACAAAACGGCCAATCTATGCAAAATCTTATTTGGAGAGGTAGTATCACCCCCAGTACTATTGGAAGAGATCTGGGAATGAGGGTCGCCCAGACAGGAAATCCCCTGCCAAGTGCTGCAACTCCCATATTCTCACTGCCTTCAGGTTTCTATACCTCTGAGCAAACGATACAAATCTCCTGTTCAACCCCTGGAGCACAGATTTACTATACTCTGGATGGGAGCTACCCCACCACCCAAACAGGTATCTATTATCAAAACCCGCTGGCTGTTCATGAACCTGTAATGCTCAGAGCCGTGGCTTATCAAGATAATATGAATCCCTCGTTGGAAGCCCACGGTGTTTATAATGTGATCAGATATCCCGGGCAGAACTTTGTTCTTGTGGAAGGTGGTACATTCAACAACGGCTCCTCCAATGTAACTCTGAGCAGCTTCTGGATTGACCGCTATGAGCTCACTCAGATCAGCTTTCTTGCGGTAACAGGACGCAATCCTTCGCACTTTATTGGGAATAGCACCAGAGCCGCGGAAAGGATATCCTGGTTTGATGTGATCGAGTATTGCAACAAACGCAGCATTCTTGAAGGGCTGAATCCCTGCTACAGCTACTCAGCAAACGGGGTAAATCTCGGTACCGATGTCGAATCATGGCCACAGGGATGGTCTGCCTCCAATGTAAACCATCAAAACATTATCTGTAACTGGAATGCAAACGGGTATAGAATGCCCACCGAAATGGAATGGTTGTTTGCCGCAAAAGGAGGTAATTTGTCTCATGGCTATCCATATAGTGGGGGCAACGATATCAATAGCGTGGCATGGTATTATAACAATTCACAAAGTCTTGGATTATCCAGCCCGGATTATGGTCCTCATCCTGGGGGACATAAAACCGGTAACGAACTGAACATCTTCGATATGACCGGTAATCTGATTGAATGGTGCTGGGATATTTATGGCGCGTATTCATCAACTGACCAAACTAATCCCACAGGTGCTGGGACAGGTACCTATCGCGTGTGTCGGGGAGGTAGCTGGGTCTGCATGGACTATCAATCTTACTTACATATGAGGGGCTACAACCCTCCTACAGTGCTAGACTTCTTTGTGGGAGCCAGAATCGCACGAAATGCTCAGTAAAAACTTGCAGCCCATAGACATGTATGCTGGATACCCCTTATCATGCTAAGTGAGATTTGGCACATAAAACATCAAAAGCAAACGCACATTACACCCTCGGCCTCGGTCGGGGGTTTTTGCTAAGCTGATTCGACTTATAGACCCGTGCCCATTTCACGAAATGAACTTGATTTGTGGTTTCAAGCGTGAGCTCATGTTATCTTCGCTGAGACTGTTCACCGAGACCTGATCTGTTTCCAGTAAGTTATCACATTCAATTGGTGAAAAAGTGGGCGAAATAGACATTGATCTGCTCCAAGCGCGGAATTGA
>Ga0334884_1000985_pt1 | contig 46816 bp, 30 predicted proteins | sample GraSluR1_MG_7_FD_207215 | JGI IMG/M metagenome (GOLD analysis project Ga0334884, IMG submission 207215) | Sludge microbial communities from methane-producing bioreactor in Wageningen University, Netherlands - Granular Sludge_12_05 R1 | ecosystem: Engineered > Bioreactor > Anaerobic >... | reverse complement strand
CTGATAATTTTTTGTTAGAATGGGAAATAGCTTGAAATGGAATGAGGCGGGGAGCTATTCTCATTTTAACAAAAATTTTCTCACTTTTATTTGGATATGTCTTAGAATACGAGGACGAGGAACGAGGCCGAAGCAATCTGCTTATACAACGGGTTTTACAAGTATCGCACCAAATACTAAACAATGTTCACCCACACCCAGCCGGTGCATGATATCCCGAGTACAGAGGTAACATTCACCGATACCAAATAGTTTCCCGACTTATTGTAGGTATGCCGGAAGCTTTCGCTTATGAGGCTGCCGTCGCCGTAGTTTACCTGCACACTCACATATTTCACTCCGGGCTTATTCAGACTTAGGCAGTTAGCTTCTACAGCTTGTACCGAAGCAATTGGCTTACGGCCGCTAAGCAATGCCTGCGCCTGCATACTCTCGAAACGATAGGTAATTCCGGCCATGGGCATTTTTTCGTTATGAGGGCGATACAAAAACTGTATTACACTAAAGGCATCGGCTGCCGTTTGATTCTGATAACGGCTCATTTGCTGCCCAAGCTGTTTCACTGCATTTTTATTGCTCCAGTCGGTGTTTCGCCAACGGGGCATCAGCAGGTTTTCGACCTCATCGATGGTTTTTCGTTCGAAAGGCATGCAAAGCTCCTGCACCCGGTAGTACGACTGCTCTTTGCGATATAAATTATCGGTGTAGTATGCCAGATTGTCCTCCATTACATGGGTGGTGGTGCAATACGGTGGCAGTTTACCGGCATCGTGCTTAACACCGAGAATCCACACCGGCAGTGCCATCGAGAAGTCGCTGTGCCCCATTACCGCCCAAAACACCGCAAGCAAGGGGTTCTCACCTGGCAACACGCCTTGCACAATCATGGCCGAACAATTGGTGGCAGGCGCCGAAACCGCCGATCGCCGCAGCACAGCATTCGTATGCTTACCCAACTGCGGGTCGTCGCCCTGTAACAGCTTCAGCACCGAAATACCCCCGTGCTTCAGTGCCGCCATATTGTTCAGCGCGCAGGCAAAGCGCCCTGTACCCGCAAATGCCGAAGCTTTTTCTATATAATCACCGGTAGGCTCATCGCCCAAAAATTCGTTTGCGCGACCAACTATGCCGTACATATTGGTTTTGTTGTTGTTCTGATGAACAATTTGCTTACGGTCACTATTACCGGCTCGATACATGCGAACCTTGCATATGCCCTTATCGCTGCGATCGTATTCAAATTCGCCTGCCTCGCCTGTAATATCCATTACTCCATAGTTGTTTCTGATACTATAGCTAGCATTTCGTTCATCGTACACACCGGGGCACGATTTCAGGAATTCGAAAAATCCGGCAAACGAGCTGATATGGCAAAGGGGATGAATCATAATGGGATTCGTATTGCCTTCGACCACTGCTCCTACCACGGTAATGCCAATCGAGAAGCCGGCCTCGTTGAGACCCATCATTGGGTTGCGAAAATTGGGGTGTACGTTCGTATTGCTTCTAATCCCAAGAAATGCATAGGCATCGGGTTTGCCATTGCCATCGTGGTCGGTGTCGGCGATGCCATCGTTGTTGGTATCGTTATCCCAGAATATCAAACGGTTGGTGCCTGTCCACATACGCAACTTCCAGTGAATGGGGCGGCCATCGTGGGTGAACTCACCGGTGATAAGCCCCTCGGTGCAGGGGTGCGATAGCAGGGGGATGAACAAAAAGATGAATGCAATAGTTGTTCTCATTGAAGAGCTGCGTTAGTATGATGCTTTTGATTTTTCATTGCCGTTGATATCATATTCCACCCACTCCCCTTTTCGAGCACCGTTTTCGAAACGGCCCTGCTCCATGAGTTTACCGTTTTCGTGGTAGAATTTCCACTCACCTTCCTGCACACCATCAACCAGATTGCCCGTCATTTCGATATTGCCATTGGGGTAATACACTTTCCAGATACCCGACTCCAGGTCGTTAACAAAAGTGCCTTCCGATATCATCTTGCCATCCGTATCGAAATACTGCCAGTGACCATTTTTTGCATCATTGGCATAATAGCCAACCGATTCCTGTTTTCCGTTCTGGTAAAACGATTTCCATTCGTTGGTTTTTACCCCTTTGGTAAATTTGCCCGAATACTGTAATTGCCCGTTATCGTGATACAGCTTCCATTCTCCGGTTTTTGCATTGTTTTCGACCACGCCTATCGACTCGAGATGACCATTTTCGTAATAGAATTTCCATTCGCCGCTCACAATACCATTTTCGAAATTACCGCTTGACATCAGCTGCCCGTTTTTGTGGTAAAACTCCCAGACACCGGTTTCTTTACCGTTTTCGTTGTAAACCCCCACCGAAAGCAATTCGCCGGTTTGGTAGTATTTTTTAGTAGGGTTGGGTTGGGCCAGCAATATGGAACTCAACGATACAAATACTAATGTAAAACATAATTGTTTCATAGGTACTGATGATTTGAAAAACATGTTTTTTTATATAATTCTCAAATTACTAATGTGCTTACTGCCTTAAAACTACAAAAAATGCTTGAAAGTCAAAAATTTTCGCGCCATTTTTAGTATTTTGCAACCCAAATAATAAAATTTAATAGAATAGTTATGAAACGTTTGGTGAGTTCAGTTATTGCATGCATTGTGGCAGCAAGCACACTTGTGGCACAAAGCAATCAATGGATGTATTTTTCGGCAAGCGGCAATGTGCATGATATTGCGCTGGAATCGAACAGCTTGTGGTCGGCCTGTATTGGCGGCTTATACAGCATCGATTTGAATACCAGCCAGCAAACATTCTACAACAAGGCCAACACGCCGATGCAGTCGCATCGTGTTAATACCATTGCCATTGACACTGACGGAGCGAAATGGGTTGGCACCGAAAATGGACTGTATCGGTTTCACAATAATCAGTGGGAAAATATACCGCCGAGCGGTTCCGGTTTGCCCGGAAACAGTATCAAAAACATTTCGATTGATGCACAGGGCAATAAATGGATTGGCACCACATCAGGCCTCGCAAAACTTTCGGGTTCGCAATGGACTAACTATACAACATCCAATTCCGACTTACCCGATAATTATGTGTGGACCATAGTATTTGGTCAAAACAACGATGTGTGGGTAGGTACCGATAATGGGGCTGCCCGAATAAATGGCGACGATTGGGTGGCCTATACCAGCGAAAACTCGGGCATAGCACTTTACACCGTAAGCAATATTGCCGTTGACCTGGATGGCACTGTGTGGTTTACGCACTACGGAAATGGCGTTTCGAAATTCGATGGCGAAACATGGACCAACTATACGCAATACAACTCGGGCCTGCCCTACAATTGGGTGAGTTCGGTATATATCGACAGCCAAAACAACAAATGGTTTGGAACAGGTGGGCACTATTCTTCAATTGGTAATGGCCTGGCAAAGTTCGACGGCACCAACTGGACCATTTTTGACGAGAATAATTCGGCCCTGATGTCGAACCGGATTTTTGCGATAATCAGCGATGGAAACGGAGGCATGTATGTAGGCGGCGAAAAGGGTATTAATCGAATAGACAACAACGGCACCTGGAATTCTATAGAAGTTTCGAATTCGGGTTTGAGCCATAACACGATATACGATTTGTGTGCCGACAACAACGGGAAAAAATGGATGGGAAGTTACACCGGCTTATTCAGTTTCGACAACTCAAACTGGAACGCTTACGACCCCACCGAAGCAGGTGTGGTATACAGCTATATCACCAAGGTATTTGTTGACCAAAACAATACAAAATGGCTGGCATCGGTAGGTTTATACAAATTCGACACTCAAGGCAACTGGACCTTTTACCGCGAAAGTAATTCGGAGTTGCCATCCGACGATATCAGAGCCTTTCTGAAAGATAACCAGGGAAATATGTGGCTGGGAACATACAATGGCTTGCTGAAAATTTCGGGTAATGTATGGACCGTTTACAACAGCTCCAATTCAGGACTTGCCTGCGAACATGTTGAGTCGTTGGGTATAGAACCATCGGGAAAATTATGGATAGGCACTACCGATGGCTTGTTTAGCTACAACGGAGCCGTTTGGGATGCATTCTACGCCGGCGACAATGGGTTACCCCACAACCGCGTGAACGCTATTTATGTAAAAGACAATAACTTTGTTTGGTTTGGCACCAGCGATGGTCTGGCAAAGTACCAAAACGGATTATGGACAATATACAACAGTGAAAACTCAGGCATAACCAACAATGCAATCAGTGTATTAACCCCTGCCAATCAGGACAGTTTATGGATAGGTACCGGCGGAACATTTGCAAACGGAGGCGGCGTATATACGTTCGATGGCAGCAACTGGACTAATTATAACATAAGTAACTCACCTATTACCGACAACCGAATATCGGCTATTTATATCGACAGCAACAATAACAAATGGATTTCATGTGCCTACAACGGACTGGTGGTGTATAACGAAAACGGAGTGAATTTATCGGCAGAGTCAATTCAGGCACAAAACAATCAGGTTATGGTTTTTCCGAATCCTGCCGGCGATTATTTGGAAATTTATGGCAACAATACAAATGTCATTCTTCAAACAATTGAAATTTTTAATACTTCGGGGCAGTGTATCATGGTTATAGAGCCACAATTCGATACACATCGCATCGATATTAGTAGTCTTCCGCAGGGATTGTATTTGGTAAAAATAAAAACGAATACAGGAAGCCTGGTGAAAAAGCTGATTAAGAATTAAGACTGTTTGTAACATTTGTGGCTCAACCAGCTTTGCACACATAAAAAAACACCACACCCTCAGGTCAACATCCAGATTTTCATGGCGGCTGGTGGGGCGCCGGCGGCCGTTGGTTGAAGTTGTTAATTCTGTTACAAATAATCAGAAATGTTATTCGGGGTTTACAACATGGTATGTGGCATTGGGGTATGCACTATTTATTGTTTGTTTTTAGAAATACAAGCATCTCGCTACCTGTATTTACGTTAATTCAGGTAGCTAAAATGCATTAATTTTGAAGTCTGACATAGTATAAGATTTTTTATGTCTGTATTATGGTTTGATTAACTTGCAAATTCAATACATCCTCCATTCAAACTCTAAATTCACATACCTACTGATTGCATTAAAGCAAATTATGGACTAAACACAGCCAAGAATACGTCACTTATTAATAAGCCATTTCCAAAGTGGCACAATGTGTATAACTGTCTCTTCAATAATTTCCTCTTTTTCCTGATAGTCTGTTATTAATAAACTTTCTTTCAGATTGAGTTGTTTCATAGCAGCAAATAAACCATCCACTTCTCTTTTATAGGTTTCAGCATTGTCGATATCGCGTGATACATTTATCAGATGAGGTTTGCCCTTGTTCATAAAGACAAAGTCGACTTCCTGTCCGTTTTTAAAATAATAAATGTCATCATAGCTTCTTTTAAGCTGATTAAAAACAATGTTTTCAAATATTTTTCCTCTGTCTTCCTCAAACGAAATTGCTTTTTTTAATCCGATATCCACAACGTACATTTTTTTTGAATTGCGCTGCTGAACAGAAGCAGAATCGGAAAATACCGGTATTTGATAAAGTATCATGGCATCTTCGAGATATCCGAAGTAATCGTATAATGTGTTTTTCGAAACACTTTTTCCCATCGAAGTCAGAATATTGTAAACACGGTTGATGCTCAACAAAGTAGAAATGTTTGTAAAACAATATTTTACCAGATACTTTATAAGAAACAGATTACTTACATTATAGCGCTCAATCAGATCTTTGTAAATTATCATGTCGATATATTCCCTGAGAATTTTTTCCTTTAAGTCATTTTCGAGGAGCAATTCAGGGAAGCCTCCTGTTTCTAGATAATTGTTTAACTCATTTTTTATTAGCGCTGTTTGAGCAGAGCTGTATATATCGGCCTTAACAGATTTAAAACTCAGATACTCGGTAAAACTCAACGGAAAGAGCGTGTATGTTACCGTTCGCCCTCTCAAACCCGTTGCTATTTCTTTTGTTAGCAGGCGGGAAGAAGAACCTGTTAGAAAAATTCTGCATTTTTCGGTATCATAAATTCTTCTTACGAAAAGTTCCCAATTGGGGATATTTTGAATTTCATCAAAGAAGTAATACACTATTTCGCCCTTTTTCGAAGGATACATTTCGTAATATGCGTCTATTAAAGTCTGAAAATCATTCAACGTAAAATCAAACATCCGATCATCGTCAAAACTGATGTAAACAATACTCTCAGCCGGTACCAGCGTTCTTAGCTTATGAATTGTATGATAAAAAACACTTGTCTTTCCGCTTCTTCTGCTTCCGATAAGCGAAATTATTTTCGATGAGTCCAAGGGCAGTTCCAACTCTCTCGGCAAACGTTCAGGAATATACTCCTGATTATCGCGTATAATTTTTTTGAAGAGTTCTTTTTTCATATCTATTTATCTATAAGGACATATTTATATTTATATTTCCCTATGCAAAGATACAATTATTTGTGTTCGATATGCAAACTTTTTTTTATTACAAAAATCCCTACCAAACCCTCCACTCAAATTCCAAATTCTCCTGCCGGCAGGTGGGGCGCTGGCGGCCGTTGGTGAGGCGGTCAACTTCGCTGATTACATAAGTTCGCAGTTCGCTCAGGCTTACCTGCTTGTCGCCATTGGCATCGGCACGCTGGTTGTATAAGCCGTCGAGGAGGGCGTAGGTAAACACACCGTTGTTCCACTGCTCACCTTCGAGTGCATAGCCTACTCCTGCGGCTGCCGATATCACCACTGCCCCCGAACCGCGGTTCAGGTTGGCAAACAGCTCCTGCATCAAATCGAATGAATTTTGCAGTCCCACTTTGTTGGGGTCGCTCGAATGTTTCATTACCGCCCCTTTGTACGAATAGGTTGTCAGTCCGCTTTTTTTGCCGTCGGCAAGCAGCACATTGTTGTCGGGTTCTTGCTGTGTATCTTCCTTGTCAACTTCGCCGCTGTGGCAGGCATCCATCAATAATAATTTTTTTCGGGCTGGAATTCCATCTAAGAGTCCTTCGAGAGCATCGTAAGAAATTCCATTTACAGAAGGGTTGCTGAAATCGACATTGTGAGAGGCAAAGTAAAAATCGAGATTGTCGTCGAGCAGGCCGTGACCCGAAACGTATAGAATCACCTCGTCATCTACATTGCTTTGCATCAGCTTTTGCTTTACGGCAATCAGGTTATCGGTGGTGGCTGCACTATTGAACAAGGTATCGATATATATATTTGCAAAATCACCATTGCGGTTGTCGGATAATAGTTTTACCATATCGCGTCCGTCTTTTACGGCGTATTTCAGGTTGAACTGCGAATCTTCGTATTCCGACACACTCACGGCTACTAAATACAAATCGTGTTTCTCGCGTTTTTTGGGGGTGTAGGAAATTTCAACGGTTTCTTTGTACGACTCCGCTCCTTTCTCGTTGAGGCACGAGACTTGTATTTTGTTTCTGCCTTCGTTCAGCACAATGCGTTCCTTTGTTTTGAACGTATCGGTGTTTTCATTGCGGAGGCTTTTTCCGGTCATGCCAAACAGCGGCACGTCGTTTATCCAGATATTGTAGCGGTCGAGTTTGTATTTGCTGTCGTTGAAGTTCAGGTCTATTTCAAAATCTTTTTCATCAATAACCGGCATATACTCAAAGTTTTCGATAGCCGTTTCGGGAATATGAAACTCGCCGCTGAGTTGTTCCTCGGTAAAACCCATTTTCTTGAGGCGTTTTAGGTAAGCTTGGTGATATGCTTCAATAAGTTCTGGAGAGGCAAACCCCAACCTTGCCAGCACAATATCGGGGCGGTTGTATTTGAGGTCGAATTGTTCGAAAGGGTAGATTTTGGTGTTGTCGACGATCCAATAGAGTTTTGAAGCGGCATTTTTTGTTGCCATATAGTATTTTTCAGGGTGAAGCAACAGGTAATCGGTAGAATCAATAGCTACAAATGAATAGATTTCTTTACCACTTTCCATATCCCACAATGTGAGCATGGAGTTATGATGAGAAATGATTGTATTATTTTCAAAGTTAACATCACACCAAATACCTTTCAATGGGATATTTCTAATTAGATTTCCGCTTGATACATCCCAAACTTTTGCAGTGTTATCATCAGATACACTTAAAATATTTTTACCATCAGGGCTGAATTGGGCATATCTAACAATATCAGTATGTCCTTCCAGGCAATGCAGTAGGTTTCCGCTATCTGCATCCCATACTCTGACTTTTTTATCACTCGATCCAGCCACTATCCTTTGCCCTTCCGGGCTGAATGAGGCTGAATGCAAAGTAAATACTAAAAAGCAAGTAAAGTCTTCTTCATCATCCGGTGAATAATAAGAATATTCTGTGGAGTCTATGGTTGGCATACACTGAAGTAATCTGCCGCTTTCTGCATCCCAGATTCTGGCAGTTCCATCATTGCCTGTTGTCACTATCTTTTGTCCGTTAGGACTGTAGGAAGCAAAAGAAACCCAACTTGAATCTTCTCCAATACTAAGCAGGAGTTTCCCACTTTCTGCATCCCAGACTTTGGCTGTGCTATCCAGTGAGGACGTTAATATCCGTTTTCCATTAGGGGAGAATTGGGCTGCGGTTACATAATATGTGTGCCCTTCCAGCCTATGCAGCAATTTCCCGCTAACGGCATCCCAGACTTTGGCAGTGTGATCAGTTGAAGCTGTTACTATTCGTTGTCCATCGTGGTTGAAAACGGCTGAATAATATCCACAAGAATAGGCTTCAAGATTAAGCAGAAGCTTTCCGCTTAAGGCATCCCATACCATGGCCACGTTATCACGTGATGCAGCCACTATCTTTTTCCCATCTGGGCTAAATGCAGCGAGATGAATTGCCTCTGTTTGAACTTCTAAATTATGCAAAGACATCCCAGTTGAAGCATCCCAGACTTTGGCTGTTTCACTCCAGTATGCTGCAAAAATATTTTTTCCGTCAGGGCTGTAAGAAGCGCAAGAGATATTACTTGTGTGTCCATTCAGATTGTGCAGGAGTTTTCCGCTTGACGCATCCCAAACCTTGACTGCTTCATCCCAGTATGCCGTAGTCACTATCCTTTTCCCATCGGGACTAAATTGGATGGATTCAATCATATTATTATCTTGTACTATATAAGTTATAAATATACCGCTTCTTGCATCCCATATACCTACCAGATTTGCACGTGCAATTACTACCTTTTGTCCGTCAGGGCTGAATAATGGTTCATTATCATTAAAATTACAGAAATTTTGTAAGTGTTTCCCGCTTGAAGCATCCCAAATCATGGCTGTATTATCTCCTGAAGCCGTAGTCATTATCATTTTTCCATCAGGACTAAACGTTGCAGTAACATCATAAGTATGCCCATCCAGACTATGCAGTACTTTCCCACTGCGGGCATCCCAGACCTTGGCTGTGCCCATGGAGGACGTTAATATTCGTTTCCCATCGGGGGAGAATTGGGCTGCGGTTACCTCAAATGTGTGTCCTTCAAGACTATGCAGCAATTTCCCACTGACGGCATCCCAGACTTTGGCTGTATTATCCCCTGAAGCCGTAACAATGCGTTTCCCATTAGGGGAGAATTGGGCTGCGGTTACATAATATGTGTGCCCTGTCAGATTATGAAGCATTTTCCCCGAAGCCACATCCCAGAGTATGGCTGTATTATCTCCTGAAGCCGTAACAATGCTTTTCCCATCGGGGCTAAAAACGGCCGAATAAACAGCAACATCTGACCTTTCCAAACAATACAGTAATTCCCCACTGTGGGCATCCCAGATTTTGACTGTGTTATCCTCGGAGGACGTTAATATTCGTTTCCCATCGGGGGAGAAGACGGCTGACGTTACTTGCGCTGTATGTCCTTCCAGATTATGAAGCATTTTCCCAGAAGCCACATCCCAAATTTTGGCTGTATTATCCGATGAAGCCGTAACAATGCTTTTCCCATCGGAGGAGAATTGGGCTGAAAAAATCCTTTCAGTATGCCCCACCGGCAGCCCCAGCCTCACTTCCTGAGAATAGAGCGGCATTAACACCAACTGCAAAAAAAACATTAACAATAAAAATCTTACCATAGTTCTTTGTTTTTACATTTTTTTACCACACCCTCCACTCAAATTCCAGATTCTCCTGACAGCAAGGTTAGAAAGCACCGTAGCTACCCACCACCGTCATCGCCACCCGAAAGCCAATCCGTGAGCTGTTTTTGTTTTCGTTATAAATAGTTCGGGTTCCGGGCATGATATACACTGCAGGGTCTGCCCATGAGCCGCCTTTTACTACACGGGCGGGTTGCATTTTGTGGTACACCCCGGCGTTGTGCATGGCTTGTTCGGTATAGTACACAATGCGTTGCCGGTCGTATATATCGGTTGAATCGCGAATTTCGGCGCCGAGTTCCAATTGTTTATACACTTTTTCGAAGGCAGTTTGTGTATTGTCGCCTGGGAGCACTGCAAAACGGTTGCTTTGAAAACCCGGATTGTCGAGCACCCACTCGGCCACATTGCCGGCCATGTCGTACAGCCCTTTTTGATTGGGAGGATATGCTTTTACCTCCGACGTAGAAAAGAAACCATCGTCGTCGTACGATTTGTGCCACACGTTGTTTTGGTCGCGTATGGTTCCAAAATTGGCAAGATATTTTCCTTTTTTATTAGTTGTGGCATAGCCTTCCCATGGATAGATATCGCGATTGTTTCCTTCTTTGTTCTGAAAACAGGCCGCATACTCCCATTCAGCCTCGGTGGGCAGACGAAAATTGGGATACAAAACCTCTGCATATTGCCAGTTGGCCGAATCGAGCAAAAACTCGCGTGTAGAAAAGTAATACGAGCGTGTTTTCAATACTTTTTCGGTAATCAGAATGTCTACGTTCAAACGGTCGCTGCGCCACTGGCAGTATGCCTGTGCCTGATGCCAGCTCACTCCCACCACAGGATAATTGTCGTAGGCGGGGTGCCAGAAATACAGCTTAACCATAGGTTCGTTGTAAGAATACGCAAAATCGTGCATCCAACATAGGGTATCGGGGTACACGCCGATGCTGCGTTCGTGATATTCGATATAGCCGGGTTTGTGGCCCAGTTGGCGCACCACCGAATCGAGGGCAGGGTCGCTCGACCACAGGGCATCGAAAAGACTATCGTTGACCACTTGTACCACATAGGTATAGTGCAGCTTCGATACATCCATTTCTTTGCGGCGGAAATAACGCTCGTGTTCGGGGAAAAACATAAAGGCTTCGAGCACCGTGTCGTTCCAGTCGAAAGGAATGGTTTCGTTGTAGCGTCCGTTGGGCAGGCGGCGGTCGGGGTATTTCTCGGCGAGTATATCCATGGCATTGCGTATAGTTACCCACTTCGTGAACTCGCGATATTCGGCGTTGGTTACTTCGTGGTCGCTTATAAAGAAAGAACTTACGGTAACCCGCATTGGGGTATAACCAACCAACAAAGTAGAATCTTTTTCAGAGAAGGTTACATCATGATTTGTACGCCCCATTGTGAAAGTTCCTCCGGCAATAAATTTCACACCCTCAAAATATTTACGTGCTTTTTTAGGGAGACTTTTATAACCTTGAAACTGTGTTTCTTTTACTTTTTTTGAATTGTTTTGATTGTATTGCCATTCAGACTTCTGGGCTAAGCTATAGGGCATTTGGATCAATAGAACCGATGCAATGGTAATAATAAACAGGCATGCTTTCATGGCATAAGGTTTTGAGAGTTTAAATATAAAAGGAATAATTTGTAATTGCAATAGTAGTTATAATAGCCGCGAATGATTTGACAAGCTCATCAGGACTGCGCGAATGAATATAGATCTTATTTTTGCTGGGAGGATAATAGTGGAAGTTTCGCGAGCTCAACCAGATATAGAGGTAGAAACGGTTTTTTTGAAGCCGCGAATGATTCGACAAGCTCATCAGGACTGCGCGAATGAATACAGATTTTTATTGCTGGCTGTTGCTTATTTTGGGTTTCGCAGGCTCAACCGGATGTAGAGTTAGAAACGGTTTTTTTGAGGCCGCTAATGCGCGAATGAACCTTTTTTTGCCGCGAATGAGTGCATTTTATTAGCGCATTAGTGGCTAAGTTAAAACAATTCGCTTGTAATCTACTTTCAGACCACCAAAATTGACAAGTAACCCGAGAGTGTTCCGCGAAACTTTCAGATAATTTATTACCTGTGCAACATGCTCATCGGCAAAGCCTGAGGCACATTTAAGTTCTAAAATTATTGAATCGAATACTACAAAATCAGCATAAAACTTGTGTGGCAAAACAACATCTTTATAGCGAACCAAATACTCCTTTTCTCTTTCATAAAAAATGCCTGACTTTCGAAATTCATATTCAAGTGCATCTTTGTAAACAATTTCGAGGAATCCGGCTCCTAAATTATTGTGAACCTCCATGCAAACACCTATTATTTGGTAGGCTTCTTTTTCGAAAATCAAGTTTTGCTTATTCATGAATAAAAATTTGATGTCGAAAATAAAACAAAAAAGGATATAAAAGTATTACATGGTGAGGATGAAAACTATTTTTTTGCCGCGAATGATTCGACAAGCTCATCAGGACTGCGCGAATGAATCTTCTTTTGCCGCTAATGCACGAATGTTTTTTTTATACCACGAATGCGCGAATGAATACAGATCTTTTTGCTGGTAGAATAATAGTGGAAGTTTCGCAAGCTCAACTGGATATAGAGATGGAAACGGTTTTTTAAAGGCCACGAATGCGCGAATGAATACAGATTTTTATTGCTGGGAGGATTGTTTGTGGAAGTTTCGCAGGCTCAACTGGATATGGAGTTGGAAACGGTTTTTTAAAGGCCGCGAATGCGCGAATAAATACAGATTTATCTTTGCTGGTAGAATAATAGTGGAAGTTTCGCAAGCTCAACTGGATGCAGGGATGGAAACGTTTTTTTTGAGGCCGCGAATGATTCGACAAGCTCATCAGGACTGCGCGAATGAATACAGATTTTTATTGCTGATAGAATAATAGTAGAAGTTTCGCAAGCTCAACTGGATATAGAGATGGTAGCGATCTTTTTAGCCGCTAATACGCGAATAAGTGCATTTTATTAGCGCATTAGTGGCTAAACTTTATTCAACCAACACAAAGGCTGCCCAGTAGTAAGGCTCGTATTTTTTACGCATGCTTTTTTGCGTTTTGGCAAAGGCAGTTCTTACATCTTTTGTTTTTAAAAGGTTTTTGTAGAACAATTGCATGAATACAGCCGTTTCTTTGTCGGGAACCGGCCACAGACTTGCAATAACATAGGGCACACCGGCCATTTTAAAAGCACGCTGCAAGCCATATACTCCCTCGCTTCCTTTCACGTCGCCAAGGCCTGTTTCGCAAGCCGACAGCACCACAAGGCGGGTATTGCGCAAGTCGAGGTTCGATACTTCGTAAGCGGTTAAAATACCATCTTCGATGCCAGGTATTGCCGGTGCTTTATCCCATATACGGCTGGCTCCTGCCAACAATAAGCCGGTTCGGAACAAGGGATTGTTGTTTTCAACAAACGAATTTTCGAAAATCTGATACGCAGTTTTCTTACTCTCGATAGGTATTGCAAAGCCATGTGTGGCTACATGAAGAATTTGAGGTGCCATACTGCCGGTAAGTTTTTTAAACTGCTCCTCGCTGGCAGCTGCACCGGTAAAAAGAATAGGCTCGCGATTGTTTGCTGCCAATTGGTCGGCAATATGAAATACTTCCGACAAGGTGCCGGGCAAAAATTTCCAGGCCGCCGCAGTATTTTGAGGAACACCGCTATTAAATGCTTGTAACAAGCTATCGGCATCTACCCCATAGTGTTGCGACAAGTGTTCGGCCAATCGTTCGTCGGCAGCATAACTCACCCCTCCAAACAAGGCCATCGACGAAATATCGAGAAGCCCTGTGTGCTTTTTGTCGGCCAAAATATGTGTACTGTGAACAGTTCTGATAGTATATTTATCGGAAAGTAAACGTTTTTTTGTATCCCTGAGTGCCGCAAACGAAATCTGATGCAAAATACCCGAAGGTGCTAACACAACAGTTTTCACATTGCCCAACAAAGGTTCAATTGGTTCCCATATTAACTTATAACACGCTTCAAAATCGATAACTTCGTTTTTAAAAATTGCTCCTCTTTCTTCGTCAATACTCTTTTGAGCCTCAATACCCGGTTGTAGGAACAATGCAGCAAGACTGTTAGCATCACACAACAGAATTGTTTTCGGAAGCGCTTCACCATATATCAACACCAACGCAAGATATAGAGTGTTATCAATGGTATCGGATATACCATTTTGACGTAACTCTACAAACTCAATGGCTGCCTCACCGGGCTTAAGTGACTTAATTACATCAACATAGCTCACACTGAACAAGTCTTGAAGTTCGGCAAATTCTGATGACAAATGTACCAGACGACGCTCTACTTCGTTGGCTTCGCGCTCTAAAGCACTCAAAACATCGCTAAGTCCCTCGATATCGGCCGATTGCAATCCAGATATTTGCCCCCTAAGCTTACAGAGTTGGGTGTAACTGCACACAAGCAGCGAATCGCCGCTTTCGAAAACGGCATCTACAATGGCTCTCGAACTTTTAAGCAACAGCCCTTTCATCAACAGCTCGTTATCGTAGCACAGCGATGCCAATTCAGTGCTATGCTCGCCATAGGCAAGGTTTATTTCATGAATTTTGGCCACAAGCCATTGTGCATTGGCAATATACAGTTCTTTTTCGCTTTCGCTTAATACCGAAAAATTGCTTTTCAGCAATTGTACAGTAATTTCGCGGGCTCTCGTTATGCGGCTCATTGCGGCATCAACACTATCGGTTTGCAAAAAACACAGCGCCCAATTCAAATAATGTCGAGACAAATCCATTACAACGCCTTCGCTTTCGTAAATTGCAATACCTTCGGCAAAACATGCATGTGCATCGTCAAACTGCTGCAAGCGCACATAATAGGGAGCCAGACTAACAAGGCTAAAAGCCCTCCCTGTCAGGCTGCCAGCTTCGTTATTGATTCGTATGTTTTCGTTATGGAAATATAAGAATTTTTCGAAATCGTTGAGATGTTCCATTTCAGATGCCATGTTGATAAGATATGCTGAGTAAGCCGCATAGTCGTAGCCATCGCTGAAAATTTCGTAAGCTTTTTGATAGTATTCCACAGCCTTATTGTGATTGCCCATGTCTGACATAATGATACCCAGATTATTGTAACAATAGCTTACAATAGCATTCAGTTCATTTTCGATGGCCAATTCAAGCGATTTATCATAATACTCAATCGCCATGTTTACATTGTTTTGCTGATAGTAAACCATTCCTCTATTTAAGAACAGAGAGCTCAACAATTCGGCATTTTCGGTATACTCGCAATACAATTCAGCCTTTTCGTAGTAGCTTAGCGCTTCAGGATAGTTCCCCCTGTAGGCATTCACCAAACCAATGCCCAGCAGATTATTGAAAATACCTTCGTAATCGCCGGCGCTAGTGTTTAACTCTAAACTGAACTTATAATACTTTAAAGATTCCTGATAGCGTCCAACTTCCATGAACATTCTGGCCAATTGTTCGTTGACAAGTAAAATTTGAGCTATTGCATTTTCCTCCTCAAACAACGGCAACGATTTTTCGAAATATTGCATTGCTTCGTAATAATTGCCCAACATTAGCGAACTATATGCCATATTATACAAATAGGTAGCCCTGCTGAAAACAGGGATATCGTTGCTGAGGCGTAACAATAATTCCGAAAAACTTGCATGTGCTTTCTCGTAGTCGCCAAGCCGCATATACAAATTGGCCATATTATTCAGCGATTTAATGATGCCCTGATTGTCGTGCACCGATTCAAAGAGTTCTATCGTAGTATTAAAATAGCGAATTGCATTGTCGAAATCGTCGAGTTCGAGACCTAAGTTGCCCAGATTGTTTAAACAATCGGCCTCACCGTTTACATTTGAAATAGCACGAAATATTTTCAAAGCCAATTGATAATGGGTGTAAGCTTCGTTGTAATTGCCCAAACGACGGTGCATCACTCCCATTTTTCGTATTATTTGAGCATTCAAATGGGCCCGTGCCCGAAATCGAACAGAGATAGTTTCAGAAAAAACTGTATCGGCCACCATTGCGTACCAGAATAAAGCAGAGTCGGGAACATTTCTGTAGTACTGATCGCCAATCGATAAACAAATTTCGAAACGAACAGTGTCGCGGTTGGTGCCATCAAGTTCAGGTGCATTTTCTAACTGGAGTAACCAATGATTTATTTGTGTATAATCTTGTGCAACAGCTTGCGTATGCATTATCGCAACAGCAAAAAATGGAAATAGAAACTTAAGAGGCATTGTATAGTGTTTTATATCAAGAACCAAATATATAAATAATTGTCATAAAGATAATAGTGAATAATTCAGACAGGCAGTGGCTAACAAAAAATTATCGAAACACAACTCGTTAGCATCTTAAAAAATGTACTCAAAGTGCCAAAAATATAATTGCAGCTATCGCAAAAAACTCTATTTTTGCAAACCACTAAAAAGCCACCTTAGCTCAGCGGTAGAGCAGCTGTTTCGTAAACAGCAGGTCGCGGGTTCAAATCCCGTGGGTGGCTCTTTTCTATTATTTTCGGGCTAGTCTTTGTTTTTCCTACATGCCTCTATGTAAAAAAATGGTAATTTTGTGAAAATTTTTACAATGCGAAAGCTGTTTCTTCTTTTGATATTATTGCACTGCATTGCTGCCGGTTTTGCGCAGGATACGGTGAGAATAATGACCTATAACCTGTTGTATTACAACCACTACAGTCAAACATATTGCACCCAAACAAACAACCCCATTGCCGACAAAGATGAGTATCTGAAAACCATTATTGCACATACCCTGCCCGACATAGTTTGCTTTAATGAGGTATATGCTTCCGATGCTACACGCATCAGGCTGAAAGGCAGTGTGCTGAATTCGGGTGGGCGCAACTGGTACACCGAAGCCAGCTACCCATACGGTTCGGGCTCGCTTACCAGCTTTTTGTTCTACAATCAAGACAAATTCGATAAGAGTCTAACCGAGGTTACTTACGTCAACACCGGGTCGGTGCGCGATATGATGATTTACAAGCTCAGGCTGAAAAACAGCAATCCACCTGTTGATGTGTATGTAATTCCGGCGCACTTAAAAGCAGGCAGTTATTCGTCGGACCAGGCCGACCGCCTAAAAATGATCGACTCGCTGATGAGTAAAATCGACCAGCGTGGCAATAACGATAATTTTATTTTGCTGGGCGACTTAAACTTTTACAGCCACACCGAATCGGGATTTCAACGGCTTATTAATCACCCGAACAACGAATACCGTTTCTACGACCCTATCAACCAAATAGGTGAATGGAACGAGAACTACAGTTTCAGATGTTATCACACACAATCGACACAAAGCTCGGGCGATGGATGCAAAGCTTCGGGTGGCCTCGACGACCGCTTCGATTTTATTCTGGTTGACGATGACATTATCACCGGAGCCTCTCAGGTGCAATACATACCCAATTCGTACACCACACTGGGCAACGATTGCAATCACTTTAACCAATCGCTTAACTACGGGGGCAACAACAGTGTTCCTCCCGATGTGCTGGATGCCTTGTTCAACATGAGCGACCACCTGCCTGTGTATGCCGATTTTAGATTTGGGCATCAAAACAGTATATCGAACTATAGTCAGCATAATATGCAAATGCAGTTCAATAACCCGGCAGGCGATGTGCTTCATCTCAAACTCAGTACCGTTTCTGCTACCGAAACAGCAATAATGATTACCGACATACATGGAAAACCGATTTACGAAACACGCTATTTTTGTACAGGCATTATGCAAATAGATATTCCACTTAACGAATTGCAGCAAGGGGTGTATCTGGTAATTGCAAAAACAGACGATCGGGTAATCAGCCAAAAACTGGTAAAACTTTAATTGCTGTTTTTTTCGCGGTAATCGTAATCGGGTAGTACGCCATGGGTGCTCGAAATATTGGGGTGGCCGGTGTTGTCAGATTCATCATCATCATCTTCTTCTTCCCACGAGTATTTGAGGCGCTGCGGGCCCTGTTTACGGTAGAACCATGCCAGCACAAATCCGGTAACCAATCCCGAAAGATGGCCTTCCCACGAGATGCCAGGTTCAATGGGGAATATTCCCCAAATCATACTGCCATAAAGAAACACCACCAGCAGCGAAATGGCCATCAGCCTGATATGATTGCGCAACACTCCGCTGAGAAACAGAAATCCCGAAAATGCATACACCAGTCCGCTGGCACCTATATGATACGATTCTCGGCCAATTATCCAGGTGAGCACCCCGGTGCTAATCCACGAAATAAGCAAAATTTTTGACGCTACATCGCGATAAAAATAAAACACACCGGTTGCCAGAACAAAGAAGCTTACTGTGTTGGCTGCCAGATGTGCAAAATCGCCATGAATCAGAGGCATCATTATCAAACCCGGCCACGAACCGATGTCGCGCGGATATATGCCATAATGGGCAAAACTGATATCAAGGCCTGTTTCGATAAGTTTCAGCATCCAGCAAAAAAACAGTACTAACAAAGGCACTGCTGCTGCAAGGATAAGACGTTTGCGTTCGAACTGTATGTTAATATCCTCCGACATATCACTGCAAAGATAATGAAATAGCGCAGCAGTTAGTTACATTCGTTTTTTTCTTACTTTTGACCATTGCGATACAATGCTATGAAGTTATTGGTTTTGAACTACGAATATCCGCCACTGGGCGGAGGTGCAGGGGTGATAGCACAGCACATTTCCGAAGGCCTGGCCGGTTTGGGGCATTCGGTAACTGTGTTAAGTGCTGCTTTCGATGATTTACCCCATGAATGTACCGAAAACAATGTCAGGGTATTTCGTGTGAAAAGCCGCCGAAAATTTGTATATCGCTCGAACCCCTTCGAAATGTGGAGCTGGATGCAGAAGGCAACAAAGTTTTTAAAGCATCACCTGAAGACCAACACCTACGACCTGTGTTTTGCCAATTTCTCTATTCCGGGTGGAATGGTTGCTTACCGTATGAAACTGATGTATGGGCTTCCCTACACAATAATTTCACATGGTCACGATATCCCCTGGTTTTTCCCGAAACAAATGTTTTGGTATCATCTTGTTTTGTATCATCAAATACGAAACATAGTTCTACAAAGCGAAAAAAACTTTGTGCAATCAACCGAAATGAAAAACAACATCGACCTTTTTACCGGTGATGCATTTAAGTATAAAAACACTGTTATTCACAATGGATGGGACAGTTCGGTATTTGCCCCCGACTATTCGAAGCGCAGCGATTCGTTCATTATACTCTTTGCCGGTAGGTTGGTGCAGCAGAAAGACCCGTTTACTTTTCTGAAAGCCATAAAAACAATAGCGGGTGAAGTGCCTTGCACTGTTCACATTTTGGGCGATGGCCCTTTGCGCAACAAAATGCAGGCATGGGTTGACAAAAACGGACTAAGCGAACGGTTTTGCTTTTTGGGATGGGTCAATAAACACGAGATGCTGCTTCAATATCAGTCGGCATGGCTCACCGTGCTTCCGTCGCTCAGCGAAGGCATGTCGATAGCCACCCTTGAGGCATTGGCATGCGGGCAATATGTAATTGCCACACGTGTGAGCAACAACGAAAGCCTGATTAACGAGGGTGTAAACGGAAACCTGATTGGCCATCGCGACTACCATACACTGGCAAACTACATCACCGAGTTTTATCAACAAAAATTCCTAAAACGCTTAACCATAAGCGAAGAAAACCTGAAGCATTATCACAGTCTGTACGAATGGAGCGATATTGTAAAACAATACGAAAAAGAATTTTTAGAAGCTATTGAGAAACAAAGCAATCGATAAATTTTGTTTTTATTTTCTAAATGTGTAATTTGCTCCCAGAGGTGTTTGTAAAACTAAAGGAATCATTCTGTTATTAAATGAATCACAAATCATAAACAAGGAGGTAATCATGAAAAAAACAATTGTATTATTATTTCTGCTGGCAGGATATTTCGGCTTTTCGCAGTCGATAATGCTCATCCACGAAAAAGGTGGCAATGTTACTAAAATTCCGGTCGATCGGATTGACAAAATCACCTACGAAACAGGAAGTGTACCTGTTGACGACAATGCCTTACGTGATGTTGACGGCAATGTGTACAAAACAGTAAAAATTGGCAACCAGATTTGGATGGCCGAAAACCTAAAAACAACCAAATTGCGCGATGGAACTGCCATACAGAACATTACTACCGACGACCAATGGAAAGCTCTAGAAACTGCAGCTTTTTGTTGGTTCGACAACGACGACAAAAATAAAAGCACCTACGGGGCTTTATACAACTGGCACTGCGTGAAAACAAACAAAATATGTCCATTAGGCTGGCACGTACCTACCTATGCCGAATACACCACACTGATGGAGCAGGTTGGCGGGCGCACCGAAGCCGGTGGAAAGCTGAAAGAAGCGGGCACAGCCAATTGGTTTCCGCCAAACACCAATGCCACCAACGAAGTGGGCTTCAACGGATTGCCTTCGGGTTACCGTCAGGTGCATGGTCCATTCAAAGATCTTGGAAAAATAGCTGTATTCTGGACATCGACACCATACCGAAGCTACGATTCTTACTCGGTGCGGCTCGATTTTAATCTGAAAGAAATGGGAACATCGAGCAACGGCGACAATAAACACGGATATTCGATACGTTGCGTAAAAGATTAACAGATAACGGAAAACTTTTTAATGAGTGCAATGCGAGAACAGGCACTCATTTTTTTTGCACCTGTTCTACAAATTGCGGCTGTTAAAACCCAAAGGGAGTAAGTCGTTGGAATTTGCAAAAATCAGGGTCGAGTCAGCACCGTGAAGCAATAGTTTGATAGGGGTATTATTTCTTTCGGTGGTTTCGCCAATAACCTGACGGCATGCTCCGCACGGAGGGACAGCTTGCCGTCTGACCTTTCCATCCTTATCGATAGCAACAATAGCAAGGCTTAGTATTTTCACATTGGCATACACGGCCTTAGCATAGTACAACACAGTTCTTTCGGCACACATACCCGAAGGATAGGCAGCATTTTCCTGATTACCGGCAGCCATTGTTTCGCCATTCTCGAGAAGGACAGCCGCCCCCACCCTATAATTGGAATATGGCGCATATGCTGCCATTGCTGCCGATATTGCCTTTTCTACAAGCATCTGGTCATCGGCCGAGAGTTCAGTGTTACTGCATTCACTATAAGGTATTTGAATGAATTTGTGTTCCATAATCGGCGTAATATATCTACAAATATAATGGTAAATTTTGTGAATGTTTATAATCTTATTAAAACATATTGATTTGGGCAGTTGATGAAACACATTATTTACCGCAAGGTTTTTATTATTATTTTTGCGGTGTTATACACATCGACTTATGTTTGAAGCATTACAGGAAATGGACAAAGCCCGTCTCGATTTTAGCGATGGAGGCTTATTCGTACTGAACATAACAATTGCCATAATCATGTTTGGGGTAGCGCTCGAAATTAAGCCTGCACATTTTGTGGAATTGTTTCGCAAACCCAAGGCTCTTGTTGCCGGAGTAATTGCTCAGTTTTTGGTGCTTCCCATCCTGACATTTTTGTTGATTATGGCATTTGGCAGTAATATGACCATTGGTGTTGCTATGGGAATGATTCTGGTTGCTGCCTGTCCGGGTGGTAACGTATCTAATTTTATTTCAACACTGGCAAAAGGCAATGCGGCGCTATCGGTTAGTCTTACCGCTATAGCCACGATTTCGGCCATAGTAATGACACCACTTAATTTTGCCCTTTGGGGAAAACTGTATCAAGCATGGGGACCTTACGGCGAAAGTGCCTTATTGCAGCAACTTGAAATTGACCCCTGGCAAATGTTTAAAACAGTGCTCATTCTTTTGGGCATTCCCATTGTAGCCGGTATGCTGTTCAATCGTTACTTCGACAAAGCAACCCAATTCATAAAGAAACCCATCAGAATATTCAGCATCATTTTTTTCATGGGCATGGTGGTTATGATGTTTGCCAACAATTACGATTACTTTGTACAATACATCGCCTGGATTCTACTTATAGTTTTTCTTCACAATGCCCTTGCTATTGGCAGTGGCTATACGGTAGGCAGCATTGCACGGCTTAACTCACAAAACCGAAGAACCATTGCCATAGAAACAGGGATACAAAACTCGGGTCTGGGTTTGGTGCTGTTGTTTAATCCCAATATATTTTCGCCTGAGCTGCCCTTAGGCGGGATGATGATTGTGGTTGCCTGGTGGGGTATTTGGCATATATTGGCAGGTTTAGCAGTAGCCGGCATATGGAGACGGAGAACAGCGAATTAATGGTGATTACATGCTAGTATCGATGAGTAAATCGCAACAGATACCGGGTAACATGCTTCGCTTTTCGAAGAGTTGGAATATTGCCTCTAAATATGTATTTTTTATCCACCGTCTGTTCTACAAAAGTATTTCGGTAGAAGGACTCGATAATATACCCCAAAACAGACCGATAATCTTTGCGCCCAATCATCAGAACGCTTTGATGGACCCTATGTTAATACTTGCCACTACCAAGCAACAGGTGGTTTTTCTGGCTCGTGCCGATATTTTCAGAAACCGTGTATTAAGAACTATTCTCTATCGACTAAAAATACTGCCGGTATATCGCATTCGCGATGGCAAAGAAAACCTGATTAAAAACGACGACTCTTTCGATTATGTAAGTCAGGTTCTTGAGCACAAACGCGCCATTGCGCTCTTCCCCGAGGCACAACACACAAACAAACGACATATACTGGGCTTAAAAAAAGGCGTACCCCGTGTTGCTTTCATGGCAGAGGAACGCAACAATTTCACGCTTGGAGTACTTGTTATTCCGGTTGGAATTTACTTCAGCCGTTACAATACATTCAGAAGTGTGGCGCATGTACGCTACGGAACCCCCATCGAGGTACAAAAATTTGCCGAAATGTATCGCGAAAACGAACAAAAAGCACAAATAGCATTGCGCGATGAAATAGCCATGCAATTGCACAACCTGGCCATCAACATAAGCAATCTGAAATTGTACAACATGTACGAAAGTCTGAGGACTTTGTTTGTTAAACAATGTATAAAACAGTTCAAACTGGGCAAACTGACCCAGTTGAACCGTTTTCGTGCCGATAAAATCACCATTGCTGCAATCGAACGGTACGAAACCGAAAACATCGATGGCTTGTTGCAACTCAATCAATTAACCGAAAGGTTCGAACTGTTGAAAAAACAATACCGCCTATCGAATCAGAGTATCGAAAAACCCAAACTCAACATGATCAGGCTCATTGCATCGAGCCTGTTACTTTTGGTTACAATTCCGGTGTTTTTGTATGGTTTTATCAACAATTTCATAGGCTATATCATCCCGAAAATACTGGTATTGAAAATTAAAGACAAACAATTTCATTCATCGGTTAAGTTTGTTTGGGGTTTATTTGTGTTACCCCTGTTTTATTTGATACAGACGCTAATATTTTATTTTGCAACAGGGCATCTTGTTTTTAGCCTGATATATATCGTTAGTTTGCCGATAAGTGGTTTTGCAGCGCAGGCATGGTTCGAATGGTTAGTGATAGTGCTGCACGACTACCGGCGCATCTGGCTGCGAAAAGCAAAACCCGAAACCTATGCCGATATTAAAGAACTGCATTCAACTATTTGTAAGATTGTTTCTGAAATAGCTACAATATATGCCAGTAAGGCCTAGCAGCACCGAAACAATGTTTAACATTTTGATTCGGCTTTCGATGAAAAGTGCTATTTTTACAAACAAAAAGTTAGCATAACAATGGATATTATTGCACAAGTAAAAGAGAAGGCGTTATTGTGGCTTAGCGACAATATCGACGAGCAAACCGCATTCGAAATCAGGCACATGCTCGAACACGACCAATCGCAACTTACAGAGTCGTTTTACAAAGATTTGGAATTTGGGACCGGTGGGTTGCGCGGAATCATGGGAGCCGGAACCAATCGTATAAATAAATACACCATCGGCATGGCCACACAAGGCCTTGCAAACTATATGCTAAAAACAGATTCGAGTAGCAACAAAAGTGTAGCCATAGCCTACGATTGCCGCAACAACAGCCGGTTCTATGCCGAAACTGCGGCTGCCGTTCTTAGCGCCAACGGCATCAGCGTGTATCTGTTTGATGATTTGCGCCCTACTCCCGAGCTTTCGTTTGCAGTGAGGCAACTTAAGTGTATGGCAGGTATTGTTGTAACAGCATCACACAATCCTCCCGAGTATAACGGATATAAAGTATATTGGGATGATGGAGCGCAGATTGTAGCTCCTCACGACAGCGCCATCATTGCCGAAGTAAGGCGTATTACCCGTATTTCTGAAGTTAACTTCAATGCCAACACCGAACTTATTCACAGCATTGGCAAAGAGATAGACGAATTGTACATAGAACAAATAAAAACACTAGGCCTGAATCGAGAATTGGTGGCCAAGCACCACGACATGCCTATTGTTTACACACCAATACATGGATCGGGAGTAAAGCTGGTTCCTATGGCACTGAAGGCTTTTGGCTTTACCAACATTATTCATGTGGCAGAACAAGACGTGGTTGATGGCATTTTTAGCACTGTAAAATCGCCCAACCCCGAAGAGCCTGCAGCTCTTGAAATGGCGTTGCAAATAGCCCGAAAAACCAATGCTGTGCTGGTTGCCGGCACCGACCCCGACACCGACAGAGTGGGTATCATTGTTTTGAATGCCGAAGGAGAATATGTTCTGTTGAACGGAAATCAAACCGCATCTGTTTTGTTGTATTACCTGTTGAGCCAATGGAAAGAAAAAGGAAAACTTACCGGCAAAGAGTTTATCGTAAAAACCATTGTTACCACCGACTTACTTAGTGTAATGGCCGAGCATTTCGGGGTGAAGTCGTACGATGTGCTAACCGGATTCAAATACATTGCCGAAATTATACGCAAACACGAAGGCAACGCACGGTTCATTGGAGGCGGTGAAGAAAGCTATGGCTATCTGGCCGGCGACTTTGTGCGCGATAAAGATGCCGTAATTGCCTCTGCCCTTATAGCTGAAGCAGCGGCCTGGGCTAAAGAACAAGGAAAAACACTGTATTGCATTTTGAAAGACATATACTGTAAATTCGGGTTTTATCACGAAAAAATGCTATCGATTACAAAAAAAGGGAAATCGGGTGCCGAAGAAATTAAACAAATGATGGAGAATTTCAGGCATTCACCTCCTCAATCGATTGCCGGTGTCGATGTCGCACTGATTCACGATTATCTGAAGCAAAAAACCATTGATATGATTAGCGATTTGCGCTACGATATCAATCTGCCAAAATCGGATGTATTGCAATTTGAATTAATAAATGGATCACGCATCACAGTGAGACCATCGGGCACTGAGCCAAAAATTAAGTTTTATTTTAGTGTACGAGACCAGTTGCAGCACATAAGTCAATTTGATGAAAAGCAAAATATGCTTGAATCGCTTATCGATGCCATGGCCAAAGAAATACTTGAACAGTAATCGTATTATAATGCATCTATTGGCCAACAATGAATTCGCCGTAAAACATAATACCTATGAAAAGCTATAGAAAAGAGTTGTGGTTTCAGACCGATACACGACGGAAACTCATCAATATTACACCGGAAATAAATCAGTGTTTGCACCAAAGTGGCATTACCGAGGGTTTATGTCTGGTAAACGCCATGCACATTACCAGCAGTGTATTTATTAACGATGATGAGTCGGGCCTACACTACGACTACGAAGTTTGGCTCGAGAAACTGGCTCCGGAGAAACCACATTCGCAATACCGGCACAACTCATACGAAGACAATGCCGATGCACATTTAAAACGCACTATAATGGGTAGAGAAGTTGTTGTAGCCATCAGTAAGGGGCAGCTTGACTTTGGACCCTGGGAACAAATATTCTACGGTGAATTCGATGGAAAACGCCGAAAACGTGTTCTGGTAAAAATTATTGGAGAATAAGCTTCTAGCTACATTCCATTATAGTATAGTCCTGCGCCCGGCCCCAGAGGCAATCCAATCAATGTCCATGCAATGATAAGCAATGTCCAGAGAACAAAAAATACCAGCGAATAGGGCAGCATGGTTGATACAATTGTTCCAATACCTGCTTTTTCGTCGTATTTTTCGAAGTACACTATAATGAGTGCAAAGAAACTCATCATGGGCGAGATTACATTGGTAACTGAATCGCCAATGCGAAATACTGCCTGAGCCAGCTCGGGAGAGTATCCAAGTAGCATAAACAGAGGAATAAAAACCGGTCCAAGTATTGCCCATTTTGCCGAAGCTGACCCCATAAACAGGTTGATGAACCCCGACAATAATATGAACAAAACGAGCAATGGTATCAGTCCGATATCGATTGCATGCAAGAAGTTAGCGCCCTGCACGGCAATAATCAGCCCCAGATTGCTCCATTTGAAATAGGCAACAAACTGTGCTGCAAAAAACACGAGAACCAGAAAAGCCGCAAGTGTTTTAAAACTCGTTGTCATACCTTTTACTACATCGGCATCGCTGCGGAATTTGCGTGTGATAAACCCATATACAATACCCATGGTTCCAGCTATAAGAAATAAGAACGAAATAAAGCCTTTCAGTATTGGCGATCGCAACACCGAGTTTTCGGGTCCGCGCAAAAAGCCATTGTCGGGAATAATACCCCAAAGCAAGACGGCAAACCACAGGAAGACCACGCCCAATGTGGCGAGAAGCGCTTTTTTTTCGCGGGGCGATATTTTCTCGAGTGGTTCGGGTTGCACATTGCCGGTGTAAGCACCCAGCCGGGGCTCAACAAAACGATTGGTAACCCAGGTACCTGCAAATGCAATTACAAATGTAGATGCAAACATAAAGTAAAAATTGGCAGTGGGCAACACATAGTAGGTTTCGTTGATAATGCGTGCCGATTCGGTTGACAAACCGGCAAGCAACGGATCGATGGTGCCAATAAACAGATTGGCACTAAACCCACCCGAAACTCCTGCAAAAGCGGCCGCCATACCCGCTATGGGGTGCCTCCCCAGCGAATGAAAAATGATACCCGCCATGGGAATTATCAGTACATATCCCAAATCGGAAGCCATATTCGACAAAATACCTGCCAGCACCACAACAAAAGTAATCAGCCTGCGCGGTGCTTTAAAAACCAGCAGACGAATGGCCGCATTGATAAGCCCGCTGCTTTCGGCAATACCAATACCCAGTAACGCAACCATTACAATACCCAGCGGTGCAAAACCGGTGTAGTTATCGACCATGCCCAGCAAAATGCGGTGCAGGCCTTCTTTCGACAATAGGTTTACAGTATTAACAGTTTCGCTGGTGGCCGGGTGCACCGCATGCCATCCCAAATGATAGCCAATAAGTGAAAACAACAGCGCCAACAAGGCAAGTATGGCAAATAAACTGGCCGGATGTGGCAGTGCATTGCCTCCACGTTCCACAACATTCAGAAATTGCTGAAAAAAACGACCTCTACTTTTCTTTGTCATAAATTTATTTACTAGTAACAGGTTAACAAAATATAACTATTTTTCAAAATGGCAAAAATCGAATATCGTACCATGTATAATAATATAACTTGAATATGCACAAAATGTTCTTGATAATATTGATATTACCAAGATATGCACAGAACAACCTAGACCTAAAAACGACGCATAGTTTTGTTAAAAAAACGAATAAAAGGAATAGGCGATTCAATTCGATTGTTATAAATTCGCATATTATTAACTACTAAATATGTACATGAAATGGGATTTTTTCAAAACTTAAAAAACAAAATGGGAATTGGTGGCGTAAAAGTTGAGTTGCAAATTCCCGGACAGGCTCCAAAAGCCGATGGTTCAATCGATGGTAAAATTGTTTTAACTACCAAAAGCGAACAAGAAGTAGTTTCGTATAAGGTAAAAATGATTGAAGAGTACACCACAGGGCGTGGCGACGACAAAAAAACCAAGGAATTCGAACTGGGTATGTGTACCGGTCAGGCTACATTTGCCATTGCTCCGGGCGAAACCAAAGAAATAGCCTTTACCCTACCCTACACCATTCTTAAATCGAGCAACGACGAACTGAAAGAAAAAGGAGGCGCACTGGGAACATTAGGCAAAATGGGAGCGTTTGCTGCCGGTGAAAAATCGGAGTATTTCGTAAAAGCAGATGTTGATGTTAAGGCTGCTGCTCTCGACCCCGGCGACAAAAAGCCGATTAAACTGGTATAGTCGATTGATGTATTCTTGCTATTATAAGTAAAACCTTAAACAGCATGAAGAAATTATAACATTTCCACAACAACTTAAAAGATTATTGTGGAAATGTTACAGTAACAGTTTCGCCACAAGACAAGGTTGTTGAATAAGTTTCATCGGTTGGATAAATCAAATAACCACTTATTTGAAGCACCCTTATTGAATACGAACCTGTGGGTTTATAGAAGCTATAAAAAGTTTGCCCCCCTGCAACATCGAATACATAACTACCGTTGAAATAAACTTTATATGGGTTGGTAGAAGTTGAGACCATTTTAATGGTTCCTGTTTGAGAGACAATACAATTAACAATATTTTTCACTCCCTCTGTTAAACTTTCGGCTGTAGTAACAGCACCATTGTAATTATTAAAACACTCCTTTTCGGCAAACCAATAGTATTTTACCGGAGAAAGACCCGTAAAAACTGCCTTACCTTCAGTATTAGTTATTTGAGTTGTTCCAATTTGGTCAATGCCATTCTGTAAATCGCTATATTCCAAATATAACTTAACACTAGCACCTTCAACCGGATTTCCCAAATTGTCTTTTACAATAACCTCCAAACTGGTATCTGTAATTTCATCATCACACGATGAAAACAACAGCATTGTGAGTGCTAAAACAATGCATAACATGACTTTATTCATAGCATTTAAAATTTAAGTAATTAATGCAAATATATAATAAAACCACAAATAATTCAACAACGAGATTACAGCATTAATACTTTTTTTTAAAGCTACAGGCCTGCTTCAAATCATTCGCATTCATGTACTTTTCAATTCTATGCAGCAGTTCAAAATTCTTAAGCCCCTGCCAGTCGGGTGCTAACAGCAGTTCACGGGGCGATTCTCCCGAAAAACGGTCGGGCATGATACCGGGGTGCAGTCGTGCCAAAAATCGCGCAACCAATCTCACATACTCGTCAACACCAAACAAGGTAAACAGATTGGGGTTTTCTCTATATATATCTTCTGCTTTGGTGCCTCGTATTATTTGAAGCTGATGCAATTTAACGGTGTGCAAGGGCAATTCCGACACGGCTTCAGCATGACCAAGCATATCGGCAATGCTTTCGCCGGGCAAACCCATAATAAGATGTAAACCGGTATAAATACCATTACGATGTGTACGAATAACTGCATCAATGGTTTGTTCGTAAGTATGGCAACGATTTATCAGTTCTAGCGTCGTATTCAGTGTACTTTCGGCACCATACTCTATTACCACATATTTTCGTTGAGCAATATGTGCAATTTCGTTGAGCAATTCGTCGCTCACACAATCGGGTCGTGTAGCAATTACCAGCCCTATCACACCATCAACCGATAAAGCCTCTTCGTACAGTGCCATGCAATGCTCTGTGCTATTGTATGTATTGCTATAAGCCTGAAAATAAGCCAAATATTTCTGAGTTTTGTATTTGGCTCCAAAAAAAGCAATGCCTTCGGCAAGTTGTTGAGTTATACTTTTGTTTGGAGAACAGTAAAAAGGATTAAAGGTTTTGTTGTTGCAATACACACAACCCGAAAACGACAATGTACCGTCGCGATTGGGGCAGGTAAATCCGGCATCGACCGAAATTTTTTGCACACGTGCACCAAAGCGCTTCCTGAGATATGAAGCATAATCGTTCCATGGTTTTTGCGCATTGAATGCAATACCTGCCATTGTGTTATTTTTTAAGTGCCATAAATAACACTTCAGCCGGATGCAGAGCCTGAAAGCCGGTTCCATCTTTTATCTGGCAACGACAACTGGTGCCGGCCGCAACAATAATGGTGTCGTGGCTGCTTAAGCGTATCGCAGGAAACAAGACCATTTCGCCAATACCCATCGACACCTCGTAGTGTTCTTTTTCGTAACCAAACGACCCTGCCATACCGCAACAACCCGATGGAATTTCGCTCACCGAGTAATTGCGCGGCAAGCTCAGTGCCTTTTTGGTTGCAATTGTAGTGGTAATGGCTTTTTGCTGACAATGCCCATGAAATTTCAGCGTTTTGGCTTCATCGGTAAACATATCGGAGGTAATATTACCTTTATCCATCTCCATTGCAATAAACTCTTCGAACAGCAATGCATTTTTTGCGATACATCTGGCGGCTTCTTTAAGCGATGGTCCTGCCAAATCGGGGTATTCGTCGCGAAATCCGAGCAATGCCGAAGGCTCAAGCCCAATCAGCGGTGTTTCTTCGCTTATAAGGTCTTTGAGCAATGCAATGTTTTTATTAGCCAACTTTTTGGCGGTTCGCAGCAGGCCTTTCGACAACCATGTACGAGCACTTTCAACGGTTTTTGGAATAACAACGGCGTAACCCAGTGCATTCAACAACTGTATGGCAGCAATACCCGTGTTTGCATCGAGAAAATTGGTAAACTCATCGTTGAATAAATACACTGTTTTCTTTGCCTTTTCAGGCCTGATTGTAGCAGCGTGAGCAGCAGCCCATTGTTTTAGTGCAGGCTTATGCATTAGTGGGAATTCACGTTTTGGCGCAAAATGTATTATCTTCTTCATCATTCCCGACAGCAACGAATTTGCCATAACAACATTTGCAATACCTCTAAATGGCAATGCCAAGCGATGTATTACAGGCAAATAGGCAATGGCACGAGTACGCAATGGAATGCCATGAGCATCGTAGTAGTGCTGCAGAAACTCCATTTTAAGCTTGGCAACATCCACACCCGAAGGGCACTCCGACTTACAAGCCTTGCACACCAAACAAAGGTCGAGCACCTGATATATTTCTTCGGAATCGAATCGATTTTTTTTGTCGGAATGAGTCAATACTTCGCGAATGATGTTGGCACGTGCTCGTGTAGAGTGCATTTCATCGCGGGTGTACTGAAAACTGGGACAGAGGCTTCCGCCAATAATGTATGACTTACGGCAATCGCCCGAGCCATTGCATTTCTCGGCAGTACGCAAAATACCGCCGGTAGCCGAGAAATCGAAAACAGTTTCGATTTCGGGTGTGCCCATACCGGGAGTGAATCGCAGGTTACTGTTCATTGCCGGTGTATCAACAATTTTATTCGGATTGAAAACACCCTCGGCATCCCATGTATTCTTTACGCTTTTTAGCATAGCATACACTTTTTCGCCCAACACCAACGGAATAAACTCACCGCGTAAACGCCCATCGCCATGTTCACCACTGAGCGAACCCCTGTATTTTTTCACCAGCAAGGCTGTTTCGTAAGCTATGGTACGAAACATTTCTACATGGGCAGGGTCTTTCAGATTTAGCACAGGACGCAGGTGAAGTTCGCCTGTTCCAATGTGAGCATAATACACGCACTCAAGTTTCAGTTTCTCAAGAACGAGTTCAAATTCCTCCATATAAGCAGGCAGAAATCGCGGAGCCACAGCCGTATCTTCAATAACCGGCACGGGCTTCAGGTCACCGGGCATATTCGACAACACCCCCAAGCCTGCCTTGCGCAGGTTCCATACTTTTGGGATATCGGAACCGGTAATCATAGGGAACGCATACCCATAGCCGGCACTTCTCATTTCCACTTCCATCTGCGCTGCCAGTTCCTGTATTTCTTCGATGCTTTCGCGTGCCCATTCAACAATGAGTATGGCCTCGGGGTCGCCTTCAACAAAAAAGCGATTGCGGTTTTGAGTAATATTCTCTTTGGTTAAATCGAGCACTTTCTTATCCATAAGCTCTACTGAGCCCGGATTGTACTTAAGTGCAATAAGATTGGCTTCGAAAGCTTCTTTTAGCGTGTGGGTGTGTACACATACCAGTGCCTTGTTTTTGGGAGGCAAAGGCACCAGATTCAGTGTAACCGATGTAGTAAATGCCAAGGTACCTTCGGAGCCGGCCAGCAGTTTACAGAAATTAAATTTCTCGGATGAATTGCCAAATATTTCGGTGTCGAGCAACAAATCGAGAGCATAACCGGTGTTACGCCTTTTGATTTCCATATCGGGATAATTCGACACTATTTCGGCTTGGTTATCAGGCTGAATCAACAAATCGCGAACATTACGGTAAATATCACCTTCGAGGCTGTTCATCTTGCATTTGGCATCAAATTCTTCTTTACCAATTGCTTTAAAGCACACCTCGGAGCCATCGCTCAATATGCATTCCATTTCGAGAGTATGGTCGCGTGTGCTGCCATAAATAAGAGAATGGGCGCCACACGAGTTGTTCCCCACCATTCCGGCTATCATGCAACGATTTGAAGTAGAAGTCTCGGGTCCAAAAAACAAGCCATGGGGTGCCAGCTCCATATTTAACTCATCGAGAACGACCCCCGGCTCCACTTTCACCCATTTCTCTGTAAGGTTTAGTTCGATTATTTTATCGAAATTCTTAGAAATATCAATCACAATACCGTTACCCACTACCTGACCGGCCAACGAAGTACCGGCAGCACGTGGAATTACCGGCAACTGATGCTCACGGGCAAACAAAATGGTTTCTTTAATATCGTTGATATTATGGGGAACAACAACTGCAATGGGTTCTTCTTTGTAGGCCGATGCATCGGTAGCATACATTTTCAGAAAAATATCTGATGTGTATAATTCTCCCAACAAGCGTTGTTGCAAACTGTGTAAAACATCTATTCTATTCTTGTCTTTTGTTGACACGTCCATTGGTATTAAATAAAAATGTACTTGTTATAATTGTATTTTCAATTGCAAAATTAGTAAACTTCGCGAAGTTGCACGTTTACATGTCAATTAGCATACAAATAAAATGAGTCTTGCTAATACCGCTTGAGGAATTGTATTGATTTTTACGTATTTTTGCCGCCAGAAACAATGCAGCATGAAACCAAAGACCAAGGAAGCTATTTCGCTGATTTTCAAAGGCATGGCAATGGGTGCAGCCAATGTAATACCAGGTGTTTCGGGTGGTACTATTGCCTTTATCACCGGTATTTTCGAAAGGTTGATTCATGCAATTAAATCGTTTAACCTTACGGCCTTAAAACTGCTGCTGTCGGGGAAGTTTACAAGTTTCTTGAAACACATCGACTTTGCATTCTTGGTTTATGTGTTTCTGGGCATTGGTATTGCCATTATTTCGATAGCCAAATTATTCGAATACCTGTTCGAAAACTATCCGGTATATCTATGGTCATTCTTCTTTGGACTGGTGTTGGCATCGGTGTATTTTGTGAGCCGTAAAATAGATAAGTGGAACGCTGTAACTATACTAGTGTTTGTTGCAGGAGCAGCCATGGCAGCTTCAGTTTCGTTGTTGAGTCCGGCCAGCCAGAACGATAATATATTCTATGTGTTTTTGTGCGGCGTTGTGGCCGCTTGCAGTATGATACTTCCTGGTCTTTCAGGTTCTTTTATTCTCATTTTAATGGGCAATTACGAACTGGTTATGATAGAAGCAATTACTCAGGTACGACTCGATATCTTGTTACCACTGGTAATAGGTGCCGGTGTTGGCTTACTTGGCTTCTCGTATGTTTTATCGTGGGTGTTTCGCAAATTCCGAAATCAAACCATTTCGGGAATTACAGGGTTTATTTTAGGTTCACTGCTTATTCTTTGGCCATGGAAAACAGAATTGATTCAAGAGTTCGGTGAAAAGACAAAAGTAACGGGTTATCAATGGAATTTACCCGAAGTAAATACCGAAATGTTTGTGGCTGTTTTTTTTATTCTCGTTGGCATAGCTAGCATTTGGCTTATGGAAAAAGCAGTATCGAAAAAGGAGGTTGATAATGGAAAGTAAGAAAGAATTTGCTTTAATCGGATATCCGCTAGGTCACTCCTACTCAAAAACCTATTTCGCAAAAAAGTTTCAAGAGCTGGGTATTACAAATGCAGCCTATCAAACCTTTCCGCTTAGCGATCTTAGTAAGATTCACAATTTGGTGCGCAGTCATAGGAATTTGGTTGGTCTCAATGTTACTACACCCTACAAAGAATTTGTTATACCCTATCTAAGCGAAGTTGACCCTTTGGTTTTAAAAATTGGAACGGTAAACACCATTAGCATTTTCAGGGAAGACGATATGTATAACCTGAAAGGCTATAATACCGACATAGATGGACTGCGAAAACTCTTATTGTCGATGTCGCCACAGGGCATTCAAAAAGCCTTGATATTGGGGTCGGGTGGGTCGGGCAAGACCACCGCTTTCGCCTTAAAAGAAATGGGGATCGACTATAAATTTGTAACAAGAAAAGATAGCTCTCGCAATAGGATAAGCTATTCGCAACTGAATGCACGTTTAATTGCTGAACACAAGCTTATTGTTAATGCCTCGCCTGTTGGAATGCACCCTCACTACCACGATTTTCCGGCAATACCCTACGAAGGCATTGGTGGGGAACACATTTGCATCGACCTGGTGTATAATCCGGAAGAAACCCTTTTTATGAAAAAAAGCGCTGAACGCGGAGCTGCTGTGGCCAATGGACTGACCATGCTGTATGAACAAGCCGACAAGGCATTCGAAATTTGGCAGAGAGACGTGCTATAGCATCATAGGGTAGTGCCCGATAGCATCTGAGTACTCACTATCTTTTCGAATTTATGCCGAAACACATCTACGTTAAACTCTGGATAATGCTCCACAACCGAAGTTATAAACTCATGATGACTGCGTTTGTTTCGGTATTGGGGTTCGGTGGCAGGATGTGCCAGCAAAGATGAAATGAAGTAGGGCGATTCGGCCACATTAAGCACAGCATGCCAAAAGATAATTTCTTTCGATCTATATACACTGCTTCCCAAAATTTTCCGACCACCGATTGAAATATCCGAAACACCTCCAATGGCTGCCTTGTAGACCCCACAAAGTTGCAGTGCTTCGAGTAATGACGCACTGCATGAGTTAAACCATGCCTTGGTTCGCGAAATATCAGGGCTTACAGCATGTACCGACAACACCAGTGTTAGTGGCGTAAGCACCACACTATGACCACCACTGAGGCGTTTCACCACAACAATATTTGAATATAAGGATTGATTGTCAACCAAAGCCTGTTCCGGCTTGTCGCGCTGACCCAATACTACATAGGTTTGATCGGGAACCCAGGTAAAAACCCCTTCACGCACCGAGCGCATATACACAACATCGGGTAAATTGTATTCCTGAAGATGTATCATTACCATGGTATTTCAGCGTCAAAATTAAGAAAAGAATCGGGATAAGCAATTCTGTTCATCAGCTGGACATGATGATGCATTGAAACAGCTTGGCAATGTTGAGACGCGATAAATTGCTTCTAAACTGATGTAAAGATTATCCGGCGCCCAGCATGGTGGGGCTTAGGCTTTTTTCGTCGATGCTGGTTTTGGTGTTTATGTTATCGATAACGATAATTGACTTACGCTTGGTTTGATGGTTCATCATTTGCATGTTGCGTGCGAAGTATTTCTTTTTGGCAGCATCAATCAGTTCGTAATTACTCAGGCTGAGCGTTTTCAACAGCTTGCCGGATGCATCGTAATGGTCGATTTTATACACTACAAATTTAGTTTTATCGATGTAATTGATTTTTTTTGAATAACCCAGTTGGCGAGCCACATCTTTGTTTTTCACAGTCATTTCAACCGAATAGCAAGCAACTCCCTCTACATTGGTTTCGGCCAGCAATGCGTAATTGAAATCATCGGGATTGGGTTTGCCCATATCGGCATTGGTAAATTCAGACCCCATGAAACTCTGGCCTTTTTCGGTGCTGACAATACGCCGCGTTTTGCGCAAAGCCGGCAAATAAATCCACATATCATCTTCTTTTACATCGTAATCGTAAATCAACATCGAAGTGCCGGCAACATCGGCAGGGGCATTAAACACCATAAGAGTTTTGGTTCCATCGGCAGTCTTTAGGCTTTTACTGCTGGTTTTCTGAATGCGTTCGTTGCCTTTGGCATCAATTATTTTAAGAGTTTGTGCCATTTCGAAAGTGCTGATTTCTACCGTTTTGGCTGCTTTATCGCTGATTTCGCGTGCCGATTGCGACATTGCTGCAAAGCTTATAAGCAAGCAGGCTAGTAACATAATGTTGGTTTTCATAGTATTATTGTTTTTAAAGTTATTATTTCAATCAATTAATGTAATACTGACTTCACGGTTACATTTCAGGCTGAATGATGTTTCGGTAAAGCCGGGAGCCGAAAATTTTGGTTTGAGGTTATTCGAAAAACCAAATGGTTCTTTGGGTCTTCCGAGTAAATCGGTGTTGCACTTTCGGTCGTTATTCACATCATGACAAAGACAAATGGCATAAACACCCTCGGGCAATTCAATTTGGAAACGAGTGACTGGCAGTTCGGGTTTAATTCTGATGTCCTTATAAGCCCTGCCCTCTTTCGGAAAGCTTTGTGATTCGTTATAAATACCAATCATGATGCTTCCCATATCGGTTTGCACATTCCGAATTACAATAGTAAGGCTGTGCTGTTGTGCCAGCGTATGTTCAGCGATGACGCCAATCAAAATCATAAAAAAAGCAATTGTTTTCATGGTGCAACAGTATTGGGTTTTAAAAGGCAAATTGCGGGCACAACCACCAACGAACAAACCAAGCACACCGAAAGGGCCGTAATCATAAGGAATGCAAAACTTTGCAATGCCACAAACGATGAGAATAAGAGTACGGCAAAACCCAGTATCACCGATACGGCATTTATTATTATACCTTTACCGGTTGTAGTAAGGCTGCGAAAAACAGCGTCACCATTGCGATATCCCTGTTGCACTTCGAGCCTGTAGCGCCATAAAAAGTGAATGGTGTAATCGATACCTATTCCAATTACAACCGATGAAATCAAGGCACTTACAATATCCACCGAAAAACCGGCATATCCCATTAATCCGAACATCACTACAATGGTAATAATCAATGGAATACAGCCAACCAAAGCGGTTCGCCACGACTTAAAAATAAACCATAAAAGCAGAAACACTACTGCAATGGCAAAAACCAGTGAATACACCTGACCCTTGATTATGGCATCTATCATGTGATAGGTTATTAATGCATAACCTCCATAAATAGCATCGAGATTCATACCAGAAACCGACTTATCGATTTCGTTTACAACAGTCCGATAGTCGTTGTTATCGGCTGCCCTGAACTGAACATTTACAATAGCCTGACTATAGTTAAAATCGACCAGTTGTTCAAAGTCTTCGGGGCTTCCTCCCATGCTGTATAACTCGAGCAATTGAGCTACAGCTTCGCGGGTTTCGGGAATGACATTATAAGCTGGTTCATCAGGCTCGTACAATGCCTTACTCATTATTTTTATAACTGTAGCTATCGAAACCACATTACCAGTTTGAGGAAGTTGTTTTAATCGATATTCGAGGCTGTCGATACAACGAAGCATTTCGGGGTCTTTTATATCGCCCTTTATTAGAATGCTGATATTCTTTGATCCGCCAAACTCATTATTGATTATTTCGGCAGTCTGCAAAAAAACGTGTTTACGGGGTAATACATTCTCGGCATTTGGATCCACTTTCAGCCAGAAAACCCCGGAACCTGCCAGTATCATAACAATAATAACAGAAACCAACCATAGAACAGGCTTTGCAATGATGTTTCCTGCTATTTTCGACAACAGTAACGATGCCCTTCTTGTAAGCGGGTTTTTTCGATAGCCACTGCCGGGTATCGTTTTAAAGTATTGAAGCAACACAGGTATTAATACTAAACTCAGGAGTAAGGCAATGGCAATGCCCCAGGCTGTAACCACGCCGGTTTGCCTGGCAGGAATCATAATATGAGCCAGCATGCCTAAAATACCGGCAATAGTGGTTAATCCGGTAAGCAATACGGGCCAGCGCAGTCGTTTATAAATATTGGCGATTGCATTTTGTACCGGCTGGGTAGGAAAACTCGCTCGTTCTTGCCTGAATGCTTCAACGAAGTGAACTCCGTAATTATTAGCAATAGCCAGAATCATTACCGGCACCAACAAGCTAATCATACTCACTTTCCAACCCACCACTGGCAATAGCGCAAAAGCTGCAAGCATCGAAAATACAATGATGCTTATAGGCAACAGAGTAAATGCAGGTTTTCGAAATGTAAACCACAAAAACAGAAACATCAGCAACACACCCGCAGGCATTAAGAAATACAAATCGGAACGCACATCATGATTGATTACGGCACGCAATTGTGGTTCGCCGGCAATGCTAATTTCTGCTGGGCCTTTGTGTTTTTCCACAATGGTTTTCAACGATTCGTACACCATATTGTCGTTGGCATCGCTGTTTTTTTGTACCAACACCAGCATATAATTAAAATGTTTCGATATCATTACCCCATAAACCAAACTATTCGATTCTATAAGCAATTTAAGATTGGTCATGTCTTCGTCTGTCTCGGGAAAATACGGGATGGCATCTTCAACAAGCATAAATCCATCGGCCGACTGAATATTTTTAGAGTTAAATACCGACATCACCTTATCGACCCAATCTTGCTCTTCGATTTCGAAACAAATTTCGCTAAGTTGGTTAAGCACATCGGCATGCAACACATTATCGGCTTTGGCCAACAGCATTATGGGTTCGGTACTCGAAAATTCCTTCTCTATTTGTCGGGTATCGCGTAAAGCCTTCATTTCGTCGGAGAAATAGCTCCGCAGATTTGAATCTGTTTTCAGATAATACAGCGGAACACAACTCAAAGCAAAAACAACAGCACATATTGCCAATACAGCAATGCGGTACCTCACAAACCAATACGATTGATTATTCTTCATCAGAAAACAACTTTCATTTGTAAAAAAGCGCCGTTAAGAACTTTCGAAGAGTGCGAGAACACTGTGTTATCGTCTCCGTGCATATACAAACCACCCATCGAAACACTCAGATTATCGTTACATTTATACTCTAGCGACGGTCGTATCAAAAACTCACCGGTGCTTACATTATAGGTAAACATACCGTTCAACTGTAAGGTTTCATAAAACAGCGAACGATTCAGCAATAGGCTTACTGTGTGGGTGTATTGCTGTTGCTGGCCGAATATCATACGGTTGAAGTCGACCATTTGGTTTACCATAGCTTCGAGATTGTGTGCAGGTTCGGGAAGTGGCACAAAATCGGGTGTGTACACCGAATTGTATTGCAGCACTGTGTTTACGCCCCACAACCTGCGTTCAATTGCCACCCCGAATGCCCAACGACTATGTGGTAAAGCCATATTGACAATGGTATCGGCTACATGATAATATGCTGCCTCTGCCTTAACTATAAATTGCTTCACAGGTATTTCGATATCGAGGCCGGCAGTAGTATGATAGTGATAGACGGGAATCAGGTTCACAGCAACCGGCTCCGAAAAAAAATCGATCGTATGCAAATTAAAACCGTAGTTGCACGCATATCCCCTATAAAACGACATAGCCAACGACATCGAGCTAAAGTCGAAACCCATTCGGCTGGCCATTGCAGCGTTGTAGAAACTGCGCTCGGGTAATTCAGCATCAACAAAAGAAACGTTTTCGCCCATGCTGAACAAATCGAAGCGGTAAACCGATGGTGTAAAAAAAGGAATGGCAACAATCTGCCAATTTAAAAAGCCACCCAAGCGCAGCGAAGTATGCACTACGTACTGAGGCATGCGGCTATCGTCGTTATCGGGCGACAAATAAAAATAGTCGTATGGCGTTACCTGATTCACAATACTATAAGCATCGAGTCGGCTCCATTCCAGAATCTTACGCCCCATGCTCATATCGAAATGGGTTGATGTGTAGCCGGCATACGCTTCTCGTAAACTAAATACATGTATTAACTCGTTATACGAGTATCCGAATCTCATTCGGGCATCAACAGCAAACATGGTGTTAGTGCCAGGTTTCGCTCCTAATAAAATTCCGGTTTCCGATATAAGGTTAGAAAGGGGATAGTCGTTTGCACCGGCCACTGAAAATGCCTTTGTGAATCCATTCAAATTGATATGGTTATGTATTACCTGCGATTGCACATTCGCAATGCTCAACACAACACAAAAGAATAAAACAACTATAGCACGCATACTCAACATTTTGTTGCAAATAAACAGCGTAGATTAGGCAAGTCGATTATAATAATGCAAGTAGCACCACATATTATTAATCGAACCTATATGACTTTAATAATCACAATTTGCCTGATTAACAGCATATTGTAAGTACCGATTTCGCAATCGGAACTTGAACTCAATCAAATATTTTCTTCGCATATCGATTACGGTACTGAGCAGGCGTGCACCCAGTCATGTTTTTGAAAACCGTAAAAAAAGTTGTTTTGCTGTTGAATCCACAATCGTAGCCCAATGCTTCAATCGAGAAATTATTGTTATCAGCATCGCTCAGTAACTTTTTAACTTTTTCGACACGGTAGGTATTCACAAAGCGATAGAAATTCATATTCAACTCAGTGTTCAATACTTCGGTGAGCTTGTGGCGCTGTATTCCCAATTTTTCAGCCAGATCCGACACAGTCAAATTGCCGTCGAGGTAAGGTTCATGTTTTTCGAAATATGATAATAATCGTGTTTTTATGGCCATTTTTTCTTCGTCGGCCAATCGCGATGCCGCATAATGTCCGGTTTCGTGCTGGTGTTCATTAGGCACTATCAACACCTGTTGCCTGAGACCATAGAAAGTAAACGAAAAAACCAAAAACAAGTTAAACGAAAGCACAAAATACAAGTAATTGGTTTCTATGCCCGAAAACACTTCAATAAAACCCGCGGCAATTAAAATCAAATTGTAAACAATGTAAAATATAAGCACAAAAAGCAACCATCCCAGTTTTATATTCGCCTCGATAGATGAGAATTCATTTTTCAGTTTCTGTCGATATCGGTGAATGGTTCTAACGCTTAAAAACCAATAAAACAAGAACGACGCTATCAGTGTTACAGCCATTACAATTCGGTATGGCAGAAACACATCTTCAAAAAAGTAATGTTCCATTCTCAGTTCTGCGCCCGTCCATATAATTACCAAGACAAAAACAGTAGGCAAAAGAGCATGTACCCAGTGTTTGGTTTTCAGTCGAAAGTTTTCGCGTGTAAGCGAAATGCTGTATATAAAAAGCAATGCATTCGTTATTAAGGCATTTACCGGCACTATCGAAAAACTATTGGCTTGTGTGATGGCAATTTCCATAAAAGTAATACCACTAATGGCCAACCATACCGAAAGTATTTTATCGGAAATATGATTATTGCGTTTTGCCATTACAAGCAACACTCCGAAAAACGACTGTGTAAATCCTATCCAGGCCAAAGTTTCCATATATGCAAATATAGCATAATAACGCCAAAAGTTTTGTAGAATTACTCAACAAAAAAGGGCTCCGATAACGAAGCCCTTTTCTGTAGTATTCTAATTACAATTATTTACGCAAGGTAACCCTCTTCGTAATACTTTGTTCTGCGTAGTTCAAAGTTATGTTGTAAACTCCTTCGGCATATCCCGACATATCAACCTGACGGCGATAGGTATCAGTATTGCTTACATTCATAACTTCGATTGTTCTTCCCAAAGCGTCGGTAATGGTAATCACAGCATTCGACTGTTCAGGAAGTGTTACATCAATTACAAACAATCCAGCAGTCGGATTGGGATACAAGCTAAACCCGTTCACATCAAACTGCGGTATTCTGTTGTAGTAAACAATATACACCGAATCCTGATATTCGCAGTCGGCTGTGATTACGGTGAGTATATACCAACCTTCTTCGTTTACCTCGAGTGTGTTGGTAGTTTCGCCACCTTCCCACAGATACTCGGTATCGAAAGGAATTGTTGGATTAACCACTGCGTTAGCCGTGATTGTGTATGGCCACGATTCCACAGTAATGGTATCGTTTTCGGCATCAACAAACTCGATAGCTTGCTCGAATACAGTAACAAAACCTTCAACAACATTGTTTTCGCCATTTTCGTCGGCAGTGTAGTTAATCGATGCCCTCCATTCTATTGTTCCTACTACGGTAAGGTCGATAGAAGCAACTGTTTCAAACGACACCGATTGTCCGGGTGTTAAATCTTCAGCAAGAACAAAGTCTTCGTTGATAACTTCAACTTCTTCTATTTCGAGAACGAAGTTAATGGTTTCACCTGCCACAACAGTGGTTTCACCAACATTAGAAACTTCGAACATTGGGTGAGCTTCTTCAACAGGGCAAGTATAACCCGACCCTATATTTAAAGCCAAGTCGGTTACTAGAACCGCATCGCCAAGCACTCGGAACTGGAAGTTTCCGTTTGAGGTAACACCATATCCATATACCACAGCCACATAGGTACCTGCACTCAGGTTGCCGATATTAAGATACGAAGCCAATGTGCTTCCACCGTATGATTGCGAACCGCAACCACCATCGTCAACATATCCGAGGTTTCCGGCCGGGTTGGCAGGGCAAGAACTCAAGTCGGGAATATCATCGCACGAAGCGAAGTATGCCAGCTTGGTATCGAAATCTGACCCACAAGTCATCATTCGTACGTTGGTGTAGTCGGTAGGCAGGGTCACCAGGAAGTAATACTGATGCTGTGCCGGCATGAAACCGGTTTGGTCGGGATCGTTGATGGTATATGCAACAGCGCCATCGCAGGTAATATTCAGCGGTGGTGCATCCTGAGTTACATTTACCTCCCAGCTTTGTGTGGTGCTACCATCTTCGGCCGTAACGTCGTAGTAAACGGTATGGTCGAAGTTGTTGGCAGTTACTCCACTTACCTGTTCCACTCCTTCAATTTCAGCAGATGCACCATAAGATAATGTAAAGTCGGCAATCAAGTTGGTTATATCTGACCACCAATTGATATTTACATAAATCATCTGATATTCGCTATTAATGTTGGCCGGTTCGGTTTGCTCATCGAAACCATAAGTAAGAATATTGGCTTCGGTATTTATCGGAGCTACTGTAATATTCACTGTCCAGTCGGTTGAACTGACACCATCTTCGGCAACAACATTATATACTGCACTGCCGCCAGTAAAGTCAACAACGCTTACCCCACTTTGCTGAACTACAGCGTCAACCGAGGCAGTAGCGCCTTCTGAGAGAGTAAATACAGGTACTAGCGTAGACAGGTCTGTACCAAAACCAACGGTAACATCGATAATATGGTTTTCGGTATCGAAGCCGGCAGGCTCTATTTGCTGAGGAATGCTATAGGTAATTATGTCACTCTCAGTATTGGGTTCACGAATACTGAAGGCATCAACAGCCAGATACAATTCGTCGGTCGACACACACTGTATGGCTACATAAATCTGATCTCCCTGATTGATTCCGTAATCGGCAAGCGTATAAGCATGATTCAACCATGCATTAGGATGATCAACCACGTTTTCGAGAACAATGGTAAAGTCGGCCGGATTGGTTCCTGTTGTGGATACTAACACATTGAACGATTCCAAAAAGGAAGCAGAAGTACTGCGTGCAAAGAAGTCGAGTATTAATGCATCCGATGTAATTTCGAATTGTGGCGAAATCAACCAGTCGTTGTTTCCTGATGAATTCCAGTGAATGGCAACCGAGTGACTTCCTTCGTACACATAACTTGTATTTGGCGACCACTGATATGTATCACCGTCTAAGTTCAGTCTGCTCCAGCAGTTGGGGAATGTAGCACTATTAAATCCTTCGAAATAAGGGTACTCCGAAATAATTGCACAAGTGGTAGTGAAAGTATAAGGACCTGCCCACTCGCTATAGTCGCCACTGCCACAATTGGCCTGAACATAGAATGAGTAACTGGTATTAGGCTCAAGACCGGTAAGCTGATAGGTTTCGGCATTTACATCTTCAACCAATGTACCTTCGCCCTGAACGAAACCACTAAGGCCCCATTCAATATTGAACAAATCGGTAAGGCCTGCAGCAACCCAAGCTAAATCGGCCTGGTTAGTGATAATATTTTCAACACCCAAACCTGTTGGTTCCGGACAACTTGGCAAAGTTGTAAAGCTATAAGGACCAACCCATGTACTTTGATCGTCGTCGGCACAATCAGACTGAACATAATAGCTATAGGTTGTTAGTTCCTGAAGTCCTTGCAAGAGATATGGATTTTCGACATCTTCCATCATGGTTCCTTCACCAAGTGTAAAGCCTGAAATACCGTACTCGATATTCCATGAGGTGGCAGAACCATTCTCTGTCCATGCCAGTAAGGCTTCCTCGTGAGTAATACCTGAGGCTGTAAGAGCCATCGGGGCAGGACAGGTAGGTATCACTTGTACAGTAACATCGTCAACAAAGATATTGTTACCATAGGCGCTAACTCCCTCAAAAACCACATAACCAACGCCGGAAGAACCTTCGGGCATATCGAATGTGTACTCGTACCACTGATTGGCTACCGGAGCCGCCGGTGATTGTGTCCACGAACGGTGAATAGTACCCAATAAAGTAGCGCCGGTAAGATTGTTGGCAGTGTTGTAATATACATTCACTCTGTCGAGGTTACCTAGGTAGCCGTTATCTCGGTACATCCAGAAGAGAACCTGATAGTTATCGGCCGGAAAATCGAGACCGGGGGTTACAAGAATACCACTGGTACCTGTACCATAATTATACGCATTGAATCGTGCCATAGCAGCACCACTGTGTGGACTTGCTGCAGGACTACCACCTGTTGTTGCACGATTCCACAATCCTGCTCCCGGACCAGAAACCTGAGCATTAGTCCAGCATGCCGGAGCAAAAGGCTCAACATCGAAACTTTCGGTGAACGGGAAAGCAGTTACAGCTTCACAAGGTGTAGTAAAGGCAAACGGACCTGCCCATGCACTTAGGTCGCTACCACAATCGGCTTGTACATAGAATACATAGGCGGTTTGCGGTGAAAGTCCGGTAACAAGCGTCGGATTGTCTTCGGTTCCCACAATGCTCTGAACAAATTCTTCGTTATCTGGAGTAAATCCGGGCAATCCGATTTCGATATTCCAAAGCGTGGTGCCACCTACGGCACTCCAGCCTAAATCGGCCGAGGTAGCCAAAATGTTGGTTGCAGTTAGATCGGTGGGAACAGCACAACCGGCAAGCGTGGTAAACGTTACAGGGCCTGCCCAGTCGCTTAAATCGCCTTCACCACAATTGGTGCGTATCCATACATAGTAGAGTGTTTCTTCGGCTAGACCTGTAAAATCGTACGAAAGTTCTTCGGCAGGTACCGAAACCGTTGGAACAGTTGTTCCGTCGGGTGCGTCGGCTACCGTTGCCAAATACAAATCGTAACCTTCAGAAGGATTAGATATCGACTCTGCCCAACTTACTGTTGCTGCCGAACTGGTAATTCCCGAAGTAACAAGTGCAGTAGGTTCAACACAGGTGGGACCTTGCTGAACTGTAACATTATCGATGTACAGGTTGTTACCCCAGGCACTGGTAGCCGTAAATCTTACGAAATTGGTACCTGCAGGCAGGAACAACATCTTTGTTTCCCACTGCGAAGCATTGGGAATAAACGAACCTGAAACAACACCACCTGTATTTAGTGTGCCCGATACACCACCCAGCATGGTTTCGAGCAACTCGAATGTTGTTCCACCATCGGTAGAATAGAAAATTTCGAGTTTATCAACATATTCAGCTCCATAAGTTGCATAGGCATAATCGAACAATAGTTGCGGGTTAACAATACCACTGGCATCAAATTCAAGACTGATGAGATGCATGGGGTCGGTGCCCGAAATACCATAGAAATTAACATAAGCTGAAGCAGTGCTGTTTCCATAGCCTCCGGCTGATGCACTACGGGTCCAGTTGCCTGAGCCTGCTATGCGAGTCCAGCATGTTGGTGGGAATGTTGTTGATTCGAATGTTTCAACTATGGGGAATGTTGTTTCAACGCCACAGGCAGTGGTAAAACTATAGGGACCGGCCCATGCGCTAAGTGTTCCACTGCAATCGGACTGTATATAGAAGCTGTATGTAGTTAGCGGGTCGAGACCGGCAAGATTGTAAGGAATTGCATCAATTCCCAAAACCAAGGTGCCTTCTCCCTGAGTAAAGCCTGACAAGCCCCATTCAATATTCCAAAGACTTGTGCCGCCAGTCGCTGTCCAGATGAGATCGGCCTGTGAAGAAGTGATGTTTTCTGCACCTAAAGCATCGGGAGCAGGGCAGTTGGCAAGCGTGGTAAAGCTTTGTGGACCTGTCCATGCAGTTACACTACCGCCACAATCGGTTTGCACATATACCTGATAGGTTGTAGATTCAATGAGACCTGTGATGGTGTATGGATTGCTTGCGCCTTCAACCAATGTACCTTCGTTGAGCGGATCGAATCCGGTTTCACCATACAGCAAGTTCCAAACAGTTTCGCCCAGTTGAGCTGTCCAGCTTACGTCGGCTGTAC
>Ga0334884_1000983_pt1 | contig 46872 bp, 42 predicted proteins | sample GraSluR1_MG_7_FD_207215 | JGI IMG/M metagenome (GOLD analysis project Ga0334884, IMG submission 207215) | Sludge microbial communities from methane-producing bioreactor in Wageningen University, Netherlands - Granular Sludge_12_05 R1 | ecosystem: Engineered > Bioreactor > Anaerobic >... | reverse complement strand
TTAATCCCGCACATGCGGGACTCTAACCAACTGAGCTAAGGAGGAATAAACCCTTTATTTCAAATTTCCATCTTAGCCACCCTCTGATTAATCCCGCACATGCGGGACTCTAACCAACTGAGCTAAGGAGGAATAAACCCTTTATTTCAAATTTCCATCTTAGCCACCCTCTGATTAATCCCGCACATGCGGGACTCTAACCAACTGAGCTAAGAAGGAATCTTAGTTTGATATAAGAGGCTGCAAAAGTAAAGATAATTTCATTTGATACAAGTTTTTTGTCACTTTTTTGTTTGGCCTTCTTCCATTCAGTGATTATCCTTCTTGGAAACTTCATTTTTGAATGACTTCCTGTGGAAAATCAAATATTGTAAGCTTTTCTGTATTTCAAATTTCAATAAACATGCCGGGTTTTTTGTAAAAATAAACTCTTACACTAGCTATTAATAATTTAATTCCACATGATTACGCATTCCGGATATGACCAATTCATATAAGTGAACTGGTCAATCTTTTCATCAGTAAAACATCCAGGTATCAGTATTAATAAATTGTGAAAAAATTTAGGCACAAGGCCTCAGACTGTCTCCTAACAATACTTATCTTTATGCTTTCAAAAAACTAAGGTTTGACTCAATGATCCAAAAACCAAAGCTTTGGCCGATTACTTTAATATTTAGTTTGATTTCATGGTGCACCATACATGCACAACAATCTGTGGTCGAAGATTTTAAAATCACTATCACATTTGTTGATGAACCTACATCAGACTTGCAGATATATAAAACTCCTTTAAAATACAATAAAGATTTTGCGCTTGTGCTGCAGCTAAACAATGGTAATCCTGCTATTAACAGTCAGGTATTACCCTATTTCAAAGGTCAGGCCGGTAATCCGGGATTGTATTTTACCGAAGGTCAAGCAAACAGTATTCAGGCTTTTAAGATGGATGCTGTGCATTTTTTATTTGACGAAAATGGCACTGATATACATGATTTTCAGGCAGGATATTTAAACTGGGACAACATCATTAATTTATGGGCAGGTGATTTTGGTATTGTTGCAAACGGGCTAAACAAACCTGCCATTGAAGACGCCAGGGTTGAAGTAGCCAGAAGTAAAAGCTACACCCAGCGTAAAACCTTAAGTGCAACCATTCCAGGAGGATATCGTACTCAGGTTTACGTCGTACCTCAATTTGAAACTGATCAACTGCCTATCGCAAAAGAGCGATTTTTAGCTGTTTATAGCGATGGCAGTGGTGCCTTTCCCAATCCGGTTGATGCCGAAGAACTGACTTCGATAAACGGCATACAGCTGTCCCGCACTCCTTTTACCAATGGATTTTTCAATCAAATTCAAGTATTAGCACAACAAAGCTCAGAAACCAATCATCCTGTTGCCACTTATTTTCTGGAAGATTTTGAAGGTGGAATAAGCTTTGAACAGTTCAAACTTGAAATGAATCAGGTTGCCAACACTTTCGGACGGAATGGTAGTGACAGGATTTGGTCGGCAACTTCTACAGAAGTGATTGAATACATGAAAGTTAAAGAATTAACTGAAGTGCAAACAACTATCAATGGCAACATTGTTGAAATTACTTTTAGTGCCAACGATATGCCTGCTGATCTGCGCAATTATTGTTTGACTATCATGGTTAAAGGTGAATCTAATATCGTTGAAATGATCGTTGAAGAACCAGATAACATTTCCACCTATCGCAGAAGTGGCAGCGAAGCCTTACTCAACCTGAAATGGAATGGAAGTGTGGTTCCTGACCTGGAGACTCAAGCCGGTATGGCAGTAGATCAGGCCGAGGCGACCCTTAATCCTGCGGATGCACTTTCGGCCATGGATTATGTGCAAATGCTTGCTGACGGTGATATCAAGGAAAGTTTGCGCGACAGGCTTTGCGCTTTGTCATTTAACTATGAAATTGGTTTTTGTCCGAAAAATGAGTTTATGGGACCCGATACAGCAGTATGCGTTGGTACTATCCTTTCTTTTGAAGCTCCTGAAGCAGAATCTTACCTCTGGAGTACAGGCGAAACATCACAAGCTGTTGATTTTGAGTGCATCAGCGACACTACACTCTGGGCACAGGTAGAACTGGCAAATGGATCTGTATTAAGTGATACCATACAAATTTCAACTATTGCCTTACCTGATGTTCAAATCATAACCTCAGCCGACACCATTGGCCCTTCGGAAGAGGTAAGGCTGATCGCTACAGGAGCTGCCAGCTATCTTTGGAATGACGGATCAACAAACGACACATTAATTACCAGGCTCGAACAAACGGAAACCTTTATCGTTAGCGGAACCAATGAAGCAGGATGTGTACAAACAGATACCGCAACAATAGTAGTGCAATATCTTGTTGAGGTGGATTTTACCTTCGACACGGTTTGCTATGGGAATGCAACCAATCACTTCAGCCTGATCGAAAGCAATGATTCCATCCTGATCAAAGAATGGGATTTGAATGGAGACGGGATTTTTGGTGATGCTTATGGCGATACGGTGCAATACCTATACTTACAACCCGGCGAGCACCTTACCGGGCTAAGGGTTAGAACCAAAAGTGGTCATTTGGTAACAAAATATCATGCGATTCCAGTGGCAGATTATCCCTTCGGAAAATTTGAATATAGCAACAATTGCGAAGGTCAAACAGTCCAATTCACTGATTTGAGTACAGTTATAATTGGATTTCCTGCATCCTGGGAATGGGACCTGGGAAATGGCGTAATAGCCGATTATCAGCACCCTTCTTATTTTTATGATGAGGCTGGCACTTATACAGTGAGCCTGATCGTTACGTCCAATTACGGGTGTTCAGATACCGTTGAAAACATTCTTACAATCCTTACTGCTCCAATCATTGATTTACGATTGCTGGATGGTACAGTGGTTGCCGAAGACGCCGAAGTAAAAATGCAGAAAGGAGGCAGTCTCACTTTTAGGATTGAAAGTCCCTACGACAGCCTCGAATGGTCAGGCGGAGTGAATACTGAAACCTTCAGGGTGATCAATGCCGGTGTGTATGAGGTGGAAATATTCTATCAAGCTTGCTCTAACAGCAGAACTTTCACTGTAGTAGAAACAGAAGGACCGATAGATCCAACGGAGGGCATTATGAATTTGATTACTCCCAACGGAGATGGTTATAACGATAAATGGCTCATTGATTTATCGACTTACGGCCCTGCGAAAGTGTCGGTTTACAGCCGAAATGGCCGACAGGTTTTTAGTTCAAATGATTACCAAAATGACTGGGATGGTCGTTTCAATGGCAATCCACTGCCCGAAGGCACCTATTATTATATGATTGAATCTGCCGATGGAAAAGTAATTAAAGGACCAATCAGTATTTTGAGATGAAGAAAAGAAATTATACGATCATATTAGGAACTTGCCTGCTTGGTTTTCTGCTTCAAACTTTGCCATTGCAATCTCAGCAATTGCCCGTGAGTACTCACTATATCTTTAACAGTTATAGTCTCGAACCGGCATTTGCAGGAGCCTACGACGATGCCGCTGTGTATTTAAATTACAGGAGAGATTGGGGCAATATCCCAGGAAGTCCTAAAACATTCAGGTTGAACGGATTTGGTAAAGTTCATGATAAGATGTATTTAGGAGGGGAGATAATGGCGGATAACACCGATATTTTTAATCGCGTTAAAGTAGGTTTAAACTATACTTATCGCCTTCAAATGGCTAATGATCAATTCCTATCCTTTGCCATGGGAGGGAATTTCTACCAAAGCGTAATTCGTCTCGATCAGGTGAATGCTGATCATGACGATCCTTTGTTGAAAGATCTGGACAGAATTACCGGTTCAAACTTCAATGCCAATTTTGGGCTTGTTTATAACTGGAACCACTTTCATCTGGGACTTGGATTACCCGTGCTTTTCCGCTCAAAAGATGCCTATAACAAAGGTGCTGATAGTAAATTTACATTCGATCGTGCCTTTCTGATGCATATTTCAAATCGCTTTAAATTGGACGAACTATGGCAACTACAACTTTTTGGGGTTTACCAAAAAACAAATAAGCTTCCGGAAGTGATTGATATTTCTGCAACAGCCTTTTACAACGACACTTATCATTTTGGCTTGATGTATCGCAACAATAATACATTGGTGTTTGGTTTGGGAGGTGAATTAATTGATGGTTTTGTGATCGGTTATTCTTACGAAATGGGATTTAACGGCGTATATAATGGATCCGGAGGTGCACATGAAATAACAGTAGGATACCGGATTACAACAAAGAAAATCACACATTTTTATGATGCAGATGCACGAAAAAAACGCACTACACCAGTCAGACCGGTTAAGCCCGGGCCAAAACCCGTTGAATTTAACAGGAGGTAGTAAACATGAAAACGCTATATAAAAATACGATGACATGGGTGCTGCTTTTGACCTCGCACCTTTTACTATTGACGAGCCTTACGAGCAAGGCCCAAACTGCCGAGCCCGGCATAAACTTCATCATGGTAAGCTTTGACCAGGCACCAACGAATGTGGTGGTAGCAAAAGCTCCCCTGCGCTACAATAAAAAATTTGCACTTAGTTTCCATGCTGATAATGGAATTGAGGATGTTTATTCAGTTGGATTCCCCTTTTTTACAGGAATAAATGAAGGCAATACTAGCTATCCCGGCCTTTTTTACACAGATGGCTGTGGTAATCCAATTTCATTTAAATTAAGTAATTCTGTTTATTCCTATAACGGATTTAATAATGAAGACATGCATCAACCAGGCAATACTTATGGAAAAGTTACCTGGCCACAGCTTCAAAACATGATTCAGAATGGTTGTGCTGTTTTCAATCAGGGCTTCACCTCAGATGCTTCCACCGAACCCGATTTTATGAATTACAGTATTAAACGTAATGAAAGCTACATACGTCGTATGCTTTATAATGCAATTCCTGGCGGACTAAGAACTCGCGTTTTCGTGAACCCAAACGGTATCTCAGATTATACATCGGTGGCTTATGAAAATGATTATAAAATTGCTTTAAGGATTGGCGGAGACATCATTGGTAATAATGGTGCTGATGTAAATGCTTTCGCCGAGTGGGATCAAAATCTTGAATTGAACCGCCTGCAGGCTCAAAACACAAATATCACAAATTTAGCTGCTACAATGGCAAATGCTGATGGCAACTGGTGGGCACCTGTTTTTACTCAAAGCATTGTTGATGACTATCCGCAAGCCACATTCTTCAATGATTTCAACACCATCGCCAGCAATTATGGTATTGCCGGACAAGACAATCTCTGGATGGCAAGCGAGGAAGAAATACTGGATTACCTGCGTATTCGTGAGCAAACAACGCTTACCTATAATGTTGCTGGTAATACACTACTGATCCTGTTGCAAGGAGAAATTCCGACAGATCAACGATTTTACCCACTCAGCCTTACCATTGAAGCCGAAGGTGCCGTAATTACCAATATCAACATTAATGGTGGAACCAATAATAGCTATAACGGAACCGGAACCTCCAATTCACTGATTAACCTGGAATGGGACGGCCACGAAATAGAAGACCCTGAAATGCTGGCCGATGAATTTGTTACCATAGCCGAACAAACGCAGGCACAATACGACTGCCTCATTGCCATGGATTATGTAATGATGATGCCTCCGGATGAGGCACAACAAGCCATGAAAGACCGGCTCTGTGCCATTCCGGATATTGAATATGAAGCAGGCTTTTGCGAAAACTGTGAATTTGATCTGGGGCCCGACCTTGAAATTTGTCAGGGCGATTGTTTATTACTCGAAGCTCCTGTGGCAGAAGGCAATACCTATCTCTGGAGCAACGACAGCACCACAAGTTCAGTCCTTGTATGTCCTGAAATTACAACAACTTATTGGGTCGATCTGATAACAGCTGGTGGCTGCGAAGCCTCAGATACGATTACAATAAACGTCCTCGAAGCTCCGGTTTTCGATCTTGGCCCTAATCAGGATATTTGCCAGTTCGACAGCGTATCCTTTGAGTTGCCTTTTTCGGAGGATTATACTTATTTGTGGATTGCCAATTCCGACACTGTTGCTCAAAACGTGCATGAATATGGCTTCATCGTTCAGGATACTGTTTCGCTTATTGCTGAAATAGGCTCTCCAAACGGATGCCTTTCAATTGATAGCGTGGTTATTAATGCTTTATTAAAACCTCAAATCGATTGGGCCGATACTTTATTCAGCTGCCTGAATGATACAATAGAAATTGTTGCACCTTCCGGAGCTGATTTCGGCTACAACTGGTTTGTTGATGGCGAATTACAAGCCATTACCGCTTCTGTTTTTTCAATTATCCTGAGCGATACTTTGGAAGTGTTGGTTGAGGTAATTCCACCAGATGGTTGTATGGCAACGGATTCGATGGTTTTAATGCCTCTTGATACACCGGTTTTTGATTTTCCGGAAGACATACAGTTGTGTACCCTCGATACGCTTTTTCTTGAGGGGCCAGCAGGTGATAATTATTCCTATTTATGGTATGCTGATGATGTACTACTTCCCGAAACTGGTGCTGAGTTGCAATATATCGTTAACAGCAACGTACAGATCAAGCTCGAAGTTTATGCAACAACGGGATGCATGGCCACCGATTCTTTGCTTGTTAATGCACTCGAAATACCCATAATCACTGTCGATCCGCAACAAGCTTCACTTTGTTTTGGCAATAATATAGAACTTAACCTTAGCACCCAAAATGCTATCGGATTTCATTGGTGGGATGGAAGCACTAATCAAATCATCACTTTTGAACCTCCCCTGGCTGATTCCATTTATTACCTTTGGGCCGAAGCAGTTAATGGTTATGGATGCACTTCGAGGGATACTGCTGTAATCGAAGTACAGGATCATCCCGAAATAAATCTGATATTATCAAACGGAAACAGTCAGATCTGCACAGGCGAAAGTGTTGAATTTAGTGTTTCAAACAATAATCATATCCTGACGCAATACGTTGTTTGGAATGATTCAGATACCGTATTTTTTGGAGGTCAGACTACACTGAGCCGGGAATTTGAGCTTATGGAAAACAGCTGGATCAAAGCCGAAATCTTCTCAGAAATTGGCTGTTCGTCTGCCGATAGTTTACTTGTATTGGTTTATGAAACACCTGAAATATCTGTTAGTAACGACACCTCTGTATGTTATGGCGAATATGTGACATTGGAAGCCAGTGGCGGGCTTAGCTGCGAATGGTATAATGCGTCAGGTCTTATCGGCAATGATTATATCTTGCAATTATTACCTGAACAAACCGACACCTATTACGCTATAGTTAAAAATGGTGCTCCTTTATTTTGCAGTGCTTCTGATACGGTAAATATTAGTGTGCAACCCAAACCCGTTGTATCGGCAACGGCTTCTGAAACAGAGATTTGTGCCGGAAGCCAGATAAAACTAACTGCAACGGGTGCTTCAATCTACAGTTGGAGTAATGGTGAATCAGGCGATTCTATTTTCGTTTTTCCGCTCGACACTACTACTTTTCAGGTTTTCGGAAGCAACGAATATGGATGTATCGACACCGCTGAAGTTACCATTGCAGTGTTTCCTCGTACTGCGGTAAGTATTTCCGGGTTATATCCGGTTTATTGCCAAACGGATGAACCCACCGAGCTAACAGGCTTGCCTGTGGGCGGATTGTTTTCGGGAGCCGGGATGGTAGCAGGAGTTTTTAATCCAGATCTGGCTGGCGATGGCAGACATCAAATAGTTTACAGCCTCACAAACGATTATGGCTGTACCGATAGCGCAACAGCCACAACCCTTGTGTTCGGCGGATTAAGCAGCATTGATCTGGGCAACGACACTTTGATTTGTCCCAACGATACCCTACACCTCGATGCTGGTGAAGGTTTTACTGAATATTACTGGAATACAGGTGCAACAACGCAACAAATTTCAATTTCAGGCACTGATTACCAAGCCGGAACAAGCCGTGAAATCAGTGTAATCGGTGTGCTTGAAGGGTGCACGGCATCAGGAAAAATGCGTCTCACCATTCGTAATGACTGTTTTATCGGTCTTGATGAACAAACCATAAATCAGCTCATTGTTACTCCCAATCCCGGAAAAGGGCGATTTCTGATTCAACTTCCCGAAGACTTTGTGCCTGAAGAAATTAGTCTGGTCGATTTAAACGGCAAAACAGTAGATTTCAATTATGATTTAAATCAAAACAAACTAAATCTTCATCTTAACAAGCCTTATCAGGGTGTATTGATTTTACGTCTGGTTTCAAAAAGGCAAAACCTTACCACTAAACTAATCGCATATTAGCACGCATATCAAATTAGGTAAGTTGAACCTTCTTACCTCCTTTTGCTCAGCATTTCATACCTTTGCGCCTTTCAAAAAATAAAAAGACATGACAACAAAAAAGGTATTGGGCATCGGAAATGCACTGGTTGATAATATGATTCGCCTGGAAGACGAAACACTGCTGAAGCTTCTAAAACTACCAAAAGGAAGTATGCAACTGGTTGATACGGTTCGCTCGGAAGAAGTAGCCAGTTCCTCGGCTCATTTAAACTGTACACGCTCTTCGGGTGGTTCGGCATCCAATACAATACACGGCCTTGCCAGATTAGGTGTTGAAACTGCCTTTATTGGTCATGTGGGCGAAGATGAAACAGGCGAATTCTTTAAAAAGGATATGATCGCTGCAGGAATCAAACCCTTGCTTTTCAGCAGCAAAACAGCTTCGGGAATTGCACATGCTTTTGTGACTGCTGATGGAGAACGAACCTTTGCTACCTGTTTGGGAGCCGCCATTGAGTTGTCAGAATCTCATCTGAATGAAGCTTTGTTTGCCGGATATGATTATTTCTACATCGAAGGTTATCTGGTACAAAACAAAGCCTTACTTAAAAAAGCCATTGAACTGGCTGCCAAATCAGGTGCCAAAGTTGCCATCGATCTGGCGAGTTATAATGTAGTTGAAGACCAACGTGAGTTTCTGCTCGAATTGCTCAACAACAAAACCATTGATCTTGTTTTTGCCAATGAAGAGGAAGCCAAAGCCCTCACCGGATTAGATCCACACCAAGCACTCGATTTTATTGCTGACCGCTGCGAAACTGCCATTGTAAAAACAGGAAAAGAAGGATCACTCATCAAACACAAAGCTGAAGTATATCCCATCAAAGCCATCAAAGCCAATGCCATCGACACCACTGGTGCCGGTGATATGTATGCAGCAGGATTTCTTTACGGTATTTCAAAACAATTGAGCCTCACACAAGCCGGAAAGATAGGCAGCCTGTTGGCTGGTCATGTTATTGAAGTGGTTGGAGCCAAAATGTCTCAGGAACAATGGAGCACTATCAAACAAGAAATTGAACAAATCGAAGCGAATTTGTAAGTGTTAATGATACCTAAAAAACCTTAATTGTCATCATTATAAATAAGGATTGGTATTTGTTTATAATGCTGAAATGCTTAGATTTGCAGGCCTGTTTCGAAAAATAGTTGAACAATTTTAACAGCATTTTATATATGAAGGTTTACCAAACAGACGAAATTCGGAATGTCGCCTTGATTGGCGCTGCAAAATCCGGCAAAACGACCTTGGCTGAGAATATGCTCTTCGAAGGTAAAGTAATTAACCGCAAAGGAAGCGTGGATGATAAAAACTCCGTTTCCGATTACAGACAAATTGAATTGGATCGCCAGATTTCTGTTCACCTCAGCCTGTTGCACACCCTGCACGAGGAAAAAAAGATAAACATACTCGATGCTCCGGGTTTTAGCGATTTTGCCGGTGATATCCTGGCTGCAACAACTGTTGCCGACACAGCTATTATGACAGTAAACGGTCAGGCTGGTGTGGAAGCTACTACCGAAAATGCCTGGAAACTTGCCGAACGTTCCAATACACCGGTTGTATTTTTTGTAAACCACCTCGATCATCATAATGCCAATTTTGATGAAGCTGTTCGTCAGTTAAAAGATTATTTTGGCGATAAGGCAACAATAGCTCAATATCCGGTCAATGCCGGAGAAGGGTTCGACAGCGTGATTGACTTGATGCTGATGAAAATGCTGAAATTTCCACAAGGTGGTGGTGTTCCTGAAGTGCTTGATATTCCTGCAGATGAAATGGCAAAAGCCGAACGTCTTCACAAAGAGTTGGTCGAAAATGCCGCCGAAGGTGATGAAGAACTGATGGAAAAATATTTCGAAAATGACAGTCTAAGCCTGGAAGAAACTCGTAAAGGTGTACGGTTGGGATTGGTACAACGCGGAATTTTCCCTATCATGTGTGGCGCAGTAAAACATGGCATTGGCGTTCATCGTCTGATGGACTTCATCGTACACAGTTGCCCGGCTCCCAACAACACTAACCCACGGAAAACTACAGCAGGAAAAGAATATAACTGCAACATAAACGACCCTGCAGGACTATTCGTTTTTAAAGTTGCCAACGAGCAACATCTGGGCGAAGTTTCGATGATCAAGGTTTATGGCGGTACGATCACCGAAGGTTTAGACATGATCAACCCCAGAAACGATCACAAAGAAAGGATTTCGCAGTTATTTATTGTGAACGGAAAAAACCGTGAGAAAATAGATAAAGTTGTTGCCGGAGATATCGCCGTCACAATCAAGCTAAAAGACATCCGTACCAACGACTCCTTGATGGATCCCAAGGCAGCTGATGCCGGTTTCGAACCCATCGTTTTCCCTGATCCGATTTTTATGACAGCCGTTAAAGCTGCCAATTCACAGGAAGACGAAAAGCTGGGCAGCATTCTTCAGGATATGCATCGTACTGACCCAACTATTATTGCCGGACTTTCGCGCGAATTGCGCCAATTGATCCTGCAATGCCAGGGCGAATACCATATGAATACCGTTAAATGGTACATGGATAATATTTATAAGCTGGAAGTGGAGTTTTATTCACCAAAAATCCCATACCGCGAAACAATCACCAAATCAGCCAAGGCCGACTATCGTCACAAAAAGCAATCGGGTGGTGCCGGTCAGTTTGGCGAAGTCCATCTGATGGTACAACCTTATTTCGAAGGCTACAAAGATCCTACTGATTTCCCTGTCCGTGGAAAAGAAGAACATAAACTCAGCTGGGGTGGTAAACTTATCTTTGCAAACTGTATCGTAGGAGGCTCAATTGATGCACGTTTTATGCCGGCCATCCTGAAAGGCATCATGGAACGTATGGAAGAAGGCCCGCTCACCGGTTCGTATGCCCGCGATATCATCGTTTATATTTATGACGGAAAAATGCACCCGGTCGATTCAAATGAAATTTCGTTTAAGCTGGCAGGTCGTCACGCCTTTAGCACTGCTTTCAAAAATGCCGGCCCTAAGATTATGGAACCGGTTTATGATGTCGCTGTCAGAATGCCGGAAGACATGATGGGAGCCTGTATGACTGATCTTCAGGGACGTCGCGCAGTGATCATGGGAATGGACTCTGACGGAAAATACCAGATTATAAATGCCAAGGTTCCTTTGGCCGAAATGGATAAATACAGTACCTCACTCAGCTCAATCACTTCGGGACGTGGAACTTACTCCATGAAATTTGCTGAATATGCTCAGGTTCCGGGTGATGTTCAAACCAAGCTGCTCAAAGAGTACGAAGAAAGCCTGAAAGAGGAAGAATAGAAATCACTCATTACAGAGAAAAGAAAAACCGGTATTGAGAACAATATCGGTTTTTTTATTATTAAAAAGTGCTTACATCTTTAGTTTAAACTGTGGGGCTCCTTGTGAATTTCTGTGTGTCACAAACTTCTCCACAACATTTTTAAGCACCTCTATATCAATTGGTTTTAATAAATAATCAAACGCTCCATAAATTTTTGCCTTTTCTTCGTAACGACCGTAAGCGGTGATAAAAATAACATCGAACTTACGAATCGGGAAGCGTTCAAGCAAATCGAAACCATTGCCGCGTGGCATGTCAATATCAAGAAAAATCAAGTCAGGCTTGTTTGCTTTGATGCTGTCCCAGGCTTTATCAATAATCGGAACCTTATCAACAACAACCACCTTGTCGCCGCAAAACTCCTGAAGGATAATTTCGAGCGAAATAATTGAATCAGGTTCATCATCAATCAAAATTACTTTAAATGGTTCCATGCGAAAATGATTTTAAAAAGTTTGGGAAAAATACAATTACTTCTGTGCCCGAACAACTTCCGTCAGCTGATTTGAGATCGTTATACAAGATTTGAATGTTTGTTTTTTCCTGCATATTGATCAATGAAATCCTGCGTTTAATGATTGTTAACCCAAGCGATTTTCTTTGATCCGGCTTGTTCAACGCCCTAAGTCGTTCAGCTTCTTTACGACCAATACCATTATCGCGAATGCTCACTTTTAAATTATATGTAGAAATCCGGTCAAAATTAATCTCGATCAGGCCTGGCTTATCACTATGCATCAACCCATGCCAGATTGCGTTTTCAACTATGGGCTGTATGATAAATACTGGTATCTGCACCTGTTGTTGCGGTATGTCGGGATCCACCTGAACAGTAAACTGAAATTTATCTTTAAAACGTGCTGATTCCAATTCAAGATAAAGCTGTAAGGCTTCCACTTCTTTGGCTATCGTAAGAGATTTCTCCTGCGACATATCAAGGATTTTCCTCATCAGGGTAGCAAACTTTGTAAGATACCGGCTCGATGCCATCCGATCGTTTTGAAGCACATAACGATGAACGGTGTTCAATGAATTAAACAAAAAGTGGGGATTCATCTGGTTGATCAGTGCTTCCTGCTGAAACCAGTTGAGGTCGTATATCAGCTGATTTCTTTGTTTTACCAGCCGGATACGCCAAAAAAACACAAGACTGATCATCAACGCAACCAGCAATGCCGCCAGCAAAATAAACCACAGCTCCAGATAAAAGGGTTTCAGTATAACAATTTCCAGTCGTGCAGGTTCCGGATTCCATTCGCCAGCACCGTTTTGCACACTTACTTCAAACACATAAACTCCGGCTGGAAGATAGGGATACTGTGCACTTGTTTTTTGATTCACAACCCATTCATCCTGAAGCCCCAACATGCGATGTCGGTAAGTTTGCCTGCCTTTGTTGCGGAAGCTTAAGGCAAAATAATCCAATTGAATATTGTTCTGGTTGAACGGGAGTGTAATCTTGTTTTCAACCGGAAAATCATTGTGGCTAACAATCACATCGGTGATAAAGATTGGCAAATGAATGCCGGAGTGCTTAAATGCATCTTCATGTACTACTTGCAGGCCATCAACCGTTGCTAAAAAAAGCTGATCATCATAAAAATCAAGGTTGTTAATCTCATTCGAAAACATTCCGGAGTGAACATCAAATGTCTGAATAAAACCCTTCTGACCAAATGCTGTTCTGTCAATCAAGCTGAGGCCCGTATTCGTACCAACATAAATCATATTTCCTCGTACCTTAATTGCTGTAACCGAATTAGAAGCCAGCCCGTCCTGCTGTGTAAACTGGCTAAGGCTGTCGTCAATCAGCATCAACAACCCGCTTCCTTTGGTGCCAACCAACAGGGTATCTCCTGCAGCAGCTAACTGTGTTGCCCTTAAGCCGAGCAAAGGAAACTTATCTCTCATAGGCATTACAGTATCATTATGAAATAACCAAACCCCGTTTAAGGTAGCCAGAAAAACCTGATCTCCAATAACTGTAATATCCTCAACCCGATCTTTGAAAGCATCCTGATACCCATTGTACAGCAGTGAATCAGAATCACCGTCAACTTTCGAAAAACTGGCAAAATGACCCAATAAAACTGATTCATCCTTAAAAAAAACACTTTTGGCTCCCTGACTCAAAAAATCAAGATGCTTTACCTCTGCTTTCTTCCCACTCTGATAACCAAGCCATTTCACTTTAAATACTTTTTCCGAAGTACCAACCCATAAAACCTTTGAATGATGATCATAGTCAATATCTTCAATATACGAATCACTGGTCGAATCAAGCTGAAAAATATGCTGCTCACCCGAAGCTGAAATTCGACCGAGCCTGCCCCGGCTAAGTGCCAGCCACAAACTGCCATCAGCCTCCGAAACCACATCGTTCACATTCTCAAAATCAAAACCTGCATTACGGCTGTAGAAATGATTACCAAAAATTGGAATTTGAAAAACCCCTTTATTCAGGCTTGTTATCCAAAGTCCGTTTTCCTTATCTATAAAAAACCCCGAAACGGAAATGTTCGAGAAGTAATTCTTCGGCTTGACAGAAATGTCAGAGGATAAAAATTTATAAATCCCATTTGAAGCCGTTCCTACCCACAAATCGCCCTCGTTATCAACAATCATAGCGTGAATATTACTCTCCATTTCAAGTTTGTGTTCAATACGACCATGCTTGTCGATCTGATAAAGATTATTGTTGAAGGAAACAAAAAGTGCCTGCCCACACCACACCGTTCTCCATACAGGTCGTTGATGGGCCTCCCAATTATTCTCTATTTCAAACTGTATGGTGTCATTTTCAGAAAAAAACACGATCTGATTCGATCCATTGATGGTGGCATTTTGCTTGAGTAATTTATTGTTATCCAACAATAATAACTCATAATAGTGATGAAATTCCTGATTTTTCAACCAGCGATAATTTCCCTCCTCACTAATTTCCAATAGCCCCTTTCTCGGTACATTTACAAGCAGGTTATTCAGTGAGTCAATATGATAGGTGTCGAATATTTTAAAATTTCCCGGATAATCAGCCAACAAACTATCCAGTAGATAGTTGTAGGGGAATGCAACAACTTTTTCGTCAACCAGATAAGCAAAATGACCTCTGATAGTATTCACCCATATCCGATCCAATGCATCAACTTCCAGATCAAAAACTGTGTTTTCGGGCAATCCGGCACTTTCGTCAAAAATCATAAACCTATAGCCATCGTAGCGTGCTAATCCCTGATCAGTCGAAAACCACAAATAGCCTTTTTCATCTTGCACAACATCATAAACCTCCGAAGAGGGCAATCCATTTCGGCTTGTAATTTGCCTGTAAACGGGATCCTGTGCCATCGCATTTTGCAATAGAATAACAATCAACAATACACCCGTTAACCAGAACCGCATAATGGCAATTTGCTAACAAATTTACAGCAAATATATCAGCTAATAAGGCGGAGATCAAAGAAACAGCAATAAACTGATAGCCATAAGTGCCATGCCTCCAATCATCCCATAAATAGAATAATGGTGTTCGCCGTATTCTTCTGCAGCCGGGAGCAACTCATCCAGCGAAATAAAAACCATGATACCGGCCACCATGGCGAACAATACACCAAAAACAGTAGGACTTAAAAACGGCATGAGCAAAAGGTAACCAACCAAAGCCCCAATAGGTTCGGCCAATCCGCTGCTAAACGAAAGCCAGAATGCCCGTTTTCGGCTTCCGGTAGCATAATACACCGGCACCGAAACCGCAATTCCCTCAGGAATATTATGTATGGCAATGGCCACAGCAATGGCAATTCCAAGATTAGGATCGGACAAGGCCGCAGTAAATGTTGCCAATCCCTCCGGAAAGTTGTGAATACCAATGGCCAAAGCTGTGAAAATACCCATCCGGGCCAGCTTTTTCTTCTTCTCATCAATTTGATCCATATCCTCAATGCGTTTAACTTCGTGAGGATTTTCGATACTGGGAATAAATTTATCTATCAGTCCGATTACAAATATACCGGCAAAAAAGGCTAAAACAGTGTACCAGGAGCCTTCGCGAATGCCATATACTTCTGTTAATTCGATGCGTGCTTTGGACAAGATCTCAACAAAAGAAACATAAATCATAACGCCAGCCGAAAAACCCAGTGCCACAGACAGAAACCGGGTATTTGTACGCTTGGCCAATAAGGCAATGGCACTCCCTATTCCGGTAGATAGCCCAGCAAACAAAGTCAAGCCAAAAGCAATCAGCACATGTTCGTCCGAAATCATTTCTTATCAGTTCTTTGCTGTTTATTCTTGGCATAAGCAGCCCGGGTTGCCAACTTCTGCTTTTCGCGTTCAATTACCAAGGTAGCCATTTCATCAGCTCTTTCATCATCAGTTTTGCGATGTAAAGCTTCATTAAAGTGCGTTTCGGAAACATCATGACGATACATCAATGCACACAACCGCTCGAAGTCGTGCTCAAGCAAATCCAGTAAAAATAACTTTAACCTGGCATGTAATTCATTGTAGCTTAAACTGTTCAAACGCGATATTTCGCCAGGCTCAATAGGGCTCAATTCCATAAATTATTGGTTTTAGTTGTCAACATTGGTTTGAATACGCTGTTCGTGCGAATTCAACTCGTAAGCCACTAAATTACCATAACCGGCACGATTTTCCATATAAACTCCATTATCAAGATCAATAAAATGATACCTTTTTGATTGCATCACATGATACATAAATTCCAGATCAACAGGAACATGGCCATGAATCACTTTCTTGTTTCTGATCTTCTCAGGTGCCACTCTGAATTCACGCGTCCAAAGCATCGCATTGGTATCAGTTAGCGGATCGTCAAGATTAAAATTTAGTCCTGCATGTACCAATATATAATGCTCCAGCTCAATATAATAGCGTCCCTTTTGCATCCAGTTGATATACGTTTCAGGAATTTCGGAAGCATACTGCACGCCAAAGCTTTCCAGCGTTTCCTTTCCGCCAAGTGTTTCCCACACTTTCTGGATTTTCTTTTTACGACGCATGCCCAGAAAATGCTTTTTCTGCCGATCCTCTTCCCAGGCTTTTATGCAATAATCTTCATGGTTACCCTTAAGATAATGTATCTGATACTCCTTTGCCTCAAGATCCATAAGATAATCGAGCACCCCTTTACTATCCGGACCCCGGTCAATAAAATCACCTAAAAAATAGAGCGCATCAAATTTGTCTGGCTTGATCTGATTCTCAACCAGTGCCTGAAGCGTTTTATTACACCCATGAATGTCGGGAATTACCCAGCTTTTTTTCATAACACCGCTATTGGGGTCGTTTGGGCTGTAAATATACAATTTTAGGGCTCCCAAAATAATCAGAAATCCCAAAATTGTATGATACTTTTACTTTTTACTTGCCTGCTTTGCCACCTGATCCATCAGCTTTTTGATTTCTTCCGGATCACCAATAAAATAATCCTTCTGAAGATTCATATCATCATCAAATTCAAATACATAAGGTATTCCGGTTGGGATATTAAAGGCAAGAATGGCTTCTTCGCTCATCTTTTTGAGGTGCATCACCAAGGCTCTTAAACTGTTGCCGTGGGCTGCCACCAATATTTCGCCATGCTTTTCCAGACTCATCTTAATATCACTTTCCCAGTAAGGAACCATACGCGCAATCACTTCTTTAAGCGACTCGGTCATGGGCAGATGCTTAGGATCCACATCAGCAAAGCGTGGGTCTTTGGCTGGGTTTCTGGGATCATCTTCCGAAAGTGGCTGTGGAGGCACATCAAAACTGCGGCGCCAGAGCAGCACTTGTTCATCTCCATATTTATCAGCAGTTTCGGCTTTGTTAAGTCCCTGAAGTTCACCATAATGCTTTTCATTCAACCGCCAGCTTTTGAGTACCGGAATATACATCTGATCCATTTCTTCTAAAACCAGCCACAATGTTTTTATTGCCCGTGAAAGATAAGAGGTGTAGGCAATTTTGAAACGATAGCCTTTTTCTTTCAATAATTTTCCGGCTTTCTTTGCCTCCTCAACGCCCTGCTCCGAAAGAGGTACATCAGTCCAACCCGTAAAACGGTTTTCTTTGTTCCAGGTGCTTTGTCCGTGACGTATCAATACTAACTTTTTCATATTTCTATTTATTTCTTTAAACATTCCAGCTAAAAATGCGTGTTCCGCTCTCTGTAAAATCAGTAAAATCTCTCAAAAAGATATTTCATGCAAATTTAAAGCTTTTCGTGCTGATATCCGATTAACATTATGTAAATTTGTGGCATGAAGGCTGTTACGGTTCCGATATTTTTGCGAATTTTCTATCCATCGCTACTTTGGCAGATGCCTGCCGGAAACCAAACGCTTTACCTCACTTTTGATGATGGGCCTCATCCGAAAATAACACCTAAGGTGCTTGATCTGCTTGATCAATATCAGGCAAAAGCAACATTTTTTTGCGTGGGCGAAAACGTAGCGCGATTTCCGCAAACCTATGCAGAAATTTTAAACAGAGGCCATCGCACCGGCAATCATACCATGAACCACCTCAATGGCTGGAAAACCAATCTGAAGCTTTATTACGAAAACGTGAATGAATGTCGTAATTTGGTTGATTCGGATCTGTTAAGACCACCCTACGGACGCATTACACCTTCTCAAATCCAGGCATTAAAAAAAGAATATAAAATTGTGATGTGGTCGGTGCTGAGCTATGATTTTGACGCAGAAACCACCCCTGAGCAATGTCTGAATTATGTGATCGAACACGCTGAAGATGGGGTCATCATCGTATTTCACGACTCGGAAAAATCGGCCCGAAATATGCTAGCAGCTTTGCCCGAAGTACTCAGCTATTACCACGGCAAAGGATATCGATTCGAAAAACTATGACAGCCTGACAGCTGAAATTAAACCTTTTGCACTTCTGTAAATTCCAAAAACCATTTGTAACATTTTGGCAAGCTAGTTGTTCTAATAGAAACGATTCGACGTAAAATGATTATTTTTGTGCTATGGAAAATGATGAATTCAAAAAAGATATCGAAGAGCTTTTTCGTTTATTTAACAAGCTGATGGAGCGTTATCCAGAAGAAAACATGCCGGGCATTGATAAAGCGCAATTCGAGCAGCTGAAACTTTTTTTGCGCAATTACGAAAGCATGAAAGACCAAATTTCGATGCAGATGATGGGCCCTGTAAATGAACCCATGCGTCAGATGTTGCGTATGTTTATCAAACAGATGAAAGAGGAACTGGGCGAAGATGAATTCCTTCGGGAAGCAGAACAGGACGAAATCCCGATTTCGAGACAAACAATACCTGTGGAAAAAGGCGATCGGATCGAACAAATCGCACATATCGATGCCATGCTGAGCAGGCCAGGCCTTAAAAATGAAGAAATAGACAGATTGCTGGATGAACGTGCCAGGTTAAGCGATTTATTAAAGAAATCAAACGATTAAGGCTGGACTAAACGGATGAAATCATATCTAAAAATGCGGTGGAAAAAGTATTGGGAGAGAAAAACCTGGTTTTCAAAAATCAGCGATCTGGTTTTTATCCTGCTCATCATTGGCTTACTTATTCCTGCCAGCAGAAAAGAAATAAGTGCTTTTGTATCGGGCCTTACAGCAATGAGTCCGGGCACTCTGGACGAAGACAAGCAGTTAAGCGTAAGTAATGCGTCCCTAAAATGGTCGTTCGCCAATCAAGATGGGGCAGTATTTAGTCTCTCAGATTTTCAGGACAGGCCAATTTTCTTAAACTTCTGGGCTACCTGGTGTCCGCCTTGTATTGCCGAAATGCCTGATATTCAAGATTTATATGACCATTATGGCGATCGTGTTGCTTTTTTACTTGTTACTGACGAATCGCCCGAAAAAGTAAATGCCTTTATGCAGAAAAAAGCTTTTACGCTGCCTGTTTACTACCACCAGTCAGGGGTGCCGCAAGAGTTTGCCACACAAAGCATACCTACCACTTTCGTTATCAGCCCTGAACAAAAAATTGTGATTCGAAAAACCGGGGCAGCCAAATGGAACAGCAAAAAAATGCGTCAACTTCTGGACGAAATGATGCAGTAATTCAATATTATACAGAATAATATGTACAGCTCACATGCAAATTCATACCTTTGCAACTTTATACAGCCAAAATAGCCGTAAAAATAAATAACAAAAAATGAAAAAACTTGGAATTTTACTGATCTTCGTGGTTTTAGCCACGGCTACTCAGGCTCAGATCATTACAGATAAAACCAGTAAAAAATTTACAATTGGCTTCGATATTTATACCGATGTCTTAACCAAAACTCCGGCCAATTATAATGCCCGCACCATCAATCAGGGCTTTAATGTATTTGGAACTTATAATTTCGCGCTTGGGAAAAGTGCTCATACCTTTTCGCTGGGAGCCGGGATCCGCTCACAAAACTTCTATTCCAACACGCAAATTGCTGATTTAAACGCTGATACAATTCAATTTGTGCCAATAAGCAATAATTACAAAAAAAGTAAGATTAATTTGGTCTATCTGGATTTTCCGGCCGAGTTTCGCTTTCGCTTCAATAACACCTGGAAAGTTGGTATCGGTTTCAAACTAGGGGTGGCCATTGGGAGTAAAACAAAATATATTGGTGATATCACAGCAACCGGCCCACGTGTTTACGCCAAAGAAAAACGCATCAACTCCCTTGAAAAATACACTTTTGGACCAACTTTCCGGGTGGGCTATAAATGGATCAATCTGTTTGCCTATTATCAACCGGCCAGGGTTTTCCAACGCGATTTAGGCCCTGAGTTTTATCCACTTTCTGTGGGTTTAACAATAGCTCCTTTCTAAAAAGACGGAATTTTTTTTTATTGCCTTAACTCTTTTAGTTTCCTATCCACAGGAAGATATTTAGCATCATCAGAAATCCTGTGAAAAATCCCACATAAACTTCCATTGGCTTATGTGCCAGCAATATAAGGCGTGAAGTACCGATAAGTCCACTGATTAAAACCGACAAAATAAACAGCAGGTGAAAGCTTTCGGGCGAAAGCAATGCCAAGCCTGCAAAGGCGCCAGTAATTGCTCCCAGCCCTAGCATGTGCAGACTAATTTTCCACCACAAGCTTATGGCTGAAGCAATGATAGCCAGCAAAGTAGCTCCCAGCATATAAACATACAAAACCGGTGCAATTTGTAAGTGTTTCAAAAGGTAATACGTGAGGTAGAAAAATACTGCCGTTATCAGTAAGGGAGCGATACGTTCCTGTCGTGATGGCATTTGTAAGCTGCTGATGAGCCTGAATCTTAACATCAAATAGATGATCGATAATGGAAAAAGAAAAGTGGTCATAAAAATCAGGCCGGCAAGTTTCCAGATCATGGCATAGGGTATGCGAAGTATGATAAGATCGGCCTGCCAAATCAATGCAAAATAAGCCCAAACAGGAATAAGTAAAGGATGAAATAAAACTGAAAGTATCTTAGCGATTTGCTTTTCAACCATTGAAAGCAGTATTATAATTCTTTGCGCAGGCGGGCAACCGGAATATTCAGTTGTTCGCGGTATTTGGCAACAGTGCGGCGTGCAATATTGTAACCCTTCTCCTTAAGAATCGTTGTAAGTTGCTCATCCGTAACTGGTTTCGACTTGTTTTCTGCATCGATACAATCACTAAGAATTTTCTTAATCTCCCGAGTTGAAACCTCCTCACCTTCATCATTTTGCATTGATTCGCTGAAAAAACTCTTCAACAGAAAAGTTCCAAAAGGCGTTTGAACATATTTGGAATTGGCAACTCGCGAAATTGTAGAAATATCCAGGTTTACGATCTCCGCTATATCTTTCAGTATCATCGGTTTGAGCTTGGTCTCATCACCCGTAAGAAAATATTCATACTGATAATTCATGATTGCATGCATGGTCAGATAAAGCGTGTTTTGTCGCTGTTTGATGGCATCAATAAACCATCTTGCCGAATCTATTTTCTGCTTTACAAAAACCACAGCATCTTTATTGCTTTTACTTTTTTTATTTTCGGAATAGGTTTCGAGCATTTCGGCATAAGCCTTGCTAACCCTTAGTTCTGGCGTATTGCGGCTGCTCAGGGACAGCTCAAGTTGGCCGTCGTTATTAAAAATAATGAAATCCGGCATCACATATTGACTGGTGCGTCCGGCATCACTCATCGAATTGCCCGGTTTGGGATTCAGCTTCAAAATTTCATTCAAAGCATCTTTTAATTCATCTTCACTGATTTCGGCTCTTTTCAGAATTTTATCGTAATGCTTCTTCGTAAATTCATTAAAAAATCGGTCAACTATCATGATAGCCAACCTAAACTCCTTGTCAGGTTCTTCCTCCTGCAGGCGAAAGAGTTGTATGAGCAGGCATTCCTGCAAATTTCGTGCGCCAACACCCGGAGGATCAAAATCCTGTATTACCTTCAAAACTTCCAGCAATTCCTTTCTGTTCGTTTTGATGTTGAGCGCAAAAAGTAAATCATCAGCCAAAGCATCCAGAGGACGATTCAAATATCCTGCATCATCCAGATTACCAATAATATACTCTCCAATTATATGCTCCCGCTCATCCAGTTTACGATATCCAAGCTGTTGAAGTAAAAAATCCTGAAAACTTTGGTGACTCGAAAAAGGCATTTCATAACGGTCGTCATCCGGGCTGGAATTATTGGCCGCTAATTTGTAACTCGCGATATCATCATAATCCAGGTAATCATCAAAATCAAACTCATCATCAGTTGAGTCATACTCTTCTTCGGCCTCAAAATCTTCGGCAGTGTCATCCTCAAAGTCATCAAGCGTATCTTCGTGCTCCTGTTCGCCCTCCTCTATCTCGAGTGCGGGATTCTCTTCAATTTCCTGCTTGATACGTTGCTCCAGTGCTACAGAGGGAATCTGCAAAAGCTTCATCAGCAAAATTTGCTGAGGCGAAAGCTTCTGAAGTAATTTTTGTTGTAACCGCTGGTTTAACATAATATTTGGTTCATGGCAGTTGCTTCGCCTCGAAGCACACTGCTATTCTTTTGCGAAAGTAAGACAAAAATAAAAATTGCCACTTATTAATCCATATTGATTATTTGTGAATTTTTGCTTTTATCATGAAGAACTCAAAATTTACAGCTAGCGAAAACGGTATATATACCAGTATTTCAATGTGTTAAACCTAGTTCTTAAAGCAACAAATTCATAAAAATCAGTTCGAAAACAATATTTGTTCTCCCCGGAAGCCATCCCCGAAAAGCTTTATTTTAAATATCAACGGGTTATGCTTTAACCATTTTATCAGCAGTTTGCAAATCTAAAGCTCAAGTTTGTTCAGTGTAGCGGTTTTTGATTTCCTATCCAGCAGCATGAGCAGTGCGGGCAATGATTTCATTTTGCAAATCTGTTCCAAGATCATTGAAGTAATCAGAGTAACCCGCCACACGTACAATCAAATCGCGGTATTGCTCCGGATTTTTTTGTGCATCACGCAAGGTTTTAGCATCCACCACATTGAATTGAATATGATGTCCGTCGAAACGGAAATAGGTGCGAATTAATTGAATAAGTTTTTGAAATGCTTCTTCGTCTTTAAAAAATTCCGGTGCAAACTTTTGATTCAATAAGGTGCCACCAGTGCGCACATGATCTAGTTTTCCGGCTGATTGCAACACCGCTGTCGGGCCATTTACATCAGCACCCTGCACCGGACTTATCCCTTCGCTGAACGGTTGATGTGCCAATCTGCCATCGGGCATGGCACCTGTAACACTGCCAAAATAAACATGCGAAGTGGTTGGAAGCAAATTAATCCTGAAAAACCCGTTTCGATGGTTCGGTTTGCCATCTACCAGAGCAAAAAAATCCTCAAAAACCCTAAGTGCCTGTTGATCAGCTTCATTGTCATTGTTGCCCCATTTTGAGCTTTCATAAACCAGTTTAGCCCTAAGTTCTTCAAATCCAACAAAATCATGTCGGATTGCTTTGACTAACTGCTCCGGAGAAATCTGCCGAAGATCAAAAACCCATTTCTTGATTGCAGCCAGGCTATCCGTTATGCTTCCCAAACCAACACCCTGTATATAAGACGTATTGTAGCGGGCACCACCGGCATTGTAATCTTTGGCATTTTGAATACAATCCTCAATAAATAAAGATAAAAAAGGCACTGGCATGTATTTAGCAAACAGTGCTTCAATCTTACGGTTTCCTTCCAGTTTGATGGTAACAAACCAGTCTAATTGTCGGATAAATTGTTGGTAGAATACCTCAAAGCTTTCGCAAAGCTCAAGAGGATTGGTTTTCGACCCCAACTGTTGCCTGCTTTCCGGATCATAGCCACCATAGATAGTCAGCTCCAAAACCTTTGTAAGATTAAAATAACCTGACAACGTATAGGCTTCCGTTCCAAAAGCACCCGTTTCAACACAGCCACTCGCTCCACCATTACGGGCATCTACGATTGATTTCCCCTGCCTGAGCAACTGCTGGATAATAGCATCTGTATTAAAAAATGAAGGCTGCCCAAAACCAGTTTTCACAATCTGTAATGCCCTTTTCATAAAGCGATCAGGATTCTTCTTGCTGATTTGCACCATCGAACTGGGCTGCAGAAGACGCATCTCTTCGATCACATCCAAAATCAGATAGCTGAGATCATTTACGGCATCAAAACCTTTCTCTGTCAAGCCTCCCAAATTAATCAGGGCAAAATCGGTGTATGTATTGCTCTCCAAAGCCGTAACACCCACTTTTGGTGGAGCAGGATGATTGTTAAATTTGATCCAAAAGGCCTGAAGCAACTCTTTTGCCCGATCATGACTCAAAGTACCTGCAGCCAGTTCTTTTTGATAAAAAGGCCAGAGATGCTGATCCAATCTCCCTGGATTGAATGAGTCCCAGGGATTAAGCTCCGAAATAATGCCCACATGGATAAACCAATAATGTTGAAGCATCTCGTGAAAAGTTTGAGGAGCATGAGCCGGAACCCGTTTGCATACCTCAATAATCTCTTTAAGTTCAGCCCTTCTTGTCCGATTAGTGGTTCGTTGCAATTGTGTTTCCAGTGCTTCAACATGACGTTGGGCATAGGCAATCATAGCCTCAGCCACAAGCTGCATGGCTTCCAGTTCTTGCCAAAGGTTCTGGTCAATTCCACTGGCAGATTTGTCCTGTTTTACTTGTTTGATTTCTTCAATTATATCGAGCAAGCCCATGCTAAACAAGCGCTTTCCGGCCACTGTATGCCCTGGTGCACGCTGCTCCTGAAATTCTGTAAAAACACCTGCATGATACGCTTTGATCCAGTTTTCGGACATGGCAGCAAAAAGTCTGTCGCGCTGCGTTCGGCCTTTCCAAAAAGGAATAATTTTGTTTTTATACGTTTCAAAAGTTGTTTTATCCACTTTAAAACTCACTTTCTCGCGCTGATCCAGCATACGCAAGTCATCAAGGCTGTGCAAAGAGATTTCGGGATAGGTTGGCGTAGCTTTGGGAGCCGGCCCACGTTCTCCAATAATAATTTCCAGCTCGTGGATATAAATCTTCTTATTCTTCAACAAATAGCGAAAAGCCTCTGCCCGTTGGATTGCAACAGAAGACTGATTTTTAGCAAATTTCTGATAATATTCAGTGATCAACATGGCCCGTTCGGGAGATATTGCCGGAACAGCATCCAGGCTGAGTTGACGAAGATTTTGAATGCGTTTGTTCATGGGTTTTGGATTTAAGCACCTATGCTTACAACTGGCGCAAGATCATTGAAATAGGTTTTGATTTGTTGTTGTTTTTCAATTGGATAATTCGGTAGTTGTTTCAAACTGTAAATTAAGTCAAGCCGATTGTATTTGTTGTAAGCCGTTTGATGATAGGGCAATAGATCGATGCGCTGAATTGCTTTCGTGCCTTTTAAAATTGCCCTGATGGCTTTCAGGTTTTGCGTTGTATCTGTAATATTCTCAATCAAAGGGATTCGGATGATCACTTCAGTTTTCTGACGCATCAACAACTTAAAATTTTCTAAAATCAGTCGGTTTGATTTACCTGTAAATTTCTTATGCTGTGCATCTTCCATAATCTTCAGGTCGAAAAGTACCAGATCGGTTTTGGATATAACTTCTTGAAATACAGATTCAGGAGCATATCCGGAAGTATCCACTGCGGTGTGAATATCAAGTTGATGGGCAGCATCAAGTAAGGCCATCACAAAATCTGCCTGCATCAGTGGTTCGCCGCCGCTTAAGGTGATTCCTCCACCAGATTCTTCATAAAAAAGCCTGTCGGCTTCTGCTTTGCTAATCGCTTGATTTAATGTAATAATTTCTCCAACTTGTTTGACATAAGGTACTGACGACTGACCCATTTTGTGTGTGCAGGCTACCTTCTGAATACCAGGATAATGACTCTCCGGATTATGACACCAGATGCAACGTAAAGGACAGGCTTTAAAGAAAAATGTTGTACGAATTCCTGGACCATCGTGTACCGAAAAACTTCGAATATCAAAAATTATGGCTTTCATGAAATACAGATTGATCAATGTTTGGATTAGTTAGATTTACCAAACAATCAGCAAAGCCAGCAGGCAAAGAGGCCTTTGCCGTTGTTGTGATACAGATCAGTTTTTTTAAAACTGCACATGATCATTAAATTCAATCTGTTAAGCAAGCGAAGATATAAAAAAAGAAGGATGTAAAAACAAATTTATCTTTCACCAGATAAATGAAATCTATTTCGATTTCTCAAAAACCGTAACGATCTCTCCCAGCGGAGTATCTGACTTTATTGTTATTGCTCCATCCTGGTATGTTCCCAACTCATGCATTATGAGATCATTTTCAAAATTGTAACTGATCACTCCATTTTCGTCCAGCATCCACTTGGCGCGATGGGTGTTGTGATTGTCAATTATACTCAAAGTGCTGTCGCTGGTAAACTTCAAAATGGTTTTCTTTTCTCGTTCAGCCACCTGATTTACTGTCGTAGGATCCGCTTTTTGTTCATCAAAATCAATCTGAACGTCCGTAACTTTCCAGGTTCCAACCAGTTTTGATTCCGGTGTTGATGAACAGGACCATAAAACAAATACAAACAAGGCTAAAACAAATCGGCTAAACAGTGCAACTACTTTCATAAATCAAAAGTTTATCTTCATTGGTAAAAAACGCATACTCTCCATTGGTGTTGAAAAGCCTCGCAAAAGTAACACAAAGACAGATAAAAACAGCAGATTGCCAAACAAGTTGTGTTTTATTCTTAAAAAACAAAACATCAGTCCCGCCAGAAAAAAACTTGACAAACATAAAATATCACTGTTGTCCGGTTAAAATAACATAAAAACGCTCAATCGCTTTAATTATGCCGTCCCGTACGTACGGGACGAAATTATATTTATACCGGTCAACAGTGATAAAATATATCTTATTTTTGCCAAACGGTTTAACCATTTAGTTAAACTAATAAGTTAATAATATGACTACCGAAGAAAATATCATCAACGCTGCCAAAGAAGTATTTGTACGAAAAGGATTTCAGGGTGCTAAAATGCAGGAAATTGCCAACGAAGCCGGAATCAATAAAGCCTTATTGCACTATTATTTCAGATCGAAAGAGAAGCTTTTTGAGCAGATTTTTTCCGGAGCTTTTCAACAACTTATTCCCACTTTATCCAAAAAACTGGATGAAACCACTGATCTTGAAACTTTCATTCGTTTTTTCGTACCTTTCTACACAAATTTCATTCAAAAAAACCCACATCTGCCACAGTTTATCATAAACGAGTTAAGCCAAAACCCCGATCGGATCAGAAATTTGGCGGCTACCAAGGTTTTTCCTTTTCCCAAACTTTCGCGTATGATAACACAAGCAGTTGCCGAAAATAAAATTCGTCCGATAGAAAATGAGCAATTGATAATCAATATATTGGCCTTGATTATTTTTCCTATCGTTGCCAAACCCATGATCGAAGGTGTGATTTTTAACCAGAATGCCGAAAGCTATCAAAACTTCATGGCAAAAAGATCAGATGAAGTAATTGAAACCATCTTAAATTCCATAAAACCTCAAAAGAATTGATGATGAAAAAAAAATTTTTTTCTGTCATGCTGATACTTTTGGTTAGCGCAATAAATGCTCAAATCCCGAGAAGGCATTATAGGCTGGAGACTATTATCGATTCAGCATTAAGGCATTACGCCATCAACGGGCAAGCGGCTATCCAACAGCAAATTTTTGAGTTGCAGTCATCCATAATTAATAACGGATGGAAACCTCAGCTGATGCTCAACGGACAGGCAAGTTACCAATCAGACGTCACCAGGGTCGAAATTCCTATTCCCGGCTTCTACTCGCCCGAAATTGCCAAAGACTGGTACAAGCTAAATCTTGATATCACACAGCAGATTTATGATGGAGGAATATCGGCTGAAAGAAAGAAAGCAGAAGAAGCCAGTCTGGCTGTATCCCTCAAAAACATTGATCAAAAGTGCTATCATTTCCGCGAACAGATTCACAACATTTATTTTCATGCCCTGCTTTACGAGCAACAAATCAATGATCAACAGAGTGCCGTGAACAGTCTTGAAAAGCTTATCAACGAAATGCAATCAGCTTATGAGACAGGAATGATCTTACAGTCGGAATTGAACACACTTAAAGTTGAAAAGCTGAAACTGCTGCAGCAAAAAACCACAAGTGAAGCCGGCAGAAAATCAGCACTTGCCCTACTGGCCACCCATTCGGGATTGCCCATTTCGGCTGACGACAGCCTGCTTGTTCCCAATCAAAACATCGGGGAGCTCAAGCTGGTCAATCAACGGCCCGAACTGGAACTTTTCACACTTCAGCAGGAACAACTACAACAGCAGGAATCACTAAGCAAAACCACCCGAAATCCTGTGATTCAGGCCTTCGGACAGGCAGGTTATGGCCGGCTCTGTTTTAATATGCTGGAGGACGACTTTACACCCTATGCCATAGCCGGCATTCGATTCCAATATCGAATCTATGATTGGAAAAGTAATCAAAAAGAACGCAAAATTATTCGGCTTAATGCCCAAACCCTCGATCTCGCAAAGCAGGATTTCGAACAAAACATCTCAGTAACTGCCAAGGCAAAACTTAAAGAAATAAAGCAGTATGAAGTATTGCTCGCGCAAGGCAGGGAGATCATCGGGATGCAAAAGGAAATACTGCAAACCGCCGAAAATCAGCTTAAAAACAGTCAGGCGGATCAAGCCAGGATTCATCAGTTGTTTGAAAAAAACGCGGCCACTTCCAAGCAAAAAGATGATATTGACGGAGCTGTTGCCCTGAACAAAACACAACAGCAAGCACTTATTGCGCAATTCGGCGGGATAGAAAAAGAAACACAAGTAGTTGATGCGCAAATTGCCCAGCTAAACGATAACATTCGTAAAGCAAAAATTGTGCAACCCATCAACGGCACGATATTAGCCAAATATGCCGAAGCCTGTGAAATTGCTGCACCCGGAAAACCGCTTTACAAAACAGCCGATCTCAACCATCTCGATCTCAAAGCCTACATCACCGGCAAACAACTTGCCGACTTTGTTTTAGGCAAGCAGGTAAACGTGTTCATTGATGGCACCAACGAAGCCACTGAATTAAAGGGAACCATCAGCTGGATTGCTTCATCTGCAGAATTCACACCCAAGACCATACAAACCAAAGAAGAGCGTACCGACCTTGTTTATGCCATTAAGGTAAGGGTTGGCAACGACGGCAGACTGAAAATCGGAATGCCGGGCGAAATCCGTTTAATCACTCACTAATTATTTAATCCTATGACAAACAGATTCTTATGTATTTTTCTAACCGCACTTTTTAGTATTTCTGCCCTCAGCCTTTCGGCTCAAAACAAGGCCGATCGCGTAGTAGGGAAGTGGCTCAACGAGGACGGGGATGCCCATGTGGAAATCACCAGATCAGGCGACACTTTTTCGGGTAGGCTTGTTTGGCTCAAATTTCCTGTTGATGATGAAACCGGCAAACCCAAGCTCGACAAAAAAAATCAGGATGATGCACTGAAAACCCGTCCCATCATGGGCTTAGAGATGCTTTCCGGATTCACTTACGACAGCGATGATGATGAATGGAATGATGGAAAAATTTACGACCCCAAATCGGGTAAAACCTATAGCTGTTATATGGCTTTTGATAAAGATGGAAAACTAAAAATCAGAGGTTATATCGGCATTTCGCTAATTGGCCGAACAGACTATTGGACATCAATAAAATAGATTCATCATGAATTCTGAAATGGCAGTTAGCGCAAATGCACTCTCAAAATTTTATCAAGACAAAAAAGCCCTTGACAGCCTAAGTTTTGAGATTGAGAAAGGCAGCTTTTTGGTTTTATCGGCCCAGACGGTGCCGGTAAAACCAGCCTTTTCAGGATTTTAAACAGCCTGCTCATCCCCGACAGCGGAAAAGCCAGTATTCTGGGATTTGATACGGTTAGAGATTACAAGCAAATTCGCCGGATTATTGGTTATATGCCTGGCAGGTTTTCGCTCTATCAGGACTTAACGGTGGAGGAAAACCTGAAGTTTTTTGCCGGAATCTTCAAAACCACAATCAAGGAAAACTACCATCTGATCGAAGATATTTACCGGCATATTGAGCCGTTTAAAAACCGCAAAGCCGGAAAGCTTTCGGGCGGCATGAAGCAGAAGCTGGCACTTTCGTGTGCGCTTATACACAAACCTGAAGTGTTGGTACTAGACGAACCCACAACAGGGGTAGATGCCGTTTCGAGAGGTGAATTTTGGGAAATGCTGCATAAACTCAAAACCCAAAATATTACGATTCTGGTATCGACACCCGATATGGATGAAGCTTCGCTATGCGATGAAGTGGCCTTAATGCAGGAAGGTAAATTCATGCAACGCGCCACTCCGGAAAGGATAATAGAAGCTTTTGACGAAAAACTTTGGTCGGTTCAAAGCAATAAAATGTTTGAATTGCTCTCGCACTTAAGCAGCTTTCCGGAAATCAGGCTGGCCTACCGCTCAGGCGATCACATCTGCTTTATTCCGAAAAAGCAGTCGATTGAAGAAAAAAATTTACTTGCCCATCTGGAAAACCTTGGTCATCAATCAGTAAAGCTCAAACAGATAAAGCCAACAATCGAAGATAGTTTCATCTCTCAGATGCAAACTCAAAATTAATGCCATGAAACCAGTGATAGAAGTAGAAAATCTGGTAAAGAAATTCGGCAGTTTTGTTGCCAACAATTCTTTAACGTTTTCGGTATTTCCGGGCGAAATTTTTGGGTTTCTGGGAGCTAACGGGGCAGGAAAAACCACAACAATAAAAATTCTCTGCGGACTTTCGGCTCCTACCTCAGGCAAAGTTAGTGTGGCAGGATATGATGTGTACAGACAAAGCGAACAAATCAAAAAAAAACATTGGCTATATGAGCCAGAAATTTTCGCTCTATGAAGACCTCAGTATCACCGAGAATTTTAAGTTCTACGGCGGTATTTACGGCCTTAGCCGAAATGAGATCAGGGAGCGGACAAAAGCCCTGCTCAATCGGCTGAATTTTTTGAAAGCTCAAAATGAGGTTTTGCGCAATATCCCGCAAGGGTGGAAACAAAAGCTGGCCTTTTCGGTGGCAGTGATGCATCAGCCAAAGGTCGTTTTTCTGGATGAGCCAACCGGAGGCGTTGATCCGATAATCAGAAGATAGTTTTGGGAGTTGATTTACGAACAAGCCCACAGTGGCACTACGATATTTGTGACTACGCACTATATGGACGAAGCCGAATATTGCGGCAGGGTGAGCATTATGGTGGATGGCAAAATTGAAGCCCTCGATAGTCCCGAAAAGCTAAAAAATCAATTTGCCCTAACCAGTATGAATGATGTTTTTGTGAAACTGGCTCGGGCTACAAAATAAATTCAGCATGAAAGGATTTGTAATAAAAGAGTTTCTGCACATTTTTCGCGATCACCGCACCATGCTTATCCTTTTTGAAATGCCCATCGCCCAGTTGTTGCTATTTGGTTTTGCCATCACCAACGAAATCAATCATGCCAGTATTGCCGTGTTTGATAAGGCCAAAGACTCAAAAAGCCTCAAACTCCAACATAAACTAACCGCTTCTGGCTATTTTGATATAAACATGCAACTCGAAAACACCAAATCAATCGAAAAAGCATTTCGCAGCGGTAAAGTGAAAGAAGTTGTGGTGATCCCTCCTCAATTCGAAAAGACACTTGAGTTAGGTCAACCTACTACAATTCAATTGATTAATGATGCCAGCGATCCAAATACTGCCAATCTGATCAGCAGCTACACCTCGGCCATACTGATGGATTTTGCAGCCAACATAAACCCGCAAGCCAACTCACTTCCCGTTACGACAGAAACAACCATGCTGTACAATCCGGAGTTGAAAGGTGTTTTTATGTTTGTGCCCGGAACCATAACCATTCTGCTTATGCTGGTATCGGCTATGATGACCTCCATTTCGATTGCCCGCGAAAAAGAAATGGGCACTATCGAACAAATTAATATTACACCAATCAAAAAATGGCAGTTTATCACCGGTAAGCTCCTGCCCTTCTGGTTGATCGCTCTGTTCGATCTGGCATTTGGTTTAGGTATTGCCAAAGTAGTTTTCAACATCCCGTTTCTGGGTAGTTTCCCTTTGTTAATAGGTGTTGCAGCAGTTTATCTGCTTGTAGTGCTGGCAATGGGTTTGCTTGTTTCAAACCTTTCGGATACCATGCAGCAATCCATGCTTATTTCCTAGATTTTTCTGGTGATCTTTATTTTGATGAGCGGTCTTTTTACACCCATCGAAAGCATGCCTGAGTGGGCGCAATGGTTCAATAAAAACAATTCGATTGCTTATTTTATCACCATTAACCGAATGATAATGCTCAAAGGTTCAGGATTTTCTGATTTTTTGGAATTGTTTTATGCTTTGACGGCCTATGCCATTCTCATCCTGATACTGGCTGTAAATCGCTATAAAAAAGTGAAAGCCTGATTGTGGTAATCACGGTAAGATACTTGCTTACATCAATTAAAACAACCTAAAAAAATTAATTAATTCCACTGTTTAGCACCCGATATATCTTGAAATTACAAGGCGTTGGATTTCAGAAGTACCTTCACCAATCTGCAGGAGACGCTGGTCGCGATAAAAGCGCTCCACATCATAGTCTTTCATCAGGCCATAGCCTCCGTGTATCTGAACGGCTTCATCAGCAACTTCCTTGGCAATTTCGGAACAGTAGAGCTTTGACATCGCTGCTTCCAAACCAAAAGGACGTCCTTCGTCTTTTAGCCAACAGGCTTTATACAGCAGGTTTCGGGCCAGCTCTATTTTAGTAGCCATATCAGCCAGCTTAAAGGCATTGATTTGAAATTTAGAAATTGGCTGTCCGAACTGCTTACGTTCTTTGGCATAAGCCAGGGCAAGCTCGTAGGCACCTTGTGCAGCACCCAAACCCATGGCAGCAATCGACAGTCGTCCGGCATCCAGCGTAGAAAGCATAATCTTTGATCCCTGACCTATCTCACCCAACAGATTTTCTTTTGGAACACGCACATCATCAAAATACAACTCGGCAGTATCGGATGCACGCCACATCATTTTGTTGTGCATCTGAACCCTTTTAAAGCCTTTGGTATGACCTTCGACCAATATGGTGGTAAACTGTTTTTTGCCATCTTTCTCGCCCGAAACAGCTTGCACGGTAGTGCCAATATTCAGGCTTGAAGCCCCATTGGTGATAAATATCTTGGAACCATTAATCACCCATTCATCATTTTGAATCTCGGCAGTGGTTTTCGATCCACGCGAATCGGAACCTGCACCAGGCTCAGTGAGACCAAAACTCCAAAGGGCTTCGCCGGTACACAGCTGTGGAAGGTACTTCATCTTCTGGTCTTCTGATCCATAGTAATACAAGGGACCAATGCCCAGCGAATTGTGCGCTGCAAGGGTGGCAGCCTGCGATCCGTCAACACGGGCAAGCTCCTCAACAGCAATGATATAGGCGAGGGTGTTGAGTCCCTGGCCACCATATTTTTCGGGCAGATACATCCCAAAAAGACCTAATTCACCCATGCGTTTGGTGAGTGCTGGCGAAAACTCAGCTTTTTCATCCAGTTGTTGAGCAACAGGTTTAATCTCACGTTCGGCAAACTCGCGAACGGTTTCACGGATCATTTTGTGTTCTTCAGAAAGATCGAAATTCATGCGTTTAATTTTATCTGGTTAGTCTTTTACGATGGGTTTCAGATGCACCAATTGTGTTTTGGCATCCACCATTTCATCCTTTTTCACATTAACAACATCAACAATAGCATCAAAGGGTGCAAGGATATTATTCTCCATTTTCATTGCTTCCACAACAATTAAAACAGCACCCCTGTTCACTTGCTGTCCATTTTTTACATTTATTTGGATCACCTTGCCGGGCATGGGAGCAAACAAACTGCCCTCTTCGGTATCAGCACTTGAATGTCCGTAATTCAGCTGCTCGTTCAGCTCATCCAGGCGTTCGCAACTAAAAATTGTTCCATCAAACTGAACCAGCCAGTTTCCTTCTGCAGCCTGCGACACTGCCGCCTGATAGCCCTGGCCTTCCCTCAAAAACTGCATAATCAGCCCATCCCACAAAATAAGTTTAAGTTCAAATGACTGATTATCAACTTCAACAGAAAGCTTTCCTGATGAATTACTATTTAATTTAGCTGTTAAGCTTTTCAATCCAATGCGAATGGGGATACTCATTTCATGTCGCCAATAGCCAATCTGCTGCCAGACATTAGCCTGCTCTATTCCTTCTAGCAATTGATGGTTGAGCTTATACAACAAAAATACAGCTGCAATAAATTCATGATCAGCTTGCTTTTCTTTTTCGATGCTCCATTGCACAAGTGCATCAGCGTGAGTATCACAAAAACCAGTGCTGATTTGATTATTGACGAAGGCTTCGTTTTGCAATATCGCTATCAAAAATGGAATATTGGTGTGAATGCCGTGAATAACGTAGGATTTAAGAGCCTCCAGGCTTTGGCTGATTGCCTCGGAGCGATTTGATCCATAAGCAATTAGTTTACTGATCATTGGGTCGTACTGCGAATGTACGAAAGCTGCATCATTCAGGCTGCTGTCGATGCGAATGTCTTCTGTGTCGGGTTCGCGATAGGCCAGTATTTCACCAGGCGAAGGCATAAACTGTTGAGATGGATTTTCGGCATAAATACGGCATTCAATGGCATGTCCGGTTTGCTGTATATCAGACTGTCGATAGCGTAGTTTTTCGCCTTGTGCAATCAAAACCTGTTCCTCAATCAGATCAACTCCTGTCACCATTTCTGTTATAGGATGCTCCACCTGAATACGGGTGTTCATTTCAAGAAAGAAGAAATTGAGTTCCGGATCGACCAGGAACTCAATCGTACCCGCACTTTGATAACCAATCTTCCGGCAGATGGCTACAGCCGCCTCACCCATTTTGTTACGCACTTCAGGGCTAAGTGTAGGTGAAGGTGATTCTTCGATAATCTTTTGATAACGACGCTGTATGCTGCATTCCCGCTCAAAAAGGTGAATCACATTGCCGTGATGATCGGCCAGCACCTGTATTTCGATATGGCGTGGGTTTTCGATAAACTGCTCAATGTATATCGTGCCATCTCCAAAATAATTCTGTGCTTCGCGAGCTGTTGATTCCAGTATCTGAGGCAGCTCATCCGCATTTCTGACGATACGCATGCCTTTTCCTCCTCCTCCCGAAGCTGCCTTTACAAGTAACGGAAAAGGAAGCTGTGCTGCGTTTTGAAGGAGTTCATCAGGATTTCCGGTGATGCCTTTGGTAACCGGAAGGCCGGCCTCAAGGGCATATAGACGTGCGGTTATCTTGTTGCCCATCAGTGTGATGGATTGTTCCGTTGGGCCTATGAAACTAATGCCATTTAGTGCACAGGCTTTGGTGAGTAAGGGACTTTCCGATAGGAATCCATAGCCTGGATGAACGGCCTGTGCTCCTACTTTTTTGGCAGCCACGATAATCTTATCAACATTTAAATACGTATCGGCAAGTGTGCCGCTCCCCAGTGAAATACTTTCATCGGCCATGCTGACATGCAATGCTTTTTCATCGTTATCAGCATAAACAGCAACCGAACGAATGTTCATCTTGCGAATTGTACGCATAATACGCACAGCAATCTCTCCGCGATTGGCGATCAGTATTTTCTTGAATTTCAACTTTTCCTTCATAGCATCCAGTTGGGTTTTCGTTTTGCAAAAAAAGCCGCAAATCCTTCCTGTCCTTCCTCCGAAGCGCGGCGATCTGCTATTTGCTTTGTAGTGAATTTAGTTAGTTCTTCTTTGTGCCCTTGCAAATGGACAACTGTGCGGATGAGTGTTTTGCACGCTTTAAGGGCCTGTGGTGCGCTACTCAATAATTGATTGACGATGCCGGTAACACATTCTTCCTTGCGCTCGTCAGAAAACATCTGATTGACCAACAAAAAACGATAGGCCTCTTCTGCCGAAAATTTTCTTCCTGTCATCATCAGTTCCCGGGCAGCTGCTTCACCACAGCGGGCAATCACAAATGGAGAAATAGTTGCCGGAGTAATGCCCAGTTTCACCTCGCTAAAAGCAAAAATTGTATCTTCATGTGCCAGCACGATATCACAGGCTGCTGCAAGCCCGTTGGCTCCTCCGTAAACTGCTCCGTGCAATACAACAACAACAGGAAGTGTGCAGTTTTTTACTGTATCGAACAACCTGGCCAATTTTTGGGCATCATGTAAATTTTCTTCATAACCAAATCCTGAAATTTCTTTCATGTATTGCAGGTCAGCACCTGCACTAAAGGAAGGGCCATTACCGCTTAAAATCACCAGCCGGATCTCATTCTGACTATCTAACATTTCGAAAACTGCGGTGAGTTCGGAAATCATTTCAGGATTTAGGGCATTATGTTTTTCGGGGCGATTTAGCATCACATTGGCAATGCCATTACTTTTTTGTAACTGGATTGTATGAAAATCGTTTTCCATATCTTACATTCTAAACACCCCAAATTGCTGTTCGGGGAAGGGGTTGTTAAGCGAAGCTGCAATGCCAACTGCCAATACTTTTCTGGTGTCGGCCGGATCAATGATGCCATCGTCCCAAAGCCGGGCTGTACTGTAATAAGCCGACCCTTCGCGTTCGTATTTTTCGAGAATTGGTTTTTTGAGTGCTTCAATTTCTTCGGTTGTCATCTCTATCCCTTTGGCACGCAACTGATCTTGTTTTACGGTTGCCAGCACATTGGCTGCCTGTTCGCCTCCCATCACCGATATTTTTGCATTAGGCCACATAAAAAGCAGGCGGGGGCCAAAGGCACGTCCGGCCATGCCGTAGTTACCTGCTCCAAAGGAACCCCCAAATATCACAGTAAACTTAGGCACATTGGCATTAGAAACGGCATGAACCATTTTGGCTCCATCTTTGGCAATGCCACCTCGTTCAAAATCCTTTCCTACCATAAAACCTGTAATATTCTGCAGGAATATCAGCGGAATTTTACGCGCAGTACACAGCTCAATAAAATGAGTGGCTTTGAGTGCTGATTCCGAAAACAGCACACCATAGTTGGCAATGATCCCTACGGGAAATCCCATGATATGCGCAAAACCCGTAACCAATGTAGTGGCATATCGCGCTTTAAACTCCTGAAAACGTGAGCCATCCACAATACGGGCAATAATTTCGCGGGGATCGACCTGTTTACGCAGATCGAGTGGTGCAATGCCATAGAGTTCTTTGGGATCGTAGAGTGGTTCCTCCGGCACAATGATATCAAGTGCTTGAGTGCTTTTGGGTTTCAGGTTTTCGAAGATATTCCGGCAGATTTGAATGGCGTGTGTATCGTTCTCGGCAAAATGGTCGGCCACGCCAGAAATGGCGGTATGTACATCAGCTCCTCCCAGTTCTTCTGCGGTTACCTCTTCACCTGTGGCAGCTTTTACGAGTGGCGGGCCACCAAGAAAAATCGTGCCTTGATTTTTAACGATGATAGTCTCATCACTCATGGCCGGCACATAAGCTCCTCCGGCTGTGCAGCTTCCCATCACAATGGCCACCTGTGCCAGCCCCATGGCCGACATACGCGCCTGATTATAGAAAAAACGTCCAAAATGATCTCTGTCCGGAAAAACAGTATCCTGCTCCGGCAAAAAGGCACCTCCCGAATCGACCATATATACGCAGGGCAAGCCGTTTTCCATGGCAATTTCCTGCGCTCTCAAATGCTTTTTGATGGTGTATTGCATATAGGTGCCGCCTTTTACGGTAGCATCATTGGCGATGATGATCGTTTCGCGTCCGTGAATCACGCCAATGCCGGTGACGATTCCTGCCGATGGAAAACCGTTATCATAAAGATCGTAAGCCGCCAGTGAAGAAAGTTCCAGAAAGGGTGTGTTTTTGTCAATAAGCAGGTCGATGCGTTCGCGGGCAAGCAATTTGTTGCGTGATTTGTGCTTTTCAACGGCTTCGGGACTTCCGCCCGAGATGCTTTGTTTCAGCCGTTGACGATAAGTCGTAAGCAATGCTTCAAAAGCCTTTTTGTTTGTTTGAAAAGCATCCGATGTAGTGTCAATCTTAGATTGTAGGGTGTACAAAATATTCCTTTTAATTGTTTTTTAATAAATGGTTTAGTATCCCGAATGAAAACAGTCCAGGGTTTTCGATTGGGTAAAAGTATGAAATTTATTTTAGAGTAGCCCGAGATAAAAGTTCACTGAAAAAGGTTGTTGGTTCTGGATAAAAAGCTCAAATTTCATCTCACTGAAATGAAAATGAACACATTTTAAATGAAATAGGGAACAAGAAATTACTCAGGAAATGAATCAATGATTAATTTCTTGCTGGCTGAAAATTAAAAAATGACACCCTTTAAAACCACCATCAATCGAATTTTGTCAGCCAGGCAAATGTTGCCAGATGCAAGTATCAGTTGTTACAAGCAGCCAAAAAAAAGACAACTACAAACTCAATGACAATGAAAAGAGTTTTTAGTCTGATAAATTTGTTAAGAAATGAATTACTTTTGTATAGCAAGAAAACATAGGCTATGAGCAAAATAAGGATAAAAAATTTCGGTCCCATCAAAGATGGAATGCTGGATGACGAAGGCTGGATAAATATTAATAAAGTCACTGTGTTTATAGGCAATCAAGGTAGCGGAAAAAGTACCGTGGCAAAGGTTTTTTCCACATTAAGTTGGATTGAAAAAGCTATTAACAGAGGAGATATTGAAAAAGAGAAATTCTCCTTTCACATGTTTAAGAATTTCTTACAATACCAGAAGATTCAGAATTATTTTAAAAACAATACCTACATAGAGTATTCTGGTGAAAGGTATCATATACTCTGCGATAGGGCAAAACAATATCCAGTTGTAACAGAGACTAAGGGCAATTTATACACCGTTCCCAAAATTATGTATGTTCCATCTGAAAGGAATTTTTTAAGTACAATCAAGGATGCTTATAACGTTAAAGGATTGCCTGATAACTTATTCACATTTGCTGAAGAATTGAGAAAAGCACAAAATGAAAGTGTAAAAAACGTCAGTTTGCCATTAAAAGGTTATTCATATGAATATGATGTAGATGAGGACTTATCTTATGTTATAGGAGATGATTACAGAATTAGTATAATTGAAGCAGCCAGTGGTTTACAATCATTTATTCCTTTATTCCTTGTTTCCAAAAATCTTGCTTCATTAATTTCCAAAAATCAGAAAAAAATGAAAAGCGAATTGACTGTTACACAATCTGTAAGATTTGCCAATGAAATAATGGAAATAATGAATAACAATTCTTTAACTGACAAGGATAAAAACAAATTAACAAAATCAGTTAAAGCAAGATATTTTAATAAATGCTTTATCAATATCGTTGAAGAACCGGAGCAGAATTTATTTCCGACATCTCAACAACAAATGCTGAACTGCCTAATGGAGTTCAATAATCAGAGCAAATGGAATAAATTGATTTTGACAACACATAGTCCATATTTGATAAACTATCTAACATTAGCTGTAAAAGCCGGGAATGTATATAAAACATTGAAAGAAAAAGGATATAAATTAAAGGATCCTGAATTTTCTAAAACGAATGAAATTGTACCCAGGTCATCAACTGTAATTGCAAGTGATTTAGCAATTTATGAATTGGATGAGAAAAAAGGAACTATTAGAGCGTTAGGCAAATTTGAAGGTATTCCATCTGACAATAATTTCCTTAACATTTCTCTTGGAGAGGTTAATAAACTTTACGACTCACTTTTAGAAATTGAAGAAGAATTATGAGTGTAAATTTTCAGGAGAAATCTTGTCAGATTTTGGTAAAAGATAGGAAATTCGGTATTTATGACGCTGAAGATAAAACTCCAGCAAAAATTATCGACTACAATTCCGACTTATGCAATGCTATAGTTACTAATGAAAGAAAAGTTGAAATACTTTTTACCGCTATTGACAATTGTATTATTATTAATAGATCAAATGGTAAAATGGACAATCGTTGTGACGCTATGTTGTGTTATGAATCAAATTTGTTTTTCATTGAATTAAAAAATAAAAGAGACAAATGGCAGGCAGAAGGACTTTCTCAGATAGAAAGCACAATTAAAAGAATGATTGATGAAAATCCTGAATATTATTTTGGTTTTAAGAAACGAAAAGCAATAGTTGCAAACCGCAAAAATAAATTTCCCTCTTTTCATGAATCAAATTTAGAACAACGTGAATATTTTAGCTCAAAGTATAAAATGAGAATCCAATTTGAAGCGGAAATTAATATTGAATAACGAAAACAGCCAAGTTGTAACACGCGATATAGTTAATTTTCGTTACAATGCGTATTCGAGTGATAAAGCCCTTATCAAAAGTAGTTGTAACCTGACAGGAAAGTGCTTCGAAATAGGCAACTAACCAAACTGCTAATAAAACTGCCCCTGAAGATAGGCTTTTGTTTGTTGTTCCTGCGGGTTGTCGAAAAAATCCCTGGCATCGGCTTGCTCTACTACCTGTCCCATATACATAAAAATCACATGGTCAGCGATGTTTCTGGCCTGGCGCAAGATATGCGTTACCAACACTATGGTATAATTGCTCTTCAGTTCGGCAAATTTTTCCTCTATCATCCGGCTCGAATGTGGGTCGAGGGCCGAAGTTGGTTCATCAGCCAGTATAATTTGCGGGTCAACAGCCAATCCGCGTGCCAGGCAAAGCCTTTGCTGCTGGCCAATTGATAAAGTTGCAGCAGGTTCTTTCAGGCGATCCTTCACTTCTTCCCACAAATTGGTTTGCCTCAGGTAGTATTCCACCCGATTGTTGAGGAATTTTTTCTTTCGCCGGCCGCTGATTCTGAGTCCGTATGCAACATTGTTGTAAATGCTCATTGGCAAGGGATACGGACGTTGTGCAAGCAAACCCATCTTTTTTCGAATCGTTGTAACATCTTCCTTACTGCTCAGAAGATCCTGACCATTCAGAAAAATTTTACCGCTCATCTTCACAGAGGCATCCAGCTCCGTAAGCCGGTTCAAGCTTCTCAGGAGCGTTGTTTTTCCACAGCCTGAAGGTCCCAGTATTACAGTGATTTTCTTTGCAGGAATGGAAATATTGATATCCTTAAGGATATGCTGTTTTCCATAATACAAATTCAAATGCTCGATATCTATTACTGAATTATGCATCAAAAATTGATTTTATTTTTGTTATATTTACAACCTAATATCCTGCTTATAACACTGACTGTCAATACTATAAATATTAATATTGCCGAAGCTGCATAGGCTCTTTCGCGCACCTCGGGTATGGGTGAGCTCAATTGGAAAAATATAGCTAACGGAAGTGTTGCCGCTGGTTCGTTGAGTGCATGAGGCACATAATCGGTATAACCTGTTGTGAACAAAATAGATGCTGCATCACCTATGGCACGTCCAAAGGCAAGCAACCATGCAGTGATTATTCCCGGGAGGCACTGCTTAAAATACACAACATAAGCAATTTCGCTGTTTGTGCTTCCAAGCGAAAGTGATGATTCCAGCAAACCTTTCGGAACATTTCGCAGCACCTCATCCATTGCCCTTACTATGATTGGTAAAATAAACAAACTCACCGTGATAATCCCTGCCATCAAAGACGTTCGCATTCCAAAAAAAACCATGATCGTAAAACCAAAAGCACCATATACGATAGAAGGAACACCCCAAAGCAAATCAAGCAGAAATCGTATCACGGCAACAAATTTTGTATGCCTGATCAGATGAATATTGATAAACATGGCAATAGGCAGGCCAACCAAAAAGGCGATCAAACTCGAACCCAGCGACAAATAAACAGATCCGACGATAGCGTTGAAAATCCCTCCTGATTTCCCAAAATAATATCCGCCATGTGGTATCTCACTAAGCATTTCCCAACTCAAATGCGGAAGCCCTGTACGCAGGATACTAAACAAAATCACAAACAGGGCAGTGCCAATAAACGTTGTTGCTAAAAACATCAACACACGATAAAAACGCTCTTCTATTTTTAGAATTTTTCTCATTTCAATGGCTTGATCTTAAGATTATCAACCTGCTGATCGCATTAAAAATCAACACAATAACAAAAAGCAGCAAGGCCGAAAACATCAGTGCTGAATCATACATGGGGATAGATAACATTTCGCCATAATTATTTGCGATCAGGGATGGCAATGGATAACCCGGCTGAAAAACCCCGGAAGGCAGATGCACCACATTGCCCACTACCATCAAAACAGCAATGGTTTCGCCAAACGCTCGCGACATGCCTAATCCAAATGCTGAAACAATTCCTGCAGAGGATTTTTTTAACAACACGAATTTGATAGTTTGCCAACGCGTTGCACCCAAGGACAAGGAGGCTTCAGAAAGCTCTTTGGGTACGGTCTGAAAAATCTCTATCAGGATGTTCAAAATAAAAGGGATAATCATAATGGACAGCACTATGGCTCCTGCCAAAATGGAATATCCGCTGACACTCTTGCCAAAAAACGGCCCGATATGGTTTGCCAGCAGCGGAATGACAAACAAAATCCCCCAAACACCAAAAATAACCGAGGGCAAACCCGCTAAAATATCAATTATTGGAGCCATAATTTTCAGAACCCACGATTTGGCATACTGCGTCAGGTGTATGGCTGTCAACAGACAAACAGGACCTGCAATCAAAAGTGCAATCATCGTAACCCAAACAGAGCTAACTATAAAAGTTAAATACCCAAATTTGCCAGCCATTGGTTTCCATTCGCTCGAAAATAAAAGATCAAATATCGATTGTTGGTTGAGCAAAATTGCCGATTTCCACATCAGCCCGATAAACAGACTCATTGGTAAAATAAAGACAATTCCAAGGCTGATCCACATCCAGCTTAGGTGTATCCTATTACGAAGTTTACGGCTATAAAATATTTTTAACCAATTCATTACAATTTATATACCTGTTTTTCACTTTGTCATTTAACCTGTCCACAATGAAAACAGAAATCACTTAATGTTAATGCATTTTTAAAGCCCTATTCAGCTGTCTATTCACTTAAATCTGTGAAAACTTTCACTGATCGTTATTATCAGCTGTATCCCTATTCAATTTTTGCAGCTGGATTTTCAAACTCTGTTCATCCAGTGGCACATAACCCGCTTCTTGAACATATTGCTGGCCTTCTGTCAATATCCAATTTATAAATTGGCGCACATATTCATTCTCGGGATATGATTTAGCAACAAAATAAAGTTCTCTTGCAGGCGGAGATGGATATTGATTATCGGCTATTGCCTTGTTGATATCGGTTATCTGGTCGTAAAAATTCTCTTCCGGATCAATTCTCCCGTTCTCATTCAGGTCAATTGGAATGATTCCCAATCCTTCGAAAGGCTTTCCGGTTTTGAGGTCGTAGGCAAAAATGATGTTGTTAAAGCCTATTCCATTCAGGTCGCTTTTAACGGCATCTGCAATTCCAGGATCGCCAAAAATGCCAATTCCTTCAAGGTTTTCCTGACTTTTGCCAAGAAATTGCGCCCACATTTCTGCAGCACCACAGGCATCAGAACGGGTATATACTTTTATAACTTCATTATCATTTGGGTTTCCTGTAAGATCAGACCATTTTTTATTGTGTTTTTCCAGGTATATTTCCTGAAAAACGGATCGTGGAATCCCCTTTTGCTGTATCAGTTCCAATGCCGGATTTTTAGCATTGATGGTTGGCACCACCGCATCTTTGGCCACAGCGATATACCAAACTCCCTGTGCCTGTTCGGCTTCGGTTATATGCCGCGAAAACATTCCCAGATCAACCATGCCCGACATGGCATCAACCATTCCCTTCCCTGCGCCTCCGGCACTGATGTCGATCTTAATGTCGGGATTTTCCCTGTTAAAAATTTCTGCCCATCGCACAGTAAGGGGATAAAGTGCAAATGCTCCGGAAATGGATATTTTTGGTTTTGATTTCTTTTGCCTGCCTTTGTCCTGCCTGTTTCCCGAAGTACAGGCACAAAACATCAAACTCAGACTCAATAAAAAAAATAGTCCGCTTTGGAATAAATTGGATTTGGATTGCATTTTAAATCAGTTTTTGGATTTGTAATCACCGTAAAATGCAAAAGTATGGGGAGTATAAGGCTTATAACACACTCAAAATACCCTTTTTAGAACGTATTTATACTTAATCGTATATGGGTATTTATACTTATATTGACATCAAGCCAATCAATGTATCAATATGATTATCAAATATTTATCCAATGATGTTTAATGGCATTCATTATCAATTGGGCTGTGTTTCGGGCCTGCGCTTTTTCGAGCAAATTGGCACGATGTTTATCAACGGTGCGTTTGCTGATGAATAACTTTTCACTGATTTCCTGATTGGAAAAGCCTTTGCAAATTAATTCAAGAATTTCCTGTTCGCGATCCGAAAAAACGGATGTTTTCACTTTTTCATCATTGTTGAACCGGATGTGGTCAACCATTTTTTTTAACAGCTCATTCGAGAAAAAATATTGATTTGCCATTACATTTTCAATGGCAGATTTAACCTCTTCGATGTCGGAACTTTTAAGCAAAAATCCCTTGGCACCTGCTTCTATCATTTTAAAATAATAGGCTTCATCTCCGTGCATCGAGAGTGCAATGATATTGAGATCGGGATGAAGTTGTATGGCTTTTTGGGTAGCCTCAATGCCATTTAATTCAGGCATATCAATATCCATCAACACAACGTCTGGCTTCGATTTCTGGATCAAACTGAGGCAATCCGTGCCATTAGCCGCTTCCCGGATTGTGATGTGCTGAAAAATCGTTGAAAGCAGCATATTCAATCCATTTCTGAACAACTGATGATCGTCGGCAATGATGAGATCAAATGTATGTTTTTGCATTTTATTGAAAAGGTATTTGCATCGTTATTGTGGTTCCGGAATTTTGGGTACTATCCACAGTAAAACTTCCGCTGAGTGATTTAACTCTTGAGTTAATATTGTAGAGGCCCATGCCCGAAGAACTTGACTTAAATATTTCATTCACATCAAAACCGACCCCGTCATCCTTGAATTGCAAATCGAGATAATTCTCTTTTTCAAATAATTGAATTGACACATTTACTGCCCGAGCATGTTTAAAGGTGTTGTGGACCAACTCGCAAATACTCCGGTAAATCACAATTTCAATGTGGGTGCTGTATTTTTTATTTTCGATATTGGTTTTAAACTTAATATTCAACGCACTGTTGTTGAGCTTGGAGCAAAACGTTTCGATGGCCACTTTTAAACCAAAATTTTCGAGCACATGCGGGCTCATATTATTTGACAACTCCCGCAGGCTCGAAATAGATTCATTAACCAAGGCCAATGCATTGCTTTGAATGGATTTTTTCCGGCCTTCCTTTTCATTATAAATCAGTGTACTGATCGACATTTTAACGGCACTCAACAAGGGCCCAAGACCATCGTGAAGTTCTTTTGAAAATCGTTTTCGTTCGTTTTCTTCCGTTTTAATCACTGCATTCAAAAGTTGCTTTTCTGAGCTTCGGCGAAGCTCTTCCAACTTAAACAAATGATGTAAAACCTTTCGAACATAAAACACCCCCACAACCATCAATAGCGAAATCAAAAAACTTGTCCAGCTATTTATAACTACAAACTTTTCTCTTACTCCGGTTTCAAGATTAAGGATAACAAAATCGGCAATGCGCCGGAATGCCATCAACAAAAAAGCAATCGAAAGCAAAATCCAACTCGAATTGTATTTTGTTGCCCGGATCAGGCTGATTACAATAATCGCTGATACCAATTGTAAGCCTACAGCCAAAAGGAGTGCCATCTGCGTAAGCATACGGTCAAAATTTTATATGTGCAAAGCTAATGAATTATCACCTAATTTCAATTTTTATTGCAGTTCCCGGATAAGCAATACGCTTCATCAAAACTTTTTAGCATCCGGTTTGTTTCACCTAATGATCACTAATACAAAAATCTGTCTATTTTAGCCAATCAAAAAACTACTCAGAAAAACGATATGATGCAGTATCCCAAAAAAGTTACGATCGGAGATATTACAGTTCGTGACGGCTTCCAGCACGAAGAAAAGTTTATCCCCACAGAAGCAAAACTTTGGCTTACCGAAGAGCTGATCCTTTCCGGTTTTAAGCATGTTGAGATCACAAATTTTGGGAACCCTAAGGGTATGCCACAGTTTAAGGATGCTGATGAGCTTTTCCGTCAGGTGCGCAATAGCAAACGCATTCAACATCTGCTGCCAGCGGTAAAACTTACAGCCGTAACGATCCGCGAAAAAGCCATCGAACGAGCCATCAAAGCCCGGAAAGAAGGCTATGGCCCCGATAGGATTTTACTAATGGTAAGCACCAGCGAGTCGCATCAGATGAAAAATTCCGGTCTTACGATCGAAGAATACTTTAAAATGGCCGAGAAGTACATCCCAATGGCCTTGGATGCCGGCATGAAAGTGAATGGCACTGTTAGCACCATTTGGGGCTGCCCTATCGAAGGGCCAACTGAAATGAGCAAGGCGGTTGATTTTTCACAACGTTGGTTCGATGTAGGAGC